>Ga0172363_10000005_pt1 | contig 156091 bp, 151 predicted proteins | sample LakKivs2_kivu2a2_FD_114541 | JGI IMG/M metagenome (GOLD analysis project Ga0172363, IMG submission 114541) | Sediment microbial communities from Lake Kivu, Rwanda - Sediment s2_kivu2a2 | ecosystem: Environmental > Aquatic > Freshwater > Lake > Sediment | place: Rwanda: Western Province, Lake... | reverse complement strand
ATGATGAAATTGGCCATGTTCAAGGCCCCGATTATGTTTTTAGATATTGCCGATTTATCAAGGTCGAGCACAGCAATCTTCTGCCTGGCCATGGCTTTTTTCATTTCAGACTTGGTGACATTACCTATAAAATTGAAAATCAATAAAATGAAAGCTAAAGAGATAATCAACTGTTTGTTGATCAACTCCTTTATCTCTTTTATCAATAAGTGGCTGAAGTTTTTCATTGGACTGCGCTCCTGAAGACAATTTCTAAGTTAGAAGCCTGATATTTCTCTTTCAAGTTCCGCGGAGTGCCGGTATCAAGAATTACCCCGCGGTCAATCAGGGCCACTCTATCCGACAGAAATTCAACTTCAAGCATGTTGTGTGAAGAAAGAAGTACCGAGACTCCTTCTCTGGCAAAGCCTTTGATCATCTCTCTTACTTCAAGTGAGTTGATCACATCCAGACCTGAGGTTGGTTCATCCAGAATAGCCAGTGCGGGTTTGGTCATCAGGGCTCGAGCCAGAAGCAGCTTCCTGATCATGCCTTTACTGTAGGTTCCTGCCTTATCTCTGAGCCTCTCGCCCAGACCGCAGATTCCCTCAGCCCTGTCCACAAACTGCCTGGCTTCTGTTTCATTTTGAGCATAGAACTTGGCCATAAACTTCAGGTAGTCACCACCCTTCATATTCCTGTAAGCTCCGGCTTCTTCTGGGAGATAGCTGATTTTTTCGCGAAACCTTTCAGGATGCTTCTTCAGGTCAAATCCCAGAAAAATAACGCGGCCATCAGTTGGAGTGAGCAGTGTGGCAATGATTCTAAGAGCAGTGGTTTTGCCGGCTCCGTTCGGACCAATCAGCCCGAAGATTTCTCCTTCTTCAACTTTAAAGCTTATGCCTTTGAGAGCTTCCAGGCTGCCGTACTTTTTCTTCAAACCTTCTACTTCCAGAACCGCCATCCGGACCTCCTTATATGGCAATTTTGTATATCATATACGGATTATAATCAGAAAAGTTATCAATTGCTAACATGTTTTAGCCACCCTTAACAACTTCATACTCCAACTCTTCCGGGCTGATAATTCCACCAGAAATTATAACTTTCATGGCGTCCTCAACTGTCCAGGGCAGAAGCCGCACTTCTGTTTCCTTGACCAAGACCGTAAACCCCGTTGTCGGGTTGGGTGCAGTCGGGATGAACAACTTAACCATCGTCTCACCCGTCTCGCTATTTATAATTCTTCCAGTCATAAAACCTATAGACCAGAGCCCGGGTCTGAATTGTTCCACCAGAACTACCTTATGGAAGACCTGTTTTTCGGGAAGAGAAAGAGCCAGACCCAGCTGCCTGCCAAGACTGTAAACAGTCTTGATCAAAGGAATCTTGCCCACGATTTTCTCAACCAGGCTCAGCACCTGGCGGCCTGCCCAATTTGAAGCCAGCAAACCGAGCAAATAGAGCAAGATTGCGACCAGGATAATTCCGAGTCCGGGAACCCGGTAGCCAAGATAATTTTCGATATAAGCGGCGAATTTTTTATCCACGTAAACATAAAGAAATCTTATGACCAGATAACTAAAATAAACAGGAATTAGAGCCAGAAATCCTCGGAAAAGATACGTTTTAAAATTTTTGACCAGCTCTTTTAATTTCATCTTTAAGCCTCCCAGAAAAAATCCCGCACCAGCCGAGATGAAAATATTCGTCCTGCAGCAATATTTTTGAGCAGCCTGATTATCTATGCCAGCTGATTGTACGGCAGCAGAAAAAGAATTGTAAAAACAATTCTATCCTTTAGCAAATCAGGATGGCTACTTGATTGAAGGGCCGATAGACTTTCCTCATCAGCCAATGCGATCATAAATTCTAAATGTACTCTCTGTTCAATCTATCTACAAACCCAGCTGAACCACCAGGAGCTTAATACTGAATAGGCACACCAGGCCGAAGCCTTTTTTACTTCAGCCTGTTTTCCACTGCTTTCCAGTTGATATTCTTAAAAAAGGCCCCGATGTAGTCTGCCCGTTTTAAACCATAATCAGTCATAAACGCGTGCTCAAAAACATCCATGATGAGCAGGAGCTCGCCGCCGGCCGGATGGCCAACATCATGTTCATTAATCCAGAAATTGATTAAACGTCCGGTGTGCAGGTCCTGATAAAGTGCCACCCAGCCAATACCCCTCATCGTGCCTGTACCCCTGAACTCTTTTTCCCAGAGTTCGAAGCTGCCAAAGCTCTTAAGCAGGCGGCCGTACAATTCACTTGCCGGTGAAAGTGCTTCTCTGCCGCCCAGGTTTTCAAAATAATACTCGTGAAGCCTCATTCCATTCCATTCCCAGCCAAGCCGTCTTTTTAGCTCAGCAAACTCAGGAGTAGCGGTCTTGCCATCCTTTACCATTTGAGCGATTATCTCCAGGAGCTTGTTGGTGTTGTTAACATAACCTTGATAAAGAGTGAAATGGTTTTTGAGCAAGGTTTCGCTAAACCCGGGCATGCCCAGCAGTCCAGAATAATCTTTCGCTTCATAAGCCATTTTTTTACCTCCTCTGTCGTCTTTTCCAAGAAATTTCATCCGGGCTGAAAACCAGAAGCCAATTCCCCCGGTTAGAGACAGAAATCCCCGTCTATTCATTTGCTTTCTTCCCGTGAATGTATCTCAGCCGGCTTTCTTTCCCGATGGTTCCTCAGCTTCAGACGCGAGACCGGCCCTTTTACGGATTTGACGGTCGATCTCATCAGCCAGCTCTTTATTTTCCTTAAGCAATTTCTTTACATTTTCACGGCCCTGGCCCAGTCGTTCGCCTTTGTAAGAATACCAGGTGCCGGTCTTCTCCAGCACCCCAAACTGAATTCCGCAGTCGATCAGGTCGCCTTCCCGCGAAATACCTTCGCCAAAAATGATATCGAATTGGGCTTCCCTGAAAGGCGGTGCAAGCTTGTTTTTGACAATTTTCACCTTGACTCTGCTGCCAAGGACTTCTTCTCCCTCTTTGAGCGTAGCCAGCCTTCTGATATCTATTCGCATCGAAGCGTAGAATTTCAACGCCCGACCACCCGTGGTGGTTTCAGGAGAACCGATGAAGACGCCGATTTTTTCTCTGATCTGGTTGATGAAAATAAAACAGGTTTTAGACCGGCTGACAATAGCCGTCAGCTTGCGCAGGGCTTGAGACATCAACCTCGCCTGTAAACCCATATGAGCATCGCCCATTTCACCTTCGAGCTCGGCCTTGGGCACCAGAGCGGCCACTGAATCAACTACGATGACATCAACCGCTCCGCTTCTGACCAGGACTTCAGCAATCTCTAAGCCCTGTTCTCCATAATCAGGCTGGGAAATGAGCAGTTCGTCTACATTTATACCGAGCCTGGATGCATACGGCGGGTCAAGAGCGTGTTCAGCATCAATGAACGCAGCCTGACCACCTTTTTTCTGAGCCTCGGCAATCACATGAAGAGCCAGAGTCGTTTTGCCGGTGGCTTCTGGACCGAAAATCTCAACCACCCTCCCCCGCGGGAAACCGCCTATTCCAAGGCTTAAATCAAAAGAAATGGAGCCGGTTGGAATGACTTCCGCTTTGACCACTGCCTCTTTCTGGCCAAGTTTCATCACCGCACCCTTGCCAAACTGCTTTTCTATTTGAGATAAAGCAGAATCAAGGGCTTTAACCCTGGAAGTTTGTTTTTGATCTGTTTCTTCGGTTTTCATTCTTTCCTCCCGATTTTATCCTGCCCCGGTTTCTTGAGTCATCCAGCTGGAATAAAAATCGTCACGCTCTAAATCATCCCGGTTATTTTGCCCTCATCATCAACATTGATCTTTTCGGCGGCAGGAGCTTTTGGCAAACCTGGCATAGTCATTATATCACCACACAGAAGAACTACAAAACCTGCGCCGGCACTGACCGAAGCATTGGTCACAGTCAAAGTCCAGTCACGCGGCCGGCCAAGTTTTTTCGAATCGTCGGATAATGAAGCCTGGGTCTTAGCCACGCAAACCGGATAACTGCCAAAACCCAGTTTGTCAAAAAGCTCGATTTTTTTCTTTGCTAATGGCTCGACTCTGACCCCGTCTGCACCGTAAATCTTTTTGGCAATGGTCTCCACTTTCTGGAGAATCGGAATTTCTAAGGGATACAGGAAATTGAAATTATGCCTGTCTTTATCAATTGCGGCCACGATTTCCCTGGCCAGTTCCAGCCCGCCTTCGCTTCCTCTGTTATAAACATCGCTCAAAGCATAACGCACCTTCTCCTTCTGGCACAGCGAAACCCAGGTATCTATCTCAGATTGATGGTCAGTCGGAAAAAGATTGAGAACAACCACAAAAGGCACACCGAACAGGTTTAAATTCTCTATGTGCTTTCTCAGGTTATCAAAACCGGCATCAACTGCTTGTGGGTTTTCCTTGGTCAGTTCATCTGCCCTGATTCCTCCATGATATTTTAAAGCTCTCAGGGTAGAAACCAGAACACAGGCGTCCGGAGGCGGCACCTGACCGGTGCGAACCACAATATCAAAAAACTTCTCCGCTCCCAGGTCAGAGGCAAACCCGGTTTCTGTTATTACATAATCAGCCAAGCTGAGAGCCAGTCTGGTAGCAATAATCGAATTGGTGCCATGAGCAATGTTGGCAAATGGGCCGCCGTGAACGAAAGCCGGGGTTCCTTCCAGAGTCTGAACCAGGTTGGGTTTGATAGCATCTTTTAGCAGGGCGGTCATGGCTCCGTCAGCTTTGATCTCCCGGGCAAAGACCGGCTTCGTGTCAACTGAATAGCCCACGATAACATTGCCAACTCTTTTCTGCAGGTCCTCAAGGTCGCTTGAAAGACAGACGATGGCCATTATTTCAGAAGCAGCGGTAATATCAAAACCCGTCTCCCGGCAAAATCCTTGAAAAGTCTCGTCTGTACCGATAATCACCTGACGCAGAGCCCGGTCGTTCATATCCAGGACTCTCTTCCAGGTGATGTTCCGGCCGTCAAGCAGGCCCGCGGGTCCGTCAAAATGAACCCGGTTATCAACCATGGCCGCCAGAAGGTTATGAGCAGAGGTCACAGCATGGATATCGCCCGTAAAGTGAAGGTTAATCTCTTCCCGTGGCACAACCATGGCTTTGCCACCTCCAGTGGCCCCTCCTTTTATCCCAAAAACGGGTCCAAGGGATGGCTCACGCAGGGTCAGGCAGGCTTTCTGTCCGAGCCTGTTCAGAGCATCTGACAGCCCGATGGCGGTTGTGGTCTTGCCCTCGCCAGCCGGAGTCGGAGTCATTGCTGTTACGATGACGAGTTTGCCCTTGCGCTCTGAGAGCATAGCCTGATAGTCAACTTTGGCTTTAAATTTGCCATAGTATTCAAGGCTTTCTTCGGGTATACCCAGTTTTGCGGCAATTTGGTTGATAGGCTTCATTTTCTGCAACCTGCTTCAGCAGCATTTAACCAGAACTTGATTTTTTCTTCAACCATTTTTTAACGAGCCGCCCGGCAGAAATTGACGCTGTAAAAATGCGACTGGTACTTTTCAATCAAGCCCTCATCGGCAAAACTGTAGTAACAGTTATTACCGATTATGATATGGTCAAGAACTCTCATCTGCATCACGGCACAGGCAAAGACCAGGTCACGAGTAATTTCGCGATCACAGCTTGAAGGCTCCGGGTCGCCTGAAGGATGGTTGTGGACAAAAATGAGGCTCGAAGCTTCGTATTTCAAGGCTTGCCTGATGACTTCCCGGGGATAAACAGCGCTGGAATCCACCGTGCCTTCGAACAGGGTTTTCTCTTCAAGAATCTGGTTCTTTGTGTTCAAAAACAGGACCTTGAAAACCTCAACTTTCTGGTCGCGCAGGCTGTGATAGAGATAATCAAAGACTTCCTGCGAAGATTTGCAGACCGGTCTTTTCATCATGCAGTCTTTTAGATAGCGTCGCGCAACCTCGTGCACGAGCTTCAATCCGAATACGTTTTTGGGCCCTATTCCCCTGATTTTCTGAAGCTCCTGGAAGTCGGCTTCCATCACTCCTCTGAATGTCTTGAACTCTTTCAACACCTGCCGGGCAGCTTCCCGACAATCTTTTCTCGGAGTCCCAAGGGTTAGCAAAAGTTCTACAATTTCATAATCAAGAAAACCGACCAGACCTCCCTTGAGGAATTTCTCTCTGAGCCTCTGGCGGTGACCGGCAAAACTGTTCTTCTGTAAATAATCCAATTCAGGCATCAATCCACCTCGGGAAGCATTTCAAACAGAATGTTGGCTTAGCTCAATGAAGAAGACGAAGAAAGATCATGTTTTTTCCCAGACAAGATGTGCCGGTAAGAATTTATGATCATCATAATTATTCAGCGTAGAGCCGATCAATATGGGATTTGTATTTATCCTCAACAATTTTTCTTTTAACCTTCAGCGTGGGCGTGATTTCTCCCGCCTCCATCTCAAAATCTCTTTCGAGCAGAGCAATCTTCTTTATTTTTTCATAAGAAGCCAGGTGCGGTGTCAGACGGTCGATTTCCCGGATGAAAAATTCATAAATCTCGGGCCTGGAAATTAGATCCCTTCTGTCAAGGAATGAAATATTTTGCTCGGCAGCGTATTTCTCCAGCTTATCAAAATCTGGAACAATCAGGGCTGAGATGAATTTGCGTCGGTCGCCGACAACAACGGCGTTTGCGATGTAAGGATGGGTCTTAAGCAGATTTTCAATCGGCTGAGGAGCCACGTTCTTGCCGCCGGCAGTGATGATAATATCCTTTTTCCGATCAGTGATAACCAGATAACCGTCTTTATCCAGATAACCCAGATCACCGGTTTTGAACCAGCCAGCTTCAAAAACTTCCCTGGTTTCAGCCTCCTTCTTGAAATAGCCCTTCATCACGTTGGCTCCGCGAACCCAGATTTCTCCGTCCGGTGCAAATCTGACTTCCACTCCGGGCAGGATTTTGCCGACTGTTCCAAACCTGAAATCTTCCAGGGTGTTGAGCGAGATGACCGGAGAGGTTTCAGTCAGACCGTAGCCTTCAATGATCAGAATACCCATGGCATAGAAAAACTCGGCAATATCGCGAGACAGCGGCGCCCCACCCGAGACAAAAAACCTGACCCCTCCGCCTGTTCTTTCCACTATCTTGGAAAAAACCAGCCTGTATGCCAGACGGTATCTGAACTGGAGCCACAAAGATAATTTATCACGGTTTATTCTCTTCTGAGCGTGCTTCCGACCCACCCTGAGTGCCCAGAAGAAAATTTTCTTTTTGAGCGCGGAAGAACCCAAGACATTATCAATGACCCGGGCATAGAACTTATCAAAGAGCCGGGGAACACTGACCATGATGGTTGGCCTGACTTCAACCAGGTTCTCAGCCACGGTATCAACGCTTTGGGCATAAGCAATAGTGGCACCGACATATATCCAGGCAAAAGTGCACATTCTCTCCAGCACATGGGATAAAGGCAGAAAGCTCAGCACCGTATCCCTGTCCGTGAATTCAACCAGCGAGCGCAGAGTCTGTATGTTGTTGACCAGATTATGATGGGTCAGCATTGCCCCCTTGGGAACGCCGGTTGTTCCTGAAGTATAAATGATTGAAGCCAGGTCATCCGGTCTGATAGAGAGGGCCTTCTCATCAAAATCATCAGGATTTTGCTGGTTAAAGTTCTCCCCGCTCTTTTCAACCTCTATCAGATTCAAGGCGGCAGAAGGAGCATTTCCTTCTATCAGGATAAATTTATCTATGAGAAGAAGGTCATTTTTGACCTGTTTAATTTTTTCCCACAGTTCAAGATTTGAGCAGACCAGAAATCGGGCTTCGGAATCGTTGATGATATATTTTATTTGCTCGGGCATCAGAGAAGTATAGATAGGTACTGTAACCGCTCCCTGGCAGATGGCAGCCAGGTCTACCATTACCCATTCGGGTCTGTTTTCAGAAAGAATAATCAGCTTCATGCCTTTCTTCAAACCGAGCACCTTCAACCCAGAAGAAATATTCCTCACTCTCCGGCTGAATTCGGCCGTGGATATAGGCTGATACTGACCATCTTTCTTGACCATCATCAGGACATCTTTAAGGTATGTTTTTTCGGTGTTCAGAAAGAACTTAGCCAGGGTGTCAAGCATGATCCTCCTCCCCTCCTTATTTATCATTATTCATTATTTTTATTATCGTATCTTGGTGAAACTGACAGAGCCCGTTTCTCGCGCTCGATTAGCCATTTTTTACGCCACAGACCAGCTCCAAAGCCAGTTAAACTGCCGTCAGCGCCAATTACCCGATGGCAGGGAATAATGATGGCCACTGGATTGGAATGATTCGCTCCTCCTGCTGCCCGGAAAGCAAGCGGGCGACCGGAGACCTTTGCTATCTCCTTATAGGACCTCGTCTGGCCATAGGGGATCGCCTGCAAGGAGCGCCAGACTGTTCTCTGAAATTCTGTGCCCTGTAAGTTCAACCGGACCTTAAACCGCTGTCTCTGACCTTTAAAATATTCGTCGAGTTGCCTGAGAGCCTCTTTCATGGTTTTGGCCGCTTCTTTGCCTTCCTCGCCCGTCTCCGATCTTGCCGGCTTTTTTTTCTTACTGACAAAAGAGCAGCTTCTCACACCTTTTTCGTCCCCTTCTAATTCCATTATTCCTATCGGAGAGTGGTAATATATCTTCATCCTGGTCCTTACTTTTAATTTTATTCTTTGATTTTAACCCAGATTCTGGTCACGCCTTTTTCATTCTCAAACCTCAGGTCGAAAACAGCAGGATTGGCTTTAAACAGCTGGGAAAGCTGCCGGAAGCCATAAGTTCTGGGGTCAAAGCCCGGGTCGAGCTGGCGCAGATAGAAGCCTATGGTGCTGAGCTTGGCCCAGCCGTCTTCATCAGTAGCCATGTCAACCGCGGCCTTAAGCAGGGGTAAAGGGTCATAGCCCCGAGGACGCTGTTCTTCTGCTATCTTTTCCACGGTCCCGGAGCGTTTTCTTTTTTCCTTGTCTCGAAGTCCCAGGTTCTCAGTATAAATGAAGACGTTGCAGGCATTGATAAAAGCTTTAGGAGTTGACCTTTTGCCGATACCCATGACAAAGAAACCGGCTTCCCTGATTCTGGTAGCTAACCGGGTATAGTCGGAGTCGCTCGAAACTATGCAAAAACCGTCAACCAGGCGGCTGTGAAGAATGTCCATCGCGTCGATGATTAAGGCGCTATCTGTCGCATTCTTACCCACAGTGTAACGAAATTGCTGGACAGGCTGGATGGCGTTTTCATGCAGGGCTTTTTTCCACCCACCCATATTGACTGTGGTCCAGTCTCCATAAATTCTTCTGATGGTGATCAAACCATATTTACCCACCTCAGCCAGAATGTCCGCTATAAGCGCCGGCTGAGCATTATCGCCGTCTATCAAAAGGGCAACCCTACGGCTCTTTTCCTCCGTAAATGTTTCAATCATTTGCTCTCCATAAATATCGATTTAAATAATAGCTTTTTTTTATTATTATTACATAATTGGTCCTAAATCGCCAAAGGAGATTTTTTGAAGAAACAAGCCGTTAGCCTGAAAATAAGCCAGGGAAAGTCATGCAAGCAGGTACCTTAGCCTTTATTTTTTCGGTCTTCGTCTCGGCCTCTACGGCTATCATCTGTGATGCCCGGAATCAGAAATTCCTGACCTATCTTTTCCGGCCATTCACCATCAGCCTGATGATAGGACTGCTTGTGGAAACCAGGCCCTCATCCTCCTACCGGAATGTAATTATCATCGCCCTGATTTTTTCCTTGCTGGGCGAAGTGATGATGATGACGAAGAAAAAAAGGTTTCTGGCTGGCTTATTTTTCTTTCTGGCCGCCCAAGTTTCCCTGGCCATTGCGTTTTACTCAAGGCTCGTCCCGGGTTTTTTGACCTGGCCAGTAGTGCCATTGGTCCTTATATCGGCCATCCTTCTTTTCCTTATCTGGCCCGGGCTGGACAAATTCCGGCTTCCGGTCCTTTTGTATTTTTTGGCTATCCTGACCATGGTTAGATTGGCCATTGAACTGCCCCACCAGATAACTGGCTGCAAGCCCTGGCTGGCCGCCTCCGGCGCCTGTCTGTTTCTTATTTCCGATGCCCTGATCGCCCTCAACCGGTTCCGTCGACCATTTCCCGGGGCTCAGATTTGTATCCTCTCAACCTTTTATCTATCGTTGCTGCTCATCGCCCTTTCAGTTTAAAAATGACGCTGATAAAGCCTACTCAAAATCACCGTTAACGATGATTGAAAATTCTTCAGAATTTTTATTTAATAATCTCTAAGGTAAAGGGAGGACTAAAATGGAACTCCATCTTCAAACCCTGATTGATAGCATAAATGATGGAGTCGTGGCAGTTGACGCGGCCGGAAAAGTCATCATCTGGAACCCGGGAGCTGAACGTCTCTTTGGCTACTCCAGAAAAGAAGCCATGGGATGGAATATCGATGAACTGGTTGGTGGAGAAAAAAAGAAAGAGGCCACACAAATCACCAGGAAGATCCTTCGTCGCCGGATAACCGAGCTGGTGGCCACCAGATACAAAAAAGATGGAACACCCATCATAGTCAGTATCTCTGCTTCTCCTGTACTCTACAGGAATTATCTGCTGGGCGCTGTGGCTGTTTATAAGGATATCACAGGACTTATCCAGAAAGACCGCCTTCTGGCCCACAGCAACAAACTCCTCAGAGCCATAAGCGATATCAACCAGATGATCATCATGGAAAAAGCCCCCGCAAAGTTGCTGGCCAGGGCTTCCAGAAGCCTGAAAAAAAATGTTAGCTATGACCTTGTCCAGATAGTCCTGGTAGATGAACAATTCAAGCCAATTAAAATTATTAACCCGGGCCGGAGAACGCTCCCCGAACCCCAACCTGTCTGTGTTGAAAGAGTCCTGAAAAACAGAAGGTCGCTTTTTGTCCCGGACATCAGCAAGAGTTCTGTCTGCCACAAATGTCCAAAAAAAGAAAAAAAAGGATGGGCAGCCTGTTTTCTCCTTGAACATAACCACGAGGTTTTCGGTGTCCTGAGCGTGGCTAAGGAACAGGAGATTTTCGACCGGGCCAGTGAGATTAGATTATTAGAAGAGATTGCTGGCGACCTGAGCCTTGCTCTCTATTCAATAAAAAGGGAGGAAGAGAAGAACCGGATTGAACAGGAGCTCGAAAAGCTCCATCAGTTTCAGGATAAAATACTCACGAGTCTGGCTGAAGGAGTCGTGGTTGAAAACGCCGACGGAAACATAACTTACGTCAATCCTTCCTTCGAAAAGATGCTGGGGTATGGCCGGGGAGAACTTCTCGGCAAACACTGGAGCATCTTTATTCCGGAAGAACAGCTTGACCGGGTTGCCAGAAAATCAAGCGCCAGAAAATTAAGAACCCTGGAAAAATACGAAACTCTGATGATGACCAAAGACGGCAGGCGGATTGCTGCCCTCATACACGCCCGTTCGCTTTTTGAGAAGAAAAGGTTTAGTGGAGTTGTCTCGGCCATAACTGATATCTCTTATCTCAAAAAAATCCAGGAAGAGTTAAGAGCTTCGCGTGAGCAGGCCCTGGCTGCCAGCAAGGCTAAGAGCGAATTCCTGGCCAATATGAGCCACGAAATTCGCACCCCCATGAATGGCATTATCGGGATGGTTGAGCTGGCGCTTCAGACCAGACTGACTGAAGAACAGAATGAGTTCTTAACTGCTGCCCGGGCTTCGGCTGAGTCTCTGCTGACCATTCTTAACGACATTCTGGATTTCTCCAAGATCGAAGCCCGGATGATCGAGCTCGTCCCGACGGAGTTCAATCTTCAAGATTCCATGAATGATATCGTAGCCTCCCTGGCTTTGGCTGCGCACAGAAAAGGTCTTGAACTCCTGTGTCATGTGCCCCCTTCTTTACCCGTGACGGTCGTCGGAGACCTGGGTCGTTTACGCCAGATCATCCTGAATCTGGTCAGTAATGCCATCAAGTTTACTGAACAGGGCGAGGTCGCGGTTGAAGTCTTCGAAGAATCAAGAACAAAAAAGGAAATTGTTCTGCATTTTGCTGTCCGCGACACCGGAATAGGCATACCTGAAAATAAGCTTGAGGCCATCTTTCAACCCTTCGTTCAGGCTGACAGTTCTTTGAACCGAAAATACGGAGGCACAGGACTGGGTCTGGCCATTACCTCCCAGTTGGTAAAACTGATGGGCGGAAACATATGGGCCGAAAGCCAGCCGGGTCAGGGCAGTATTTTTCATTTCACGATAAGACTCAACCTTCCTGAAAAACCCGGGAAAAAAATTTCCCTGGCTCTACTTTCCGCCTTCCACAGACTCAGAGTGCTGGTAATTGATGACAACGCCACCAACCGGGCAATTTTAAAAGAAATGCTTCAGAGCTGGCGAATGTTTCCGGAGCAAGCAGCCAGCGGAACTGAAGTCCTGAAAATGCTTCAGCTACCTGAGGTGCGGAAAGAACCATTTGAACTTCTCCTGGTAGACCTGTCCATGCCAGAAATGGACGGCTTTGCTCTCATTGAGAGCATCAGGAAAATTCCAGAATACCGGGACACTCCAATTATAATCCTGAGCTCAGCCGACCGGGTTGGCGACCTTCAGAGAGCCAGGGAACTTGGAGCCTCCGCTTATCTGGTCAAACCTGTCAGGCCATCTGAATTGCTCGACACCATTATGACCGTAAAAGGGGCCGCGGTCATAGAGAAAAAGATGGCCCAGCCAATCACCGAACGGATACCATCAGAACCGGGGCAGAAATTCAAAATTCTTCTTGCGGAAGATAACGTTATCAATCAAAAAGTGGCTTTGCATCTGCTGGAGAAAAGAGGTCACCAGGTTGCGGTGGTAGAGAACGGCCAGCAGGTTCTGGAAAAACTGGCCCGGGAAGAATTCGACATTGTTTTATTAGACATTCAGATGCCAGTAATGAATGGCTTTGAAGTCACCCGGAAAATACGGGAGCAGGAGAAAGAATCAGGAAAACACCTCTCCATCGTGGCCATGACTGCTCATGCCATGAAGGGCGACCGGGAAAGATGTCTCGAGGCTGGAATGGACGATTATGTCTCCAAACCGCTTTATCCTGAAGAATTACACAAAGCCATTGAAAGGGCCTGGTTAAAAAAGAAATAATTAATAAATAGGTGGAAAATAATAAAGGAAAACAGAATGGAAGAAGGCTCGAAGGAAAAAGAATCTGCGAAGCAAAATCGCTCCATTCTTATCGCTGAAGACGACCCGGTAGCCCGGAGGCTCCTGGAAAAAAATTTGAAAGAATGGGGTTACCAGGTTTTCAAAGCTGATGATGGAGAAAAGGCGTGGGAGATTCTTAAAAAGCCTGATGTCAGGATTGCCATCCTCGACTGGATCATGCCTGAGCTCGAAGGGCCTGAGCTCTGTGCTCGCCTGCGCCAGGCAAGAAAACCGCTCTATACCTACCTTATACTCCTCACCGCCAGAGATACCTCCTTTGACATCATCCGCGGCCTGGAAGCTGGAGCTGATGATTATATGACCAAGCCGGTGAACCTGCTGGAATTGAAAGCCCGTCTCAAGACAGCCGCCCGAATCATCGAGCTCGAGGACCGACTGCTTCAGGCTCAGCGAAAATTAATACGGCTGGCTACGACTGACAGTTTGACCCATGCCTGGAACCGGAGGTCCATCATCAGGTTTATAAAAGAAGAGATAGATCGTTATCTTCGCGGCGGGAAACCTTTCGGGCTCCTGATGATTGATATGGACAACTTCAAGCAAATCAATGACCTTTTCGGGCATCAGGCCGGGGATGCGGTCCTGCAGAATCTGGTCAGACTCTTCAAAAAAAATTTACGCAATTATGATCGGGTTGGCCGCTATGGGGGAGATGAGCTCATCGTGCTTCTCCCTGGGAGCGATATTTGTTATACAGGCCTGGTTGCGTCGCGGCTGCTCGAACTCTGCCGCCACTCAAAAATCAGCACCAGGGCCGGGCAGAAGATTTCTTTAAGCCTGTCAATCGGTGGAACTTCTACTGACTCTCTTACCCAGGTAGAGATCAACAACCTTATACAGACCAGCGACCGCGCCCTTTATCTGGCCAAAAAACTCGGCCGGGACCGGGTCATCATTTTTGGCGATTCAGTAAAATTAGAACTGACGGAGAAGCAGAATGGGTAGGTATCCTGAGACAATTCCCCCGATACTAAGAGACGAGGCGCTGGCCAGGATTGGCGGGGAGGAAGAGTTTTTGAAAGAACTTATTGAAATTTATCGGGATGAATTCAAAAAGCGGTATGATGCGCTTCGAGAGGCTATCCACGAAAAAGACTTCCAGGCTATAAGAGAAAACGGCCATTCCCTCAAAGGGGCCTCAGACAATCTGAGCTTGCCCGGCCTAAGAGAAGCTGCTTTTGAGATGGAGATGGCGGGCAAGAACCAGGATATGGGTAAGGCAAAACAAGCCCTGAATTCCCTCAAGGAAGAATTTGACCGGCTGGTAAAATTTCTTGGTCAGAATCCTTGATCAGTAGATTTTTTAAAGTCAGGACCCTATGCCTTTTAAATTTGCATAATTTATGGGATATTCAATATATATTCATATTTGATCTGTTCTATTCTCGTTTTTCCGGATAACGCTTCTCCCGTATCTTCAGTCACGGATAAAATGACGAAGCTCAAACGGAATTTCCAGACTTAATTCCACCAATCCCCTGACCTGACCGCCAACCGTCCACGGCGTTTGATAAACAAGTTTCTTTATTTTTTCCTTCTCAATCGTATAAACATTCGGTTTTTTCTCCTGAAGTATTCTCTTTATCTTTTCCTGGGACTCGAGTTTATGGCAATCAAAGATGCTCTGCCCGATTAATTTTGGCCCCCCTTCTCTGGCAAATGCCTGAGCTGCTTTCTCATTAAGATAGATAATCCGGCCTGCAAGGTCAGTTACTGTCACGGCTCCCTCAAATTCTTTCAACCAACGGGTCTTTATCATTATCTTGCTCCACATAAATATGATTTAAATTCAAAAAACTGCTTGTCCATTTCTACCAATCTGAGATAAATATATATAAGAAAAGAAGTCAGAATTAAAGTCTGGCTCAGGGAATATGTTTAATTGAAGGGATCCCTCTATGAATGTATGCAAAGGGGCTCGCCAGAAGGAAGGGTTATCATCCGCGTATAGACAGGGAAGCGATAACGCCTTATCAAACCACCGCCATAAACGCTGGATAGGTGCTTTTTCTTTCATCTTGTTGCTTTACCTTTTTGGCGCCTTTCTTTATAACCCTTGCTGGAGTCAGCAGCCGGCCGACTCCAATCCCGGCAACTTAAAAGAATTTTCAAGACAAGAAGTGACCGGTCAAGAGCCTTCATCTGAGAACCTGTCGCGGTCTCTGGCTGAGTTTCTGGCAAAGAAAATTGGCCAGGAGAAAATCAACAAGTTTGAGCCTCTGGCCCAACCGTTTCTCAATTCCGAAGCCTTTGACCTTTATCTTCTGAACTTCTGGCTAAAAGGAAAATACTTAGAAGCCCTTCTTCTCATCAGCTGCAAACTCAAAGAAGCGCCGGACGACCCGGGCCTTCTCAATAGCGCCTCCGCCTTCCTCTGCTCAATAAATCAATTCCAGCTGGCTTATCTTCTTCTCGAGAAAGCTCACCGTCTTGACCCGAACAACCCCTCTGTTCTTAATAACCTGGCCGTTGCTTCCTGGGGGCTCGGCCAGTTTAAAGAAGCCCGGGAATTCTTCAACAGGACGCTGGAACTTGATAGCTATCATCCTGAAGCTGGACATTCTCTTTTTTTACTCGATCCACAGGTGACTGCTCCTGAAAAAAACCGGACCTTACTGATAAATTCGCTCAAAGGCGCCTTCAGAGAAACGATTGCTAAAAAAATAGAAGATTTTCCACTGCCTTTGAGCACCCGGCAGGAAGTTTTCCTGACTCTCCCGCCTTTACCGCCCTCCTTTCTCCAGTACAAAGCGCTCACCCCTTATTATCAGGGAGCCTTCCTGAACATGGAAGAAAAAGAATCAGGGCTCAGGAAAAAGATTGATAGCCTTCCTGTCTCAGGATTTAAAAAAACAGAAAGCCATGCTGATAATAAGTCCGTGTTTATTCTGACTTCCATTTTTGCTTACTCCCGTCTTCTGGCACTTGAAGGACGGTTCGACCGCCTGGAAAGAGAATCGGAAGCGCCCGTGGATATAGAACTTGAAAAGCTCATCTCCACGTTGATAAGAAAACTGGAAGCAGTTGACCGTGATTACCTCCAGGAAGAAAAAGCTTGCCTGAAGTTACCCAGGGCAGAGCGGCCGGAATGTTTGAAGAAAGCCAGAGACAATTACTGCCAGAGATACAGTGAGCAGGTGGAATATTATTATCTAAGATACAGAAACAGCCTGGAAGATTATTTTAAAAAAGCACAAGCCGAGCTGAATAACCTGATGACAGGATTTTATTTCTGGGTAAGATACTTACCAGAAGACCAGAATCGGAGAAAAAGAGCTGAGGTCGAACTTAAAGCCTGGAAAATCTACGAGCGCCTCTGGGAAAAATCTTTCCATCTCCTTTCCCGCCTTGGTCAACCAGCATTCCCTGAATGCTTTCCACCCGCTCCGCTCGAGCCGGAATCCTCGCCTGAGACAGAAATTTTCTTTTCAGACCCATTTTTAGAGATAAATCTTGGCTACAGCTCCGGACCTTTTTCTTTTTCATTATCCGGCGACCGGATTATTATCAACGACGGCCTGCCAGAGCTTGATTTTCCGTCAGAAAAATCATACCGCTCAGCCACAATTCACCTTTATTCGCCAGAGCCTGGAGGTGCCAGAGCAGTCTATCTTGTTGTTGACGACGAGGGAAAAATTCTCGACATTGGAGAGCTCGGGCCCTGGGCTTTCTTCGGACTCAGCCCGGGCAACCTCTGGAAGATTTTCATCAATTTGAGCTTGCCCGTTTCGAGTAAATAGTAATAGACTTTCTCTCTCTTTTCCTGTTAACATAGAAAAAATTTTTAGACAGCGGAGAGGAGCTTCGGAATGGACAAAAAAGAAAAGGCTCATTTCCCCAGGACCTTCTGGACAGCCAATACCATCGAACTTTTCGAACGGGCCGCTTATTATTCGATGGCCTCTTTCATGGTCATCTACCTGAAAGAAGTCCTGGGCATGTCTCCAACTTTTGCCACTTTTCTCAACGGTTCTCTTCTCTGGGGCCTGATTTATTTTATGCCCATTCTCTCCGGGACTCTGGCCGATAAGTATGGCTTTAAGCGTTCTCTGACCGTTTCTTTCCTGATGCTTTTTCTTGGTTATTTTATCATGGGCAACATTCAGAAATTCTGGCCGGCACTCGCGGGTAATAAAGGAGCGCAGATAAACTACACTCTGCCTGTGGTCCTGGCCATCATCCTGATCGGACTCGGCGGCTCCATCGTCAAACCGTGTATTGCCGGAACAATTCAGAAGACCTCAGGTGTCTTCGCCACTCTGGGGTTTGGAATTTTTTACATGGTCATAAACGTCGGCTCTATCACTGGACGCGGCTTTTCTTATTTTATCAGGACGAGCTTTGGTATCCCGGCTATCTTTACTTATGCCTCCACTGTCTTTATTTTTATCGGATTGCTGGTGGTCGTCTTTATTTATCGTGAGCCTGAATACGTGAGTGACGGGATAAAGGATAATCAGCAGGTCAAAAAGAAAACTCTCAAAGAAGCCATCCTGGGAATATTTATCGTCCTGGGTAATCTTAAATTTGTTTTTTTTCTTATTGTCATTGCCCTCTTCTGGTTCCTTTACGTTCAGCTGTATAACCTTATTCCGCTTTTCTTAAGACACATCGACCCCAACGCTCCGGTCGAGCTTTATACCCTGGCTAACCCCCTGATGATTGTCTGCTTCCAGCTCCTCATAACCAGACTGGTCAAGCGCTGGACGCCGGTCAAATCGATTATTCTGGGTGTTGCTGTCACCACAGTTGGAATGCTGCTCAACGTGCTTCCAGCTCTCATTTATTCTGACGTTAGCTCGAAAGTTTCTCTGGCTGGTCTGGCCATTCCGGTGGCCGGGCTTTTCCTGCTGGTGAGCATTGCCTCCATGGCTGTGGGTGAAATGATGGCTTCTCCACGCATCTATGAATACATCGGCAGCATCGCGCCAAAAGGAGAAGAGGGCCTTTATCTCGGGTATGCTAACCTGCCTATAGCCATAGGCAGTATTCTCGGAGGTCCTCTGGGCGGAGCTCTTTATCAGAAGTATATTGTCACGCCACTCCAGGCTGGCCAATCTCCAAATTACATATTAATCTGGGCTACGATTGCTTTCCTTGGACTCTGCTCGATGACCGGACTGGCTATATACGACAGGTTTGTGGCCAGACATAAAAACGTCAATTGATCTCTAAATTGGCCATTGCAGGAAAGAAATATCAGAGCTCAATAGCCAAAACGAGGGTTGACCACTCCAGCATAGATGGAGCCAAAAGTATAATTTATCCCGAGCGAAAGGCCATAACTGTAAGAGGTAGCCAGAGCTTTTCGCTGAAGAAGAATATCTTCCAGACTCAGGTCTCCTTTCGCCAGATAAATCTGATCCTTAATTTTGGAAAAGCGGCCCGAGATTCCAACCGAGAATCCCCGGTAGAGCCTGAGATTGAGGTTTGCCCAGAGCATCAGATGATTCTTGCTGAAATCATGGAAATAATGGAAGCCCTCAATCGCTGAACTTATGTTCCCCCAGGGCTCTTTTATCTCCAGTGTTATGGACATAGTCTCCCCCAGCAGGCTTTCTCTTGTCTTGTCATAGATGGTTTCTTCGCGGTAGAAATTAATGTTATAACCAATCCGATAAAGAAAGCGCAGCTGGCGCCGGGTGGAATCAGAATAAGGAAAATAATTGTATTCAACCGCCGGAGCCGGGTTTATGTTCAGGGAGATGTTGTTGTAAGTCGAAGATGACAGCCCGAACCAGGCACCGATTGACCAGTGTTCGCCAAGAGAATAGACATAGAGGGTTGAGAGGTTGTAACTCCTCTGGGAAGAAGTGATGGTCTCTGTGACTCCGTCTTCTTCAATCTTGAACCGGCTGGTGTTAAAACTTCCAGAAAGCCCTGTTCTGAATTTCGATTTTTCATTCACCCGGCTGGCGCTCAGGTTGCTGTGCATTGAGAAAAAATTCTTGGTTTGTTCACCTGACAGGCTGCCTGAAAGTCCTGAACTAAAAACCCAGAAGTTCCATTTATCTTCAAGAGGAGCTTCGGGCAACCGCTTTTCAAAATCTATTCTGAGATAATCACCCAGGTCTGTCTTGGCCACGTATGGAACGAGCCCGATTTTCAGCACCCGCACCAGACCTTTTCTCTCCACATCTGCCGTATCTGTGCGCCGGGAAATATATCTCAGAGTGTTATGAATATCATAAAAGTTATTGCGACCTATAAAATTTAGCGTATATTCCCTTCCGCCATCACCGGTCCTTTCAATGGTAATGAGAATATGAACATCAGCTTCTGCCTTTTCCCGCACAAAACTGACAAAGGATATTTCTGAACGGATGTAGGCCATATCACACTGATGACAATCAATGAAGACCCTCGGAGCTCCCTGGGCAAGTTTGACAGCTCTTTCCTGGCCGCTGGATAAGAGCGAGCTGAGAATGGTTAAGCTGATTAGCAAGAGGTTTTTTTTAAGCGTCTTCATTTCGGCGCTCCTCTAATTTGTCGAAAGGCACACTAAAAGAATCTCCTGGTGCTGGCGCCGGCTTTTTCTGAGAAGGCTTAGTCAGGAAACTTTCTCTTGCTTCTCTTTGTTTCTTCTTCTAACAGAAGCTCCAGGTCAACACCGGCCTGCGTTTCGAGCGGCTGGGCAGGAGGAGGGATAGGTTTAACTTTTTTCCAGCCAAACCATTCTTTGACTTCTGCACTGCAGAGGCTGGCCAGGAGTTTTAAGCCAAAAAGGGTTCCGAGGGGCAACATGAGAATCAAGATTATGCTGATGATAAGAGCCGATACCCAGGACCAGCGCCTTTTCCTCATAATCCCCGAAGAGGTGTTCAGCCCGACAAGCCCGAAAATCAGGACAGCTGCTGCCAGGACCGGGCCGCTATTCACCAGAAAATCCGCTCCAGCAAGTTTCTGCAGCTCGCTTCCTGGCCTGAGAGCCACAAGACTATAAATGATCAAAGCCAGAACAACGGCTGCAGTGAACAGGCTCAGCAGGCCAGAAACCCTGACGATAAGCCATGAGAGATTAACTTTTTCGGGCATAATACAGCTCACTCACAAGACAACTATTTTACTTCACTCACGGCTGGATTCAAGTCTGAAATTTAAGTAAAATCAAAGCCGTAAAGCGATTGGTCAGAAGTTTTTTCAGATGAGAATGACAATAATAAGAAACTTCAGCATTTGCAGAAAAACTGGCCGTGCTTAAGAAAGACAATTTTTCTATTAAAGGATTGGTAAGGTGTTATCATGAAAAAATTAATATTGACCGCAGTTATCATTCTTTCTCTGGCTCTTGCCCTTTCAGCTGACGTTTACCTTAAAACCAGAGTAACCACAGACCCGATTACTGCTTACGGTCAAACTATTCCCGCCAGGGAGTTATACACGGAGCAATGGATAAGTGATGATTTCTATCTTAATTCTTCCGAATCCCTGACCTATCTTCTGGATATAAAGAAAAATCTTTTTTGTATCATCAGTCAGACGACAAAGTCTTACATTGAAACTGAGTTCCCTGTTGATTTGGTCACTCTTCTGCCTCAGGAAATGTCCCAGACGGCCGAGGCACTTCAGCAGATGACTATTTCTGCGAGACAGACAGGAGAGGCGAAGGTCATCGATAACATCAGATGCCAGGAATACAAGCTGGAAATGACCATGATGATGTATCCAATCGAGATGACAGTCTGGGCTTCAGAAGAGCTGCCGGTCAATCTAAAAAACTTTCTGGAAAAAATCCAGCCTGAGATTTTAAAACTTCAGTTGAGGGTTGCAGGCCAGGCTGTTTCTGAGATTCAAAAAATTAAAGGGTTGTGGATTGCCTATGAGGTCAAAGCAGAAATGATGGGGATGGAGGTTAAATCAAGGGCAGAAGTAGTGGAATTCAGCAAAAAACCCGCGCCAGCCGGATTATACGTTTTGCCTCCCGGCTACAGGAAAAAGGACCGTCTGGAAATGGAAGATTTCAAGTGGTTTTAGTTAGAAGCAGTAAAATTTTTCGAACACCAGATGTTATAAATTTGCAAAGTAGTTAAAAAGACAGTTCAAGGCCTCTCCGCAATTTCCCGGCTGAAGTGATTTCCATAAAAATGGCCACATGATGGCTGCGTTGATTAAAATATCAGGCAATCAGAGATAGAGCTGTCGACCTCAAAAAATACCTTTTATGTAAACAAACCTGCTGCGAACCGCGTCTTGATTTTTGGACAGGGTGGCATTATCCTTACGCTATGGGAAAAATTCGAGTCAGATTTGCGCCCAGTCCCACCGGTTTTATTCATGTTGGTAATGCCAGAACTGCGCTTTTCAACTGGCTTTTTGCCCGGCAGAAAGGTGGAGTTTTTGTCCTCAGGGTAGAGGATACTGATATTGAAAGGTCAAGAGACGAGTATGAACAGAATCTTATCCGTGACTTGAGATGGCTCGGACTTAACTGGGACGAGGGCCCGGATGCCGGGGGCAACTCCGGGCCTTACAGACAATCAGAAAGGCTTGACCTGTATCATAAATATGCCCGGCAATTGCTTGATGAAGGCCAGGCTTATTACTGTTTCTGCCCGCCCGAAGAGCTGGAAAAAGAGAGAGAGGCTGCGCTGAACGAAGGCAGAATGCCAGTCTACAGCGGAAAGTGCCGCCATATCCCGCTGGCCGAAGCTGAAAGAAGAAGAGCTGCTGGTGAAGCTGCGGCTGTGCGACTTAAGGTAGCAGAGCAAGGAATCATCGGGTTCGATGACCTGGTACGCGGCCCGGTGGAGTTTGATTTAAAGCTAATCGGCGACCCGATTATCGTTCGTTCCAGCGGAATGCCTGCCTACAATTATGCGGTGGTCATTGATGATGCCCTGATGAAGATCACTCATGTTGTTCGGGGCGAGGATCATGTCTCTAATACTCCGAAACAGATTTTAATCTATCAGGCACTGGGCTGGACACCGCCGGTTTTTGCCCATCTATCCATGGTCATGGGCAAGGATAATACCCGATTGAGCAAAAGGCACGGAGCCACTTCTGTCGACCAGTTCAGGCGGGACGGAATTCTGGCTGAAGCTCTTTGCAATTATCTGGCTTTTCTCGGCTGGTCTCCTCCTGAAGGCCATGAGGTTTTGAGCCTTGAAGAACTGGTTCAGCTTTTTGATCTGAGGCGGGTCAGCCGGTCAGCAGCGATTTTCGATTACGAAAAACTTCACTGGCTTAACCGTCAGCATGTACGGCGGCTTTCAGAAGATAAGAAGCTTGAGCTGGCTCTACCCTATCTTCGGGAAGCTGGATTCGTTGGACAGGATATCTCGGCCGGGCAACAGGAATGGCTTAAAAGAACAATAGATATTCTTATTGAAGGCGTTGATAAGTTCTCTGAGCTGCCTCAGAAATTCTCGCTGCTTTTCGATTTCGAGCCCCAAAAAATTAACGAAGAAGCTCGTCAGATAATCTCCAGTTCATCGGCCAGAAAAGTCTTGACCGCCTTTGCTCAGAAGACTTCGGGATTGACCGAATTCGATTATGATATCTTTGCCCGGATTACCGGTGAAATAAAAAAAGAGACAGGGGTCAAAGGCAAAGAGCTGTATCATCCGTTGCGCGTCGTTCTAACTGCCAGGTCCTCGGGCCTGGAGCTTGATAAGTTCATCCCGCTGGTTGAAGAAGGAGCCAGGCTTAATTTCCCAAGACCGATCAAGAATTGCCTGGAGCGAATAAAAGAAAGTTCCCGCGCTTTTAACCTTTAAGAAGATATGGAAAACCAGGAAAAACTCGGCCGAATAAACCCGATCATAGAAGTTCTTAAAACCTCCTCAAACCGTGTCAACAAGATTTTTATTCAGAAAGAAAAAGGCCCGCAGAGAATCAGCGAGATAATCGGGCTGTGCCGCGTTAATAATATTCCCTTCCTCTTCGTCCCAAAACAGCGGCTGGACAGTCTCTCTCCCCATCACCAGGGCGCCGTGGCTTTTCTGGCTGAAAAAGAATATGTACCGGTTGAAGACCTGCTGGTTCAGGATAAGCCGGCTTTTCTCGTGATTCTGGACGAAGTCGAAGACCCGCAGAACCTTGGAGCAATAGTCAGAAGCGCGGAAGGGGCTGGAGCTGATGGTATTATTCTGCCCGAAAGGCATTCTGCTGGATTAACGCCAGCTGTGGCTACAGTAGCGGCAGGGGCGCTGTCTCATCTGAAGATTTCCCGGGTGGCAAATCTGGCCAGGACAATAGAGTGGCTTAAAGAGAAGCGAATCTGGGTAGTGGGTGCAGCCGGCGAAGCTCAAGCCAGATGGTATGAATTTGATTTTACCCAGCCAGTAGCCATTGCCTTAGGCTCTGAAGGTTCAGGCCTCAGAGCCAATATCAAGAAAAAATGTGACCTGCTGCTGTCATTGCCGATGCAGGGCAAACTTACCAGCCTGAACGTCAGCGCTGCAGCCGCAATTTTTTTCTTCGAAGTTGTCAGACAGCGCAAGATAGCCTCAATCATCTGACTGAATCAGATTTCTGTCTTCATCTCTTTTGCGGGCTTTTATTTCTCTTTTCAACCTGGTCTATTTACCGATTGCTAAATGCTGACCGATGCGATGGAGATAAGTTATCTTCATTAACAGATGTAAATCTGCAGCTTACAGAGAGCATAATCTTTATCCCCAATTCACACCCGAGCCACACCAGTAAAATTCACGGCACTTGACAGAGCTTTAGACTAATCCTTAGAATACTCAGGACGCCGGTTTTCTGATAGAATATCAAAAAAGAGTGAGCGAGATGAAAGAAAAGCTTGATTTTTATTCCCTTGAGCGGCCTATAATCTCTCTCAAAGAACAGATAGAAGCTCTTGAAGCCAGCGACGACCCCGACCAGAAAGATAAGATTGCTGAACTGAAAGCTCGAATAGAAAAAGAATGGGAAAAAATAGCGCCCATTCTGACCTCTGTTCACATCGTCCAGATTGCCCGCCATCCAAAAAGACCCTACACCATGGATTATATAAACGCCCTTTTCCAGGATTTTATAGAATTTCATGGCGACCGCCGTTTTGCTGACGACCCGGCTATCGTGGCTGGCCTGTCTATCTACAAGGGCCAGACTGTGGCTGTCATCGGCCATCAAAAAGGCAGGACGACTAAAGCCCGCATTGAACGAAACTTCGGTCAGCCGAATCCTGAAGGTTACCGGAAGGCTCTGCGCATCATGCAGATGGCTGAAAAATTCGGCTTCCCGGTCATAACTTTTGTGGACACGCCTGGTGCCTATCCTGGAATAGGCGCAGAGGAGCGGGGACAGGCTGAAGCCATCGCTTACAACCTGAAGATTATCGCGCGGTTGAAAACGCTGATAATTAATGTCATCATCGGTGAGGGTGGAAGCGGCGGCGGCCTGGGAATCGGTTTTGGCGACGCTCTTTTAATGCTCGAATATGCCTTTTACTCCGTAATCTCACCCGAAGGCTGTGCTGCCATCCTCTGGAAAGACCAGGGTCCTATGGCTGTGGAGCAGGCAGCAGAAAACCTGGGCATACGGGCTCAGAAACTTTATGAACTCGGAATCATAGACAAGCTGATACCTGAACCTCCGGGCGGAGCCCATATTGATTATGAGACCACTTTTAAAAATGTGGACAAACAATTACAACAGACTCTGAAAAAGCTCCAGCAATTGAGTCTCAAGGATCTGCTTGAAGAACGGTACAAAAAAATCAGGCGGCAGGGTGTTTTTAAAGAAAAATGAGCGCTGAACAGCAGAAAAAAGAAATATCAGCCATTAAGGGAACAAAAGACCTCCTGCCTGAGGAAGCCCGGCTCTGGCAGATAGCTGAAGCTGCGGCCAGAGAAACCTTTGAACTCTATGGCTACAGAGAGTTGCGAGCACCAGTCATTGAGCCTACAGAGCTTTTTGAAAAAGGGACCGGACTTTCATCAGATGTCGTGACCAAAGAGATGTACACTTTCACCGACAAAGGCGGACGGTCAGTGACGCTACGACCTGAATACACGCCTTCAGTAGTCCGGGCTATCATAGAGCACAGGCTTGACCTTCAACCGCAACCCTTGCGCTTTTATTACATCGGGCCGATGTTCCGTTACGATAAGCCACAGAAAGGCCGTTACAGGCAATTTCATCAAATAGACATAGAAGTCTTTGGCGAAAAAGACCCGGCCGTAGATGCGGAAATTGTGGAGATGGCTCACCGGCTGCTGCGCCGGCTCGGTGTGGAAAAAGTTATGACCATGGTCAATTCTGTGGGCTGCAAGAAATGCCGTCCGGCTTATGGTCTGGAGCTGCGCAAAGCGGCAGCTGCGGTCAAAGACAGGCTTTGCCCTGATTGCCAGCGCAAAGCCGACCTTAACCCGCTCCGTATCTTCGACTGCAAAATCGAAACCTGCCGGGAGGCAGCCAGCTCTTTCCCAAAAATCACTGATTTCTTATGCGATGAGTGCACGGACCATTTTAAAAAATTCATGAGCTATCTGGATTCTTACGGGATAACCTACAAAGTTGACCCCATTCTGGTGCGCGGTCTGGATTATTACACCAGGACTGCTTTTGAGATTCTGGCCGAGCATCTTGGTGCGCATAATGCTATCTGTGGCGGTGGACGCTACGATGACATGGCCAAAGAATTCGGAGGGCCTGACCTCTGCGCAATAGGTTTCGCTATGGGCATGGAGCGGTTATTATCCGTGGCCAGGATCGGGCCGGTGAAAAAGAGCTTTGTCTATTTTGCCTATACCGGAGATGAAGCTAAAATGCAGAGTATGGCACTGGCCAGGTTCTTAAGGTCTCAGGGAATCGAGTGCCTGGTGGAATTCAAGGAAAGGGGAATGAAGGCTCACTTCAGCCGGGCCAATAAAATCGGGGCTAAGTGGGTGCTGATAATTGGTGAGAACGAGCTGGCTTCCGGCAAATTCCAGCTTAAAGATATGGTCAGCTCCAAGCAATTAGAAGGCGGTCCTGAAGAACTGGCAAGCATTATCCTGGGAAAAGAAAAAATCAAGACCAGAATGGAGAAAGAGCGAGTAACAGGCCGTGCGGGAAAACACAAAACTGGCTGAAGTGAAATCTACAAGTTTCTTCCTGGAAATCGCGAGATAGAAGCCAAAGGAAAATCGATGAAAGAAAAACAGCCGGCAACTGAAATCTGGAAAAGAACCAATTACTGCGGCGAGCTTCGGGCAGATGATGTCGGAAAAGAAGTTGTGCTTATGGGTTGGGTGCAACGGGTGCGGGACATCGGCAGCTTGATATTTGTGGATTTAAGAGACAGAGCCGGAGTAGCCCAGCTGGTGGCCAGACAGGAACAACCTGAGATTCTGGATCAGACCAAGAAGATTCGGACTGAATTTGTGGTTCAGGTTAAAGGCACGGTCAGGCAAAGAGAGCCGGACGCTGTGAATCCTCAGATGCCGACAGGTGAAGTGGAGGTTGAGATTTCAAAGATGCAGGTGCTCAATACTGCCAAGATTACTCCATTTCCTGTCACCGACCCGGCACAGGCTTCTGAAGAATTGAGATTCAAATATAGATACCTCGATTTGCGGCGGCCTTCGATGCAGAGGAATATTGTCTTGCGTCACCAGGCTGCACTCAGGACCAGAAACTTTTTAAGCCAGAAAGGATTTCTGGAAATTGAAACACCCTTTCTGACCAAATCAACGCCAGAAGGGGCCCGAGACTATCTGGTACCAAGCCGTATTCACCGCGGAAAATTCTATGCCTTGCCGCAGTCGCCGCAGCTCTTCAAGCAGATCTTGATGATCGCTGGATTTGACCGTTATTTTCAAATTGTCAGATGCTTCAGGGATGAAGATTTGCGGGCTGACCGCCAGCCTGAATTCACCCAGATTGATATCGAGATGAGCTTCATCCAGAGAGAAGATGTATTCGAACTGGTTGAAGAACTGATGGCTGAAATATTCGCCATCAACGGCGATAAAATCAGCCGTCCTTTTACCCGGCTCAGTTATGAAGAAGCGATAGAAAAGTACGGAACAGATAAACCTGACCTCAGAGATAAAACCGCCATTGAGGATTTGACTGAAACAGGGAAAAGGCTTGGCTCAGAAATGATCAGCCAGGCTATGGAAAAAGGCGGAGTGTTAAAGGGGTATCTGGTAAAGGGCGGGGGAAAATTTTCTCGATCCCGGCTGGATAAGCTTCAGGAACAAGCTAAAGCTATGGGCTCTGGAGGATTGATCTGGGTGAGGAGAGCAGAAGGTGGTTTGAAGAGTTCGTTAAAGCTGGAGCCGGAAAAACTTTTCTTTATCTGGGAGGCATTAAAAGCCGAAGAAGATGACCTGGGCTTGCTGGTAGCTTCATCCGGAGACGCGGCTGTAAGGGTGCTTGGCGAATTCAGAAAAAACTTGGTGCTGGAAAAGTTCAAAGATAAACGGGAGCTGGCTTTCTGCTGGGTAACTGACTTTCCCCTTTTTGAATGGAGCGAGGAGGAGAAGAAAATTGTCTCTGTCCACCATCCCTTCACCTCGCCGCACCCCGCTGACCTCAAGTATCTGGAAAACGAGCCGCTCAAAGTAAAAGCCCTGGCTTATGACCTGGTGCTCAACGGGTATGAAGTTGGCGGCGGCTCGATTAGAATAAACCAGCCGGAGATTCAGGCCAAGGTCTTCAGGGTGCTGGGACTGAGCCCGGAGCAGGCTGAACAGAAATTTGGCTTTTTATTGGAAGCATTGACTTTTGGTGCGCCGCCGCACGGGGGGATTGCACTCGGATTTGACCGCTTAGTTATGCTGCTTTGCGGGCAGGAATCTATTCGCGAGGTTATCCCCTTTCCCAAGACCACCAGCGCACTTTGTCTGATGACCGGTTCGCCTTCAAGAGTGGATGAACGCCAGCTGGAAGAACTCGGAATAAGATTCTCGACAGATAAATAATTCTAAAGGAATTCGTGCTCCCTTATATTAAATTCATATTTCGAAATAATAACTAAAAAGGCGAAAATTTCAGGCCAAAGCAGAAGACCAGAACCCTGGTATTAAACTCTCTATAGTCGGACAGGAATCCGGTTTGCTTGCTGAGATTGATAATACCACCATAGTAACGGCCTTCGAAGAAAATCTCCAGATCCTTTATTCTGGCTTCAATCCCCGCTCCGGCTACCAGACCGAAGTCAATCTTCCGGGTATCAGAAGTAATGGCCTGGCCGCCGTAGTGATGCCTCAGGACGGCAGATACTTCATAACCGATCAGGGCAAAGAGAGGAATAATTTTAGCCGGTTTAACTTTTATCAATCCAACTTGACTTAGAATATCAAGCTCATAAACTGCCTCACCGATTAATTCATCCCAGTAATACAAGAATTCCTTCTGTCCTTTCTGCAGGTAATTGATTTCAGCTATCAAACTAAGCACAGAGGCAGGAACTGGCAACTCCAGGCCGGCTCCAAAACTGATTCCTGTCTTTTTTCCAAAAACATATCCATATTCCGGAAATGTAAAATATGCCGGTTCTTCCGAATACCAGGTCCGGTCAAACCCGCCCCAGAGCCTGAAAGCTGGTTTAAGGTCAGCCGCAGTGGCGAAAGATACCAGCCCCAAAATCAATAAAATTGTCATAGCCCACTTCATTTTTAACCTCCGGCTTATCTTCTTTATATATAAAATGAGTTTTCAAGCTCTGCCTGTCAAGCAAATCGCCATAATAAGAGGCAGATCATCCACGACCTGCCCTTTTCAGTCCTTTTGTTTCCTGTTTTTTCCAACCCAAGAAGGCCATCGAGCTCCTCCTGGTGACCGGCTCCCAATCTTAAGGTGGTATAAATCAGCAGGCCGAACTCTGGATCAATATAAATAAATCTTAGATACTTAATAATCGGGATGCCAATTCTGTTGGATAATTAATTTCAGGTATTGTCAGTTTTTACCAATAGATGTCCGATTTGATTCTGCTTAACTTATATTTTTCTAAACCTCAGCCCGGCACAGAAGACCAAAGCCCGACTTTTGATGGCCGGGTAGTCTTCAAGCAATCCCGTTCCCTGGCTGAGATTGACCAGTCCGTGGTGGTAACGAAGCTCAATAAAAGGTGTCACCCTTTCAAGTTTAAATTCGATTCCAGCCCCGGCTACCAGTCCGAAGTCCAGATTCTTGGTATCAGATTTCACGTCTGTTTCACCTGGCGTTGCCCCTGGCGCAAAAGGCTCTCCCCTGTGGCTCAGTATCAGACCCAGCTCATACCCGGCCAGGGCATATGGGGCGATCTTCTGTCCCGACTTAATCTGTATCAATCCGGTAAACCTAATTCCACCGCAGCTCCCATCCCTATGCCCGTTCGCCAGTCAGTTTTGTAACTCACCTCCGGAATACCAATTGGCTCAGGCGGATCAGAGTATTTTGCGAGGTTCAGTCCTGCCCAGACTCTAAATTCTGGCTGGATTGTAGCGGCATAGGACGGAACCCCAAGACAAATAACCATAAAGCAGATGAACAATTTTCTCATCCCCAGACACCTCCCTGCCCTAATTAAATTCTTTAAATATAATTAACCCTTCAACCAGGCTTAAAAGCCCCATTGTCACTATAAATATTAAGCCAAAAAACTTGCCTGGCAAGATGTCAGGGAAAATTTTTTCTTTTTGTCTGAAAATATATGTCCTTTCAAAAAATAAAAAGGGCGGCCGATCGGGGCCGCCCCTGATACGACCAAGGGTCTTATCTTTATTGCAAAAACAATCCTGACCTTGAATCACTCCACCATCTGGCCGGTCAGCGGGTCGAGCAGCCTCCAGCGATGGATTTTGCCCAGCTTGTCCAGGGGTCCAGGGAATTTATCCGAACCCTTGTTGCATGGTTCCCAGTCGCCGACAATCATTATCACCATCCTATCGGGCTGAATGTATTTTTTAGCCATTTCCATCACCTTCTCCTTGGTCACAGCTTTAATCCTATCGCGATAGGTCGAGTAATAATTCATCGGTTTGCCCTGCATCTCCAGATTGGCAAAATTAACCATGGTGAAGATCGGACTCTGAAAGAAATCAGCAAAGCTCTCCAGATAATAATTAATGGCCGTCTCCATCTCAGCGTCAGAAACAGGCTCCTGTTTTATTCGGTCAAATTCTTTAAGGATGAGAGAGATAGCATAACCAACTGTCTCTGATTTGGTCTGAACATAGCCAGCAAAAGTCCCCGGGAAACCCCAGCGGTAAATGAACCGGCTTCCCGTATTATAAGCCAGACCTTCATCTGACCTGACTTTGGAAGTTATTCTGGAAGTAAAGCTGCCTCCGCCCAGGATGAAATTCATCACCTGAACTGCAAAGTAGTCCGGATTAGTGTCTTCAATTCCAAGATGCCCTATCGAGATATAGCCCTGATTGATCTTTTTCTGGATGAAATAAACGCCCGGTTCGGGCTGGGGGAAGCTCTTGCTGATCGCAGGGAAGGATAGCGACTTGTCAGCCCATCTGGAAGCGTACTTGTTAATCTTGTTTTTCAGCTGTTCCCGGCTGAAATCACCAGCAGCAGCGATGATCACATTCTTTGGAAAGAAATACTTCGCATGAAACGCTTTCAGGTCAGCCGGGCTGATGGCTTCAACTGAGGCTTTAGTCGCCTCATAAGTAATGGGATGCTCGCCATAGAGAACCTTCTGATATTCCCTGGCCAGCACCTGGCTCGGGTTGTCGTTGGCTGTTCTCATCTGTTCAACCACCCTGCCCTTAGTTAGCTTCAGGCTGTCCTCTCTGAATTCTGGGTTCATCAGAACATCGAAGAACAGGTCAAGGCCTTCGTCCAAATCTTTGCTCAGAACTGACATTGATAAAGTGGCCGTTCTTTCACTAACCGAAAAATTAAGTGTGCCACCGAGGAAGTCAATTCTGTCTTCAATCGCTGAGCCTGTCCTGGTTTTTGTGCCGCCCTTGATCAGGCATTCTGAAAGAAGAGAATCAAGACCCGCTTTTTCTTTGGGAAGGTAAAGGCTTCCAGTATGAATCACTGCCGTGATATTGACTATAGGGAGAGCTTTTTCCTCTCTTATGTAGCCGCGCAATCCATTAGCCAGCACCACTCTGAAATTGGCCGGGTTTGGCGGTTCGAACTTGAGCGGAGGGAACTTCAGGTCTTCGGGTCTGGTAACCTGAGCTGAAACCGAACTCATGGCAAACAAAACCAGCACCAATACTAAGATAAATATTATTTTTCTTCTCATCGTTAGCCCTCCTTATCTTCCCTGACCACGGGAATAGACAGCCACCAGACAGTTGTCCTTGACCAGGTATCTGGCTGCCACTTTCTTGATATCGTCAGATGTAACCTTTTTCATTTCCTCGAGGTCAGTCAATAGCGCTCTCCAGCCACGGTTTAGCTCAGTCCGTCCAACTCTCATAGCCAGGAACATCGGGGATTCCAGACCGCGGAGGAAAGAAGCTTCTGTTTTGTTCCTGGCTTTCTGAAGTTCCTCTGGAGTTACTCCTTCTTTTTTAATCTTTTCGATTTCTTCCCAGACATCCTTTTCAAGGTCTTCTGGCTTTATCCCTTTCTGCATCTTCGGAATCACATTGAAAACCATGGCTCCAACATACCACTGCGGTCTGGCCATAGCCATAGCCTGGACAGCCACATCCTTTTCTTTGACCAAGACCTTGGTCAACCTTCCTGTTTCTCCAGACAGGATGCTGGCTAAAATGCCCAGAGCTGGCACGTCCGCATGGCCTTCTGGCGGAATGTGGAACCAGACCTGCAGGTTCGGCATCCCGGGTCCTTCGCCGTACATTCTCTTATGAGAATACTGCGACGGTTCACCCGTCCTTACTGGTTCAATCTCCTCTCCTTTTGGAATCGGGCCAAAATGTTTCTCGGCCAGAGCCACAATTTCTTCAGGCTTAAAATCACCGACATAAATAGCCACCGTGTTATTCGGCACATAGTACTTATTGTGAAATTCAATGAGGTCTTTCTTGGTCATCTTCTTCAAGTCGTCCATCCAGCCAATCACCTGCCAGTGATAAGGAGAGGCGGCATAAAAAGCTGCCCTGACTTGCTCATTGAAGTAAAAACCGGGTCTGTTTTCGCTCAGACGCCTTTCTTCCATGACCACATCTTTTTCGGAATAAAATTCACGGAAATAAGAATTCATCATCCGGTCAGATTCAAGCAGCATCTGAAGTTCAACTTTGTTTGATGGCAGAGTCACATAGTAGCCAGTGACTTCATCGGAAGTGGAGGCATTCAAACCAGTCCCTCCGTTCTTCATGTAGGTTTCCCAGAGATGGTCTTTAATGATGTACTTCTTCTCGGTTTTGATCAGTTCATCAACCTGCTTCTGCCACTCAGCGATTTTTTCCTGGTTACCATCGTTTTTCCAGTATTTTTCTTTGTATATCTGCTCCACCAGCTGGTCAATCTGGCGATTTAAAACGTCATCAGCTTCGTAATCCGTAACTCCCATCATCCTGGTGCCTTTGAACATCATGTGCTCATGAACGTGCGCAATTCCAGTAATCCCTGGCCGCTCGTTAATAGAGCCAACCTTGTAATAGATGTGGCAGACCACCCGGGGCACACCGGGCTTGGGAATCATCAGGATTTTCATCCCGTTCGCCAGGACATGCTCCTTAACTTCCACCTTGATTTGAGCTGAAGCTAAGGGAACAAGAGCCAGAAGGAAGGCAATCGCAACTAAAAAAGCCAACATTCTTTTCAAGCTCATTCACTCACCTCCTTCTCTTAATAAAATTTATTGATTCCAGAAAATAAATCACAATCATGATGAGCTTCCGGGGATAAAAGAGCCCGCATTTTTGATCCCGGCAAAACTTTCTTCTTCTTTTTTATTTTTTCGATTACATTATCTTTTTATGCCTAATAGATTTTCTTGTCAAATTAATTTAAGCCTGGTGTCAACCAGGACATTATTTACTCTTGTTCCGGGCTTAATGGGAGTGGTTCTCCCGCAGCAAACTCAACCCCAGATTAACGGACGCTTCAAAACTTCGCTTGCCTTTCCTTACTCTGCGGTGACAATCGGCATCTGCCTTTATCTGATGTCTACACCGCCGGTAGTGGCCTGATTCAAAACCGTTGACATCTGGTTTTTCAGGTTTAAATTTTAATATAGCCAGGGTATGGAAAACGGGTTAGGGAAAAGAGAAATTACCTTTATTTCTCGAGATAGAACGGTACCATGAACCAGGAAACTGAAGTGGTTTCGTCCCAGAGGGCAGCCAGGGCCTCAAGGGTCCGGACCATTTCCAGATTGATCCCTGTGCTCCGGACCATAAGGCCAGTCGCAAGATTACTGGCAGCTTCCTGGGAAAAACAGATGCGGGAAAACGCAAAAAAAGAAATGGCTAAGGGAGAGAAGCCGCCGGGAGCGATACGGGATCGGCTGGCAATCGGGGTAGCTGTGCTGAGAACGATCGAAAACGCTATCCTTGAAGATAGACTATCTGCCCAGACCATCCAGAAGATTCTTAATGTCCTGGTCGGCGACGCCATCATCCAGGAAGGAGATGAACGTGCTAAACGAGAATTTGAGGCGAGATACGGCACAAGACCGGCTTCTTTTCTCCTGGTCAGCCCCACAAAGAGATGTAACCTTTTCTGCGTTGGCTGCTATGCTGATTCAGATAGGACCGAAATCAAGCTTTCCTGGCCAGTAATGGACAGAGCCGTGAGTGAAGCCCGGAATTTATGGGGAGCCAGGTTCGTTGTCATTAGCGGCGGCGAACCTCTGCTTTACGAAGATCAAGGCAAGGGAATCCTGGACCTGGTCGAGAAATACAATGACATTTTTTTCCTGATGTATACTAACGGAACGCTAATCGACGAAAAAATTGCCAGAAGGATGGCCCAGACTGGAAATATCATGCCCGCAGTTTCAGTTGAGGGTTTGAAAGACACCACAGAGAAGAGAAGGGGCCGGGGGGTCTTTCAAAAAATTCTCGAAGCTTTTGAACATCTGCACCAGGAGAAGGTCTTTTTCGGTATATCATTGACTATCACCAGGAACAACGTCCATGAAGCTTTCTCTGATGAGACTATGGATTTTTATTTCAATAAAATCGGAGCTCATTTTGCCTGGGCGTTTCAATACATGCCTATTGGCCGGGCATTTACCCTGGAACTGCTGCCCACTCCTGAGCAAAGACACTCGATGTTCGAAAGAGCCTGGCAACTGGTCAACGAAAGACACATCTTCCTGATAGATTTCTGGAACAGTGGCACGGCCACTCATGGTTGTGTCTCCGCCGGCCGTTCTGGCGGTTATCTGGTCATAAACTGGGACGGCACAATAACGCCCTGTGTTTTTATCCCCTACTCTCCAGTGAACATCTATGAAATTTACAGTCAGGGCAAGAATATCAACGACGTCTGGTCCAATCCATTTTTTGCTGATATCAGAAAATGGCAGGCAGAATACGGCTACGGGAAAAATAACAGGCTTGAAGGTCCGGGGAGAAACTGGATTATGCCTTGCCCCATCCGGGACCACTTTCAGGAGATGTATGATATGCTGAAGAGACATCGGCCCCGACCGATTGATGACAATGCCGCTGAAGCCTTGCACGACCCTGAATATTACCAGGGACTGGTTGAATATGACCAGAAAGTAGCTGCTCTCCTTGATCCAATATGGCAGAAGAGATATCTTCGCTGAATCTCAGCGGCAGAGGATCCGTCCGTTGTGAAAATTAAAAAATCTGGTTCCTCAGGTCCGGAAAATAGACCCGCAGATGAGTTGTCTCCATAGATTTTTGATTGTTCATAAGGAACGAGGAATTCTATAACCTGAGAGAGTTTTTATCTGAAATTCAGGCAGACTATCAGGGCATTTAACTTTCCAAGCGTTTAAAGATAATCCGGATGGTTTTTCTTCAGCTCTTCAACTATCTCCTTGACCTTCTGGTCATGGTCGCGAAGGCAGACGAGTAGGGCATCATCGGTATTAACCACAATCAGCCCGTCAACACCGATTAAAGCAGTGAGTTTCCCGGGATTGAAAACAAGACAGTTCTTTGAATTAAGAGAAACAAGCTGGCCACGCGAAACATTACAGTGTTCATCTTCAGTCAGAAATTCATAAAGCGAACTCCAGGAACCAAGGTCTGACCAGCCAAAATCTCCCCGGCTCATTAACGCACCCCTGACTTTTTCCATCAAAACATAATCGATTGACAGGGCCGGTAGGTCTCGAAAGACCCGACCCACCTCTCTCCGGTCTTTGTCTCTTAAAGCACGGAGTATTTTTGTCCAGGCCGGGAAAAGTTCGGGCACATATTCTTTTAGACTCTGTTCAAAAACATCTGCCCTCCAGAGAAACATCCCGCTGTTCCAGAAATGATTTCCTGACTGGAGAAAATTCAGGGCTGTGGGCAGGTCAGGCTTTTCTTTGAACTCCAGGACTTCAAAAAACCTTTCCCTGTCAACTAACAGGCTCTTTTCGTCAGAAAAATGAATATAGCCATAACCTGTGGCCGGAAAGGTGGGCGGGATGCCAAAAATTACAATCCTTTTATGTCTAAAAGCGGCTTTGGCTGCCTTGACCAGCTTTGCTCTGAAAACATCCACATTTTTTATATAATGATCCGCGGGCAAGGCCAGGACCACTGCTTCCGGGTTTTTGAGATAGACCCGGGCAGTAGCCAGAAGAAGCGACGGAGCCGTATTCCTGGCTTCAGGTTCAACCAGTAGATTTTTTTGGGGAATCCGCGGCAAGATTTTTTTAATTATCCCGGTCTGACCAGCCACAGCAATGGAATAAATCTTAGAGTGAGGCACAAGCCCCAGAACCCTTTTTGCAGTTTCCTCGAGCAAAGACTCTTCTCTTATGATTTTGAGGTACTGTTTTGGTCGCCTGATACGGCTGAGCGGCCAGAATCTCGTCCCACTACCCCCAGCCAGAATAATTATCCTTAAATCAAGCAGGTCCGGTTTCATTTTCTTAGCTGATTCATTCATTCTGACGGGCATCCCCTCCTCCAAAATGTTACAATTTATTATTCGGTGTTAAGCTTTTTAATCACCTCTTCCAGCACTTCATGCATTTCTTTCTGAATCTTATCCAGACCTTTCTGACTGTCAGCCTCAAACCTTAGAACAAGGACTGGCTGGGTATTCGAAGCCCGGAGCAAGCCCCAGCCGTGTTCAAAAACTGCCCGTACGCCGTCAATGTCAATAATATCTCGAACATTTTCTCTCTTTTCTAGCGATTGTTTAACACGGTCAACAATTTTAAACTTGACCTCATCAGAGGCATAGATCCGGATTTCTGGTGTTGTGTAAGTCTTTGGCAGGTCAGAGAGATAATCGGAGAGCTTTTTTGAGGAGCGCGAGACAATTTCCAGAAGGCGGGCTGAAGCGTAGATAGCATCATCAAAGCCAAACCAGCGGTCAGCAAAGAAGATGTGCCCGCTCATCTCCCCTGCCAGCAAAGCCTTCTCTTCTTTTATCTTCTTTTTTATCAATGAATGTCCGGTTTTCCACATGACCGGTCGGCCTCCAAGCCGGCTGACCTCATCATAGAGTAATTTTGAAGCCTTAACCTCAGAGATAACTGCTGCTCCTGAATAACGAGGTAAGAGGTCGCGCGCAAAAATGATTACCAGTTGATCTCCCCAGATAATATTCCCTTTTTCATCAATGGCACCCATCCGGTCAGCGTCTCCATCATAAGCAATGCCCAGTTCAGCGCCAGTCTCCGCAACCTTGGCTATCAGGTCTTTCAAAGCCTCGGGCAGAGTCGGGTCTGGATGATGATGGGGAAAATTTCCATCCATCTCACAATAAAGCTCGACTACTTTTGCCCCGAGTCTCTTAAGCAGCGAAACAGCTGCCGGACCGGCTGTGCCATTACCGGCGTCGATGACCACTTTCACCGGACGCATTAGCTTGACCTGGCTGGCCACATAATCAATATAATCAGGAACCGGAGAATAATACGTTCTCTTTCCTGGAGCAGATGCTGGAACAAATTTATCTTCTTGGATTATACGAAAAATATCTAAGATTCCGTCGCCATAAAGTGTTTCTTCACCGATCATTATTTTAAACCCGTTGAACTCTGGCGGATTATGAGAGCCCGTGATCATTACTGCTGACTGTTTTTTCTTATAAAAAATTGAAAAGTAAACCATCGGCGTGGGAACAACACCGAGGTCAACCACATCACAGCCAGAATTCAACAGACCTTGAATCAGATTTTCCGCCAGCTCCGGTGAGCTCAAACGGCAATCGCGGCCAACCGCCAGTTCATTTCTTCCTGAAGCCCTGACTTTTGTAGCCACGGCCTGACCGATGCACCTAACCACGTCCCGGTCAAGATCCTGGCCAACAACTCCACGAATATCATATTCACGGAATATCTCTTTCTTGATGTCCATCTCAGCCCTCCAGGCCCTCTTCATCAATAGCTTAATACATCTTCAGCTGTTTTTAAAACCTCTTTTTATGTCTCTTGTTTTTTGTTCCAGCATCTTCCATTTGCCCTGAACCTTCAAAATAAACTCAATAAACTCCCGGACCGCACCGCGGCCACCCTCATTCCGGCAAATAAAGTCAGCAACTTTTTTGACTGCGGGATGGGCATCAGCCACGGCAGCTGAAAGGCCGACAGATTTCGTCACTTCTAAATCAGCCAGGTCATCGCCGATGTAAGCTATCTGGTCAAGGGTCAGTTCATGACGTTCGCCAATCTCCTGTAGAACTTTTTTCTTGTCCATGATGCCGTGGTGAAGTTCCTCGATCCCGAGCCGTTCTGCTCTTTTTTCAAGCGACGGAGATGTTTTCCCGGTAATGATTCTTACTTTAAGACCGGCCATCCTGGCCAGAAATATTCCCAGCCCATCGCGAACATGGTAAGCTTTGATTTCCTGACCATCAGGCAGAACGAATATCCTGCCGTCGGTCAGAGTGCCATCTACATCCATCAGGAGCATGGCAATCTTCCTGACCTGCTGAACTTTTCTTGTTACGGCCATGTACCCTTTGGCCCTTATAATTTATTTAATATCAACCACTTAGATGGCTTTTTACTTTTTCCCTGTATTCATAAGCGGCCGAGATAAAAGACCTGAATAATGGATGCGGCTCGAGCGGTCTCGATTTAAATTCAGGATGGAACTGACAGCCCAGAAACCAGGGATGACTTTTAAGCTCGATGATCTCTACGAGTCCGTGTTCTGGATTCTTTCCTGAGATGACCAGACCTGCTGAGCAAAGGACTTTTTCATATTCAGGATTGAATTCATACCGGTGGCGATGCCGCTCGCTGACCATATATTTTTTATAAACTGAACGAGCCAGAGTCCCCTCTTTCAGTTGACAGCCGTAAACTCCCAGTCTCATGGTCCCGCCGATGTCAGAATCTTTTCTCAGTTCTCTCCACAATCTAAAGATTTTATCCGGCGTCTGACTGTCAAATTCCTCACTATGAGCTTTCTTAAGTTTGGCCACATTACGAGCAAATTCAATAGTCGCGCATTGCATTCCGAGGCAGATGCCAAAAAAAGGAATATTGTTTTTTCGAGCATAGCTGATGGCCTTAATCTTGCCCTCGATCCCGCGGCTGCCAAATCCTCCAGGAACAAGTATGCCGTCTTTATTCTTCAGGATCCTGGCCACATTGCCTCTCTCCACGTCTTCGGCTTCAATCCAGTCAATATTAACTTTCAGGTAATTGGCCAGTCCGCCGTGGTCCAGAGCTTGATAAAGACTTATGTATGAATCATGAAGACCGGTGTACTTACCCACGAGCGCAATGTTCACCTCGTCTTCGGGATGATGGCTGCGATGGACAACGTTCCTCCACCGAGAAAGTTGCGGCTGACTTATTTCCAGATTCAGTTTTTTCAGAATGATCCGGTCAAGTCCCTCGTCCGCAAAATTCAGCGGGATATCATAAACTGAAGGCACATCAATGGCTGTGACCACTGCTTCAAGTGGAACATTAGTAAACAGCGCAATCTTGGCCTTTAGCTCTGACGGAAGCTCATGTCTGGTACGGCAAAGAAGAATATCTGGTTGAATACCTATGGCTCTTAATTCTTTGACGCTGTGCTGAGTCGGTTTGGTCTTCAATTCTCCAGAAGTATCAATAAAAGGAATAAGCGTAAGATGGATGAATAATGTGTTTTCGATTCCAAGAGAAAGCCTCATTTGCCTTATGGCTTCAAGAAAAGGCTGGCTTTCTATGTCGCCAACCGTGCCGCCGATTTCGACGATGACGATATCGTTGTTACCGGCAACAGAATAGAACGCATTCTTGATTTCATCGGTCACATGGGGAATAACCTGAACTGTTTTCCCTAAGTAATCTCCCCGCCTTTCCTTTTTTATGATCATCTCATATATTTTGCCCGCGGTCCAGTTATGCGACCTGGTGGTTCTGGTAGAAGTGAAGCGCTCATAATGACCGAGGTCCAGGTCAGTCTCTGCCCCGTCATCAGTCACATAAACTTCTCCATGCTGAAAAGGACTCATGGTGCCGGGGTCAACATTCAGGTAAGGGTCAAATTTCTGCAGAGTGATTTTATATCCGTGGCTTTCGAGCAAGAGCCCTATAGAAGCAGCAGCAATTCCTTTGCCGAGTCCGGAAATCACACCGCCCGTAACAAATATAAACTTGCTCATTGACTTTCCCTGTTTAACGCGATTAATTCAAGAATTAAAATTGATTATAAGACTTTTAATTCTCTGGCTCAAGCAGAATTTAAAACAAAAACCGGCACGATAAAGACTCTATGATTGACGGGGCTAAAATGATTTCTTCAGTTTGATGAGAACAGAAAAAAAGCACCTCAACTAACGTGTGCTAAGGTGTGCTTTTAAGATATTCAATCTGAGGCAGGAGATTTTTTTTCAGCTTCAGACCCTGCGCCTGCTAACGGAATCTCAGTCGTCTGACAGTTGGCTTCAAGATACGCACCTTCTTCCACTACCAACCGCGGAGTTATCAGCGTGCCAAAAACCCGGCCCTTATTGTGCACCTCAATCCTATCATCAGCCTGAATATTTCCCCTGATTTCTCCATTTATGATGAGCTGCCCCACTTTGACATCAGCTTCAACTTTGCCCTTTTCGCCAATAATCAACGCCGAATCAGAAAAAATCTTACCTTGAAAATAGCCTTCTATTCTGAATGAACCTTTAAAACTTAATTCGCCTTTCAGCTCTGTTCCCTGGTCAACAAGACCGGCCAATCGCGATTCTTCAACAATTTCTCTTTCTCTCACTTTTTCTTTTTCCCTTTCTTTTTCTTTCATTGCTTCACTCCTCTTATCTTATCATAAATTCGGTTGAGGTCATCAAGAGAAAAATAAAAAATCTTTATAGCTCCCTGGTGGCGATTACCTGTGATGGCCACTTTGGTGCCGAGAAATTTGATCAAATCTTCCTCTAACATCTTAAGGTCCGGGTCTTCAAGCGATTTCTGTGCCCGGGGCGGTTTTTCTTTATATCTCTGGACAAGCTTTTCTGTTTCCCTTACTGATAGCCCTTTATCTACCACCTGTCGAGCAACCTGAAGCTCTTGTTCTGCTTCCTCCAGAGCCAGGATAGCTTTGGCCTGACCCATAGACAACTGATTCTCTCTGATGTATTGCTTGATTTCTTCGGGTAGCCTGAGCAGCCTGATGTAATTTGCCACTGAAGCCCGGTCTTTACCCACTTTATCAGCAATTTCCTGTTGACTGAGCCCGAGTTCTTGATGCAAGCGCTGAAAACCACTGGCAATGTCTAAGGGGTTTAAGTCCTGGCGGTGGATGTTTTCAATCAGAGAGATTTCCAGCTGTTTTTCCGCCAGAATATTTCGAATTATGACCGGGACCGACTTCAAGCCTGCTTTCCGCGCAGCTCGCCACCTCCTTTCGCCAACTATTATTTTGTAGTGGTCTTCTTCAGGAGCGACCAGCACTGGCTGGATTATCCCTGTTTCCCGGATCGACCTGGCCAGTTCGTCAATCGACTGCTCATCGAACATAGTCCTTGGCTGCTGAGGGTTCGGCTTCAGTTTATCTACTTCTACCTCAGCATATCTATCCTCTTTAAGAATTCCAAATTCCTCGGGTATAAAAGCAGCGAGTCCCTTTCCCAGAGCTTTTTTGTTCATTTTCTTAACAACTCCTCAGCTAAATTCATATATGCCTCAGCTCCTTTTGACCTGGGGTCATAAAGGACAATAGGCTTGCCAAAACTGGGTGCTTCAGCCAGTTTGACGCTTCTTGGAATTATGGTATTAAGCAAAACACCCCTTAAAGAACTCTTGATTTCGTCAGCCACCTGTCTGGCCAGATTAGTTCTTTCGTCAAACATGGTCAACAGAATTCCCTCAACACAAAGCTGCGGATTAAGATAAGTTCGAACCATATCCAGAGTCCGAAACAGGTCAGGAATGCCTTCCATACAGAAGAACTCTGCCTGAACCGGAATCAAGATAGAATCAGCAGCTGAAAGAGCATTTATGGTCAGAAAGCTAAGGGAAGGGGGACAGTCTATCAGGATAAAATTGAAAAGCTTTCTGACACCTTCCAGAGCCCTTTTTAGCCTTTTTTCCCGCTCTGGTGCCTGAAAAAGCTCGGCTTCGGCTCCGCTTAATTCAGGCGAACAACCGCAGAGGAAAAGATTATCTATCTCAGTTGTTGTCAGACAATCCATCACATCCTGTCCGTTAAGCAGCACCTGATAAACCCCTTTACCCGGCTCTTTAGCCCTGCCCAGGCCCACGGTTGCCATGCCCTGAGGGTCAAAATCAACAATGAGCACCCTGAAACTCTTCAAGGCTAAACACGCGGCGAGGTTAATGGCCGTGGTGGTCTTCCCTACGCCTCCTTTCTGATTGGCAATGGCAATTATCCTATTCATCGGCTTCGCCTGTTCCACGTGGAACATTTTCCTCGAGTTTCCTTTTTCTCATGACCTCGATATACAAATAGATATTATAAACTGCTGCGGGGGTAATTCCAGAGATTTTTTTCACTTCAGCCATCGTTTCTGGCCCGTTTATTGTCAATTTTTCGATTATTTCCCGGGTAAGTCCAGGAATCTCGCTGAAATTAATGTCCGCGGGCAACCTTAGGGCATCTATTTTCATCATCCTGGTAATTTCCCTTTCTTGCTTCTTGATATAGCCCTCATACTTTATTTCTGATTCGATAAACCTTTTCTCCTCATCATCGAGCTCAACCGGAAGTTTAACTTTTCCTCTTATAATCTCAAAATTGATGCCTGGCTTTCGAAGATAGCTGGCAAGAGAAACAACCTCTCCTTTTTCGTCCTGGATTTTTTCCTTTTTCATGAATTCTATGATCAATTTTGCGCGTTCTTGCTTTTCCAGAAATTTCTGATAATCAGGCTCGCTTATTAAACCGAAACTGTGGCCGTAATGCATAAGCCTTTTGTCAGCATTGTCGATTCTGAGGTTAAGGCGATATTCCGCCCTTGAAGTAAAGAGCCTGTAAGGCTCTTCTATCCCGAGAGAGATCAGGTCATCTATCAAAACCCCGATGTAAGCTTCATGTCTTGCAAGAATAAATGGTGGCTTATTTTTCAACTTTAGAACCGCATTTATTCCAGCAACCATTCCCTGGGCCGCAGCTTCTTCATAGCCTGAAGTTCCGTTTATCTGGCCGGCCAGATATAAATTATTTAGTTTTTTGCTCTCAAGAGTTGGCTTTAATTCCAGGGGAGAAACTGCGTCGTACTCAATTCCATAAGCAGGTCTGAGTATGCGAGCCTGATCCAGCCCGGGAATGCTGCTGAGAATCTCTTTCTGGACTTCATATGGCAGGCTGGAGGAAAGTCCGTTCACATAAACCTCTACCGTTTCCAGACCCTCTGGCTCCAGAAAGAATTGATGCCGGCTATGATGCGGAAACTTTACGACCTTATCCTCAATTGAGGGGCAGTAACGTGGCCCGATGCCCCTTATTTTCCCGCTGTAAAGAGGGGATTTGTCAAGGTTCTTCCTTATTATCTCATGGGTTCTGGTATTTGTATAACCAACATAACAGACTATTTTGTTCTCCAGTTTCTTAGTCGTCCGGAAAGAAAACGCTACAGGATGTTCATCACCGGGTTGGGACTGGAATTTATCCCAATCTATGCTGTTCTTGTCCAGCCTCATGGGCGTGCCGGTTTTCAATCTAAGCACCCTGAATCCTGATTCTTTCAGATAATCGGCCAGTTCAGTTGCTGGCGGCTCATTGGCCCTTCCTGCCTGATAGCTGTTTAACCCGATATGGATCAAGCCGTTCAGGAAGGTTCCGGGAGCCAGAATCACAGCCCCAGCCTTGATCTTTGTCCCATCCCTGTTAACTACCCCCTTAATTCTGCCTCCCTCAACAATCAATCCAGTGACAATTCCCTGGTAAATCCTCAACCCCCGGACCTGTTCCAGCCATTTTTTCATGGTCAGCCTGTAAAGGGCTTTATCGCACTGAGCTCTTGGCCCCTGGACAGCACCGCCACGACTTCGGTTTAACAGACGAAAATGAATCCCGGTTTCATCAGCCAGAAGGCCCATTATTCCGCCCAGGGCATCAATTTCCCGAACAAGATGACCTTTGGCCAGGCCGCCGACGGCTGGATTGCAGGACATCTGGGCAATTGTCTCCAGATGAATGGTGATCAGACAGGTAGAAGCACCCATCCTGGCTGTGGTTACTGCTGCTTCGCAACCGGCGTGGCCGGCCCCAACCACCACGATTTCAAATTCTTCGTCAAAAGGCTTCTGGCTCATTTACCTATGCAGAATCGATTAAAAATCTGTTCCATTATCTCCTGAGTCTTTATTTCTCCTGTTAACTGTCCCATAACGGGCAAAACCTCTCTAATTTCTTCAGCCACCAGCTCTTCACTGTAATTAGCCTTGATGAGGATAAGGGCTTTTTTCAGGTGGGCGTTCATTTCTTCCACCAGGGCTTTCTGCCGATCGTGCAGGAGCACTTCTTGCTCTTTTTCGACTGTAGCTGAGAAATTTCTCAGCATGATATTTTTCAGAGGTTCAATGTTGATTCTTCTAAGGGCCGAAATCTCAACATTAGGCACTGCTTGATTTGAATTAAGGATTCTTTTTTTATTAATTTTCCGTTCAAGGTCGCACTTGTTAAAGACTATAATTCTCTTTTTATTCTTGAATTTATCTAACAGGTAAAAATCCTCATCAGTCTCTTCTCTCGAAGAATCAAGGATGATCAACAGTCCATCAGCCTGTTCAGCCAGCCTCTGGCTTCTAGTAATACCCTCTTCTTCCACAGGATGTTGGGCCTGACCATACCCGGCCATATCTACGAGTCTCATCAAAACTCCGTCAACCAGAATGTTTTCCCGGATATAATCGCGGGTTGTCCCCGGAAAAGGAGTGACAATAGCTCTTTCCTCTTCGAGCAGGGTATTAAAAAGAGTCGATTTCCCAACGTTGGTCTTCCCCAGAAAGGCCACAGTTAAGCCTTCCAATAGCGCCCTGCCCTGTTCATAACTTCTTATCAGCTTTTCGAGAGTTTCTATCAGATTTTCAAGACCTTTTTTGGTCTCTTCGTTACTAAGGTTCAGGTTCTCATCTGGAAATTCGATCCCGGCCTCAATCAGAGCCAGAAGTTCTATTATCTTTGTCCTTATTTCAGATATTTTTTTTGATAAGCTGCCTTCCAGCTGCCTGAAAGAAATCTTCGCCTGACCCAGCGAAGAAGCTCGAATAAGGTCATTTATGGCTTCAGCCTGAATGATATCTATCCTGCCATTCAGATAAGCTCTCAGGGTAAACTCACCCGGATGGGCCAGCCTGGCTCCGGCCTTAATTCCCAACCTGACCGCTTCTGACAGAAGAACAGGGGACCCGTGCAGGTTTATTTCAACCACATCCTCCCGGGTGTAGGAATCAGGTGCAGGGAAATAACACAAGAATCCGGCATCCAGAGTCTCCTTTTGTTCGAGATCAAGAAGATAGCCAAAACACATCGTTCCTGGATGCTTTTCAGGAGCCTTGTCAGCCACCTGAAAAATCATTCGCGCAATAGACAGAGCCTTTGAACCGCTCAACCTGACAATGCCTATGCCACCCTGTCCCGGAGGAGTTGAAACAGCAATGATTGTATCTTCCAGGCTGCGATTCATAATCTAATTTTAACTGGAGAATTAAAGATAGTAAACGGGGTTAAAACAATATAATCCCGGTTATTCTTGATTCATCCCGGCTTTCTGCTTATCAGTCTCAACTTGAAAAATCCGGACTTTTTTCAAAAAGCCTTCGCCCAGGCTCTCTGTGGTCAGTCCGGGTATCTGATTTATAGCGATGTGTATGATTCGTCTTTCATAAGGGTTCATAAAATCCAGGATTTCTTCCTCTCCGGTCTCTTTGACTTTATCAGCAATTTGCAGAGCATATTCCTTTAGTTTCTTTTCTTTTCGGCGCCTGAAAAATTCGCAATCAGCCTGAACTTTACTGGATGATATTTTGTTCAGAATGTGCTGGATGGCCAGAAGTAAGGCTCCATCATTTTTCAAGAGCAATCTTCTATCCTCTCCGTCAAAAACCACATAAATCATCTTGTCTCTTTTTTTTATCTGATAAGTTAAATCAAGAGGAAAGACCGTCATCAGTTTTTTCAAAAAATCAGGCACAGCCTCTTCTTCCTCATCGTCCCTGGGCCAGGCTCTGATCACTATTTCCTTGTTCTTAAATCCAAAGAGCCTGGTCTTTTCAGTGACGATTTCGTAATTAAATTTTTCTCTGGGAATTCTTAACACATGCTCAGCCAGGCTGAGCGCATCATCCAGGCTTCTGCCCTTAAATTCTTGTTTATCAACAACTTGCGAATAGTCGGCGTGATTATTTTTTTCTTCTTTTTCCATCATTTTCTCTCTTACCAGCCATCATCCTGTTCATAATGGCTTGCTGAGCTATTTGAAGAACATTATTGGTTAACCAGTAAAGGACAAGGCCGGCCTGAAAATTCATAAAGAAAATGGTAAAAATAAAAGGCATCAAAAGCATCATCTTCTGCTGCGTCGGGTCCGCGGTTGAAGGAGTCATCTTCTGAGAAATATATTGAGTGATTCCCATCAGAATGGGAGTGACGTAATACGGGTCTCTTACTGATAGGTCTTTTATCCAGAAGACAAAAGGACTGTGTCTGAATTCGACTGCCACCACCAACATCCTGAAGAATCCCCAGAAAACCGGGAGCTGAATCAGCAACGGCAAACAACCGCTGGCCGGGTTGATGCCGTGCTCTTTATACAGACGCATCAACTCCTCATTCATCTGCCTTCTCTGTTCCATATCCTGTTTAGCTCTTTTATACTTGGCCCGCAAGGCCTTAATCTTCGGCTGGATTTCCTGCATCTTCGCCATGGATTTAGTCGAACTGTAGGTTAAAGGAAAGAAAAGGATCTTGATGATAAAGGTCATGATGATGATGGCCAGACCCCAGTTGGGGAAAAATTTATAAAAATATTTGGTGGCTACGAGCAGCAGTTCAGCTATTCCTCCAAAAAAGCCAAAGTTTATTATCTTCTTGGTTTGATGGCCATAGCCCGTTAGTCGGTCATACTCCTTAGGTCCGATGTAGGCTTCATCTGGATGGCTGAACGCCAGATAAGAATAGGGGATAACAGCCGTTTTGCCGTCCGGCTGCTCTTCAGCCAATTCAATTTTAAAAGTAAACGCTTGGCTCCGGCCTGGTTCGAGAAGGAATAAAGTCGTGAAATAATTCTCTTCATACCCTGCCCAGTCAAGACGGCTGTAACGCACGGCTTCATTTTCCGGTCCGATTTTTTTCTCCTGAAGCCTGATAACTTTCTTATCGATAAGGAAAGCCGCTCCACGATTGGCGCTAAATTTCTGCTTCATTTCTTCAGGAGCCAGGCTGCTTATGCCCGGGCCCCAGAGAAGTAGAGGGTCCACTTCCTTGCCGGATATTTCGAGCCTGGTTTTTATTTCAAAATCATAATTATCGCCATTAAAGACAAACTCCTTGATGACTTTAACAGTATTCCCATCGGAATACCCAAATATAACCGAGCCCTTTTCCCCCTCACTTAAGCTCATCCCACCAGCTTCAATTTTGTAGAGAGCAGTGTTTATTTTATCGTCCATCTCGGGATCGCTGGTTTTGAGCGAAAAGGGATAGATGCCCGTCTTGCCGGCACTTTCCGGCACCAGGTCCAGTAGTTCTTTCTGTGATTCTCCCCTGGCCGGCAATTTTTTTAGATGCTTCTTCAATTTCCAGCTCCTGAGCACACCGCCTCTGTTACTCCAGATTGCGGTGAAGAGCGGAGTATCTATTGTCGGGAACTCTTCTTTCTCTGCTATCACAATTTCTCCCTTAACCGGGGCCTGTCTCTCGGCTGACTCTGGTTTCGGCTCAGCCGTTAGAGGCTGCTTTTTTTTTGGCTCAACCTGCTCAACCGCAGATACTGTCTCCGGTGCTCGGGGGGTGGTTTTCTGCGATTTTACAAAGATAAGTTGATAGAGAAAAAGAATCAGGAAAGAAAGAAAAATCGCCAGAATGAGACGTTTTTCCATAATCTCCTCTTAAGGAACCGGGTCTATACCTCCCTCATGAAAGGGATGGCATCTTAATATTCTTTTTCCGCCGAGCCAGATACCCTTTACCACTCCATATTTTTTTATGGCTTCGTAAGTGAACTCAGAACAGGTGGGGAAATAGCGGCAGTTATGACCGAAAAAGGGTGAAATTAAAAATTGATAAGTTCTGATCAGCCCTAAGGCGATATATTTCATCAATAGCTCCGTCTTTCTAACCCGAGCTTTCCTAAATGGGCAACCTGGTGATAATTGACCCGAACTCTTCCCTAATCTCTTCCCAGGTCAGCCCGGCCGCCTCTTTCCTGGCGATAAAAACCAGATCGCAGGGCCTGGCCAGTAAATCTTTATTCCTTCTGAACAACTCTCTAAACCATCTTTTGATCTTATTCCGAACGGCCGCCTTTCCGATTTTTTTACTGACGACCACGGCTATTCGGGAATATTCCCGCTGGTTTGGCTGGAAAACCACGTGGAAATAATTTCCTTTAAGTCTATGGCCCTTTTTATATAATTCAATAAAATCTTTCTTTTTTCTGATTCTCTCAACCGGTCTCAGGCGTTCATCCATCAGACCGCAAGTCTTTTACGTCCTTTGGCCCTTCTGTTTTTAATGACTTTCTGGCCACCTTTACTGCTCATTCTGACCAGGAAGCCATGAGTCTTTTTTCTTCGACGGTTATTAGGCTGAAAAGTTCTCTTCATCTTACTCACTCACCAGCAACTTTAGGCTTGTATCTTAAACGAAGACAAAGAGTTCTGTCAAGTGCCCAAAGGTTTCCCTCAGATACGAGAAAAATCTCAGACTGATCTCGTGATGGCCGAAACATCCGGAGCTTGAGCCGGGGAGTTTTAAGAGAGCGGTCGGCACCGATTGGTTTGACTATAAAGCTAAGATAAACTATACTTTAAAAGTAATGAATTCACTCAAAATCGGCGATAAAGTTATATATCCAGCGCAGGGAATAGGGATCATAGAGAACATTCAACAGGAATTCTACAACGGGCAAGCTTTTAGAACCTTGCACATTCGGTTACTCTGCAACAACACCCTGGTGGTCATCCCAAGCCGTTCGGCAGCCGAAATCGGTCTGAGGCGGCCGATCTCCCAGAAAAGTGTTAATAAGTTCTTCAATTTTCTCAAGAGCTGTCCTGTGGACATCAGCGCAGATTGGAAAGATAGGTATAAAGAAAACTTTGACTTGATGAAATCCGGTCAGCTGGAAGATATTGCCGTGGTTTACAAAACACTCTATTACCTCAGCCGGACCAAAACCCTTTCTTTCCGGGAAAAGAAAATGATGGAAAAAGCGCGCGACCTGATCATAAGTGAGCTGGCTGCCTCTTCATGCAGTTCCCCCGGGAAAATCAGTGTCAAGCTCGACCAAAGTCTTCTGAGTAGCTTGAAAGCCTTAAAAATAGGTTCCGAATTCTAATCTATCCCAGATGCTAACGCAGATAGGTCTTTTTCTGCTTTTTCTGGCTCTGAGTGCCTTTTTCTCTTCCTCCGAGACTGCATTCCTATCTGCTAATCCTTACACTCTTGAATATTTGGATAGAAAGGGTTCAAGAAGGGCCAGTCTTGTCCGAAAAACCATGGCCCGGCTGAATGACTTGCTGGCGACTATCCTTATTGGCAACACCCTGGTTAATGTGGCGGCTGCTTCTATCGCCACTTCAATTTTTGTCCGGCTGTATCCAGACCCAAACCGGGCAGTCCTTTTCGCCACGCTGGTTACCACTCTCCTGATACTGCTCTTCGCAGAAATCAACCCGAAAATCGCTGCGGCTCACCGCCCGATAAAAGTTGCTTCTCTCTTCATCTATCCTATCCGCTTTTTCTGGCTCTTGCTTTACCCTTTGACTAAACTATTTTCCTTTATACCTAGTCTCTTCCTTCCAGCCGAAGAAAGGTCTGGAAACATCTTCGCCCATCACCTGACTGAAGAAGAAATCAAGGTAGTCATCAGCTCTGGAGCTAAAGGGCTTTCCAAATTGCGAGAGAAGATGCTGGCAGGGGTGCTTGACCTGAGCCATCGGCCAGTTAAAGAAATAATGATTCCCAGAACCCGGGTCCGGGCCTTAGAAATCAACTATTCTCTCAGCGAGGTTATTCAAGCCGTCCAGGAATACGGCTTTTCACGCTATCCAGTTTATCGAGAAACAATTGACCACATCGAAGGTCTATTCCATGCCAAGGACATCCTGCCCTTTCTTCAGCCCGACCGGGAATTCAGCCTGAAGGCTTTAGTGCGAAAGCCTTTGTTTGTCCCTGAGTTAGCCAGCATTGAGAAGGCTCTTCTTCAGATGCAGGAGAAGGCTGTCCATTTAGCCTTTGTGGTGGATGAATTCGGCAGCTTTGAGGGAGTCGTTTCTCTGGAAGATATTCTGGAAGAAATAGTTGGTGATATACGCGACGAATATGACCGAAGTACCGAGGACTGGTACCAGAAAATCAGCGAGAGCGAATACATAATCAAAGGCTCGGCTTCGGTCAAAGAAATAAATGAAATCCTGAACCTGGGGATTCCTGAACAAAAAGACTACACCACTTTAGCCGGTCTATTTCTTTATCATTATGGTCATCTGCCTGCGGAAAAGGTGTCAATAAAAATAAAGAATCTGCGGTTTTTCGTAGAAAAAATGAACAAGAGGCATTTAAGCCTGATAAGAGTCAAGATTATCCGGGCCGAGGTTACAGAGGAATACTCATGAAGGTCATCGCCACCAATAAGGTCGCTTATCGTAATTACGAAATCCTGGAAACACTGGAGGCTGGTATAGCTCTCACTGGCAGTGAAGTTAAATCACTCAGAGAGGGCCGGGTGAGTTTGAAGGAAAGCTATGCTGACTTTAACCAGGGTGAACTATTCCTCGTTGACTGTAACATCAGCCCCTATCACGCGGCCAATATTTTCAACCATGAACCTATGCGGAGCAGAAAATTGCTGCTTCACCGGAGAGAGCTAAAAAGGCTTACAGGTAAAGCTCAGGAAAAAGGTTTGACGATCATCCCGACCAAGATCTATCTCAACGATCGCGGACTGGTCAAGATCGAGCTGGCTTTGGCCAGAGGGAAAAAAACCTACGAAAAGCGTGAGGCTCTCAAAAAAAGGGACATCGAGAGAGAGATCCGGGCGGAAATGAAAAAAAGATGGCGATGATTATTCTTTATTGCCTGGCCGGCTGGCCTTCCAGGCCAACCAGAGCGCTTCTTTAAAGCTCTGTGGATTCGCCATTCCTTTTCCCGCAATATCAAAAGCTGTCCCATGGTCAGGAGAAGTCCTGATAAACGGCAATCCAAGAGTCAGATTAACTCCAGAGTCAAAAGATAGAAGTTTGAAAGGGATCAAGCCCTGGTCATGATAGAGGCAGATGACCATCTTCTCTGGACGGTCAACGGCTTGAAGAAAAATTGTATCAGGAGAAAAGGGGCCTTTAAGGTTAAGCCCTTTGCCCCTGGCCTCGACCAGAGCCGGAACGATTTCCTCCTGTTCTTCCTTGCCCATCAACCCAGCCTCTCCAGCATGGGGATTCAGGCCGCAGACAAGCATTTCCGTAATTCCAAAACTCCAGCGCTTAAGATTATTCTCGAGTGAAAGCAAAAAATTCAAAAGGGACCCTTTTTTGATACGGCCCATGGCTTCAGCTAAAGGCAAATGATGAGTGAAAAGTGCCAGGCGCAGGCGCTCTGACCAGAAGCACATAATTGCTTCGGGAAAAATGCTTTCCAGAAATTCTGTGTGCCCTCTGAATTTAATCCCCGCCAGCTGCCAGGAGGTCTTAGAAACTGGACCTGTGACCAGGGCACAGATCTCACCTTTCCGGCCAGAATCAACCGCCGCCTGAAAAAAAGCAAAAGAGGCCTGACCATTTTCAGCTGAGGGAAGCCCGATGGCAAAATCATCAAGAGGAATTCCCACCTCCCGGATTATGATTTCTTGCTCCCGGCTGGATTCTTTAAGCCAGCGCGCTCGAAAGCCAAGTTTTTCAGCCCAGGTCTGAAGAACCTGCTTTTGCCCGAAGATGATGATTTCTGACGATGGCAATTTTTCAGGATTTTCGAGGAGACGCAGAATTACTTCAGGGCCTATACCGCCGGGGTCGCCCAGGGTAAAACCGATTTTCGGGACACTCATCTGCTCTTTTTTTCAGGATTATATGGTCTTTATTTCTCTTCTACTTCATCTTCAGCTTTTTCTCTTCTGTCTCGCCTTTCGTTCTGCTCTAATTTATACAGATATTTAACCTGGCGTTTGTAAATGAGCAAATTGGGAGCAGCTTCCCGATTGAGCTTGAAACAGTTCCGGTCATACCACTCAATATAACCTTCAACTTTTTCACCGTCAGCAAAGACCACAGCCATCAGGGTCTTTTTGTTCATCTGTTTAAGAAAATAATAATTCTCAGCATGGGTATCTGTTGGCGGAGGGATCTTTTTCCTGGCCAATTCTTTTTCTTTGGCTTCCTTGCTCATTTTTTCCTTGACTTCAGTAAGATTGGGACGAATGAGTTTTCTTTGCATTGAAGCCCTCTCCAAAACCGGGATAAGAAATAATTATTTGCTTTAATGTTAACACTCAAATATTCTGAATGCAACAGAAAATTAAAACCTATTTTTGCCTGATGGCCATTTAAAATACCCCTGCCTTTGCTTACCAGAAGCCATGTTGAATAAAGACTTACAAAGACTCTTTAACTCCGCTTCCTCATGGTTTCAGTCGTTCAGATGGCCAGCTCTGACTGAATCCTCAATCACTCTCCAGAAAATCAACCAGTTTCATGTTTCTATTTTTCAGACTTAAACCGAGGGATTTTTCCAGGTTAGCCAGGGATATGTTGTAGTCGATGACAGCTTTAAGCTCCGCTGAACGGGCGTTGGCCAGGTCTCTCTGGTACATCAGGACAGTGTAATTGGTGCTCTGCCCAACTTTGAACTTCTCTTCTTCGGCTGACAGCTTCTGTTCCTGCAGCTCGCGGGCGACTTTGTAGGCCTGAACCCTCTTGAGGTTAGCCTGTAGGTTTCTTAATGCTGTCTTGACTTCGAGCAAGGCCTGCTGCTCTTGCTGCTTCAGGCTAAACTCAGCCTGCTCCAGGTTCAGTCTGGCCTGGGTATAACTGGCTTTGGAAGCAATGTTGCTCACTGGAATGCTCAAGGTCAAACCTATTGACCAGTTGTTATACAGAAACCTTAGCGAATCTCTTAGAGACTGGCTCCAGAAGCCGGGAATGATCTCAACAATTTCTCTGGTAAGGGGTTCATTATCCCGATAAACGATTCTGTCCCCGGATAATCCCGGGCTATAGTAGGAAGCGTTGAGATTCAAACTTGGCAGGAGCTGATTCTTAGCTACTGACAGGTTGAATTCCTGTGTATTTAGATTTATTTGAAGACCCCTCAGGTCCGGTCGATTCGCTAAGGCAATAGAGAGGGCTTCCTCCAGTGACATCTCTTTCAGCTCAAATTTTGGAGTGTCAACAGGGACTATTGTCACGTATCGGTTTTCTTCTTCCTGGCTCATATTCATTAACGTTCTCAACTGGTCTTCTGCATTCTTGACTGCAGTTTCAGCCTGGATGATATCAGCTTCTCTGGTGGCCACCTCTGACTGCGCACTCAGGACTTCGATCGGAGCCAGGGTGCCGATTTCAACCGACCTTTTGTTTTTCTCCAGAAGTTCCCGGGCTAACCTTAGAGATTGCTGTTTTACGTTGAGGTCTTCAATCGCATAAACCAGATTCCAGTAGGCCTGTTCAGCTGAATAAATCGTGTCCATAAGGGATTTTTCCAGCTGGGCTTCTGAAACTGCCAGATTGTTCCGGGCGACGATGATCTCCTTCTGGCTCATTTTGAGCCCGAAGTTCTGTAGAAGGGGCTGGGAAAAATCGAACCTCAACGTGCTGTAATAACGAGGATTCCAGGTCTGAAAATTCTGAGTCGTAAAATTTCTGTATGTGTCCAGGCTGATATTCAGCGTCCCGCCAAACGGAATGGCCTGCGAAAGCTGAGCGTTCAGGTCGTTATATTTGGTCAGAGTGCTTTCTATAGATTCCAGACCTGAAAAGGAAGGAGTATTATTCCGTCTCTGGGTATAACCAAACGACAGGGTTGGATAGAATTTTTCCTTAGCTTTGGACAGGCCGGCTGCAGAGATTTCCGGATTTAACTCCTGAATCGATACGCCAAGATTATTTTTTAGCGTCCTGATTATACAGTCTTCAAGAGTAAGGTTCATGACAGATTCCTCCTGAGCCCGAAGACTCGAAAGGCTCATGGAAGTTAATATAAGCAGCCAGCTTAAAATCCTCGTTGTTTTCCTCATTTGAACCTCCAGTTTTCTATACGAAGAATTGTTCATAATTCTTTCTCGGAGTGTAATTGCTAAAACCAATCATTCATAGCGCAGCGCTTCTATCGGGTCGAGCCGTGAAGCTTTTCTAGCCGGGTAATAGCCAAAGAATATCCCGACAGACGCGGCAAAGAAAAAGGCCAGCATAATCGAACCCGGCGTAATAACTGTAGTAATCTGCTGAAAGACTGAAATGTACTTCATCAATTTGGAAGCACCAACCCCGACAATTATGCCGATGAGACCACCGGTCACGCTGAGAACCACTGCTTCAATCAGGAACTGAAGCAGAATGTCTCTTTCCCGTGCACCAACGGCCAGGCGCACACCGATCTCTCTGATTCGCTCGGTGACTGAAACCAGCATTATGTTCATTATTCCTATGCCACCAACTATCAGCGAAATCGAGGCAATTGAACCCAGCAGTATAGTCATTATTTTGGTTGATTCAGCTGCACTCTCTGCCACATCAGCAATATTTCTTACCTGGAAATCATCGTCAGCTCCGGGTGCAATCCGGTGTCTTTCTCTCAACAATTCTTCAATTTGTTTTTGCGCCTCAGATGTCCTCTCCGGTGAAACAGCCGAGACGTCGATCGAATTTATGAAGTCAACTCCGGAAAGCCTTCTCATGACGGTTGTGTAGGGGACCGCAATCATATCATCTCTATTAAAAAAACCACCGGTCTCGCCTTTAGATTCCAGAACCCCAATCACCCGGAAGGGAATCTTTTTTATTCTGATTATCTGACCAATCGGGTCGTCGTCTTCAAAAAGATTCTGTTTAACCTGGCTTCCAAGAATACAAACCTTGGCCGCTGTAGCCACCTGGCTCTCATCAAAATAAGTCCCCTGAACTACCTTCCAGTTTCTTATATCGGGGAATTTTTCACCCGTGCCCTGAATCTGAGTGTTCCAGTTCTTATTGGCATAGACTACCTGAGTCCGGGTAGAAATAGAAGCTGAGGTGGCCTGAACCGCATCACATTGCTGGGCTATGGCCACTGCATCTTCCGGCTTTAAAGTGTTAAAACCGCCAAAGCCGGTATGAACTCCACGGACATTGCGGCTTCCAGGATAGACAAACAACAGGTTAGTCCCCATGGATGCAAACCTTTCCTGGATACCTTTCTTAGCTCCCTCACCGATGCTGACCATGGCGATGACTGCTGCCACTCCGATTATGATTCCCAGGATAGTCAGAAAGGACCTCATCTTGTTCCTGGTCAATGCCCGGAAAGAAACATGCAATATCCTGAAGACTTTCATCCTTATCCTCCTGAAACCCCGGCACCCTTGCGGGAAGCCTCGCTGACTTCTTCACCAAATGCCAGCCCATCTTTTAAATACAGCCGGCGCTTAGCATAAGAGGCGATCATCGGATTATGGGTGACCATGATCAAAGTGATTTTCCTCTCCTGATTCAGCCGGCTGAAAATTTCCATTATTTCAGCCCCGGTTTTAGAATCAAGGTTACCGGTGGGTTCATCAGCCAGAATTATGGATGGGTCATTGACCAGGGCTCTGGCTATGGCTACTCTCTGCATCTCGCCTCCTGACAGCTGATTTGTCCGGTGATGATCACGGTCTTTCAATCCGACCGAAGCCAGGGACTTCATGGCTTTTTCCCGGGCTTCTCTGCTGCTGACATTAGCATAAAGCATGGGCAGCTCCACATTTTCCAGAGCTGTTGTTCTGGACAGGAGGTTAAAATTCTGAAACACAAAACCAATGTTTCTGTTGCGAATGGCGGCCATCCGGTCTTTGGTCAACCTGGTCACATCAACCCCTTCCAGAAAATATCTGCCTGAAGTTGGCCGGTCAAGCAGACCCAGGATGCTCATTAGCGTCGATTTGCCTGAACCGGACGGACCCATTATCGCCAGAAACTCAGAATAATTCACGCTGTAGGTGATGCCTCTCAGAGCACTAACTTGAGTTTCTCCAATTTGATAAATTTTGATTACATTTTCTAATTGAATAATCTTGTCGCTCATCTTTTTTCCCGAAAAAATTACCTTCTGATCATAAACATTGCGCCGCCTGGCGGTGGACCAGGCTGGGTTGTAGTTCTGGAGGATGCGGTCATCAAACCGATGATAACTTCATCCCCCTCTTTCAGATTGCCGCCGGAGATTTCAGTATAAGCATTGTCCGTCACTCCAGTTCGAACAAAAACTACTTTAAGATTTCCTTTTTCATCAATCTTCCAGACTCTGGAAGGACCTCTTCTCGTACCCTGCTGACCGGTTCCTGCCGCTCCTCCCGTCTGTCCCATCTGAGCAAAATCAAATCCTCTTTGACCTCTCTGGGCTTGATCTGCCGACGAAGTCTGACCGCTCGGACCTCCTCCGGACTGTTGCTGTCTTCTGGCAGCCATCTCTTCAAAAGCAGCCCTCATGATTTTCTGCAATTCCTCTGACTTCAAATCAGGTGTAAACCTCAGAGCTGAGTTAGGAACGCGGAGGACATTGTTGGCTTCACCGACGATGATTGAACAGGTGGCTGTCATCCCGGGAAGAAGCTTAAGGCTGGAATTATCGACGTCAATTATGGCTGAATATGAAACGACGTTCTGCTGAGTTTGAGGCGAATAGCGAACCTGCCTGACCGCGCCCCAGAAACTATCGTTTTGATATGCTTCCACAGTGAATTTTACTTTCTGGCCTTCTTTGACCTTACCCACATCAGCCTCATCGACGAGACATTCAACCTCCATCTTGGTCAGGTCATTGGCAATTTCAAAAAGCTTCGGCGCCTGAAAACTCGCGGCCACGGTCTGTCCGACATTGACATTCCTTGAGACCACGACTCCATCTATCGGCGAGCGAATGATGGCATAGGTTAAATTTACCCTGCTGGCTTCCAGCTGGGACTTAGCCTGTTCTGCTCTGGCTTCAGCTGAAACAAGGTCAGCTTTGGCCTGGAGATAGTTGGCTTCTGCCTGATCTTTTTCCTGATAAGAAATCAGGTTTTTTTCAAAAAGGCTCAGCGCCCGATCATGGTTCTTCTTGGCGATTTCCAGAGACACTCTGGCCCGTTCTAAAGAAGCCATGGCATTCTGATAATTAGCCTGGTTCTGCTGGATCTGGGCCTTTAACTGAGACTGGTCGAGTTCAGCCAGAATTTCTCCCTTTTCGACCTTGTCATTATAATCCACATAGATTTTCTCGATTTTCCCCGAAACCTGGCTTCCCACTTCCACCAGGACCACTGGATTCAGCGTTCCTGTGGCTGTAACTACAGCTTCGATATCGCCACGACCGACCTTTTCGGTCCGGTATTTCGGCTTGTTGTTAGAATTCTTTTTGAGCAGAGTGAAACCAACAACGAGGCCGACGATGACCACAATGGCCAGGATGATGAATACAGTCTTTTTCTTCATCTTCATTCTCCCTTTTTCTCCTTTTCAAGTGGAGGTTGAGTTCGAGGTTTATCCTCACGTCGCTCAGTGGTTTCCCTTCTCCGCTGGCGCATATATCTTTCCATCAGTTCCTGCATTTTCTTCTGCTGTTCAGGAGTCAAGACGTTGTCCATTTCTGTTTTAAGCTGCTGACGCAGCTCGGCCAGCCGACCGTGAACTTCTTTTCTAAAACTTTCAAACCTTTCTTCGCTCCGCTTAAAAATCTCTCTGATTTGACCTTCCTGCTGCGGAGTCAACTGGAGTTCTTTTGAAATAACTTCCATGGTCGGAAATGGTTCCTGTCTCTGCGGCGGTCCCGGCTTTTTCTTCTCCAGAAACATTCTTCCGCCGAAAATTCCCACCGCCACCCCAAGAGCAAAGACCACAATCAGTGATACTGTTACCCAGAGTTTATATTTATTGTTCATTGTTTGCCCCTCCTGACAATTTCCTGAGCTTCCAGACCAGCGAACAGCAGCTTGAGCTGACGGTTTTCCGGTTTCTCTTCATCGAAGATGGCCCTGGTTTCCGTGAGAGGACTCTGAGTCTGGAAAAGCAGCATTTCAGACTGACTCATCTGAACTTCTGTTGGTTGCACCAGAAAAAGGACTCCGACCAGAATCATGGCAATCACCAGAAAAACAGGCACAGCGGCGGCGTACCATCTTTCCACCACCGCCCAGATAGAAGGCCTGGCTTCAGTCCTGAGCCTGGCTCTTAATCTCTGCTCAAAATAGGGGAGTGGTTCCGCGTCCTTTATTTTCAGGTCGGCCATCATTCCTTTCATCTTCTGATAATCAGATAGCAATTGAGCACAGGAAGGACAGACTGCAAGGTGTGCTGCCAGCCGGGTTGAAGCTCCAGTCTCAAGGCGGCCGTCAACCAGTTTCGAAATCAATTTCTCGGCCTTATGGCAATTCATGCTCATCCTCCTCCCTGGCCCAGCAAAGGAGCCAGTTTTTTTCTCAAAAGCCTTCTTGCCCGGTGAAGCCGCGAATCCACTGTTCCAGGTGAGAGCTTTAAGACCTTTCCAATCTCTTCATAACTCAAACCCTGTATATCCCTCAGAGATAGTATTAGACGATACTTCTCGGGCATTTCTTCCAACTTTTGTCTTAACAGTATCTTGTATCTCTCATGTTCCTGGGTTTCTGCGATTCTTAGGTCCATCTCGTTCTCTCCAGTGCCGGGCTCGGGAATCTCGTCCAGGCTGAGACTTTCTTTCTCCTTCTTGTGCTTCCTCAGATAATCCCTGATGTGGTTAATAGCAATCTGATAAAGCCAAGTCCCAAATTCTGATTGAAACCTGAAACCCGGAAGGGAGAGGTAGGCTTTTAAGAATATCTCCTGAGCTAAATCATCAGCCGTCTCTCGGTCATGGACAATGTTCACCGCCAAGCCAAAGACTTTGCTCTGATAGGTTTTCACCAGGATGGAGAAAGACTCTTTATCCCCCTGTTGAGCCTGTTTAACAACCCGGTTCTCGTCCATCTAAGTCTCACTTCTCCGGACCTCTCTTTTTTAGACGGAGCCTTCTTTTTTCTCTTCCTTACTGGAAAAATTCATTTATATTTAACAGCGCAGGGAATATAAAGTTACATCCTTATTTTATATGAAAAATAAAATGGGGCAAAATTCCCGTCCCCATTTTTAAAATATTATATATCAGGCCGTGTTGATTATAAAGTCGGCCGAGGATATAATTCAGATATGCATTGGGAAAAAATAGCTCAAGAATTAACACAACTCACTGAGTCAAAAATCGTCCTGCTGGTGTTAGACGGCCTGGGTGGGCTTCCTGTTAACGGTTTAACCGAACTTGAAGCTGCCCGCAAGCCTAACCTCGATGAAACAGCCAGAAGGGGAGTCTGTGGAGTCACCGACCCCGTTCTTATGGGAATCACTCCAGGTTCAGGGCCTGCTCATCTGGCTCTTTTCGGCTATGACCCGCTGCGCTATCAGCTCGGCCGCGGGATTCTGGAAGCCATGGGCACAGGTGTCGAAGTTGGCAGGGATGATGTCGTCGCCAGGGGGAATTTTGCCACTTTTAAGGATGGCCTGGTCGTGGACAGGAGGGCTGGCCGAATTTCTTCAGAGGAAAACGTTAGCCTGTGCGCTCTGCTTAACCAGAAGATTAAGCAAATCGACGGAATGAGTGTCTCTCTTTATCCCGGAAAAGAACATCGCTTTGTGCTGAAAATCTCAGGACCTGGCTTATCCGATGCTCTGACCGATGCTGACCCCCAGAAAGAAGGCAAGCCGCCTGTTCCAGCACGGGCCCTGGCGCCAGAGGCAGAATTCTCTGCCAGGATAATCAATACCTTATTAGAAGAAATCAAACAGGTTCTTCAGAATGAGGCAAGAGCTAACTATGCACTCCTGCGCGGTTTCTCTAAATTTCCTTCCAACCTGCCGCCGATGTCAGAACTTTATAAAATCAAGCCAGCCTCCATCGCCAATTATCCGATGTACAAAGGCCTGACCAGATTGCTGGGAATGGATGTTCTGGAAGTCGGGCCTTCAGCTGAAGAGATATTCGCTGTGTTAGAAAAGCATTATTCTGAATATAACTTCTTTTATCTCCACTTCAAAAAGACCGACTCCGCTGGAGAGGATGGTAATTATGAAAACAAGGTCAAAGCCATAGAGGAAATAGACTGGCATATCCCTCGTCTCCAGGCTCTGAATCCCGATGTCCTGGTCATAACCTCCGACCACTCAACTCCTTCTGTGCTTAAATCTCATTCCTGGCACCCGAACCCCTTTGTGCTGGTTTCACCTAACGCGGCGCCTGACGATGTCAGCCGGTTCACTGAAAGAGAATGTGCCAAAGGAAGCCTGGGACGGTTCCAGTCCCTCTATGCCATGCCCCTGATGCTGGCCCACGCCCTGAAACTTAAAAAATACGGAGCCTGATTTTCCCCTTTCCTGTTGCTTTGCACACATTTTGCTGGTATTTATCATTATAGGAAGATAAAAAGCTCGGTTGATGCAGAAAAAGTCAGGCTTCTCAGTGTTACTGATTTTGATCATGGTAACACTTTTTTCTTCTGCTGGCGGACAGCCTGACCCCCGGGCAGAAATCTCAAGCCTCCGTTACCACCAGCATCCTGACTTTATCCGGATCGTCCTCGAAATAGAAAAAATCCGGGAATTCTACTCAGCCGAGTTGAGAAACCCTGAACGTTTTTATCTCGACGTCTTTCAGGCTAAATTGAACCCTTCTTTGCACGGGAAATCTTTTGGCCTGAACTCCCCCTGCGTAAAAGCTTTTCGAATTGCCCAGAAAAGCCCCACCACCGTCAGATTGACGCTCGACCTTTACCCTGATTCCAAGGATAGAGAGGAGATTTTTTATCTGAAGAATCCAAGCCGCTTGGTCATAGACGTCTATCCCAAAAAAACAATCAGGGATTCATCCCGGACTTCAGCTTCAAGCAAACCTGATGATAAGAAATCACTGCCCGGAGAGAATCCGCCCCAGCCGCCCAGCCCTTCGAGCTCCGGTTATTCTCTTGTGAGACAACTCGGCCTGGGAGTCAAAAGAATCGTTCTTGATCCAGGGCACGGAGGCACCGACCCCGGGTGTCTGAGTCGGACCGGACTTAAAGAAAAGGATGTGGTCCTGGATATTTCCAGAAAGCTGAAAAACATACTGGAAACCCAGGGACGGTTTGAAGTCTTCCTGACAAGAGAAGGCGACCTGGGCTTGCCTCTTGAAAAAAGAACAACCTTCGCTAACGAGAAAGGAGCTGACCTTTTCATTTCCATCCACCTTAACTCAAGTCCCAGAAAAAAACGCAGCGGCGTTGAGACTTTCTACCTCAATTTCAGCCCTGACCCGGCAGTCAACGAGCTGGCGGCCAAAGAGAACGCTTCTTCCAGCAAGAACATCCGCGAAATGAAATCCATCGTGGAGAAAATCATCAAGAATTCAAAGTATGAAGAATCAAGAGAACTGGCAGAAAAGATTCATAACAATTTGCTGGGCCATCTGAAGAAGAATTTTGGTTCACGCGACGACCTTGGAGTTAAGGGCGGCCCTTTCTGGGTGTTGATCGGAAGCGAGATGCCAGCTATCCTGGTTGAAGTGTCTCATCTCTCAAATGAGAAAGAGGAGAAAGCTTTGAAGACAGATATCTACAGGGAAGCTGTGGCCACCGGCCTCTTTCGTGGTATTATGGATTACGTAAAATCCTTAGGAAAAGAGTAGGAAAAATGGAAAGGCGAGACTTTATAAAAAGTCTTTTTATGAGCGGGCTGGCTGTAAAATTAAAACCAGAACCTTTCCCCCAACCACCTCTGCCTGAACTTTCAGTGGCTGAAGGCGAGTCGCCAGCAGTCATCACCAGAGAAGCTCTTAAAACACTCGGCGGAATGAGCCGGTTTGTCTCTCGAGCGGACAAAGTCCTGGTCAAACCCAATATCGGCTGGGACAGGACTCCAGAAATGGCTGCCTGCACCAATCCCGAAGTGGTCAGGGCTCTGGTGGAGATGGCTTATGAAGCAGGAGCCAGAGAAGTCATTGTCATGGACCATACGATTAACCAGGCCAAACGCTGCTATGTCCGTTCAGGCGTGCAGGAAGCAGCCAGACAGGCGGGAGCCAAAGTCCTGTTCGCTGAAGAGCAGCGGCTTAAAAAAGTGGCGCTTAAAGGAGAATGGCTGAAAGAATGGTCAGTTTTTCAGGACTTCCTTGAAGTTGATAGAATAATCAACGTTCCGGTGGCCAAAGTTCATAGCCTGTCAAGAGTTACCCTCGGGATGAAAAACTGGCTTGGTGCTATCGGAGGAAGCCGCAATCAGCTTCACCAGAGAATAGACCAATCCATGGTTGATCTGGCTGCTTTTTTCAAGCCATCACTGACTGTTCTTGATGCCTACCGAATTCTTTTCCGCAATGGGCCGCAGGGGGGAAGAGTTTCTGATACCAAATTGATGAAAACAGTGATTGCAGGCACTGACCCCGTAGCCGTGGATGCTTATGGAGCGACTTTCTTTGACCTCAAACCCGCAGAACTTCTTTTCCTGAAACTGGCCCGGGACAGAGGTCTGGGGAAATCCGACCTGGAGAAAGTCCGAATTGAAAAGAGAAAAGTCTAAAAAATACGGCTGGTTACAATGGCTTAGAATTCTTTCCCAGATAATTTTTTTCTCTCTTTTCTTTTTTCTTTTCCTCAAAACTCATTACCCGGGCGAAGATTATTTCAAAACCACCGTTGAACGATTCTTTCACTTTGACCCATTGCTGGCGCTGGCCACGATAATAGGTTCAAGAATTGTCTATCTTGCCTTGCTCCTTTCCGGAATAACGCTCGTGGCTGCACTGTTTCTGGGCCGGTTTGTCTGCGGCTGGGTTTGTCCTCTGGGAACCGTGCACCAGTTTTTTTCTTTCATCTTCAAGAAGGCCGGAGTGCTCAAGCCAAAAAAAGATGACCGGATGACCTTAGTTCCCAAGTATTTGATCCTGACCATCATCCTGGTGGCAGCAATTTTTGCCCTCAACTTATCAGGTTACCTTGACCCTTTGTCTTTGCTCTACAGGTCTTTTGCCGTTTATGTTTCGCCTCTCCTGAATTTGATTTTCTCCCGCTCAGGCAGTCTGGCTTACTCGGTTGGGCTGAAATCAATCGGACAGGAACTTGGTCAGACCCTCGGAAATCTGTCCTTGAACAACATCTTCCACAACGCTCTCTTTATAGGCCTTATTTTTCTGGGGGTTCTGTTGCTCAATGCCTGGAAAGAAAGATTCTGGTGCCGTTACCTGTGCCCGACCGGAGCTCTGCTCGGACTTTTTTCTCGGTTCAATCTTTTTAAGCTTAAAATTGACCCGAACAGGTGCATTGAATGCAATCTCTGTTCGATTCAGTGTGAGACCGACGCCCGCCCTTTCCCGGCTGAGAACTGGAGAAGCTCGGAATGCGTTTATTGCGAGACCTGCGCTGCCATCTGTCCCACCGCAGCCATAACATTTCCTTTGAGATGGCAGAAGGAAAAAATCAAAGGAGTAAACCTCAGCCGGAGAAAAGTGCTTTTAACCTCCCTAACCGCAATTTTTCTGACTCCGATTTTCAAGATCACCTCAAGCCGGCAGCGCTCCTCGCCGGCTTTGATCAGACCGCCTGGAGCCCTTCCGGAAGAGAAATTTCTGGCTAAGTGCGTCAAATGCGGTGAATGCATGAAAGTCTGCCCGACCAATGGCCTCCAGCCAGCTTTAGCCGAAGCCGGCCCTGAAGGTCTCTGGACTCCTGTGCTTGTTCCCAGGATAGGATACTGCGAATATTATTGCTCTCTCTGCACTCAGGTCTGCCCGACCGGCGCAATAAGAGAGTTAACCGTAGAAGAGAAAACTCAGGTAAAAATCGGCACCGCCTGGGTTAACAAGAACCGCTGCCTGCCTTACGCTCTGGGGAAGCCGTGTATTGTTTGCGAGGAGCATTGTCCTGTGTCTCCGAAGGCTATTCAGCTGATAAGAATTGCGACCGTAACGCCAGAAGGAAAAATAGAATCCCCACTCGCCCCGTTTGTCAACGTGGATACCTGTATTGGCTGCGGAATATGCGAGAACAAATGTCCTGTGGTCGATGAACCAGCAATCACCGTAAGCAGCGTTGGCGAGCAACGTTCAGAAAAAAATCGCTTGATTCTTCAGGTTATCGGCGAAGACGAGCCACATTAAACACAAGCAATTTATTGCTATTTTGCTGTTAATCTGCAGGAAATCATCTTGGGAAGCTCGACTGAACAACCTTAAAGAAGCTTACCCTCTGCCTACTTCTCAAACTTTTTCAGCAGCAGGGAGGCATTTGTTCCGCCAAAGCCAAAAGAATTACTCATGGCATAGACAATCTCCCTGGCTCGGGCTTCGTTAGGAACATAATCAAGGTCGCAGTCCGGGTCAGGAAATTCGTAATTAATGGTCGGCGGCATAATCTGATGATGGATAGCCAGGGCAGTGATTGCTGTTTCTACGCCGCCGGCTGCACCCAGCAGATGTCCGGTCATGGATTTAGTAGAGCTAATGCCCAGTTTATGCGCGTCCTCGGCAAAGACGTCCTTTATGGCCATGGTTTCGGTCTTGTCATTATAAGGCGTTGAGGTGCCGTGGGCGTTTATATATTGAATATCCGAAGCTGAAATGCCGGCTTCCTGAATAGCCATTTTCATCACTCTGGCTGCACCTTCGCCATCAGGACATGGGGCAGTGACATGATAAGCATCCGCGTTTAAGCCATAGCCAACAATTTCTGCATAAATCCGGGCTCCCCGCTGAAGCGCTGCACCCAGTTCCTCCAGAAGGACAATACCAGCTCCTTCACCCATCACAAATCCATCTCTTTGAGCGTCAAACGGCCTGGAAGCTTTATGTGGCTCATGATTTCTCTCTGAAAGAGCCTTCATGTTGCAGAAACCGGCCAGACTCAGAGGAGTGATCGGGGCTTCAGCTCCACCGGCAATCATCCGTTCCACAACGCCAAGCTGAATCATCCTAAAAGCTTCTCCAATGGCATGGGCACCAGTGCTGCAGGCAGTGGCGTTGGACATGTTGGGACCCCTGGCTTTATAGCGGATAGAAATATGGCCGGGAGCTTCGTTAATTATTGTCTGGATGATAAAGAACGGCGACACTTTTTCCGGCCCTTTTTCCATCAGAGTCTTATGAGTCTCTTCAATCGAACCGATGCCACCGATGCCTGAGCCGACGTATACGCCGGTCCTCTCTCCTTCAAGCTTCCCCGGGTCTATCTGAGAATCTTCAACCGCCAGATGAGCCGCAGCCAGGGCATATTGAATAAACAGGTCCATCTTCCGGGCTTCTTTTCTATCCATAAAGTGCTGGGGGTCAAAGTTTTTGATTTCACCGGCAATCCTGGTTGAAAAACGGGAAGCCTCAAACCGCGTAATCACACTTACACCCGACAGGCCTTTAACGAGAGCCTGCCACATAGTTTCTCTGCCCATTCCGAGTGGGGTAACCAGACCGACTCCAGTTATAACCACTCTTCTTTTTTGATTGGAAAGCGAACCCATGGATAACGCTTATAAATTAAAGGGCGTTCGAGGTCAAAAAAAATTATTCACGTTTATCATGCTCGACTATGTAGTCAATGGCTTTGCCTACCGTATTAAGCTTTTCGGCTTCATCATCAGGAATGTTGAGACCGAATTCATCTTCCAATGCCATTACCAGTTCCACCGTGTCCAGGGAATCAGCACCCAGGTCCTGGGTAAAAGAAGCATTCTCAGTAATCTGGTCTTCGCTGATGTTCAACTTGTCGGCAACAATGGCTTTGATTTTCTTCAAAAGTTCTTCTCTGTCCATAATTACCTCCTTTTCATTTTTCTCTTACATATACATTCCGCCGTTGACGTTAATCACCTGACCGGTGATGTAGGCGGCCTGATCCGAACAAAGGAATTTAACTGCCCGGGCAACATCGACCGGCAGGCCAAAGCGCTTCATCGGAATGACTTCCAGAAAGGCTTTTTTGACTTCCTCAGAAAGTTTTTCAGTCATGGGAGTGGCGATGTAGCCTGGAGCGACACAGTTGACGGTTATCCCGCGTCCCGCTACTTCCCGGGCTAATGATTTAGAAAAGCCGATCAGTCCGGCTTTGGAAGCGGCATAATTGGTCTGGCCAAAATTACCCATCAGCCCAACCACTGAAGAAATGTTGACTATCCGACCATAGCGAGCGGCAAACATGTGCTTTAAAACCGCCCTGGAAAAATTGAAGGCACCTTTAAGATTAACCTTCAGTACCAGATCCCAATCTTCTTCCTTCATCCGCAACAGCAGTGAATCCCTGGTAATGCCAGCATTGTTTACCAGATGGTCAATCTTTCCCAGCTCTTTGACCGCAAACTCAGTCGCGGCGTTGACCTGTTCAAAATCGGTGACGTCGGCTTCAAAAGGAAGCGCTTTTATGCCCTGGCCTGCCAATCGGTTCGCTACATCCTCCATCTTTTCTTTCTGGATATCCACGAGCACAACAGTGGCGCCTTCCTTGCCCAGCTCCTCGGCAATGGCTTCACCAATTCCCTGAGAAGCTCCGGTCACCAGAGAAACTCTCTGATCAAAAATCATATGGTTGCTCCTTTATATCCCCGGAGGAATTTTACCATCTCTTCCTGAATCCTTTCCTGCAATCTTTCGGCCGCAATCTCTTTACCAACTCTGATGGCATTTTTTACCGCCTTATAATTCGACCGCCCATGACCAATGATACAGATTCCGTTCACCCCGAGCAAATGCGCTCCACCGTACTCAGAATAGTCTATCCTTTTATAAATTTTTTTCAAATGGTGTTTTAACAAGAAGAAACCGATCCTGGCCAGAAGGTTTTTTGTGATCTCATGCCTGGCCATGGTCATCATGGTCTCAACCACTCCTTCTGAAACCTTCAGAGCCACGTTGCCAGTAAAGCCATCGCTGACAATGATATCTGCTATTCCAGAATAAATATCTTTACCTTCAATGTTACCGATAAAATTCAGCGGCGACTCCTGCAATCTTCTGTAGGCTTCTTTGGTCAGGTCATTTCCTTTGGTTCTTTCCTCACCAATACTCATCAGGGCTATGGCTGGATTGCGACGTCCGAGAGCAGTCTCCATGAAAATCTTGCCCATGACCGCAAACTGGACTAAGTGATGGGGCTGACAGTTAGCGCTGGCTCCAACATCGATCAGCAGAGATACGTCCTTAAGGGTGGGTATGAGCAGAGCCAGGCCAGGCTTTTCAATTCCTTCCAGATTGCCGAGCACTTTTTTGGAGATATAAGTAACGGCCGCGGTGTTGCCCATGGAAACAAAAGCACTGGCTTCACCGCTTTTAATTAACCTTGTGCCAACGTAAATAGATGACCTGTTCTTACGGCGCAGGGACATCAGCCCTTCGCCCATACTTATAGTTTCAGGGGCATCAACCAGAGTAAGCTTCGCTCCTTGAAACTTCTGGCGCTCGAGCTCTCTCTTGACTGACCTTTCCGCACCCACCAGGAGAATCTCCAGGTTGTACTCATCGGCTGCGGCCATCGCTCCTTCTACTACTGCCCGCGGTGCAAAATCGCCTCCCATCGCATCGACTGCGATTTTCATGATTTTAACTCGCTTACTGCTCTTGTCCTTCGATTACCTGACGGCTCTTGTAGTATCCACATTCAGGACAGGCGCGGTGGGGGAGTTTGGGGCTCCCGCAGTTCGGGCAGAGAGAAAAAGAGGGCAGAGTGAGATGGTTGTGCGCCCTTCTCTTCCCTTTTCTTGAATGTGAGTGTCTGCGTTTTGGGTTTGGCATTTATCGTTTATCTCTCAAAAATGATTTTAACTTTTCTAACCTCGGGTCTGAGTCCTTGACTTCACAGGCACAAACACCGTTTTGAATGAGTTCACCGCAAACCGGACAGATGCCTTCGCAGTCCTCTGAACACAAAGGCCTCAGCGGAAAGCTCAGGTTGAGCTGCTCGAGAACTATCTCTCTGAGGTCAAGCTGCTGGTGATAATAGAAGAACTTATCCAGGTCTTTTTCTTCGAGCTCTTCCTTTATCCCATCCAGTTCTTCCGGCAGATAGACCAGGTCAAAAGCTGAATCCACACAATATTCAAAAGGTCTCAAACAGCGGCTGCAAACAAAACTCAGTCTGGCCGTAATCCTGCCTTTAACCAGCACATCGGTTCCGATCTTCTTAACCTCAACAGCCGCATGGGCCGGTTCCAGAAACACAGCTTCTTCCTCCACCAGGTCCAGGCTATTAAAATCAAAATCCCGGTCTATGTGCAAACCTTCTCTGGGGATTTCGTTGACATCAATAACCATCAGCCTATCCTTTTTATGTCAAATTATTATATCAGCTTGGACTCTGTTGTCAACTTAGAGCAACCGGAGCAGAGAAATCAAATAGATAATACTTGCAGGCAAGCCAGGGATGAGTATAATCTTGGTGAAGGACACTAATGGATGGACGGCTATACAACCTCTGTTGAATACAAAGGCGCAAAATTCATGGTCCAAACCCAGGATAAAGGTCTGGCTTTTAATTACATAGAATCTCTGGTTTATCTCTCTGGAAGAGTCATCGCTTCCAAAAGATCGCCTTATACGGCTCATCTAAACAAATCCAACCTTCAGGAAATAATCCAGCAGCTGATGGAAGACCTGCATGCGGAAGTTATTGACGAAATAGTCGAAGGGAAATACGACAAGTTTCTCGGATGACCCTGAAAAAAATTTTTCTGATTGACGGCAACTCCCTTCTTTACCGCTCATACTACGCCATCCAGAAACTCTCAAATTCAACGGGCTTCCCGACCAACGCCATCTACGGCTTTATCAACACGCTGAAGAAGATCGTAGAAGAAGAAAAGCCAGAATATCTGGGTATTGTTTTCGACACCGGGAAACCTACCCTGAGACATCAGACCTATAAAGAATACAAAGCCCAGAGGCGTCCGATGCCCGAGGAGCTGATAGTCCAGGTGCCGGTGCTCAAGAAAGTCATTCAAGCCATGAAGATCCCCCTGTTTGAGTATGTTAACTACGAAGCAGATGACGTTCTGGCCACGCTGGCCCGACTGGCTTCAGAACAGAAGATACCCGTAATCATTGTCACCACCGATAAGGACCTTTTTCAAACAATAAGTCCTTTCGTTTCAATCTACAACCCGGCCAAAGAAATTTATATCGTTCATGATCAGATTAACCTCGATCTCTTAAAGAGCCTAAAGGAACACGCAGTTAAACAGGTCGAAGATTTCTTTGGAGTCAAGGCCGAACAGGTAGCAGATGTCCTGGCTCTCTGGGGCGACGCTTCTGATAACATTCCCGGCGTGCCCGGAATCGGAGAGAAAACAGCCCGCAATCTGATTCTGGAATTCGGTTCTCTGGAAAACCTCAAGAAACATTTTGACAAAGTTAAGAACCCGAGGATTAAAGAAAGCCTGAAGAACAATCTCGACCAGCTGGAGCTCAGCCAGAAGCTGGTTAAAGTAGAAGACCAGCTTGAGCTGAAATTAGACCTGGAAGAATTTCGTCTATCTGAGCCGGACTACGAGGCTTTAATCCAGCTGTATCAAGAACTGGAGTTTACCACTCTCCTTCCTAAATACTTAAATAAAAAGGAAAGCCTGGCCAAGGACTTTTCTTTAATTCTCAGCCCTGAAGAATTCAACCGTCTGCTGGACAGGCTTAAAAAAGCTGACCTTTTTGCTCTGGATACTGAAACCACGAGTCCCTTTCCGACCAGAGCTAAACTCGTCGGGATTTCGTTGAGTCTGAAGCCAGGTGAAGCTTTTTACATTCCTCTGCGTCACACCTATCCCTCCGCTCCTGCCCACCTCCCGGCCGATCATGTGCTTTCAGAACTTAAGCCAATTCTGGAAAGCGCTGAAGTAAAGAAAGCCGGACAGAACATAAAATATGATTACATCGTGCTCAAAAGAGAGGGGGTTTATCTTCAGGGCATCGGGTTTGACACAATGGTCCTATCCTATCTGCTCGAGCCGAACTGGGGCAAGCACAACCTTGACAAACTGTCTGCCTATTACCTCCGGGAAGCCAAGATCCCTTTTGAAAGCCTGGCGGGAAAAGGCAAGACCCGGGTAACTATTGACCTGCTGCCAGTGGAGAAAGTTTCTGAATATGCCTGTCAGGATGCTCATCTGGCCATGCGTTTGAGCCAGGTGCTCTGGACCAAAATTAAAGAAAGAAAACTCGACCAGCTTTATCAAAAAATAGAGCTGCCCTTAATAGAAGTTCTGGCAGAAATGGAAATCCGGGGAGTCAAGCTTAATCCTGAACTGCTCAAGTCTCTTTCAGCCGAGCTACAGAAAGAGCTCAGCCGTCTGGAAAAGCAGATATTTGAAATGAGTGGTCAGGAATTCAACATCAATTCACCCCAGCAGCTGCGTCAGGTTCTTTTTTATAAGCTAAATTTGCCGGCATCTAAAAAAACCAGGATTACCAAGGGATTGTCCACAGCGACAGAAGTCCTGGAAGAACTGGCTCCCCTTCATCCTCTGGCCGGCGCAGTGCTCGAATACAGGCAGTTAGCCAAACTGAAATCAACTTATACAGATTCTCTGATTGACCTCATAAATCCAGAAACAGGAAGGGTTCATACTTCTTATAACCAGACGATCGCTTCCACCGGCCGACTTTCTTCTTCTGACCCTAACCTGCAAAATATCCCGGCCAGAGGTGAAATGGCTAAGAGGATAAGGCAGGCCTTCATTCCCGAACAGGGATATTTACTGCTTTCCGCTGACTATGCTCAGATAGAGCTCAGGCTTCTGGCTCATCTTTCCGAAGACCCGGTATTGATCAAGACTTTCCTGGAAGACCGGGACGTCCATACCGAAACTGCCAGAAGAGTTTTCGGCCCGTCGGCTGACCTCTTCCCTGAAGAGATGAGGCGCAGGGCAAAAGTCATCAACTTCAGCATCATCTATGGAACTTCAGCTTTTTCGTTGGCCAAAGAACTGGAGACTTCAACGGCTGAAGCTCAGAAATTCATTGACCTTTATTTTCAGGAACACAAAAAAGTCAAAGAATACCTCCAGAAAGCCGTAGATTCAGCAAAGGAAAAGGGTTATGCTGAAACCATCTTTGGCCGGCAGCGCCAGATCCCTGAGCTCAAGAGCTCCAACAGCAACACCTTTCAGGCTGGAAGGCGAATCGCCCTGAACACTCCGATTCAGGGTTCAGCTGCGGACATCATCAAGCTGGCCATGATTAACATTTATCAGGAGATAAAAAAAAGAAATTTAAAGACAAAAATGATTCTCCAGGTTCACGACGAGCTGGTGTTTGAAGCTCCAGAGGCCGAGAAAGAAATTCTGGGAAAGATGGTCAAAGACGATATGGAAAACATTTGTTCTTTGAATGTCCCTTTAAAAGTTCATCTTGGCTGGGGCCAGAACTGGGCTGAAGTAAAATAGGCGAGAAGAAAGGTTCGTGGCTAAACCAGTGATTTTTGATAAACGCGATAGATTTTGTAGATTTGACCGCCCAGTCTTTCCATCTCAGACCGCACCCTGATGTTTGACTCCATTTCGTGGTGGGTGTCGATTATTTCAAATCCGGCTTTCTGAGCCGAAGAAATCATCGCCATACCCATCAGCGCGTCAAGACCCATGCCCCGGTACTCCTTCTTTATAGCTCCAAGCAGAAGATCCAGCTGTTTCGTTTTCTTCTGGGCTCTGAGAATCTTTAAAATCCCGAAAGGAAAGAGCCGGCCTCTGGCTTTCTGAATGCCCTCAGTCATATCTGGAATGCCAACAACAAAAGCTACTGCCTGGCCATCCTTCAGCACAGCTTTAACCAGCCGGGGGTCAAGCACAGGCATGTATTTTTTCGCCAGGGCATCCATTTCTTTCTCATCCAGAGGAGCATATCCATAAATATTGCTGTCCAGAAAACATTCGTTCATCAAGGAGAGAATTGGCCGAACCCAGGGTTTGATCTCTTTGCGGTTCTTGAACTCCAGGAGTTGAAAATTGCCTTTCTTCAATATTCTTTCTGTAACCCTGATATAGAGCTCGGGTATTTCCTTCGGCACTGCAAGTTTGTAGACAAAATAATCTATGTCTTTGGTATAACCTTCTTTCTCAACCATCTGCGGCATCCACTCGAAGTTGTAATATGTGGCGATAGTTGCCCGGTTCTCAAAACCCTTGATTAAGAAGCCTTCCGGATCCTGGTCAGAAAAGCCATACGGACCGATGATTCTGGTCATGCCTTTCTCTTTTGCCCATTCCTCCACCTGATGGAGCAAAGTATGAACCACTGCCGGATCCTCGACACTTTCCAGATACCCGAATCGAGCCGTCTTCTCATTGCGAACCTCGTTATACCTGCGGTTAATGATACCCATGATTCTGCCAACAACCTGACTATCTTTTTCTGCCAGCAGCATAAGCGTATCCGAATAGCTGAAAGTCTTATTCTTTTTGGGATTGAAATATGCCCACTCATCCATGTAGATGGGCGGGACCCAGTTTTTCCGGCCAGAATGAAGCTTTTCCGGGAGGTAAATAAAAGTTTTTAGTTCTTTTTTAGTCTTAACCTCAATTAAATTCACGGCCATCGCCTTCCTCTCTTCACTCTTTTTTAGGAATTTTATCAGATTTCAAGAAAAATATAAAAATAAAATTCGTGGGACCTTCTCCTGTGGAAAAACCTTCTTTTTTATGTTGATAAGAGCGTGAATTTGTTGTGAATTTCTTGTTTGAAATTCTTGACAATTCCTTTTTTATTTTAATATACTCACTTACTCATGAAAGCCGAGACCATAGCCCTTCTTACCATTTTTATCCCAATTTTAGGTTCATTGTTGGTTCCTCTTGCTGGAGCTGTCTCTCCCAGATTGAGGTCGTTCTGGTCAGTCCTTCTTGGCGGCGTCACAGCCTTTTTGCCTCTAAGCCTTATCCCGCAGGCGTTGAAAGGCGGAGAGATAATCTGGACGAGGAGTCTGGCCCTGGGACTGGATCTTATCCTGGTCATTGACCCGCTTTCAATCTTCATGTCGATCGTCTCTTCGTTCATCGGATTCCTGATCATAGTCTACTCGCTCGGCTACATTCACCACGAAGACAATCAGAACGAGTACTACCTTATGGTCGTCCTTTTCATCGGCTCAATGATGGGACTCGTTTTTTCCAGTAGCCTTGTTTTCATGTACCTGTTCTGGGAAATCATTGCCATCGCTTGCTGGCGCCTGATTGGGTTCTACCGCCATAAGGATTATATATTAAAAGCAGATAAGGCTTTTCTGGTCACCTTTGGCGGGGCGGCAGTCATGCTCCTGGGATTCATCATTATCTACGGCCAGAGCGGAACTTTCAACCTGGTGGCCATGCGCGGATTAACAATTCCTGGAGGAGCAGTTTTGCTGATACTTTTCGGGATGTTCTCCAAATCAGCTACTGTTCCTCTCCATACCTGGCTTCCTGATGCTGGTGTGGCGCCAACCACTGTTACTGCTCTTCTCCATGCTGCCGTTCTGGTAAAAATCGGTGTCTATGCCTATGCCCGTCTTTTCCTTTATACCTTCAAGATTCCTGAAGACTGGCAACAGGCAATAATCATCCTGGCTGTGATTTCCAGCCTGATTTCAGCTGGAGCGGCCGCGGTTGAGAATGACTTGAAGCGAATCCTGGCTTATTCTACCGTAAGTCAGATTGGCTATATCTTCCTTGGCTTGAGTGTGGCCAACCCCGCAGCCATTTCCGGCGCGCTTCTTTATATATTGATGCATGGTTTAGCCAAGGCCGGGTTGTTCCTCTGTGCCGGGATCATAATCCATGCCACGCATCAAAGGGATATTAGAGATATGGGCGGGCTGATAAAAACCATGCCAGTTACCGCCATTTCTTTCTTGGTCTGCGCGTTCTCAGTAATAGGGCTTCCGCCACTGGGCGGCTTCTTCTCAAAATTTCTAGTAATCGTGGGTGCGGTTCAGGCTAAAGAGGTCTGGGTTGCAGCCCTGGCTCTTTTTACGGCAATACTGACTATGTTCTACCTGCTGCGTGTTTTTGCTCTGGTCTTCCTCGGTGAGCCAAAATCTGCAGCTCCTGAAAAGACTCCTTCTATGGTTGGAGTCGTAGCACTCTTAGCCATTCTTTCGGTCCTGGCCGGCCTGTTTGTTTCTTATCCCATGAAACTTGTCCAGGTGGCAACAACTCATATTAGCTGGTGGCTAAGATGACGGCAACAACATTATTATGGCCAATCATTTTTCCCGCAGCGGTGGCTATAATCGTTTTCCTGATTCCGTCCAGAATAAGAGCTGTCCGAGAGGTGCTCGCAGTCGCTGGTTCTGGTGTCGTTCTTTATTTTGGATTCATACTTTTTGACCAGAAAAATCTCACTCTGGTGGCTGACTGGCTCGGGATGGGGATCAACTTTGACTTAAGACTTTATCATTTTTCCGCCTTTATATTGCTGGCTCTATCAGGATTCCTTCTCCTTATCTCCCTCTACTCTGTGGTTAAGATGAAAAGCCATCCGCGAATACGCGAATATTATGGCTATCTTTTTCTGGCCGCTGCTTTTTCCAACGGAGCAGTTTTAGCCAACAATTTCGTTCTGTTGCTATTTTTCTGGGAGGCTCTATTAATAACGACGTATGCCCTGATTACTCTGGGCGGCAAACCGACTTCTCACCGAACAGCGGTTAAGTCGCTCATCATCGGCGGCTTCTGCGATTTTGCCATGATTCTGGGCGTGGGACTTCTCTGGGCTTCCACAAACACTCTGACCATGAACCAGGTCCGGGTTGAGCCGCATGGCCTGGCAGCAGTCGCTTTTATCATGATGACCGTCGGAGCCATAGGCAAAGCGGGCGCTATGCCTTTTCACACCTGGATTCCTGATGCTGCTCTGGACGCTCCGGTCAGCTTTATGGCTTTCATGCCAGCTTCGTTCGAAAAACTACTGGGCATTTATCTTCTGGCCAGGATTACCCTCGATTTCTTTGAACTTAAAATCGGCAGCCCTCTGGCTATGGTCTTGATGATTATCGGCGCGGCTACAATTGTTTTTGCGGTATTTATGGCTCTTATCCAGAAAGATTTCAAAAAGCTGCTGTCCTTCCACGCTGTCAGTCAGGTTGGCTACATGATTCTCGGAATTGGCACCGCCATCCCCATAGGCATAGCTGGCGGGATTTTCCATATGATCAACCATGCCATGTACAAGTGCGGCCTGTTCCTCAGCTCTGGCTCTGTTGAGCACCGCACCGGCACTACTGATCTAAAAAAACTCGGTGGCCTTGCCCGGGAAATGCCCTGGACTGCTTTCGGTTTCACAGTCTGTGCCTTAGCCATTTCCGGTGTCTGGCCGCTCAACGGCTTCGTCTCTAAGGAAATGGTCTTCCACGGCGCACTGGAGACAGGATATCCCATTTTTGCCATAGCAGCCTGGGTGGGAGCAATTCTTACCTTTGCTTCGTTCCTTAAAGCCGGACATTCTGTCTTCCTCGGACCAAGATCAACTGATGTGCCGAAAACGAAAGAAAGCGAAGCCCCGGTTGTGCTGCCCATATTGATTCTGGCTGCTTTTTGCATTACCTTCGGCGTTTACAATAAATTGCCATTGCAGACTTTCATCCAGCCTATCCTGGAAGGTCATGTTGAACCTGGCGAGCATCTTGATTTTACGGCTCATGCTCTTTCGCTTTTCAACCCGGTGGCCGGAGTCTCCATCATCTGTCTGATCATTGCCCTCGGTATTCACCTTTATGGCTGGAAGCGCAGCGGCCACAAAGCCCACCTGGCCTCTGAGCCTATTCATCAACTCCCGGGCATGAGAAAGCTTTACGACCTGTCTGAAGCCCGTTTCTTCGACCTTTACGAACAGGGGATTAAGTTCCTCCGTTGGTTATCGTCAGTTCTTTTCCGGGTCATTGACCGACCCATAGATTATCTTTACGAGAAAGTGGTCACGGCCGTGGGCCAGATCTTCACCGGTTTATTGCAGAAAGCCCATAACGGTCAGTATGCCAATTACTTAGCCTGGACAATAGGCGGCCTGGTGGTCGTGGTCTGGATAATACTTCAGTTACTAAAATAGAGGAGGAGCGGTGATTCTGTCGTTCATTGTCATTCCTTTATCAATAGCTGCTTTACTGCCTCTTATAGGTAAATTTTCTAAAAAGTTAATACCTGATCTTCTGACTAACGCCGCTCTTGCCTTTTTGCTGCTCAACTCTATTCTCCTGGTCAAACCTATTCTTAACCAGGAAGCTATCATTCAGAACGTCAACTGGTTCGGCGAAAAAATCAATCTCCAGGTGGCTCTGGATGGGTTTAACCTTTTCATGTTGTTCACTATTTCCCTGGTAAGTCTGTGTATCAGTCTGTTCTCGATCGACTATCTAGAACATTACGGACACAAAGCTGGATTTTATGCCCTTCTGCTGGTCATGATAGCCGGCATGAACGGACTGGTGCTGGTTCCGGACCTTTTCTCCATTTACCTTTTCCTGGAAGTGGCGGCCATCTCATCTTATGCCCTCGTGGCCTTTGGACTTGGTTATGATGAGCTTGAAGCTTCATTCAAATACCTGATGCTTTCGGTTGTGGCCTCTGCTTTCGTCTTACTCAGCATTACCATCATCTTCGGCATGACCGGGAGCCTGAGCTTTCAGGCGGTTGCTCAGGGTCTCCAGGACCTTAATGCTCGTTATGTGATTGGAGTCTGCGCTGCTTTCTTCATCATGGGCTTTGGTCTGAAAGCAGCCCTGGTACCTTTCCATGCCTGGTTGCCTGACGCTCACCCTTCGGCCCCGGCGCCTATCTCGGCCATGCTCTCAGGGCTGCTGATTAAAGTGTCCGGAATTTACGCCCTTTTCAGAATCACCTTCAGCGTGTTCGGAGTGACTCCGCTATTATCTCAAGTGCTGATGGCTCTCGGCACCGTCTCAATGGTCGTGGCTGCGCTCCTGGCTCTTGGCCAGAAAGACATCAAACGCATGCTGGCTTATTCCTCTATCAGCCAGGTCGGCTATGTTGTCCTCGGTCTGGCCCTGGGCACACCCCTTGGAATTGCAGGTGGTCTTTTCCACCTGTTCAACCACGCCGTGGCCAAGGGTCTTCTGTTCTTGAATTCAGGCTCGATCCAGCACATTACCGGGACACGAAATCTTGAGGAATTAGGCGGATTGGGCAAAAGAGTGCCGATAACTGCCGGCACCAACCTGGTTGGCGCTCTATCCATTGCCGGGGTCCCGCCGCTTGCTGGATTCTGGAGCAAGCTTATAATCATCATTGCCTTAATTCAAGCCAAACAATTAGGCTATGCCCTGGTGGCCATCCTGGCCAGCATTCTGACCCTCTGGTATTACCTGCTCATTCAGAGGAAAGCTTTCTTTGGTAAAATAAGCGAAAAATGGTCGAAGATAAAGGAAGCTCCATTCTGGATGTCGGCTGCGAACATAATCCTGGCGTTAATATGTATTCTGGTTGGAGTCTTCTTCACTCCGCTCTTCAAGACCTGGATATCTCCAGCTGCCCAGGCTCTGGCCAGAGGTATCCAGCAGGTGTTAATGTGGGGAATATGATATGGTGATACAAGTATTGTTACTTTGCGGTCTGATAATTTTTTCTGGTCTGGCTATACTTTTTAAGGACCTGCTCAAAGCAGCTCTCTCACTGGCTGTGGCCAGCCTTTTCCTGGGAATCGTTTTCTTCCGGCTGAACGCTCCATATGCGGGTGTGTTTGAGATTTCCGTGGTCGCCGGACTGATTACAGTTTTATTCATCCTGACCATTGCCCTGACCAAAAAAGACGGGGAAGTGGAGGATAGCAAGCTGGTCAAAGTAGCTTTTCCGTTATTTTTTATTATATTTTTAATAATAGACGGCCTGGTGATGAAATCTCTTCTTCTGAAAGTCCCGACCCTCCCTTCGGGCCCTGAAACTGGTTCCTTCGGCGAAGTGCTCTGGAAACAGAGAACTTTCGACCTTGTGGCGCAGATTGGTGTTATACTGGCTGGAGTCTTGGCTGTCCTGGTTTTATTCCGGAAAAAGGAAGACGACAAAGATGAGTAACCTCTGGTTTTTTTATCTTTTCTTCTCTGCGCTTCTAATTTTTATCAGCATTTATTGTCTCTTGACCATGCGGAATCTTATCAAACTGTTTATCGCCGTAGAAATCATCAGCAAGGGCGTCAGCCTGGCCATCGTGGCCACGGGTGCGGTTAAGAACTCTGTGCTTCTCGGGCAGAGTCTGGCCATCACCTTTATTGTGGTTGAAGTCAGCCTGGTGGCCACAGCCTTAGCACTTATCATTAATATTTATAAGAAGACTAAAAGCCTGGACGTTCGCCTGCTCTCTAAATTGAAGGGATAAGACATGAAAGGATTAGCCTTTTTGCTCTCACCGCCCGTGGCCTTCTTCTTTTTCCTGGCCATGGCTTTCATGCTCTATGGTCTGGGCAAAGCCATGGCTCCAAAACTCAACCGGACAGGCGGCAAGTTGACGACTTACGCTTGCGGCGAGAACATTCCTGGTATTAAAGTCCAGTTTGGCTTTCGTCTGTTTTATGTCTTTGCCCTGTTTTTCACCATCATGCACGTGGCCGCCCTGATAATTGCTACAATTCCTGTAGGAAAAGTAGTGTTTTTAGCTGTAATATATTTAGCCATGATTTTTCTGGCCATCATAGCTCTGATTTCGAGGAGCTGAAATGCTGACAAAACTTACCCGCTGGTCGCGGCTTAAATCACCCTGGATCCTCCACCTGAATACCGGGGCCTGCAACGCCTGTGATATAGAGGTCGTGGCCGCTCTGACTCCGCGTTTCGACCTGGAGAGATTCGGGGTTCTGCTCAAAGCCACGCCCCGGCATGCCGATGTCATCATCTGCACCGGTCCGGCTACACGCCAGATGAAGGACAGGCTAATACGAATCTACGAACAGACTCCTGATCCCAAGTTTGTCATTGCTGTTGGTGCCTGCGCCATGTCGGGCTGTGTTTACCGCGGAGCCTACAATGTTATCGGTGGCATTGACCAGGTCATTCCAGTTGACGTTTATGTCCCGGGCTGCCCTGTAAGACCCGATGCGGTCATTGATGGTGTCGTTAAACTCTTGAACAAACTCTGAATTTTGAGGTCAAGATGAACGACCAGTTTTTGATAGAAAAAGCTAAGGAGAGGCTGAAAGACAAGGTATTGAGCCTTACCAATCCTGCTCCGCGCCGGATCTTTCTTGGGGTCAGCGTGGAGAATCTTCTCGAAGCTGTCAACTGGCTGAAAAAAGATATGGGTTTTACCCATCTTTCTACAATCAGCGGAGTGGATCTGGGCCAATCTTTTGAGATCCTCTACCACTTTGCCAACAATGCCTGTTCTTTAACCATCAGAACAGAAATACCAAGAGAAACCCCGCAGCTTCCCAGTATCTGTGAACTGACCCCTGGAGCTGTGCTCTACGAACGAGAGCTCCAGGACATGTTCGGCATCGCTGTCCAGAACATTCCTGACTCCCGGCCGTTGCTGTTGCCTGACGGTTGGCCGGCTGGCAATTACCCGTTAAGGAAAGACTGGAAATATGAACGCCCACCAGAAGTCATTCCGGGAGGCAAGAAATGAAGTTTCAAATTCCTATCGGTCCTCAGCACCCAGCTTTAAAAGAGCCGATCGGGCTGAGAATAACCGTGGAAGGGGAAATCATTCGCGACGCTGATCTCAGGCTTGGCTACAATCACCGCGGCATAGAAAAATTGGCTGAGAGCAAAACCTGGGTTCAGAATATTTACCTGACCGAGCGCATCTGCGGTATTTGCTCCCACTCTCATACGACCTGCTATGTCCAGGGCGTGGAGAAGCTGATGGAACTGCAGCCCCCAAAGCGCGGCCTGTATATCCGCACCCTGGTGGCCGAGCTGGAAAGAATTCACAGCCATCTGCTGTGGCTGGGAGTAGCCGGGCATGAAGCTGGTTTTGATAGCTTCTTCATGTATATCTGGCGTGACCGAGAGATCGTGATGGACATTCTGGAAATCATATCCGGTAATCGTGTCCATTACGGCATCAACACCATCGGCGGAGTCAGGCGAGACCTGGACGCGCTTCAGGTGAAGCGCACCCTCGACTCTCTGGATACTTTAAGAAAAAGAAGCGAATACTATAAACATCTGGGGACCAACGAACCAAGCTTTGTGGCCAGGCTGGCCCGGGTTGGCTATCTTTCAAGAGAAGAGGCCATTTCCCTCTGCGCTGTCGGGCCTACACTCAGGGCATCAGGCGTCCCGATGGACGTTCGAAAAGACGACCCCTATGCTGTCTATGATGAAGTCCCTTTTGAAGTTTGCACTGCTGATACCTGCGACGTTCTGGGCCGCACAGTGGTCAGGATAAAAGAGCTTTTCCAGAGCTATAACATAATTGAATACCTGTTGAAAAACCTCCCGGCCGGGGAGATCGCGGTCAAGGCTCCCAGAAGAGCCAGGCCGGGTGAAGTGGTCAGCCGTTACGAAGCCCCCCGCGGTGAAAACATTCATTACATAAAATCCAACGGCACTGATAAACCAGAAAGGCTAAAAGTCAGGGCCCCAACGCTTGGCAACTATGCCGCCACTATCAAGATGCTGAAAAATGGCTTCATAGCTGATGTCCCGCTTATTTTCGCGGCCATCGATCCCTGCATCTGCTGCGCAGAAAGAGCAGCGGCCATAGTAAACGCCAGAACCGGAGAAGAAAAAATTGTGCCCATGGATATATTAAGACAAACCAGCCAAAGGACCTCGCCAAATAAAGATGAAAAGAGGGAAGCAGAATGGCCACTGTGAAAACTTTGATTTATCTCGTAGTCTGTCCCGGACTTCTCTTTTTATTTATTTATTCCACTTTTTGTGAATGGTATGACCGTAAGCTGTATGCCCGACTGCAGAATCGCATGGGCCCGACCCACACCGGACGGTGGGGTGTGCTGCAGCCAATTGCCGATTTCTTCAAATTGATGTCAAAAGAAGATATCGTCCCGGACCGGGCGGACAAAGTCATGTTCTCCGCTCTGCCAGCTTTCGGACTGGCCATAGTGTCCACGGCCATGTTGCTCCTGCCGGTCTGGAACTACAGCCTGAAAAAGCCAGCCCTAACTTCTTTTAGCGGCGACCTTATCGTCATTCTTTATCTCCTCAGTTTGCCGACTTTCATTTTCTTTCTTGCGGGCTGGTCTTCGACCAATCTTTTTTCGACGATTGGTGCGGCTCGCGTTCTGACCATGCTTTTTGGCTATGAGGTTCCTCTCTTTCTGTCAGTGCTCAGCCCGGCTGTCCTGGCTAATTCGTGGCGTTTAGCCGAGATTGCCGCCTTCTATCGCCAGAGGCCTCTTCTTGTGCTGGTGAACCTTCTGGGTTTCGCCATTGCCCTGGTCTGCGTGCAAGCCAAACTGGAAAGGACACCCTTTGACATTCCACACGCCGAAACCGAAATCGTCGGCGGAACCTTCACTGAATATTCAGGAAAAAAGCTGGCCATTTTCCGGTTGATGCTGGATGTGGAAATGGTTGTGGCTTCGGGATTACTGGCCACTGTTTTCCTCGGTGGCTTTCCGGGCGGATTGTTTCTTGGCCTGATCAACTTCATCATAAAAACTTTGTTTGTCATTTTCTTCCTGTCGCTTATCAGGGCGACCACCTCAAGAATCCGGGTTGACCAGATTGTATCGTTCTCATGGAAATACCTTGCTCCCTTAGCTGTTCTCCAGCTTCTAATTTCCATTCTTTTTAAGGGGTTGATTTTATGAAATTAGGCTTATTTATTCCCGAACTCCTCCGGCATTTGCTTAAAAAACCAGCTACTGTTGATTATCCCTTTAAAAAACTGGAAGTCCCGCGGGATTTCCGCGGCTCGCCCTACCTCAGACCGCAGCTGTGCATTGTCTGCCGGGCCTGTGAAAGAGACTGCCCGGCCGAAGCCATTGAGATAACCTCGGTTAACGAAACAGAAAAAAGATTTAAGATGGTGATACACAACGACCGCTGTATTCACTGCGCTCAATGTGTTGATTCCTGTCCAACCGCAGCCATGCAAACGGATGCCAGGTTTGAAATCTCCGACTACGACCGGCATAATCTTAAAATGGAATGGGAATACATCCGGGCCGTGGTCAAACTCAAGCCAGAATCCGGCAATTAATTTTTTCCAGAAAGACCATTTCCACCTTGCAATTTCTCAGGCTTCATTCTAAATTAGGTAATAAACCATAAAAAAGAGCTGACCCTGATGCCAGAAAAGTGGGAACTGTTCCTTAAAACGGAATTAAGGCGGCTGGATAAGCTGGCCGTCCTGGGAACCGGCAACGCGCTTAAAGCCGATGATGCGGCGGGATTATTGGTGGCCAATCTTCTGGATAATCATCTGACCCGCTATCAAAAATCAAAGATTAAGGTGCTCCGGGCCTATGAAATCATTGGCCCTTATTTAAAAAAAATCAAAAGAATCAGGCCCTCTCATTTGATCATCGTCGACGCCATTGACCTCGGTCGCAAGCCGGGCAGCATCGTCACCACCAGAATTGACCCGGCCAAGAAAAGAAAAAAAACAGCCGGTGGGGAGTTCTATGCTTTTCTGGCAAGACTTTCGGCTGATACTTCTTGCCGGATTTACCTGGTAGGCGTGCAGCCAGAAACCTTGGATTTTGGCCATCCTGTTACCCCGTCTATAAAAGAAGCATGCCGGGAAATAGTCGATTTTTTAAGTCAGCTTATTCCCGGAAAGGCAGGCTGAGCTTCAAAGGGTTATATTTTCATGGGCATTAATATATATAGGTAGACCCCTTTTTGTTCATCTCCGGGTTTGATCAAAACAGCGCTGTTTTCGTCCTTTATTTCTAACCGAACCTGCTCGGACACCACAGTGCTCAAGAAATCAAGCAGGTACTGTGAATTGAAGCCAATCTCCAGCTCTTTCCCCTGATAGTCAACCTCCAGCCTGTCTCTGGCCTCACCTATCTCCGGATTGGACGAGAACAACCTTAATTCCCCCTGTTTTATATCAAACTTTATACCTTTTGATTTTTCGGCAGACAGAATTGAGACCCTCCTTATAGCCGAAACCAACTCTTCCTTATTAACGCTCAGTCTGTTTGGATTGTCCTTGGGAATAACCGCTTGATAATTTGGAAACTTGCTCTCGATAATCCTGGAAATCAGCACGCGGTTGTTCACTTTGAAGAATAAACTATTGTCATCAAAATCGAAGTCAATTTTCTCATCTTCAAACTTTCTTAATTCATTCAAAGTTTTTTTAGATACAATGTGATTTATTTCTTTATCAACTTTCATGTTGCCGAATTCTCTTTTTGTATACGAGAGCCGATGCCCGTCAGTGCTAACCAGCTCCAGTTGATTTTTTTTCAAAGAAAGCAGCGCGCCGTTCAGATAATACCTCTGTTCCTGGGTTATGGCATAGAAGACGCAATCAATCATCTCTTTAAACTCATTCATCGGCCAGTAAATATTCCTTTCGAAGCTACATTCCTGGATAGGAGGAAAATCATCTTCTGGCGCAGTCACGATTTTTATCTCGCTTTCTCCAGACCTGACCACCATCTGTTCATCTTTTTTAGAAAATTCAATGCTCTGCTCTTCCGGTAATAATTTGATAAAATCAAACAGCTTTCTCCCGTTAACTGCTGCCGATCCCGGTTCTTTTACTTCAGCTTCAAAAAAAGTCCTTAACCCCACTTCCAGGTCTGTTCCCATTAATTCAACTTTTCCCTTCTCTGCCTTCATCAAGACGTTGGACAGAATCGGCATAGTTGTTCTTTTTTCCACAATCCCCTGAAGCAGGCCTAATTCAGTTATAATGTTAGCCTTATTTGCCACAAATTTCATTTTTTCCACCTTTCCTCATGTATAAATAATATATTCTTTAAGAAAATAAATTCAATATAAATATAAGAAAGGGCGGTGCAAATGTGTAAATCATTCTTAACTTATTGAAAAATATCATTGTATAAAGCCAATCAGGGTGTTAATTTCTTTGTTGAATTCGGGATCCTGCTGTTTTAGTTTCTCTATTTTTCTAATACTGTGTAGGACAGTAGTATGATGTTTACCGCCAAATTTTTTCCCGATTTCAGGCAGGGAACTGTCGGTTAATTCCTTGCAGAGATACATGGCGATCTGCCTGGGGAATGCTACCTTAGGAGAGTTATTTTTTGATTTTAGCTCGGAGAGTTTGATCTTGAATCGGTGGCAGATTATCTTTTGAATCTTTTCCACGGTAATTACACTGACCGAGGCATCAAGCAGTCCTTTTAAAGCTTCCTTGGCCAGCTCCAGGTCTATCTTATCTCCCTTGAGAGAGGCAAAGGCGATCACCCTTCTAAGGTAACCTTCAAGCTCTCTGATGTTTGAATGAACTTTATCAGCGACGTAAAGGGCGACGCTCTCGGGTAAGAAGATATCTTCCAGTTCAGCTTTTTTCTTAAGGATGGCAATTCTCGTCTCTATATCCGGTGGTTTCAAGTCAGCAATCAGGCCCCACTCAAAGCGTGACCTGAAACGGTCTTCGAGATGAGGAATATCTTTTGGCGGGCAATCACTGGAGATAACAATTTGTTTCTGGCTGTCATAAAGGTGGTTAAACGTGTGGAAAAATTCTTCTTTGGTTCTTTCTCTGCCGGAAATATAGTGGATGTCGTCCATGAGGAGAACGTCGACCGCGCGGTATTTCTGCCTGAATTCGATGATTTTTCCATATTGCAGATGGTTGATCAGGTCGTTCATAAAGCGCTCGGTGGTAACATAGAGAACTTTCAAACGGGTATTGTTGTTCATTATAGAATGCCCGATAGCATTCATCAGGTGGGTTTTGCCCAGGCCAGCGCCACCGTAGATGTAAAGGGGATTGTAAGATTTGGCTGGATTTTTGGATACAGCCAGGGCTGCGGCGTGCGCAAACTGATTGCAGGAGCCAACGACAAAATTCTCGAAGGTATAATTGGGATTAAGATTGGCCGTTTGAATGATCGCTTGCTGAACCTTTCTTTCTTCAGGGGAATTACGCAGAAAAGAAGCAGGTGTTTCATCACAGATATATTTTATCTCGAGAATTTTGCTGAATAATTCTTGAGAACAATCGTTGAGCATCCTTGAATAGTGGAAACTGAGCCAGTCTTTGAAGTATGAGTTGGGAACCTTTATGTAAAGAGTATCGTTTTCTTCTCCGATATATGAAGTGGGTTCAAACCAGGTCTCAAAGGCGCTGTCTTCGATCCGGTTTTTTATTTCAGAGAGGATCTTATTCCACGGATTAGTTTTATCTTCTATCTTCATGTTGTGCCGAAAGATTTCCACAGAATTTTCCACAACTGTGGAAAAACCTCACCCTGCGTTCATTTTTGGGGGAAGCGTCGAAATATTAGCATTGTCTATTATGAATTTCAAGAAAAATTTTAAAAAAATTTTAAAAAAAAATTTTTCAGAGAAGGAAAAAATAAAAACTGATTTACAATCATAAACTAACGGTCTCATGCTGACCGATTTCCACGAATCGATTGATTCTTCAAGGCGGTCTACGCCGTTGCGGTTCGATAGAAGCCGAGGGGTTGCTTTTAAGGCTCAATTATGCTATACAATTAGTTCAAATTATTGCTGAAAATTTTGGGTTAAGAGAGAAAGAAAATGCCCAGAGCGTGCGATATCTGCCATAAAGGCCCGATGTTCGGTCATAGCATCAGTCATTCTAACAAAGCATCGCGGAAAAAATGGGGAGCCAACCTTCAGCGGGTAAAAGCCAGGACTGAGGGCGGGGTCAGGAGAATATGGGTTTGCACTCGCTGCCTCAGGTGCGGTCGTGTTCAAAAGGCCGTATAGGGTCAGCCTCTTTCTACAGAATAAATTTCTTTTAGCTGAGAAATCTTGTTGATGATCGTTTCGAGATGAGGCAGGTCGCTTATCGTTATTTCCAAGGAAATGGCTGCTGTGCGATCAGCAGCAGTGTTGACTTCTGCCCTGGAGATATTGCCTTTGAGCTCAGCTATGGCTGCGGCCACCCTGGCCAGAACCCCCGGAGAATCCTGGGACTTGATCAGTAACCGTGCTTTGAACGTGCCCTGGTAATTCTGATCCCAGGAGACTTCCACCAGGCGATGGCTGTCCAGGATTTCTTTTGTTATCAGATAGCAGCGCTGCGCGTGGACAGTTAATCCTTTGCCCGAGGTCAAATAGCCGATTACCGGCTCGCCCTTGATCGGCATACAACAGCGGGCCAGGTTTATCATCTGGTCTTCCAGATCTTTAATTACCAGCCCGGACGCGGCGGCCTTGCCCGTAATCCGGTTGACCACTGTTTTGAGTAAGCCTGTCTGGCCCGGAGCTTCAGAGGGGATGGCAGTGATTTTTTCCATAAATCTTTTATCAACGACCACCTTGCCCAGCCCGGCCATAAGATAAAAATCTTCAAGGCTGTTAATTCGCACCCTTAACTCCCGGGATATTTTTTCGGTCAAGGCCTTGTCAGAACGAAGCTCCGGCGAGAACCTGTATTTTTTCGATTCTTTTTCCCAGAGTTTTTTCCCCAGAGAGATGGCCTTGATTCGAGTCTTGAGGTTTAGATATTTTTTTATGTTTTGCCTGGCAGAGGTTGTCGCCACCCAGTTGAGCCAGCTTCGATGGGGTGTTCTTTCGGGCGAAGTGATGATTTCAACAATGTCCCCGGTTTTAAGCCGGGTTTTAATTGCCATCAATTCTCCGTTTATTCGGGCCTCCTTGGCCTTTAAACCGATTTCAGAGTGCACCTTGAAAGCAAAATCCAGGGCCGTAGCTCCAGGAGGAAGGTTGATGACTTTACCTTTGGGAGTGAAAGCATAGATTTCTTCAGGAATCAAGTTGATCTTCAGGTTTTTTAAGAATTCTTTTGGGTTTCTCTGTTCACTGAACAGGGAAGCCATCTCGCGCAGCCACTGCAATCTCTGGTCTTCACTATCAAGGCCTGTCGGGGCACCTTCTTTGTACTTCCAATGAGCGGCGATTCCGTTTTCTGCCAGCTCGTGCATTTCCCGGGTTCGAATCTGAATTTCAAAAGTCTGTTTGTTCTCAGTTATGATGGTGGTATGAAGAGACTGGTAGAGATTGGGCTTGGGCATGGCGATAAAATCCTGGAACCTCTGTGGCAGATGAGGCCATCTCTGGTGGATGATACCGAGGGCTGCGTAGCAGTTTTTGATGGAATCTGTGATAATCCTTAAGGCCAGGAAATCATAGACCCGGTCAAAATCTACGCCTTTTTTCTTCATCTTGGAATGAACGCTGTAAAGTCTTTTTATCCGGGACTGGAGCTCTGCCTGGATGCCGTTTTCTTTCATCAGTTGTTCCATTTCTTTTTTCAGCTTTTTAAGTTCTTTTTCACCTTTTTTTAATTCTGGCTCGACCAGAGCGACTGTGCTGAAATAGGCATCAGGGTCAACATAACGGAAAGCCAGATCCTCCAGTTCTGCTCGAATCCGGCCCATGCCCAGGCGGTTGGCAATGGGTGCATAGATTTCCAGAGTCTCCTGGGCGATCTGTTTTTGCTTGGCCTCTCCCAGAAAATGCAAGGTGGTCAGATTGTGCCAGCGGTCAGCCAGTTTGATAAAAATGACCCGGAGGTCATCGGTCATGGCCAGGATGATTTTTCTTATGGTTTCCGCCCTGGCTTCTTCCGGGGTGGCATCTTCAACCCGGCCAATCTTGGTTACTCCTTCAACTAAAGCCGCTACCTCTTTGCCGAAATTCTCTCTAACCTCAGAGAGTGTGACCCCGGTGTCTTCGGGAACGTCATGCAACAGCCCGGCCACCAGAGTGGTCAGGTCCAGATTCATTTCAGCCAGAATATTGGTCACTTCAAGCGGATGGCTTAGATACGGTTCTCCGGATCTCCTGGTCTGGCCTTTATGAGCCCGGGCAGCAAAGATGTAGGCCTTCTGGAGCAGCCGGATATCTTTTTCAGAGTACTTACCCTGAATTTTTTCCACTATATCATCAAAACGAATCATTGGCCATTTTGTCTGAGGCAAAAATCAGTCACTCCAGAATCTCCACGTGTGCTTATGCACTAAAGATAATTTGATACTGCCCGGAAAACTTCTTCAACTGTGATATTTTTCAAACAGCGGTGATCGTAGGGGCAGGTTTTGTAAGTGCACGGGGCACAGGGCACGTGTTTCTTAAAGACCGACGCCGGCTGCCTTGAAGGGCCACAGATTTGCGGGTCGGTTGGACCATAGAGGCCCACTACCGGCACGCCAAGGAAATTGGCCAGGTGAGTCAAGCCACTATCGTTGCCCACAAACACTCTCGACCTGGCGATCACTGCCGGGATTTCCCGCAGCCGTAACATGCCCGTTAAGTCGACAACCTGCCGGTCCAGTTGACCTGAAATACTCTGACTTATTTCCTGGCTGGAAAGCGAGCCTAATAGGAGAACCTGGGCTGAAGTGCTGGTTATTTTTTCAATTAGTTTAATCTGATTTTCTACTGGCCATATTCTAGCCCCGCCAAAGCTTGAGCCCGGCTTGATGCTGACAATTGGCTTATCCAGACAGAGGCCGGCCCGGCTTAGCTTTTGGGCGGCTTCAGCCAGATTATGCTGCGTCAGACGAAGACAGAGGTCCCGGTCTTCAACCCTTAATCCGAGTTTGTTCAGCATGTTGAGATAATAATACTTTAAGTGAACCTGGGGGTCAGTGGCCTTTACGCTGAATCTTTTCGTCAGCATAAAACCACGGTTTTCCCGATCATAGCCCCAGCGTTCAGGAATTCTCGCCAGATAGAAAAGGAGCGATGAAGCGAAAGTGTCTTCAAGTAGAATACCGAGGTCAAAGTCCATTTTCTTGATTCTGGAAGAGGTTCTTTTCAGTTTTGGAATGTCTTTAATTTCTGGCAAAGGAATCTGGTGGTACTCAGGGATAATATTCCTGAGCAGCTCGTCAAACTTTTCATTGGTCACAATTGATATCTGGCTGGCAGGAAAATTATCCTGTAATGACTGCAGAAACGGGATGGCCAAAATAGCTGCTCCGAGCGGACGAGGAAGATATACGAGGATTTTCATCAAAATAATTCTAAGCTCAGGTCAGATGGTTGTCAAAATGAATCATTTGTCTGCAGGCTGGCTTTTTGCCTTTTCTTTCAAAGAAGCCGGATCATCTTTTCTTGTGCTCTTGGAGGTCTTCTGTCCGTTGCCGCCTTGGTGTGAGTTTTTATGTGCGTAATCAGTGATGTACCAGCCCGAGCCCTTGAACTGAATGGCGGGAGAAGAAATGAGTCTGGACAGAGGTCCGCCACACTTAGGGCATTTATCTATATTTTTTTCTTTGAAACCTTGTAATATTTCAAACTGATGATGGCATTTCTTGCACTTGTATTCGTAGAGGGGCATTTCTAATTCTCCTTGAACCAGAGATAGGGGACATATTATACCAGAAATGTTTTCCGAAGAAAAAAGCGCGCCATCTTTTTCACGCTTCCTAAAGGCTTGCCTTCCCCCTATATATTTTAATTCAGATTATTTAAAGGCTTTTTTCTGAATCGTCCTGGAAGTTGGGGATTCGGGCTTTCTCCTTTTCTTTACCCAGATGGAAGCCTAAAAGAAAAGTGGAAAAAATGCTTAGAACGAGGAACAAGAACCTTAGCAACCTTTTCATCTCTACCTTCCTTAATAAATTTTTCAATAATTTTCATTAAAAGTCAATATACCGGTTAATATTTTTTTGATTTTATGACTTTTTTTCACCATTTGCCAACAGGCCGATAAAAGCTTAATATTTATTTTGTGGAGGCCAAAATGCGCAGACGGTTCCGGGTTTCAGTGATGGGTTTGTTGATTGTGTTTGTAATTTCCGTCCTTCCAGTCGGAGCTCAGGGGATAAGGAAGCCGGTCTGGTCCGGTCAGTTTTATGAGGCTGACCCGGACAGACTTTCCAGGTTACTTGATTACTATCTTGATTCTGCCAGTGTTCAACCTGTAGGGGGTGAAGTCATAGGCATCATTTCTCCGCATGCCGGGTATGTGTACTCCGGCGGGATAGCGGCCTGCGGCTATCGCTTGCTCAAAGACTACGATGTATCCACAGTAATAATCGTCGGGCCTTCACATCAATATGGATTTGACGGCTGTTCGATTTATCTGAAAGGAGGCTTCCAGACACCATTGGGTGTGGCTGAAGTTGATGAAACCTTAGCCAGCGAAATCTCCCGGGCTTCAGGTTTTGTTTTTATCCCCGAAGCCCACCAACAAGAACATTCGATCGAGGTGCAAATACCATTCATCCAGAAAATTTTTCCCCGCGCCAGGATTGTTCCTGTGGTTATGGGCTGGCAGACCAGGAGAACCATAGAAGTCATGGCTCAAGCATTGCAAAAGGTCTTGCCCGGGAAAAAAGCACTGGTCGTGGCCTCGACGGATATGTCTCATTTCCTCACCAAGAGCCAGGCTAACCAGGTGGACAGGCAGACCATAGATTTGATAAAGAAGATGGATACCAAAGCCTTGTTGGGTCAGGTAGAAAAGGCGGAAAACATCATGTGCGGCGGAGGCCCGGTTCTGATGTTGTTGCTATACGCGCAAAAACTTGGACAGGCAAAAGTGTCTGTGCTCGATTACGGTGATTCCGCTGCAGCCGGTGGTCCCGAGGACCGGGTCGTTGGTTATCTTTCAGCTGCAGTTTACCTGGAGAAAAACGAGGAGCCATTCAACTTGACTCCTGAAGAACGGAAGGAACTGCTTGGCCTGGCCAGGAAGACCCTTGAAACCTATTTTGATAAAGGGGAGCTACCGGCCTACAGCACCACAAATTCCAGGTTGCTTCAGCCCAGGGGAGCCTTTGTCACTCTTAAAGAAAAGGGACAGCTGCGGGGCTGCATAGGTTTTATAGAATCGATTTTCCCGCTCTATCAGACTGTAATTCAAGCTACAGTTTATGCTGCCACCGAGGATCCAAGGTTTGTTCCGCTGAAGAAAAATGAAGCGGACAGGGTTGAGATAGAGATTTCTGTCCTGACGCCGCTCGAGCCGGTCAACAATGTTTCAGAAATACAGGTCGGACGACACGGCCTCCTGATTAAACAGTCTGGAAGAAGCGGTCTGCTTCTGCCGCAAGTAGCTACTGAGCAGGGCTGGGACCGGAAAACTTTTCTTAAAGAAGTTTGTTTTAAAGCAGGGCTGCCGGAAAATGCCTGGAGGAAATCAGGTTCACTGTATAAGTTTGAAGCTATTGTTTTTAAAGAATAGCCACGACCGCCGGCCGCCGTTGATAAAGGCGGCTGATAAATTTATAATATTGTTGGGGAAGAAAAATGAGCTGGACAGTTTATGGCATTTTAATCATCTTCGGCCTGTTTATTCTTTTGATGCTCATCAACCCTAACCTTTCCTGCTTTGGCCGGAGAATCCGGTCTCCTTTTTATCCGGTGAGTAGAAAAAGAAAAATTAAGGCCATGTCCAAAGACTATAAATTTGACCTTGGGAGTCAACCGAAGAAATCTCAGCCCACTTCTGTTTCAAATGCTGATAAGAAAAAGGCTGAGGATTACGGATTCAAGTTAGATTGATTGGTTTTCCGGGTAAAGGAGTCCGGGTGGTCTTGGAGAGGAAAAGAGGGGCAGGCAAGAGATTCCGGGCATTTGTTTTTAAGTTTTTTGTCTTTTTACTCTTTCTAAATTTATCCTGCTTTGGTCCCGCTCCCAGGATCAATCCACCGGCCGAAATAAATAATTTCGGGGGTCAGGCTTCTTTTTATGCGCGGGGGCATGGCAGAGAGGGTCGTGTGCGCCTTAGTTTTTATTTCCAGCTCCCGGAAAAGGCCCGTCTGGAGGTATTCAATCCCCTGGGCGGACTTGAATCTGTTCTCTGGCTGAACGGGCCTGAGGCTGTCCTTTATATTCCAAAAGAAAAGGCTTATTGGCGGGGGGAGACAATTCACATCACGGCTGATTTCCTGGGTGGGAGTCTCGCTTGCTCTGAGCTCTCGGCCATTTTTTCTGCCCGCTGGGCAGTATTGGATTCCGATCATGGCTGGGAAATTTTCAGGGACCAGAGCGGGGTGGTAACAGGAGGCATGAGGCAAGAGTTGGAGTTTGCCATAAAAGAAACTTTTCCAGATACTGAAATACCAAAAATTGTTTATTTTGAGAGTGGTGAGCTTAAAGTCAGGGTGCGACTGCTTAAGATGAGATTTAACCAATTGCTAAAAGAAGCCTTATTCGTTCCTTCTTTTCAAGCCGGAGCAAAAGAAGTTTCCTGGGAACAAATCTCGGAGCTATGGAAAAGGTAGTCTTGCCTTCGCTGGCCAAAATCAATCTGGGCCTGGAAGTTCTGGGCTCCAGAGAAGATGGCTATCATGAAATCATCACTCTATTTCAAACGGTTGGCATTGCTGACCGGGTGAAATTCAGCCTTCGTTCTGACGGTAAAATTATTATCACCGGCAATCGGTCTGATGTCCCCTGGGATGAATCCAACCTTATCAGCCGAGCCGCCCGGCTTTTGCAACAGGAGAGCGGTTGCCCATGCGGAACAGAGGTTAAAGTTGCGAAAAACATTCCGCCAGGGCGCGGTCTGGGTGGCGGCAGCAGTAACGCTGCCGTGACTCTGATCGCGCTCAACCGGCTCTGGCAGGTTAATTTCTCGCTTGAACAGCTCGTTATGCTGGGGGCTTCCCTTGGGGCTGACGTTCCCTACTTTTTTTATGGCGGCCTCTGTCTCGGCCGGGGAAAGGGAGACAGGCTTGAGCAACTTTCGGACCCCGGCGCCAGATGGGTGCTTCTCGCGATTCCTGATTTCGCAGTATCTACCGCTGCCATTTATGGAGAATTTGATAAGGAGGTTGAATTCTTGACTTCAAGAGACAAAGCAAGTAAAATTATTCAGTTTTTAGAAACTGAAGACCAGGCGCTAATCAGGCATCTCGAAAATGAATTAGAATTCGTTGCCTTTAAGATACATCCGCAGCTGGCTGAAATTAAAAAAGCGCTATTGGAAAGCGGAGCTGAATTGTCTCTTATGAGCGGTTCTGGCTCAGCGGTCTACGGGCTTTTTGTGGACAAAGCTAAAGCTCGGAGAGCGGCCAGGAAATTAGCGTCTGGATATCAGGTGTGTCTGGCGGAGACAGTCAACCGTGAGTTGTACAGGCAAATGCTCATTACTGGGGCGTAGCCAAACTGGTAAGGCAACGGACTTTGGATCCGTCATCTGGAGGTTCGAGTCCTCCCGCCCCAGCTTTGATGAAAAACTTAAAAGGATTTACCCATGAAAGTATTTACAGGATCTTCCAACCCGCAACTGGCAAGGAATATTGCCAGTTACCTTAAGATCGAGCTCGGGCGATGTGAGCTCGGACGTTTTGCAGACGGCGAGATTAATTTCTATATCGACGAGAACGTGCGTGGAGAAGATGTTTTTGTCATCCAATCTGGATGCAGAGATACAAATTTCCATCTAATGGAACTTTTTGTCATGCTGGACGCTTTTAAGCGCGCTTCAGCCGGCCGCATAACTGCAGTTATTCCTTATTTTGCTTATGCCCGCCAGGACTGGAAGGACAGGCCAAGGGTTCCGATTTCTGCTCGATTAATCGCAGACCTTCTGGAAACAGCCGGAGCTAACCGGGTCTTGACTATGGACCTTCATTCTCCACAGATTCAGGGCTTCTTTTCAATCCCGGTGGATAATCTTATGGCCGCTCCGGTTATAGCCAATCACATCAGGACTCTCAAGTTAGAAAACCTGACCATCGTCTCACCCGATGCCGGAGGTGTTGGTCGGGCCAGGGTCTTTGCCAAAAGACTTGAAGCCAAGCTGGCCATCATTGATAAAAGGCGTCCTGCGCCCAACGTCGCTCAGGTTCTGCACGTCATCGGCGATGTCAGGAAACAGGATGTGGTTATTTTCGATGATATGGTCGATACGGCTGGCACATTAACCCTTGGCGTGGAAGCTTTGAAGAGGGAAGGCGCCAGGAGGATTTTTGCGGCCTGCACCCATCCTGTGCTTTCAGGTGAAGCGGTTGACAGGATTGAGAAATCCGGCCTGGAGAGGATATTTGTTACCGACACCATTCCTTTAAAAGAAAATGCTGTGCCTGGCCAGAAAATCCAGGTGCTGTCAGTAGCTGAGCTTTTTGGTGAAGCCATAAAAAGAATAAACGAGGGCAGTTCAGTAAGTTCCCTTTTTGCTTAAGGAGGAGAAAATGAGTTTAATGATTAAAGTGCTCAAGAGAAATGAAGTCGGCAAGAATGCTGCTGGCCGGTTGAGAAGGCAGGGATTTGTTCCGGCCGTTTTATACGGAGAAGCTGCGAAAAGCGTTCCCCTGACCTTGAAAAAAAAGGATATCATTGAGATTCTCAGGTCTGAAACTGGCGAAAACACCATCTTCAAAGTGGCTTTTGATTCTGAAAAAAGGGAGGTCATGATCAAAGAAGTGCAAATTAATCCCATCACCGATGAACTGACTCACGTTGACCTGATTCAGATTTCTATGGATAAACCGGTCAAAGTTTCGGTTCCAGTAGAGCTCACTGGTGAGGCGGTCGGGGTTAAGACTGAAGGTGGTATAGTTGACTTCTTGCTCAGGGAACTGGATATAGAATGCTTGCCCGGAGACATTCCGGAAGCTATCAAGCTCGATATCAGCAATCTGCACATTCATCAATCAATCAGGGTTCAGAACCTTGAGCTGCCAGCCGGGATCAAAGTTCTGCATGACCCTAATTCCGCCGTGGTGGTAATCAGCAGCGTGGCTGAGGAAGTTGCCCCCGTAACAACCGAAGAAGTTGTGGAAGCGCCCGAGGTAACTGAACCGGAAGTGATTAAGAAAGAAAGGAAGAAAGAGGAAGAAGTAGAAGAAGAAAAAGAAACCAAGGGGTGATGAGTGTGGTTAGTGGTTGGTCTGGGGAACCCGGGTGCTGATTATGCTAATACCCGTCATAACGCCGGGTTCATAGCCTTAAAAGCCCTGGCCAGAAACTGGCATCTTAAATTAAGCAAAAGAGCCTGCAAGTCAAGACTGGTGGAGACCGAAAAATCCGGGGAGAGGGTTATTCTGGCTTTGCCGCAGACTTATATGAACCTGAGCGGACCGGCAGTCAAAGGATTGCTGATTAAATATAAAATAAAACCTGAAAAAATGGTCATAATTTATGATGATCTCGACTTGAACCTGGGTGAGATCAGGGTCCGACACAAAGGCAGTCCGGGCAGCCACAAAGGAATCAGGTCGATAGTCCAGGAAATAGGAACGCAGGTCTTTTCCAGAGTCCGCATTGGCATCGGGCCGAAACCTGAAGCAGAAAAAGCCACAGACTATGTTCTTTCCGAATTTTCTGAAACCGAAAAAGAAAAACTCCAGGTGGCTATAGACAGCGCGGTTCAGGCAGTAGAAATGATTGTGAGAGGACAGATCAACCAGGCGATGAATTCTTTTAACCGAAAAGGCGTTGATTTTTTATGCAAAAAGATTAAAATAGGACTTTAACTCCTTGCTCCTTTGCTCGAACGAAGGGGCTATAAATCCGAAAGGAGGACAGAATGCATCAATACGAAACAGGCTTTATCATTGCCCCCAACCTTTCTGAGGAAGAAACTTCAGCCCTGATCAATCAGATGGTTGAAGTAGTGGCCAGCAAGAAGGGCGAAATGATCAAACAAGACCTCTGGGGAAAAAGGAAGCTGGCTTACCCGATTAAAAGGTTCCATGAAGGTTTCTATATTTTCTTTACCTATGAGGCAACGCCAGCCACGGCCGCTGAGCTGGAAAGAAAATTTAAACAGACTGATGCCATTTTGCGCTTCATGACCATCAAAAAAGACCCAAGAGATTTGGTCAGAGGCAAGTCAAAGTTGAGAGCAGAGGGGCCGGTGGCTGCGGATAAGGTTGAAGCTGCGGCCGGCAGTGAAGAAAAGGTTACGGAGGAGGCAAAGTAAAATGGCCATCAGGGAAGGAAGAGAAAAGCCCGACAAGAGTGTAAGCCGAAAGTTTTTTCCGCCCAAGAAAAAAGTTTGTCGTTTCTGCGAAAGAAATATCAGAGACATAGATTATAAGGCAGTCGAAATCCTGCGCAAATACATTCCGGACCGGGGTAAGATTGCTCCAAGGCGGGTGACCGGCACCTGTGCCTTTCATCAGAGGAAACTGGCCAGAGCTGTTAAGAGAGCCCGGATTATGGCCCTGCTTCCCTTTGTTGAAGACTGAACGGCAGGAGTGAGCAGATGAAGATAATCCTCTTAGATAATGTGGAAAAAGTTGGCCGGAAAGGCGACCTGGTAGAAGTGGCGCCAGGATTTGCCAGGAATTATCTTATTCCCAGGAAGCTGGCCATGGAAGTGACATCTTCCAACCTGAAAATGGTAGAGATGCGGCATAAAGCTTTAAAGAAAAAAGCAGAGAAAGAAAGACTGACCTATCAGGAATTGATAAAAAAGCTGAACGAGGTTACTCTTACCTTCGTTCGTAAGTCCAGCGAAAAAGACATAATTTTTGGCTCGGTCGGCACAGGGGATATCCATGAAGAGCTAATCCGGCTTGGCTTTGAAATAGACAGGAAAAGGATTATTCTGGACGAGCCGATTAAAAGGCTGGGCACCTTTACAGTACCCGTTAAAGTCTATCACGAGGATAGAGCCGAGATTAAAGTGATAGTGGTCAAGGAAGAAACGTCAACTGCTGGCGCCAGTGACACACAGAGCCGGGAAAAAGCTTGAGAATGCTTAAGTTTTTAATTACGTCTCTTTAATGAGATAAATCAAGGGCTGAATCCCCTTGAGAAGAGAGAGAAAATGGAGCTGGATTTATCCGCCCTGAAGAAGACGCCGCCTCACAGCCTGGAAGCCGAAAGAACTGTTCTGGGTGGCATTCTGGTTAACAACAGCTATCTCAACGTCGTCATATCTTCTTTAAATCCCGAAGATTTTTATCAAGAAGCTCACCGGCAGATTCTGGATAGAATGGTGGTTCTGGCCGATAAAGGTCAGCCTATTGACCTGTTAACCCTGAGCGACGAACTTCAGAAATCAGGCAACCTGGAGGAAATCGGCGGGGCAGCTTATCTGGCTTCTTTGATGGACGGCGTACCTCGCAGCCTGAACATCGAATATTATGTTCAAATCATTAAAGAAAAATCGTTACTTAGAAAACTCATCCTGTCTTCGGCCAAAATCATCAGCAGCTCTTATGAACAGCAAGTTGAAGCAGATGTTCTAATCAGCGAAGCGCAGCAGGCGATTGTTGAAATTGCTGAAGAAAAAATAAAAAGCGGTTTCATTCCTGTTGGTTCTCTGACCAGAGAAATGCTGGAAACGATCAAGATTTTAGCCGAGCGCCGGGAAGCGGTTACCGGAGTGCCCACTGGTTTCATTGATCTGGACAACCTGACTGCCGGCTTTCATCCGTCGGAGTTCATCGTTGTGGCGGCGCGTCCTTCGATGGGGAAAACAGCTTTAGCCCTTAATATAGCGCAGCATGTGGGCTTAAGAACTGATTACTCTGTCGGCTTTTTTTCCATAGAAATGGCCAGAGAGCAGGTGGCTCTGCGCCTGCTCTGCTCCGAAGCTCAGGTAGACCTAAGAAGGACGAGGTCAGGCTCCATCAGCGACCGGGAGTTTGAGAGGTTGAGGCTGGCGGCGGGGACTCTTTCTCAAGCAAAAATTTATATCGACGAATCTCCAGCTTTAACAGTTATGGAAATGAAAGCCAGGTGCAGACACCTGAAAATGGAGGGTCATCTTGATATTGTCTTTGTCGACTATATTCAGCTGATGAGAACCGGTGGCCGTTTTGAAAATCGGAACCAGGAAATGTCCTTTATTTCCAGGTCCCTAAAAGAGATGGCCAAGGAGCTGCGCATTCCCGTGGTTGGTGTTTCTCAGCTCAGCCGGGCTCCAGAAAAGATGAGAAAAGAGCCCAGGCCTATGCTCTCGGACCTTCGAGAATCAGGAGCCATTGAACAGGATGCGGATGTGGTCGTCTTTATTTATCGTCCGGATTACTACCACCCTGATGATGAAGCTATCCAGGGTATTGCTGAAGTCAATGTGGCCAAACAGAGGAATGGCCCCCTGGGCACGGTGTCGCTAGTTTTTCTTAAAGAATTTGCCAAATTTGTCAACATGGACTTTACCTCCAAGGGCGAAGAGCAAGGTTAGGCGAGTTGAAATGGAGAGACCAGCAGGGCTGCCTTTTCTGACCAATTTCCTTTATGAGCTGGGTCAGGTCTTCGAACTTACAGTTCAGGCAGTTCAGGGGATTTTCCGCAAGCCTTTTGAAAAGAAGAATTTTCTTCAGCAGCTCGAAGAAGTTGGAGTTAACTCACTGCCTGTTGTTTCTCTGACGGCTGCTTTCGGCGGCCTGGTTTTTGGCCTTCAGACTTACCTGGCGTTTCATCGCTACATCGGGCCCGGGTCTGAATCCCAGGGCGGGCCAATCATTGCCGTTGGACTGTGCAGGGAGTTGATTCCCATTCTGGTCGGGCTGATGGTAGCCGGACGGGTCGGTTCAGCCATGGCCGCTGAAATCGGCACCATGAAAATCACCGAGCAGATAGATGCTCTGTTCAGTCTTGGTGCCAATCCAGTCAAGTATCTGGTGGTGCCCCGCGTCCTGGCCAGTCTGATCATGGTTCCGTGTCTCACTCTTTATGGAAATGTTATCGGTATCTTTGGAGGTTTCGCTTATAACGTCTACCTGATGCATGTCAACCAGACTTTATATGTTCAGAATACTCTAAAATACTTTGAGGTCTGGGATGTTTCGGCCGGGTTGATTAAAGCAGTGGTCTTTGGTTTTGTCATCGCCATTGTTGGCTGCTGGCAGGGTATGACCACTGAAGGTGGGGCTGAAGGTGTCGGCCGGGCTACGACTAAATCAGTGGTCGTGGCCAGTATCTCGATTCTGATACTGAATTTTTTCATCAGCAAAATTTTACCGGCAACTTTGGGATAAGAAAAGATGAGCAAAATAAAGGTGGTTGACCTTCATAAATCATTTAATGAGAATAAGGTGCTTAATGGTATCAACCTGGAAATTCAGCCGGGTGAGACTATGGTCATTATCGGGCAGAGCGGCTCGGGCAAGAGCGTTCTGATCAAGCATATCATAGGAATAATGAAGCCAGACCGTGGGCAGGTTTATATCGACGGTCATGAGGTTACTTCCCTTTCGAGCGAAGAATTGATGAAACTGAGCCGGAAGTTTGGTATGCTTTTTCAAGGAGCGGCGCTGTTCGACTCGCTGACAGTGGCGGAGAACGTGTCTTTTGGTCTCAGGCGTCATACGGATCTTTCTGATGAGGAGATTAACAGCGTGGTCAAAGCCAGCCTGGAAAGGGTTGGGCTGAGGGGTGTGGAAAATTTGCTTCCCTATGAGTTATCTGGCGGGATGAAAAAGAGAGTCGGCCTGGCCAGAGCTATCGCTTACAGCCCGGAAATAATTCTGTATGATGAACCGACCACCGGACTTGACCCGATCAGAGCTGATGCCATCAATGATTTAATTCTTCAGCTGAAAAAAGACCTTAAGGTTACTTCGATCATTATCACTCATGATATGAACACCACCTACAAGGTAGCCGATAGAATAGCCATGCTGTATGGAGGCCGGATTATTGAGGTTGGGACACCGGAGGAAATTAAGAATTCCCTCAACCCGGTTGTCCAGCAGTTCATTCATGGCCAATCTACTGGACCCATAGCTGAGTGGTGAGGAGTAAGTCATGATTATGAAAAGAGAAATAAGAGTCGGGATTTTTCTTTCAGGGGTTTTTTTAATCCTGGCCATCCTCATCCTTTTTGTTGGTGACGTCCAGGAACTCCTAAGGAAACCCGGCTACCGGGTATACGCGGTCTTCGATACGGCTCTCGGCCTCGAGAAAAATGCGGCCGTGAAACTGGCCGGGATCAAGATCGGTCTGGTCAAAGACATATCGCTTGATGGACGCCGGGCGAAAGTTACCATGAGCATTTATCCTGAGTACAGAATTCCTCGCGGATCAAGGGCCACGCTGGCTTCCCTGGGAATTCTGGGCGAGAAATATGTGGAGATCATCGCCGGCCAGGAAGGAGTCTTTTATGAGCCAGAAGAAATCATGGATTCGCTCCCGCCAATCAGTTTTGACCAGATCGGGACCCTGTTTCTCTCTATTGGCGAAGAAATCAAGAAGGTTAGTAATTCGATCAACAGTGTTCTGGGTAAAAACCTCGGGCCCAACATAGAAAAAACACTGGCTAATTTTGAATCTCTGACTGCTGAGCTGGACATGTTGTTAAAAGAGAACAGGGCTTCACTTCACCGGACAGTAGAAAGCTCAAGCCGGGCCTTTGACAACCTAAACCAGCAGGTTGACCGGGTTTCTGCCGGGATACAGGACGCCTTGCAAGAGATTCAGGGGATGGTCAGGGATAACAGGAGCGGAGTGAAAGACAATCTTGATAAATTAAGAGAAAACTTGACCAGGCTGGAAAAGGCCCTGGAAAGCCTGAACACTGTGCTGGAGAGGATAGAAAAGGGCCAGGGAACGGTTGGCAAACTGGTCAACGAACCAGCTATTTATGATGAAGTGAAAGAGACGCTCAATCAGGCCAAAAAGATAACCTCTTCGGTCTCGAGCGTGGATATGAACGCGGGCGCTCAGGGAGCCTATTACGGGGAAAGCGAGCTGTTTAAGGGTTCTCTGTATGGGGGCTTAACCTTGGAAAACCGGGCTTTTTTTTCTGCGGGTTTGGTTCATAATCCCTGGCAGGAAAAATTCGTTTATTCTCTTCAGGGCGGCTGGAAATTTAAAACTTTAGTCTTCCGGGCTGGTCTGATTGAATCCAAGTTTGGGGCTGGTTTTGACTGGTATTTGCTTAACAACAGATTATCACTTGGAGCCGAAGGATTTGATTTTAACCGGGAGCCCGGTCCACAGTTCAGAGTTTATAGCCGGGTCTATCCGTTTAAAAACATCTATCTTCTGGTCGGGCTGGATGATTTTTCCCTGGCTGCACAGCGGGAAATTTTCTTCGGTCTGGGGATTGAGTTTAAATGAAAAAAGGGACGGTCTTCGTCTGCCAGAACTGTGGTTTCCGTTCGCCAAAGTGGCTTGGTAGATGCAGTCAATGTGGCGAATGGAACACCATGGTGGAAGAACTCGAAGAGGAAGTTCTTATCGAACTTCCTGAAGGCAGCGGAGAGCCCGTTCTTTATCAAGAAATAGAAGAGACAACCAGCCAGAGAATTCCTGTTGGCGTAGAACAATTCAATAATGTCCTGGGTGGAGGTCTGGTGCTGGGTTCGGTAGTATTGATCGGAGGCGAGCCCGGGATCGGGAAATCCACACTCGTTCTTCAGGTTTCGCGCGACCTGGCCAAAGAAGACGAGCCGGTGCTTTACATTTCTGGCGAGGAATCTCTGGAACAGATTAAAATTCGCGGACATCGGCTGGGGCTCAAGGGAGAAAAGGTTTATCTCCTGGCTGAAACCAGCCTGGAAAGAATCGTCAACGCGGCTGACCGGATGAAACCAAAGGCCATGGTCATAGATTCAGTACAGACCATTTTTTCAGCCCATCTGAGCTCGAGCCCGGGGACGATCAGCCAGGTAAGAGAGGTTACCAATCAGGTTTTTCGCTTTGCCAAGAAAAATCAGGTTCCAGTTTTCCTGATCGGGCATATCACCAAAGACGGAACCCTGGCCGGGCCGAAATCACTGGAACATATGGTGGACGTGGTTCTTCTGTTTGAAGGAGAACGGGATCATTACCATCGAGTTTTGCGCGTGCTCAAGAACCGCTTCGGTCCGGTTTCAGAGCTGGCCATTTTTGAAACGAGTCAATCGGGCTTGAGGGCGATAGATAATCCTTCAGCCTTTTTCTTAAGAGAAAGACCTCAGAGCGAGCCGGGCAGTGTGGTCGTGTCCACGATTAAAGGCTCGCGTCCGCTTCTCGTAGAAATCCAGGCTCTCGTTTCTTCCACTCTTTTCATGGGCAACCCGCGACGGATGTCCATCGGGCTCGACCATTACCGGGTCTCCATGCTTCTGGCCCTCGTGGAAAAAAAAATTGGCTACAGCTTTGCTGGAGAGGATATTTATCTTAATGTTGCCGGCGGGCTGAGCATTGATGAGCCAGCGGCTGACCTGGGCGTTGTGCTGGCAGTAATTTCTTCAGTCAAGAATCTGGCCTTGCCCAGGCAAGTTACCGTCTTCGGAGAAGTGGGGCTGAGCGGCGAAATCAGGTCTGTCAGTCAGCCCGTGGCCAGAGTCAAGGAGGCCAGGTCCCTGGGTTTTGAGACTGTGCTCGTACCAGAAGGCAATCTTCAACAGCTTGAAGGCGAAAATCTTAAAGGCATAAATTGTGTCGGAGTGAACACAGTCAAGAAGGCTCTGTCGGAAGTCTTTTAATTTTCTCTTCTATCTTGTAAAATAATTAAAAGCCCGAAGGAAGGATTAGTATGGGACTTATATTATTCAGGTTAATAATTCTTATTTTAATTTCAGCTGCCGGCTATTTTTATCCACCTTTTACTCTTGGCCGGCCAGCCGGAGCCCTTACCGGTTTTGTTCTGGGTCTTTTAATCATACTTCTGGAAACGAGGGTGCGTCGCGCTCAATTCAGGATCATCTGGACAGCCTCAATTGGAACATTGCTTGGGGTGCTGGTAGGGTGGTTGCTCGGTTCGATCTATCATACAGTTGTTCATACTCCTGAGATGTCCTCTTTTGTCAGGATTTTTTTCCTGGTGGCTTTTCCCTACATCGGCTTCTTGCTGGGGATAAAGAAACCCGAGTGGCTGGAGCCAGGATTTTTTGTTAATTTTTTCCGGAGTAAAACCGAGGACCATACCTACAAATTGCTTGACACTTCAGTCATTATTGACGGTCGTATTGCCGAAGTCTGCGACACTGGTTTTATTGATGGCGCTCTGGTTGTGCCTCAATTTATTCTTAAAGAGTTACAGCTGGTGGCTGATTCTCCGGATGCCTTGAAGCGGCAAAGGGGACGACGGGGCCTGGAAGTCCTGGATAGGCTGCAGAAAACATCCAGAGTCAGGGTCATCATCTCTGACCTGGATTTTCCTGAAATCAGGGACGCGGATTCCAAGCTGATCGAATGCGCCAAGAGTCTGCGGGCTAAAATCATCACCAACGATTTTAACCTGAACAAGATTGCCAAGCTTCAGGGACTTCAGGTTCTTAACATCAATGAGCTGGCCAACGCCCTAAAACCGGTGGTTCTGCCAGGGGAAACGATGAGGGTTTTCATCTTGAAAGAAGGAAAAGAAAAAGACCAGGGCGTCGCCTATCTTGATGATGGCACCATGGTCGTAGTGGATAATGCCAGAAGAATGATCGGCCAGACAGTGGACATCACCGTAACTTCTGTTCTTCAGACAACAGTGGGCAAGATGATCTTTGGGCGTTATAACGGTGAGTTGCATTGAAGACAGGAGAGGCGGTGAAGACAAGAATTGGCCTGGGCTACGACCATCACCGGCTTGTGCAGGGAAGGGCACTGGTCATTGGCGGGATAAAAATTCCTTATGAGCTCGGTCCGCTGGCTCATTCTGATGGAGATGTGCTGGCTCATGCCATCATCGATGCCCTGCTCGGAGCCAGAGGCGAAGGGGATATCGGCCAGAGATTTCCTGATGACGACCCCGCTTATAAGGATATTTCCAGCCTGGAATTGCTGCGGCGGGTGATGAGGGAGGTCAAAGCGGCCGGCTTCTATGTGGTTAATGCGGATGCGGTGATTGTTCTGGAAAAGCCTAAGCTCGCCTCTTTCATTCCCGGCATGAAAGCCAATCTCAGCCCGATTCTGGGTATTGCCACGGTCGATCTGGGGATAAAAGCCAAGACAGCAGAAGGAGTGGGCCAGACAGAACAGGAACAGAGCATAGCCTGCTGGGCAGTGGTTTTGCTGGGTCGCGTCTCCTGATGTTTCTCTTTTGCTTCTTTTATTCTTATCTGGTATAATTTTTTCTAAATAAGAGGAGCAAGGTTTCTTAATTTCTGATAAGAAATCGCAATTAAACAATATCAATTAAAGCCCTTAATAAAAGAGCTTAAGAAACATGCTGTTCTTATATGGGAAAAATCTGCGGAAAGGAGCGTTAAATGAAAACTCTTAAGGAAATAGCGAAAAGAGCCTTTCTTTCTGAAGCTCAGCTTCAGAAAATTGAAAATATCATTCTGAAGGACAATTTTTTCCCGCCCGAATCTGTCAGGAAAGAGATTGAGACCTTTTGCACTGACCTTGGTTTGAGCGAACAATACTTTAAAGCGACACCTGTTGAGACTATTGCCAGGCACATCGAGGCTTTGAGGTCAGCTGAAATCCTGGCCACCCTTCGCGGCGAAAAGGAGGTCAAGGTTGATTTCGCTACGGAACATGAGGATGAAGCTCTGTATTTAGTAGAAGATAATCATTACCGGGCGATTGAGATTGAGGAGAGGATAGAGAAAAAATACCCAGGCTTTCGCACCCAGTCCTACCGTTCAGCTCGAAAGCTTCGCGGAGTCGAGTATCTGCGCTGGTATGTTGTCTGCAGGCCAAATTTCCCAGGCAAAGATGATTTGCCTGGAGAGACAGACCTTAAAAAAATTGCTGACAAAGAGTTCTTAACCTCCATTCCGAGGGAAACCTACCAGCGCTATCAAAATCTTATTGAGGAAGCCAGAGACTCCGAAAGCCCCTACCTTCAGGTGACCCATGTGACCAGAGACAACAGTCTGCGAATTTCTGTGGTCTGCAACAGCGACTCTATTCCACGGTTTTTCATCAACGTTTCTGATGTCATCAATTCTCACGGGCTGGTCTCGAGACGCAAGTACGTTGAGCATCTGGCTAATGGCAAGACTATTTTTACTTTCTATCTTGATGACATCACTGATCCAGCGCGACTGCAGGACCTTATTTCCGATATCAGTCTGATTTATGTCATTCCAGAAAGCCCGCTGTCAGTGCTTTTTCGGGAAGGCAAGCTGACTGCTCAGGAAACAGTATTCGGTGTTTCGGCCTGGAGTTTCTGCCATCAATTTTTGAGCAGCTTCAATGAAGAATACCTCAAGCTATCTCAGGCCCTGAAAGATTCGCCCGAGCTACTCGGGTTGCTGAGGGACATGAAAATCAGGCTGGCCAAGGAAACATTCACCGAAGACCGCGTCTGGGATGCTTTTATTGTTAATTATCCGTTTGTCAAGAAGCTCTTTATTCTTTTCGACAGGAAATTCAATCCATTATTCCGGGAGCATAAGCTCGATGACCGGGCTCAGGCTCTGTCCAAAGAAATCTGCAGGGAAGTTCAGGTTGAAGCAGACAGGATTGTTTTGCTGACGGTCATCCAGTTCATCAACTCCATCCTTAGAACGAACTTCTACAAGAAGGAAAAAGTGTCCATAGCTTATATGTACGATCCTGAATTCCTGAACAAAGTTGATTATCCAGTAACTCCTTTTGGGGTTTTTCATGTTGTCGGCAGAGAACTGCGCGGTTTTCATGTTAGATTCCGGGATATTGCGCGGGGCGGCATCAGAATCGTTCGTTCGGTCAATTATCAGACTTACCTGAATAACTCTGATTTCATCTTCGATGAAAACTACAGCCTGGCCTTGACGCAGCAAAGAAAGAACAAGGACCTGGCCGAAGGAGGCTCCAAAGGCACAATTCTGTTGCGCTGGGGATTTACTGACAAAATGGCTGTAGCTTTTAAGAAGTACATTGACGGTCTGCTTGATTTGATGATGCCTGATAAGTACATCGTTGATCATTATGGTCGCGAAGTTATCCTTTTCCTCGGACCTGATGAATGGACGGCTGACCTGATGGAATGGGCGGCGTTGCGGGCCAGAGCTCGCGGTTACCGGTTCTGGAAAGCTTTCACCACAGGAAAGCCGCTCAGTATGGGTGGCATTCCTCACGACCGCTACGGCATGACCACCAACTCAGTTCACCAGTATGTTCTCTGCGCCCTGGAAAAACTCGGCCTGAAAGAAGAAAAGATTACCAAAGTTATGACCGGCGGGCCTGATGGCGACCTCGGGTCTAACGAAATCCTGATTTCCAGAGATAATATCTTAGCCATCATCGATGGTTCAGGCGTTCTCTACGATCCGGAGGGAATAAACCGCGAAGAATTGGTTAGACTGGCCAAAGCCAGAAAGATGGTCGAGAATTTCAACCGCTCGCTCCTTTCTCACAAAGGTTTCCTGGTAAACGTAAAAGACCGTGACGTTGTTTTGCCCGATGGGGAGAAAGTGGAAAACGGGCTTGAGTTCCGCAACACCTTCCACCTCCACCCGAAGTTCAAAGCAGACATTTTTGTGCCATGCGGCGGAAGGCCGGCTTCCATAAACATTAACAACTGGAAGACCTGGCTGGATAAAGACGGAAGACCACGTTTTAGAGTGATTGTTGAAGGCGCTAACCTCTTCCTGACCCAGGAGGCCAGACTTAGACTGGAGGAAAAGGGTGTTATCATCTACAAAGACGCATCAGCCAACAAGGGCGGCGTTACATCGTCCTCGCTCGAAGTTCTGGCCAGCCTAAGCATGACCGATAAAGAGTGGGATGAATTGATGTGTGTTAAGGGCCGCCAGGAGTCCGCTTTCCGCAAGAAGTACGTCAGGGAGATCATCGATATTATCAGAGAAAATGCCAGGCTGGAATTTGAAATTATCTGGAAGGAAAATGACCGCAAAGGAATACCGAGGGCGATTCTGACTGATTTAATCAGCGAGAAGATCAACCTGATCAAAGATGCTGTCAACCGTTCTGAGCTGTTTAACGATAAAGCGCTGGTAAAGAAAGTTATTGAAAAAGGTGTTCCGGCAACGCTTATCCAGCAGGTAGGAATCAATCGTCTCTTGAGCCGGGTTCCAGAGAATTACCTCAGAGCGTTATTCGCCTCCCGGCTGGCCGGTCGCCATGTTTATGGGTTTGGGCTTGATGCCAACGAAATAGATTTCTATCAGTTTATCGAAGAGTTCAGAACGGGCTAACTGATTTCTCCGGTGATATAGGCTCTGGTTCGCGGGTCTCTCGGATTTTCAAAAACCTGGGAAGTGGGGCCGAATTCAACCAGCTCGCCAAGGTAGAGAAAAGCCAGGTAATCAGCAATGCGCCTGGCCTGGCGCAGAATATGAGTCACCAGGACAATAGTGTAGTCCTGCTTGAGCAGTAGAAGTTGCGACTCCACGTTACGGCTGGAGTGGGGGTCAAGTGCAGAAGTGGGTTCGTCTCCCAGAATTATTTCGGGCTCGACCGCCAGGCCCCGGGCCAGGCAGAGCCGTTGCTGCTGGCCAATAGATAGACGGCTGGCCGGCTCATGAAGGCGGCCTTTGACCTCGTCCCAGAGACCAGCCAGCTTGAGATATTTTTCCACCAGAGGCTTGAGATCGGCGGAGCGTCTGAGTCCAAGCAGCTTCGGTCCAAAAGCCACGTTGTCAAAAATTGACATTGGCAAAACCTGGGGCTTTTGAGAAAGAAGTCCCATTTTTTTTCTAATCTGATTAACGTCCAATTCCCGGGCGTAAATGTTCTGGCCGTCAACCGCGACCTGCCCTTCGATCCGGACCTCTTCATATTCATCAAGCAGGCGGTTCAAACATTTGAGCAGGGTAGTCTTGCCGCAGCCCGATGGCCCGATGATGACCGTTATTTTTTTCTCAGGAATTTCCAGGTTGATGTTTTTTAGAACCTGGTTTTTACCGTAATAGACATTAAGATTTCTTACAGTCAATTGTCCGCGGCCTTTCATCTTGCTCTCCATTCCTATCAATGAATTTTGTGTCGGCTGAATGTTCGGCTTAAGCTCCGGGTAATCAAGCTTATGAAAAGGATTAAAAGAGTCAGGACAGCGGCCGAAGCGTAGGCTCTTTGCTGGACAGCAGGAAAAGGTGAGTTGAGCTGAAAAAATATGGCTAAGGGCAGTGTGGCCACCGGCTGAAGCAAAGACGTAGTGATTCTATCCGTAAAGCCAGCCGTGAACAGGACTGATGCTGCATCTCCCAGACCACGGCCCATAGCGATCAGGACAGCTGTCACCAGGCCGGGGAAAGCCTGTCTCAGGACTACTCTGATTGTGGTCTGCCAGCGGTTGGCGCCCAGAGAATAGGTAGCTTCTTTGAGTTCTTCAGGCACTAATCTGATGGTTTCATCCATGGCCCGGCTCAGAATCGGAAGCTCGAGCAGAGCCACAGTGATTATGCCGGCCAGAAGTGAAGCTCGAAGCCTAAAAGAGAGCATGAAGAGAAATCCTACAGCGCCATAAACAATAGAGGGTACGCCCCAGAGGACTTCCAGCGAAAACCTGATGGCTTCTGCCAGAAAGGAACTCTTTTTTAGATAGGTATTAAGATAAATAACTACAGGAAGGGCAATGAGAAAAGCGATGACTGTGGCTCCAAGGATGAGCTGGATGGAGCCGATGATGGAATTAAGAATTCCGCCTTCCTGTCCCAGATAATAGCCACCGCCAGGCGTTCTGGTGATCATGGATAGCTTCAGGGCAGGCAGGCTCTTCCAGAGAATTGAAACAAGGATTATAACCAGGCTCAGGACGATGATAGCAGTAGAAATTAACATCAGAACCTTAAAGAAAGCTTCGATTCTTTTTCTTTTCTTCAAGTTTAACCCCGGATTTATGAGTGTTTTTTCTTTCATTCCGCTCTCCTGGTGATCCTGGTCAGATACCAGCGGGCCAGAAGGCTGAAGCTGAGGACGATTAATAATAACAACAGGGCGGCTAAGTTCAGGGCAGATTCATAGCCCGGGATGGACATCATCTCTCCATAATTGTTTGCCAGAAGCGCGGGCAACGGATAAGCGGGAGAGAAAAGTGAGTCCGGAATTTGAGCGACGTTTCCCACGACCATCAGCACGGCAATGGTTTCACCGAACGCTCGAGATAGACCCAGGACGCAGGCGGCTGCTATTCCCGGGGAGGACTTTTTCAGGACCACATAGCGCACCACTTCAAATCGGGTAGCTCCAAGTGCAAGCGCCGCTTCTTTCAAAGCCAGTGGCACAGAATTCAGCACCTCGAGGCAAACGTTAATGATAGTTGGAAGAATCATTACCGCCAGGACGAATCCCGCGGCCAGGATACTGTATCCTGAACTGTAAGTTCCAAAAAGCGGGGCCAGACATTTACCGATGAACGGGACAATTAGCAGAACGCCCCACATCCCGTAGATGACAGAGGGTAAGCCGGCCAAAAGGTCAAGGATGGGCCGGAAAACTTTTTTCAGTCGCCCGGGTGCATATTCTGAGAGATAGATCGAAGTCAGGATAGATACTGGCACAGCCAGAATAAAAGCAGTCATGGTTACCCAGAAAGTCCCGAGAATAAATGGCCAGAGACCGTACTTCCCTTTGACCGGCTGCCAGGCTGAAGAAAAAAGTAGAGCTGGCAAGGATTTAAGACTGATAAGAGGTAGAGCTTTAAGGAGAAGAACCAGCAAGATAGCCGCTGTCAGAAACATAGGGAAGAAAGACAGGGTCGCCCCAAGAGACCTGGCCACCTTTTCTCTTGGCATTTTCATTGTGCCTTTATTCTGATTTCAGTTTCTTTCGTGTTCTGCCAGATTAGAAAGTTTTTCTTTCTCAGCCTCAATCGCTTTTTTATCCAGAGCCACATAGCCGCAGTCTTCGACCAGATTCTGTCCTTCCTCCAGGATCCATCGCAAAAATTCTATGATAAGCAAATTGCTCAGCGGTCTTTTGATAACCAGATAAAGGTCTCGAGCTGGTGGAGAAGGATAGGTCCTTGAAGAAATAGCCAAGATTAAGTGATCTCTTTCCTCATAAAAATTCTCTTCAGGCTCAATCCGGCCGTTCCCATTCAGGTCAAAAGGGCAAATCGCCAGACCAATATGCGGCTTTCTTGTCCGGGGATCGAAGGCGAAGTTAAGGTTGTTAAAACCGATACCGGCGGGGTCACGGCGCACAGCTTCAGCCAGGCCCGGGTCTCCATAAATGGCGACTCCCCTAAGATTTTCCTGATGAGCGCCGAGGAAAGAGGCCCAGGTCTCAGCCGCTCCGCAAGCATCAGAGCGCGTGTAGACATTAATCTGAGTTTTGCTGTGGAAGCCGAAAATTTCTTCCCAGAATTTTATCCGGCCTTCTATCCAGATGGCCTGAAAAATCTGTCGGCTTATACCCTTTTCCTGGATAAGCTTAAGAAAGGGATTTTTTTGATTCAGGGTCACCACCACGGCGTCCCTGGCCACGGCTATGGCTGCCGCCCCGCGGGTCAATTCTTCAGCATAGACTTCTCTTGAGACCATGCCAATGTCCACCAGACCGGCCAGAACATCAGCCACGCCTTTGCCAGCACCTCCAGCCTGGAGGTCAATTCTTACTGAAGGATTTTTCTTCTGGAATTGTTCTGTCCAGCGAGCGACCAGGGGATAAAGAGCCCAGGCTCCAGAGATGCTGAGCTTTCCTGATAGCGGTTGAGATCGTTGATACTGGCGTAAGCCGGCGGAAGAGCTGGTGATGAATGAAAAAAGGACCACCACCATTAGCACCAGCGCAGATATCGACGGAGTCATTCTTTTTAGATACAGTGGCTGAAATTCAGCTCTTATAGAATTTTTTCTCCTGCCTGATATCATTTTTAAAACCCCGCCTGAAGCTGGAGCAGAAAAGCGCGCTGGTCAGGTCCGGTCTCTGTTCGATGATATTCAAAATTTGCCTGCAATTTTGATTTTGAGCTCAAAAACCAGTTGGCCCCTGCAGTATAAACAATTGTTTTTTGACCGGGCGTTCCTCTATCAAGGTTGACGGAATCGATTTTAAACACAAGCTGATATTTTTGCGGTGTTAAATAGAAGGAGCTCTGGATATACCAGCCTTTTCTTTTCAGCTGGCCATCCTTAGCCTTGATGAGTTCAGCTGCGAGATTGAAACGGCCAAAATTTACCATCAGTTCCAGCCCATATTTATTTCTAATTAAATCGACAGTTTCTCCAGCCGGTCTTTGTCGGCCCTGGTAGCAGGAAAAACCGGCTGCGGCTTCTTTAAAGGGATGAATCAGAAACCGGGTGACGAAATCTTTATGGTCATTATCATCAGTCCTGTTGATACCAGACCCGTTCAGGAAGCCCACAGTGTAATCAAGAAAAGAGTAATTGCCAGTAAGAACTGCTCCGATGTCCCGTCCTGAGGCTCCGTTGTCTCTTCCAGGTGCCAGTTTTTCTACCGTCTGCGAGCGGTTGATGGTCAAAAGCTCTCCAGGCGAAGTCGTATTCTCAAGGCTGAAAGGTACAAGAAATTGCCCGGCCCGGAGATTCAGTTCCCTCAAGAAGCTCACTTCAGCTAATGCATCCAGGAGTACAGGCGATTTTTTCAGGTCAGCCTGAAACTTAAAACATAATTTCCTCAGGAGATTACCACCAAGGCTTAACCTGGCTCTATTGACAGAGAAAGTATTGTTCGAATCCGTGCTTTCGGCGAATTGAATTTGAGCATAACCGGAGATTTTTAGCGGCAGGGAATATTCAACCGTTGCGGCTTCCTTTTTCTTTTCTTCCTGGCCGCTTGAATCCAGCAGACCTGAAGCCGGTGTTATGCACAACAGGAGCAAAAAGGAAAGAAGCAAGGAAGAACTCAGAGCGATTTCTCTTACTTGTTTCATAGGCTTTTTTTCTCCTTCCGGGGCCTTGTCTGATTACGGCTGAGGACGTCTTTAAAGGTAGTTTTTTCTAAGTGCTCAGCCACCATATCCCTGACTTCCTTCCAAAGATACCGCAGGCCGCATCTATCTTCCAGAGGACAGGGTTCATGTTCCATCACGCTGACGCAGTTGATAGGCGCTAATGGTCCGTCCATCACCCGGATAACCTCAGCCACAGTGATCCTTTCAGCGGGTTTCGAAAGGTAATAACCGCCGTTTGGTCCCTTTTTGCTCTTTACATAGCCGGCGCGCTTCAGCAAAAGAAGAATCTGTTCCAGAAACTGCTGGGGGATGGCCTGAGATAAGGCAATAATTCTTATTGGCACCGGACCCTGGCCGTAGCGGGAGGCGAGTTCCAGGATAGCCCGGCTGGCGTATTCACCTCTGGTCGAAAGTCTCATTTAAGACGGTGTTTTCCAGATATAGTTGATTAAGTCAGTCGACTATATCATATATTCAGAGGCTCCTGGCTGTCAAGAGATTTTTTTCGCAGGGCACGGGGCATTGCCACCGAGCAAAAATTATGACATTATTTAAAAATAAAGAAGGAGGCTGATATGGAGGTCAGGTTCAGGTTAAGGCACGGCTCAGCTATCTGGTTACTGATTCTCTTATTCCTGGATTATTCCTATCTGCTGGGACAGGCTCAGGGCGCGCGGGTGGTCTTTAAAGAAAGAGAATGGGATTTCGGGAAGGTCAGGCAGGGTGAGATAGTCAGCCATGAGTTTATTTTCCGCAATGAAGGCACGGCTCCGCTCAGAATTGGCAGGGTAACAACTTCCTGCGGCTGTACAGCCGCTCTGGTTACGGAAAAAGAGATACCTCCAGGTAAAGAAGGCCGTCTCAAGGTTACGTTTGACTCGCATGGTTATTCCGGCAAGGTAATCAAGTATATCTATTTTGAGAGCAACGACCCTAAGGTGGCTCAGGTGGAATTGAGCATTTCGGTTGAAGTCGAAGTTGGTCCGGGGCCAAGAATTGAGCTCGACCGGTACAACGTTGACCTCGGTATTTCTCTTGAAGGCGAAGAATCTTCAACTAAATTTCTGGTGAGGAACACAGGTCAGCTGGAATTAAGGATAGATACAGAAAATCCCGAAATTTCTTTTCTTGTTAACGGACAGAAGATTTCCTTTCCTTATAAAATTCCAGCGGGGAAATCAGTCGAGATTGAGGTCCGGATGTCCGCGAGGCCGGGCCGCCTCGGGCTTCTCAGAGATTATCTGTTGATCAAATGCAATGACCCGGCCAGACCTGCTTTATCTATTTTTATCAGCCGTTATGTGGTTACTCGTGAACAGCTGAAAGAGTTGTTTGAAAAATATGGAAAACTTCTGGGTTTAAAATAGCAGGTCAGGAGCTCGCTCTTGAAGAAAGTTCTGCAAGTTAGAGTCCAGCCTGGTGCTTCAAGAGAGGAACTGGTCAGGGTTTCAGAAACGGAATTTAAAGCAAAGCTGACTTCGACTCCAGAGAAGGGCAAGGCCAATAAAGAACTTCTGGAACTTCTTTCCGGATACCTTCAGATTCCGCAGAAGAGGCTGAGAATTATCCGGGGGCAGACATCCAGAATAAAGCTCATTGAAGTTTTGGATTAACGGCAAGAATTCTCTTTTTATATCTCTTAAAGGAAAGACCTTATCCCACAGAAAAATCTTTGCGGTGCTGAACCAAAAATCCGGATAACATTTTCAATTCTTTCCATATTCCTTATTGTTTTAATATTGATAAGAACAACAGCCGAACGAAAAAAAGGAATAGCAAGTAATGAGGATAATCAAGTGTCTTGCCAGCTTATTGATCCTGGTTGTTATGCGTTTTCAGATTGGTTAGAATCATATAGAAAGCCATATCCTCGACGCGAGGAAGGTAGATGAATTATCAAAATCTCTTAAGCTTAACGGGGATTTTTGTTCTGGCTGCCTGTGCCTGGCTTCTTTCGAGTCATAAGAGAATCATCAACTGGAAAGTGGTTTTCTGGGGAATCTCCCTACAGCTGGCTTTTGCCTTTTTCATCTTTCTGGTGCCGGCGGGGACAAGAGTTTTCCTGGTGGTTAATGACATTGTGGTCAGGATTCTGGACAGCGCCACTGCAGGCCTCAAGTTTGTCTTTGGCCGGTTAGCTTTGTCCCCTGGCACAATAAGTGAAACCGGCGAAACCTCTCTTGGATATATTCTGGCCTTCCAGGCACTGCCGACAGTTGTCTTTTTTGCCGCCCTGGTTGGAGCTCTTTATTATCTCAAGATCATGCCCTTTATAGTCCAGGTTTTTGCCCGGATCTTTACCCGGCTGATGAAGGTCAGCGGAGCTGAATCGCTCTGTGTTTCCAGCAACATCTTTGTCGGTGTGGAATCGTCGCTGGTGGTCAAACCGTATCTTGAGCGGATGACCATTTCTGAGCTCGGGACGATTCTGACTGGGGGCATGGCCACGATTGCTTCTTCAGTCCTTTCGCTCTATGTGATGATTCTTAGAAACGAGCTGCCAACTATTGCTGGCCATCTGGTTTCAGCTTCGCTCCTTTCGGCTCCGGCCGCCCTGTTAACTTCGAAGCTCATTTTCCCGGAAACAGGTCAGCCCTCAACTCTGGGTCTTGAAGTCAAGGCTTATTATGAAAGAGAAGATAACCTGATCATGGCTATCATCAACGGCTCGAACAGCGGGCTCAAACTACTCGGTGGAATTATCGCTCTGTTGCTTGCTTTTCTTGGACTTCTGGCTCTCGTAGACCTCGGTCTGGGCTGGTTCGGGGGTCAGCTGAATCATCTCTTTGACTGGAATTTTAACTGGTCCCTTTCCCGTATTCTGAGCTTCGTCTTTTACCCCTTCACCCTGGCTATGGGCGTTAGCCCTCACGATGCCGGCCTGGTGGCCAGATTGCTGAGTGAACGGATAGTAGCCACAGAAGTTGTCGGCTATCAGCATTTAGCTGAATTGATTAAAGCCGGAGCTTTTTCTGATCCCCGCTCAGCCATCATTGCCTCCTATGCCCTCTGTGGTTTTGCCCATGTGGCTTCACTGGCAATTTTTGTTGGCGGCATAGGCGCTCTGGCCCCGTCAAGACTAAAAGACTTGTCTCGGCTTGGATTTAAAGCCCTGATTGCTGCCACCCTGGCTTGCCTCGTGACCGGAGCTGTGGCCGGAATCTTTACCACGGGCTCCTCACTTCTTATCGGCCGCTGACCTAAAGGCAGCGGTTTTAGGAAGAATAAGTAAGAGCAAGAATCTGGACTGAGAAAAAACAGCGGGGCGAGCGTCTTTTTCATTAGAAAAAAGCTTGATGGCGGTCAGCCGGGATGTGATAGAATAAAAAAAAGCCTTAAAAAGGAGAGAGTTCCATGGATTATCAAATTAAAGACATCCTGTGGGCGACCGACTTTTCGACTGAAGCCCAGACAGCCCTAACTTATGCCAGCTATCTGGCCAGAGTTTTCGGAGCCTCGGTCAAAGCCCTGCATGTTGTTCCTGATTTTGCTCCTGCTCTTTATGAGACTTCGGGTGTGCTTGTTGCTGATCTGGTCAAGAAACAGGAAGAAAGCCGGATAAAGGCTCAAGAGAGGTTGGAAAGGATCTCGCACAAAACAGGCATTAAATTTTCAAAAATAACGGTTGAAACTGGCTCTGCCGGGAAAAAGATTCCAGAAATAGCTGAAAAAGAAGAATGCCAGCTGATCTCTATGGGTCGCAAAGGCATGTCGGCCCTGGAGAAAATACTCCTGGGCAGCGTGGCCAATCAGGTGCTGCGACGGTCCAAAGTGCCAGTGCTGGTAACTCCAAAGCGGAAGGGAATGCCGAAGATCGAAAAAGTTCTTGTGCCCACAGATTTTTCCAAAAGGGAGGAGATAGAGAGAGATTATGCCTGGATGGTGGCTTCCAGACTAAAAGCCAACCTGACCTTTATTTATATTCTTGAGCTTTATGATTTCAAATTCTCTCCGGCAGAGATTCAAAAGATGATGGATGAGGCGCTTGAAAGACTCAAAAAAAGAAAGAGAAAACGTGCTGATTTTGAAGTCAAAGAGGTGGTGGTCAGGGACCTGAACGCGCCCGCGGGCATTGTCACCTACGCAGCCAGACACAGGTTTGACCTGATTCTGATGTCAACCTGTGTCTCGCCGCTGGAAAGATTTTTCCTGGGCAGTACCACTGAAAAGGTCATCTCTTATTCGCTGATGCCTGTACTGGCACTGCCTTCGGTCTATTGTAAGAAGTGAGGACGGAGAGAAATTCAGCTTTCTGGCTGGCACTTAATTATCTGGTTACCGAAGGTTTCCTGTCAGCCGGGAAGGCCCTGCACTATTTTGATTCATCCGAAAAACTGTTCGATGCTGAAAAAGACTGGCTTTGGTCCATCAATCTGAGTGAATCGGCTCGGAAGAAAATACTCTCTGGAGAGCTTAAAGACTGGGCTTGCCTGGAGCTTGAGATGCTCCGGGAAAAAGAGTATACTCTCTTAACCTTTGAGGACAAGCAGTACCCGCAGATTTTACGGGAGATTGTGGAGCCGCCTCTTGTTCTTTATTGTTATGGACAGGCTGAGGTCACAGGCTGGGCTGCGGTGGCGGTGGTCGGGTCCAGGAGACCCTCAGCTTATGGTCGAACAGTAGCTGAAAGATTGGCTGAAGAGCTGGCTGCGACCGGGCTTGTGGTCGTCAGCGGTTTAGCCCGGGGGATTGATACTCAGGCTCACCGGGGTGCTTTACGGAGTGGACGGACCATCGCGGTGCTGGGGTCCGGACTGGACAGAATGTATCCCAAGGAGAACCGGATGCTGGCAGAAAGAATAGCAGAAAAAGGCGCAGTGGTCAGCGAATTCCCGCTGGAAGCTGAGCCCCTGCACTATCATTTTCCCCTCAGAAACCGGGTGATAAGCGGGCTGGCTCTGGCCTGTGTTGTGGTTGAGGCCAGCCGGAAGAGCGGAGCTCTGATCACTGCCCGCTTAGCTCTGGACCAGGGCCGGGAAGTTCTGGCTGTTCCCGGGCCGGTGACTTCAGAGCTCAGTCAGGGCACCAATTATCTTATCAAACAGGGAGCTGAACTCGTTGAGTCATCTGAGGACGTCGTTTCAGAATTGCCTTCGCCGTGGAAGGAAGTAGCAATAAGCCAGCTTGCGGCCAGCCGCCGGCGGGTGCCGGAGCTCGAAGACAGGGAGAAAAAAGTCTTCGAAGCATTGCCCGAAGACACAGTGATTCACATCGATGAATTATCTGATAAAATTCAGATGACTGTGGCCGAGCTCCTGACGATTCTGCTCAGTCTTGAAATGAGAGAACTGGTAGTTCAGGAGGCCGGGAAATTTTTTCGCAGGAGAGTTTGAGTGGCTAAAGCCTTAGTCATTGTCGAATCGCCAGCTAAAGCTAAGACCGTCAACCGTTATCTGGGTTCGGGTTATCTGGTCAAAGCTTCGATGGGGCACATCTGCGACCTGCCAAAATCCCGTTTGGGAGTGGATATCAAAAATGATTTTAAGCCCAGTTATCAAGTGATTCCGGAACGCCGGCGTCTGGTTGCTGAGCTCAGAAAACTCGCCCGGGAGTGCGAGAAAATTATTCTGGCCGCTGACCCTGACCGCGAGGGTGAAGCTATTTCCTGGCACATCGGTCAGCTGGTAGCAAAAGAGAATCCTCACATTTACCGGGCAGTTTTTCATGAAATTACCGAAGAAGCAATAAAAGAGGCTTTTTCTAAACTGGGCGCCCTTGACCAGAATAAAATCTATGCTCAACAGACCAGAAGGATTCTGGACCGGCTGGTTGGTTACCTAATCAGTCCATTGCTCTGGAAGAAAATTGGACAGGGCCTGAGTGCTGGGCGAGTGCAATCAGTGGCACTGAGGCTTGTCTGCGACCGGGAAAAAGAAATTAAGAACTTTGTTCCAGAGGAATACTGGACGATTTTCGCTATTCTCAAAGCTCAGAATCCACCAGAATTCAAAGCCATACTGGTAAAGGTCGACGGGAAGAAAAGCCGGGTCAGGGATTCCCGCCAGGCTGAGGAGATTCTGAACTATTGCCGCAAAGAATCGTTTGTCCTGGAGAAAATCCAGATTAAAGCTAAAAAAAAGAATCCACCCGCACCCTATATTACTTCCACCCTGCAGCAGGATGCCTTCCGGACGCTTCGGTTTCCGGTTAAAAAGACCATGTCAGTTGCCCAGCGCCTGTATGAAGGCCTGGAGGTGGGAAAACTCGGCCCTGTTGGTCTCATCACTTACATGAGGACAGATTCAGTGCGTATTGCTGATGTAGCCAGGGACGCGGCAAAGAAATACATTGAGGAACATTTTGGCCGCGAATTTCTGCCGGCGAAACCAGTCGTCCATAAATCAAGGAAGACAGCTCAGGAAGCTCATGAAGCCATTAGACCCACACATCTTGATCTGCCGCCTGAGAAAATTAGACCTTACCTTAAGAGAGACGAGTATGAACTCTACAGGTTAATCTGGAATAGGTTCCTGGCTTCCCAGATGAGTCCGGCTGAGATGGAAGAAACTCAATTCGAGATCAAAACCGGCCGATATGGTTTTATGGCCAGAGGCGAAGTCGTCAAGTTCAAGGGCTTTTTGGTTCTTTATGAAGAGCAACATCTCAGATTTGAGAACTCTTTTAATTCAAAGAAAATGGACGCGAGAGAAAATCAGGAAGGAGAGAAAGAAGAATTTGGTCATCTCCCCGTGGCCAGGGAAGGAGAAGTTCTTACGCTGGTGGATCTGCAGAGCAAGCAGAACTTCACCCAGCCACCCCCGCGCTATACAGAAGCCACACTGGTCAAAGAGCTTGAAGCTCGCGGCATCGGCCGTCCGAGCACCTATGCTCCGACGATTGCCACCCTTCAGGACAGGATTTATGTCATCAAAGAGGAAGGTCGCTTCAAGCCGACTGAGCTGGGTATGTTTGTGACAGATTTTCTGGTTAGATATTTTGCTGAACTTTTTGATTACAAATTTACTGCCAGGATGGAAGCACAGCTGGATAAGATCGGTGATGGTCAGTCTGGCTGGCTTGAGAGCCTGAGTCAGTATTATCAACTGCTGCAGCAATATCTTCAGAAAGGGCATGAAACAGAGTCGATTAAAAAGAACGGCATTCCGGTTGATGAAAAATGTCCCAAGTGTGGCCGGAATCTGGTGATTAAAGAAGGCCGGTATGGTCGCTTCAAGGCCTGCTCAGGCTATCCAGAATGTGATTACAGCCAGCCATTAGTCAAAAAGGAAGCCAAGGCTCTTGAAGCCAGATGCCCTCTATGCGGCTCAGCGCTGGTTTACCGCCGCGGGAAGTATGGCCGGTTTATTGCTTGTTCCAATTATCCAGAATGCAAGTACGTTCATAAGGAAAATTCAGAGACAGGAATCGCCTGTCCTCTTGGATGCGGCGGAACTATCATCAAGAGAAGAACGAGAAAAGGAAAATACTTTTACGGATGCAGCAATTATCCAAAATGCAAGTTTGCGAGCTGGGATGAAGTCGTCAGCCAGAGCTGTCCGAAGTGCGGGACTAAATATCTTCTTAAAAAAACACCTGCCAGGGGAGGGGCTTATCTTTATTGTCAGAACTGTGATTATAAACTCTATCCCGGTGAAGAAACGAAGCCTGAGTCGGGCAAAAGAGATCCGGCCGGAGAAAGCACTGGAGCTAAATCTGAGTCGATAAGACCGCCGGAAAAGCCCGGTTTATCTGACACAGATGAAAAAAGAGATTGACGAATTCTTAAACTTCCTCAGGTTTGAAAAGAATGCCTCTCCTCATACTATTTCTAATTATTCGCGGGACCTTTACCAGTTAGCTGCTTATCTAAGAGAGCTTGAGTATACCTGGAGGTCAGCTGACCCCCTGGTGCTTCGGGGATTCCTGGCTGAGCTCCACGAACGGCGGCTTAAGAAAAGCTCCATCATCAGGAAATTGGCCTCAATGCGCTCTTTTTTTGAGTTCTGTTTAAAAAAGAATTGGCGTCGTGATAATCCGGCCGCTGTCCTGGCTACCCCGAGACAGGAACAAAAAATTCCAGGCTTTTTGACCGAAGAGGAGACTTCCCAGTTACTCGACTGGCCTCTCAATCTTGAAGATCCGCTCCAGGTCAGAGATAGAGCCATTCTGGAGCTGCTTTATGCTTCAGGGCTTCGCGTCTCAGAGTTGCTCTCATTAGACCTTGAAGACCTCCATCTTAAAGACAGGCTGGCCAGGGTAAAGGGAAAGGGCAAGAAAGAGCGAATTGTTCCTTTCGGTCGTGAAGCTGAAAAACGGCTAAGAGAATATCTTGGAGTTAGAAGGCTTCTGGCCACGAAAACGCAAGGCGGACCCGCTCTCTTCTTGAATTACAGAGGAGGGAGGCTGAGCGTTCGCTCTGTGCAGCGTCTGGTCCAGGAGAGGATCAAACAAATAGCTGTTGCCCGCAAGATCACTCCGCATTCTCTCCGCCACTCTTTTGCTTCTCATCTCCTGAGCCGGGGTGCTGACCTCAGAGCTATTCAGGAGCTCCTTGGACACAAGAGCCTGGCCACGACCCAGAAATACACTCATATTGACCTCAACCGCCTGCTGGAGGTTTATCGTAAGACCCACCCGAGGTCTTGAACACTCAGGACAGAAGGTGGGGGACATAAGAGTCTCAGCGATTTCGATAGAAGACAAGGGCAGAAGAGGGGAATCATCCCCTCTTCTGCCAGCCCCCTTTACCTGGTTTCGCCCACAGTTATCAAATCTTTGATCTGGTTGAAAACTTTTTCGCCGATTCCCCTGACTTTCATCAAGTCTTCTGGTTTTTTGAACGGTCCGTTCTGCGTGCGGTAATCGATGATGCGCTGAGCCACCTTGGGCCCGATTCTGGGAAGAGTCTGGAGCTCGGCCAGAGATGCAGTGTTGATGTTAATTTTGGCTTGAGCGGGTCTGTTCTGGGTCTGATTCTGAGCCAGGCTCAGACTCGAGACAGATACAAACAGAGCCACCGCCAGAGCAATAGCCAGGCTTTCTCGAAAAAGTTTTTTCATCGCAGGCCTCCTTTCATCCTTTTCCCTTGCAGTCAGGATGCCAGGAAGGCTTGAGCAGGATAACCTGTCGATTATCAGCTAATTAGCGGTAACTATCAGGATTTAACAGGTTAAGGTTGATTTACATTTCCTTTTTTTAGTCAAAGTCTGTTTACCCTTTCCCCGCTTGATCTTGTTTTTCTTCTTGCTTTTGATAACTCTATCTGAATTCTTTTTCAAATATTCAAACAGAAATCGCCGGACCTTTCCAAGCGCCTGTCCGCGATGGCTGACCTGGTTCTTTTCAGCCGGCGGGAGTTCGGCAAAAGTCTTTCCCGAAGGAGGATGAAAGAAAACCGGGTCATAGCCGAATCCGCTCTTACCCCTTGGTTCCATAGTGATTTTTCCTCTGACCACACCTTTAAAAGTTTTTATTACCCGGCCCGCTGAGGAGAGTGTAACCGCAGAGATAAACCTTGCCCTCCTTTGCTTCCCGGGGACGTTCTCCAGTAGTTTTAATAGTTTTATGATATTTTTTTGATCCGTTGCTCCCGGGTCAGAGAACCGGGCTGAATAAACACCCGGCGCTCCACCCAGAGCCTGAACTTCCAGGCCAGAGTCTTCAGCCAGCACCAGCCCAGGACACAGGCGGCTGTAAAAAAGGCTTTTCCCGCGGCTGTTTTCTTCAAAGGTTTCGCCTTTTTCTTCATATCTCCCGTAAGAAGGATGATCTTTCAAGCTGTGGATTTGAAGACGAAGCCCCTGAAGCAGCCTTTTTATTTCCCTGACTTTCCCTTGATTCGTGGTAGCTATGAGCAGGTTTTTTTCAGTCAATCCGGAATTCCTCCAGGTGTCCGAGGTTCATCAGAGACTCGTTGAATTCCTGTTCTTTTTCTTCAGAACCCAGAGCTAAAAAAGTGATGACCAGCGCGTCCCCTTCTTTTTTCATGCTCAGCCGTTCGAGTTTTACTCCGTGATGGAAACTCAGTTTTCGTAACTTTGAGAGCAATTCCGGTTGTTCTTTCAATTTCAGGTGGTAATGGAAAAGATGTTTCTTGATGTACACGTCTTCGATTTTTCTAAACGCTACCAGCGTGGCAATAATCAGAGTAGTCAGGATGAGTGCTGGAAAGTAGTAACCAGCTCCGATGAGCAGACCAAGCCCGGCTACCACCCAGAGAGTTGAAGCTGTGGTCAGGCCGATGACCATTCCCCTGGCGTGAATGATGGTTCCAGCTCCCAGAAAACCGATTCCCGTTACCACTCCGGCAGCCATTCTGATCAGAGTATCCGGCGAACCTCCCTTGCCTTCAACCAGACCAACAGCCATACTCATCATCATGGCTGACCCGATGCAGACCAGGATGTTTGTCCTGAAACCGGCCGGCTTCTGACTGGCTTCCCTTTCGATTCCGATGAGCCCGCCCAGAGCCACGGCCAGAACGAGTTTTAAAATAATTCCCAGAATGTCCATAGTTTTACACCTCTTTTAGTCCCGGGTTAGGAATCCAGCTAACCTTTTCAGTCAATAATTCTTCTCAAACAACCTGTTTTAATTTTAGTAAAAAAATCCAGAAAATAGAAGAAAGAAATTGGTAAACCTGTTAGCTTTGCTTTTAAGTCTGTGTTAAAATTCTTTAAAAGAAATCACCAATTTAGCTTTTTTAAGGAGACTGCCATGAACACGATCATCAAAGAAACTAAAGCGAGAGAGATTCTTGATTCCAGAGGCAACCCGACGGTTGAAGTTGAGATTAGTCTTGAAGACGGAAGCACAGGAAGAGCAGGTGTTCCGTCCGGAGCTTCTACAGGGATTCATGAAGCTCTGGAATTGAGAGACGGTGATAAGAAGCGATACAACGGCAAGGGTGTTCTGAAGGCGGTGGAAAATGTCAACAAACTGATCGCTCCCGAAATCCGCGGTCTGGATGCCTCGGACCAGGTCGGTCTCGATAGAAGGATGCTGGAGCTTGACGGCACTCCAAATAAGAGCCGCCTCGGTGCTAATGCCATCCTCGGTATCAGCCTGGCCGCAGCCAGAGCCGCTGCTTTCTCTTTGAAAATGCCCCTCTATCGTTACCTTGGAGGACTATCAGCCCGCCTGCTGCCTGTGCCTATGTTCAACATCCTCAACGGCGGAGTCCATGCCAACTGGCAGGGCCCTGACCTTCAGGAGTTCATGGTGGCTCCTGTGGGAGCTCCTTCTTTCCGCGAAGCTCTGCGCACTGGAAGCGAAGTCTATCATTCTTTGAAAGCCGTCATTAAGAGCAGGGGGTATTCAACTGGAGTTGGCGATGAAGGTGGTTTTGCTCCTGCCTTGAAGAAAAATTCGGAAGCACTGGATTTAATAGTAGAAGCAATAGAGAAAGCGGGTTACAAGCCTTACGATGAAGTGGCGATTGCTCTTGACCCGGCGGCCAGCGGCTTTTTTGAAGAAGGTCTATATCACCTGCGAACTGAAGGAAGAAAGGTTAAAGCTGAGGAAATGGTTGAAATGTATGAACAGTGGATCAATCGTTATCCCATCATTCTGATTGAAGACGGTCTGGCTGAAGATGACTGGGATGGATGGAAACTCCTGAACAAGAAACTTGGCCAGAGCATCCAGCTGGTAGGGGATGACATCTTTGTGACCAATGTCGAGAGAATAAAAAGAGGTATTGCTGAGAAGGCAGCTAACGCAATTCTGGTCAAGCTTAACCAGATTGGCACTATCACCGAGACGATTCAGGCTATAGAGACTGCCAGGCAGGCTGGCTGGACAGCCCTGGTTTCTCATCGAAGCGGTGAAACTGTTGATAGCTTCGTAGCTGATTTTACTGTGGCTATGGGAGTTGGACAGCTCAAGACTGGAGCTCCATGCCGCGGCGAACGCGTGGAAAAATACAATCAGCTGATGAGAATCGAAGAACAGCTGGCGGGTGGCGCTGTATATGCAGGCAAGAAATTCATCAAGAAATAACAATTAATTTTATTCAGCCTGGTTTGATTTAAATTTTTTCTCATTAATGAGAAGCTCCGGATGTCTTAAGGATTTATGATGTTTTTATCTGCTTTTGTTCGCAGAAAACAATTCTGTTTTGATTTTCTATTTTTTGTCTTATACTTATAAAATATACAATAGAAGGAAACGATGAGAAAAACGACCGTAGTTCTGTTGATCATATATCTGGTGGCTGTTCTCTTTTCCTTGGAGCTTCAGGCTCAGGTTCAGAAATTCCGGATTAAAGTGGTTACCGAGCAGGCAAATATCAGAGTTAAACCGGACATCGGCAGTGAGATGCTTTTTCAGGTTCCGGAGGGGACTGAACTTGAGGCTGTGAGAAAAGAAGGAGAATGGTTTCTGGTGGAGTTTGAGAAATCTGACGGAACTGTAGGTAGAGGCTATGTTCATGAAAGCCTGGTGGAGGTCATCTTTTCAGAAAAGCCGCCAGCAGTTAAACAGGAAGTGCCGGTTCAGCGAGAAGAACCTCTGTCACTGAAAAAGGCAGAGCCGTTCCCAGCTAAAAGGAAGCCAGAGCCGGCAGCAGCAAGAACGTTATCTCGAAGGCTGTTGCTGGCTGTCTACGGCGGGGGTTCTTACGTTTCTACTTCTGATTTGAACGAGGCGGCCAAAGGTGTGACTCAGTATTATCTATTCACACTCGGCCATGGCGCCGCAGAAGACATCAGGCCGGTTCACCTGGCCTTTACCTATGGACTGGATGTTTTCTATGAGATAAATCGCGGTCTTTTTCTTGGCGCCGGGTTTGATTATCTTCAAGGAGAAAAGACAAATCAGACGAATTTTACGGTGGGCACTTCTTCTTATTCGGTGGTCACCCAACCCGGTTTCAAAGACTTACCCCTGAGAGTCTCCTTAATGTATCAACCGACTGAAACTTTTTACCTGCGTATCGGATTAGAATATCATCTGGCTAAGGCCAGTTATCTTTACAGGGTGAGTGAAAATGATCTCTGGTTGGAATGGCAGGGCAAAGCCTCCGGGAATTCGCTCGGCTGGGTTGAAGCTGCGGGTTTTCAGCAGTCAGTCACTTCCTGGTTCCAGTTATTTTTTGAGAGTTCCTATCGGTATGCCCGCGTGAAGAATTTTCATGGGAAGAACATCTATTCTGATTCTGATGGGCTGGAACAGACTGAAGAAGGGGATCTCTATTACTGGCAGGTCCAGGTTTCACCGAGTATTTCCTACCCGGCTCTTTTTATCCGTGACCGGATGCCTTCAGAATTAGATGTGATCAATCCCAGAAAAGCTGACATTAACTATTCTGGGTTCAGTTTGAAAGCTGGCCTGCGCCTCAAGTTTTAGCTTGAGAAAGTCTTTCTGCAGGTTCATTCTCCTGCTGTTTATTTTTTTGATTGCTCCTGTTCTCTCTTTTTTCTTATAATGCTTCTCTAAAATCATTGAATCATCTCTTGATGATTGACGTCGTTCGGGGAGGTCGGAGTTGGCTCAGAGAGAGCAATTTGTATCGCGCCTGGGTTTTGTAGCTGCTGCCGTCGGGATGGCTGTTGGAACGGGTAACATCTGGCGTTTTCCCCGGATGGCTGCTCAGTACGGCGGAGGTGTATTTGTCCTGGTTTACATTCTGGCACTATTCCTCTGGTCCGCTCCCCTGTTGATGGTCGAAATGGCTATAGGCCGGAAAACCAGGATGGGTCCGATAGGCGGGTTCCGGGATTTTCTTGGAGAGAAATTCACCTGGATGGGCGGCTGGATGGTGGCTGTCTGCCTGCTCATAACTTTTTATTACGCGGTGGTTACGGGGTGGTGTGCCAAGTATTTTGTTCTGGCAGTTCAGGGCTCTTTTCGCGAAGGTGTTGATACAGCCGCTCTCTGGCAAGGGTTTCTCCACAACCGCTGGCAGAATGTATTATTTCAAGCGGCTGCCATCGGCATCTGTGGCCTTATTATATATAAAGGAATTGGAAAAGGTGTCGAAAAAATAAACAAGATTCTTGTGCCATCTCTTTTCTTTTTTTTGATTGTAGCCGCTATTAGAGCCGTGACCTTGCCAGGAGCAAATCTTGGCTTGCGATATCTTTTTGTCCCTGACTGGACAAAGCTGGCTGACCCCGCGACCTGGCTTCAGGCTTTTACTCAATCTGCCTGGTCCACGGGTGCGGGCTGGGGCCTGCTTTTAACCTATGCTGTCTATACCAGAAAGGGCGACGATATTCCCCAGAATTGTCTGATTGTTGGATTTGGAGACAATGCCGCAGCTCTCCTGGCTGGCATGGCCGTAATTCCAACTGTTTTCGCTCTTTCGCCCAACCTCGATGTAGCCAGGGCTTCTCTTTCAGACAATATGGGCCTGACCTTTATTTCCCTGGCCGGTCTATTCCCCAGAATGAAAGGAGGAATGATAATCGCTCCGCTGTTTTTTCTGGCCATGCTTTTTGCTGCTCTGAGCTCTTTGATTGCAGAAGTCGAGTTGGGGGCCAAGGCCCTGATGGATACAGGCTGGAGCCGGAAAAAGAGCACTCTGGTGGTGATTCTGGCCTGCTTTGTTTTAGGTCTGCCTTCGGCCGCCTGGCCTTCTTTTCTTTTGAATCAGGACTGGGTCTGGGGCATGGCGCTGCTGGTGAGCGGTTTCTGGGTTATTGTGGCGGCCCGAAAATACGGGGTGGAGAAAATTCGCCGGGAACTCATAAATCCTGGAGCAGATATCAAGATGGGCAGATGGTGGACTTTTATCCTGAAATATGTTTCTCCGCTCGTATTTCTCGTCGTCACCGGCTGGTGGTTTTATCAAGCCATTGGCTGGGGCAGGAAAACATGGTGGCATCCTTTTAAAGTGAACTCCGTCGGGACCATAATTTTCCAGTGGGTATTGCTTTTCTTCCTGTTGATCTTGTTGAGCAAATACCTGGCCCGCTGGACAGGAAAACCTTTTGGCGACGAGGACTGAAATGGATGTAATCATCTGGATGGTCGTCATCCTGGGCTTGAACTTCGGTGCGCTATTTTATCTACTCTGGCGTCAGCTGAAGAAAAAATCTTGGTAAAGCCGTTTCTCGAACAAACGGCAATCGTTTAGAAGCCGGGTTTGAGCTATAAGATATAAAAAACTGTGCTACCGAATATCCTCTTCGTACTTATAACCGATCCCTCGGACGCTTTTGATCAAAACCGATAAATCGGCAAGCTTTTCTCTAAGATGACGGATGTGGACATCAACTGTTCTGGGGATGACCACTTTGTCGTGGCCCCAGAGATGGTCGAGAATCTGGTCGCGGGTAAAGACGCGACCCGGCCTTGAGCCGAGTAGCTCAAGGATTCTGAATTCACTCAGGGAAAGCTCTACCGGCACCTTCCCCATTCTGACCCGATGCCTTTCTGAATCGATGATGAGTTTTCCTCCAGCCAATTTTCTTTCTCCTTTTTCTGGGGTGACTGGCCTCTCCATGCGTCTGAGCACGGCTTTTATTCTGGCTTCGAGTTCTCTTATAGAAAATGGCTTGGTAAGATAATCGTCAGCTCCCAGCTCCAATCCGGCTACACGGTCCGCTTCATGAGACCTGGCGGTCAGCATGATAATCGGAATCGAGGCCTTTTCAGGTATCTTTTTAAGAGAGCGGCAGATTTCGAGTCCATCAATTTGAGGCAGCATCAGGTCGAGAAGAATGAGGTCAGGATGATGTCCCTGGATATATCTAAGGAATCTTTCGGGCTCTGCAAAGGCCTCAACCTTGAAGCCAGTTCGAGTCAGGTAGGCAGTAACCAGCTCCAGGATATCTTCTTCGTCGTCGAGGATGGCAATGGTCTTAAGCATAAGCGGTTAACCGTTTTGATCTTCTTAAAAATATTTTATACATAAACTTCAGCGGCAGTCCACTTTAATCTGATAATATGCCTGCTCTCAGTTGTACGGCCTCGAAAACCTCAAATGTCTTATGAATTCCCCTCGGACGAGGTAGAATACTTCTTCAGCCACGTTTTTAGCCAGATCACCTATCTTCTCTATATGCCGGCTAAGCAGGATGTAAGCTACAGCCAGAGCTGGCTCTATTTTTCTTTTGTTGATCAGGTCAAGGTATTTTTCGGTAACAAGAGTTTTCAGGTCATCGAGGAACATATCCTGACCTGTTACTTCCTGAGCCAGTTCTGCATTCTCATTGACATAAGCCCTGAGAGCATCCTCTACCATTTTCTTCACTCTGGTCGCCATCTCAATCAGCTCCTTCGGTAAAGAGGAGGTATCAAGAAGGTTGCTTGATTCATTAATTCTCTGAACGATATTAATACACTGGTCAGCGATACGCTCCATTTCATGTCCAATATTCATCGAAGTTAGGAGCAGACGCAGGTCTCCAGCCACAGGTTGATGGAGTGCCATTAAGGTTGAAGCCCTCTTCTGCAGTTCGGTTTCCCTGGCATCAGATTCTTTTTCCAGTTGAACTATTTTTTCGCCGAGTGTCAGATTTTTCCCAGACATCAGCTCAGAAGAGAGCATCACACTCTTGGTGGTTATTTCTCCGAGCAGTATTACCATTGTCCTTAGTTCTTTTAGTTCCCGGTCAAAGGCTCTTTCCATGTTTCTATCCTTATATAGATTAACCAAAACGCCCGGTTATATAGTCTTCGGTTAATTTATTCCCGGGATTGGTAAAAATTGTTTCAGTCCGGTCAAACTCGGCCAGCTCGCCCAGCCACAGAAGAGCGGTAAAATCTGAGACCCGGGCTGCTTGCTGCATATTGTGGGTGACGATGACCACGGTGTAACCTTTCTTGAGCTCGTGAATCAGTTCTTCTACGCGCGCCGTAGCTATGGGGTCTATGGCCGAACAGGGCTCGTCAAACAGGACTATCTCAGGCTCGACAGCTAAAGCTCTGGCAATGCACAGGCGCTGCTGCTGTCCGCCAGAAAGACTGAGAGCGTTCTGGTTAAGGCGGTCCTTAACTTCTTCCCAGAGAGCTGCTTGTTTGAGGCTTTCTTCGGCCTTAGCCTCGATTTCGGCCCGCTGGCGATGATTGCCGATTCTCAAACCATAAGCGATGTTATCGAAAATGGACTTGGGAAAAGGGTTTGGCTTCTGAAAAACCATACCAACCTTCTTTCTCAGCGCCACCAAGTCCACATCCGGGTCGTAGATGTTCTCGCCATCGATCAAAACTTCTCCTTCTACTCTGGCTTCCGGAATCAGATCATTCATCCTGTTGATCACGCGGACAAGGCTTGATTTGCCGCAGCCAGAAGGACCGATGATAGCCGTAGCTTTATTTGATGGAATTTCAATGTTGAGATTCTTCAGGACCTGCTTTTTCCCGTAGTAAAGATTAAGATGGCTGATGAAGATTTTGGTTTGAGTTTCAGGAAACAATCGGCTGTCCATATTCACGGTCTCCATTTGTTTCTGAGCCTGTTCCGGATGATGACGGCTCCAAGGTTGAAGACAACAACGAAAACAATCAGCACCAGGGCCGTACCGTAGGCTATTGGCTTAGCTTTATCAATGGCGTGGTGCTGCGTGGCCATGATGAAAAGATGGTAGGGCAGAGCCATGAACTGATCCTTTAATGAACGAGGAAGAAAGGGCAGGTAAAATGCGGCTCCGGTGAACATTATGGGCGCAGTTTCACCAGCAGCTCTGGCCAGGCCCAGAACTGCGCCTGTCAGCATCCCTGGAATTGAGTAAGGAAGGACGTTGGTTCTAATCATCTGCCATTTAGTGGCTCCAAGAGCCAGGGCTCCTTCGCGGTAAGAATCAGGGACAGATTTCAAAGCTTCTTCGCTGGCATTTATCGTCCAGGGAAGTGTAAGAAGACCGAGAGTCAATCCAGCCGAAAGCACTGAGGTGCCGAGCTTGAGCATATTGACAAGAAGAATTACGCCGAAAAGTCCGTAGACAATGGAAGGAACGCCGGCCAGGTTTCTGATGGCCAGCCTGATCAGTCTGGTCAGCCAGCCGGCACGAGCATACTCGTTCAGGTAAACGGCTGCGGACATGCCCAGGGGAACGGCGAAAAGCGCGGTAATTAGAGTAACTAGAAAGGTGCCGATTATGGCCGGAAATATTCCTCCCTCAGTCATGCCACGTCGTGGCACCCGGCTAAGGAATTCCCAGGATATCACCTGATGTCCATTTCTTCCTATGTCGTAAAAGAAATACAGCAGAATAAAAAGAACAGAGTAGACCGAAATCCTCAGGAACAGGAAACCGAAAAATTGAGTCAGCTCACTCCCGAGGTTTTTCCGGCTCTTTTTGACCGAATTTTTCACCGCAGTTTCCTCTTCTGTTTTTCCAGAATGACGTCAGCTGTCAGGTTGACGAAGAAGGTCGTGACAAAAAGAATCAGGCCAAGAGCGAAAAGAGCATAATAATGAGTTGTGTAGTATGGAACTTCTCCGAGCTCAATTGCAATGTTAGCGGTAAGCGTTCTGACCGACTGAAGAAATCCATGAGGAAAGGCGCGGGCATTTCCGGTGGCCATGAGCACGGTCATGGTTTCACCTATAGCCCGGCCCATGCCCAGCATTAAAGCAGCGATGATCCCGGATATGGCTGCCGGAATTTTTACGCTTATAAGAGTTTGCCAGCGATTGGCCCCAAGGGCTAACGAAGCTTCCACGTAAGAAACAGGCACGGCATTCAATGAATCTTCGGAAATGCTGATGATCGTTGGTAGAGCCATGATAGCCAGCAGGATGCTGCCATTCAGGGCAGTGAGGCCGTGGCTTAGCTTGAATATCCGGGCGATTAAGGGCCCGGCAAGAGTCATGCCGATGAAACCGACGACTACCGACGGTATGGCGGCCAGCAGTTCAACCACCGGCTTGACAATTTCCCTTATTCTGGGGCTGGCCACATCAGAAAGATAGGCGGCCACAGCCAGTCCAAGAGGAAAAGCGATCATCAAAGCCCCAATAGTCACCATGATGGTGCTGGCCAGCATGGAGAGGATTCCGTATTCAGGCTTTTCGGGTGAGGTCGGGTCCCAGCGAGTTGAAGTCAGGAATTCCCGCAGGCCGATTTCTCTGAGAGCTGGCACAGCCGTGTAGAGGAGGAGGGCAAAAATTCCGAGAAGGATAAGAATTACCAGAAGACTGCTTATCTGAAAAAAGCGCTTAGTGAAACTTTCTTTCAGGTCCGCGAGAATGCCCTTCTTCTTCACTGAGCCCATTTTTTCTGATTCCTTCAAGTCGTCATTTCAAATTCTTTTCGTTCGCAGCCATCAATTCTTTGCTTATTTTAAAAAAGCCCTCTTTCTCGACCATGGCCTGACCTTCAGGGCTGAGTTCGAACTTGATGAAATCAGCGATTGCAGCTGAAGGTTTTCCGCTTGTGGACTGATAAAGCGGCCTGGAAATGGGATATCTGGCAGAGTAAACGGAATTCTTGTCGAGCGGTGAATATTCTGGAGAATTCTCGTCTTTTGAGATATTGATGACCTTGATCCCTTTTCGCAGTTGTCCAAATTCATCAAGAAGATAACCAACGCCAACATAACCAACGGCAGCCTCATCCCGGCTGACAGCTTCAATAATCTGGGCATTACCGTTCATTTCCTTGACTTCTTGAGAATAGTTTTTGTTGTTTAAGACATGTTCCTGCAAGAAAGAGTAAGTACCCGAATTGGACTGTCGACCGTACAAAGAAATCTTCTGGTCAATCCCGCCCACCACTTTCCAGTTCTTGATTTCTCCGCGGAAGATGGAGCCAACCTGGACCATAGTTAGTTTGTCTACGGGATTTCTTTCGTTGACAACGATGCTGAGGGCATCAACGGCGATGGCAAAAATTCTTGGCCTGACGCCTTTTTCATAAGCCAGGTCAAGTTCTTTTGTTTTCCATTCGCGAGAGTGGTTAGCTAAGTCGCAGGTCCCGTTGATAATGGCCGTAATTCCGGTTCCTGAGCCTCCCCCAAGGACAGCGATGGCTGCACCGGGTCTTTTGGCCATATATTCTTCAGCCAGGATCTGAACCAGGTTGACCATGGTGTCAGAGCCCTTAATCTGAATCATCTTTCTTTGGGCCGTAAGCTGATGGTGCATGAACAAAAGCGAAAGAGCCAGGAAAAGACTTGCTCTTCCTGCCCGGGCCATGATTTTTTTCACTGAATGTCTTTTTTTCTTATCCATTTTTTTCTCCTTTTCTGTCGTTATTTTTATCCATTTTAAAAAGTCATCAGGAAGGTAAGGTTGAGTATCACATCATTCTTTTTTAGTGGGTCGGTGTAGTTATAGACCCAGATATTTGGCTGCAGTCTGAATGTGCTATTAAGAGGCGCCCAATCAATGCCGGCAATCATCAAGTAGATTTCATCATTTTCAGCGTGATTGCTGGGTTCGTAGCGGTCAATGCGGGCAAAGAGGTTAAGCTTTTCAGGAATGAGATTATAACGGCTGAAAATGGAAAAGCCAGAACGGTCATATCGCTCAGTGTCCTGAAGATTCAAGTCGTTTCTGTAGATGAAGTATTCAGCCCCGAGGGTTAGATTTCTGATGAATTCGATATAGATATCTCCTTTATAGGTAACCGCCTTCGCGCCAGGCCCCTGTTTTTCATAATCAGCATAACCAACCATTGAGACACCGGCCATGGGAATAAGCTGAATCTGGCCCATCAATTTCTTATGCTTATCACCTTCTGGATGGCTATAGCCGGCTCCATTGGTTAACATCAAGCCATAGCGAAGCGGCCGGGCAATTTTTCCTGTAAGGCTTATCCCGACATCAGCACTGGTGGCATCAATATCTTCGCCAGCAATATCCTTATAGCCGTCAAGAAGGGTTTTAGCCACGCTGCGGTAACCCCAACGGTCTTCAGCCAGTTTGAAGGTGATGGTGTCAGCCATACCGATTTTAATGTCGGAATTCGGAATGATGTTGCTGATCTGTAAATACATATGCTTGAGGTACGGCCGGAATTTGTCGTCCTTTTTGCCCGAAGCATCAACAGCTTTGACATAATCACCGTCAAAAGTGAGCCGGAAACTGAGGTTGTCATTAATCTTGTTGTCATAACGGAAATAGACGCGGCGGAAGTTGAAGTAGTTATTCTTGAAATTAGAATCTTCCGGAGGCGGGGTGGTGATGGGGCCGTTGTTTGTTAGATAGTAAGAATAATCGAAGTAAATCGTGGCTGAGAGTTTTTGCTGGGCAAGAACTGGAGGCATAAACAACGATAAAAAAAGCCCGATTCCTAACAGGACGCAAACAAAGCTGCCTCTGACTTTTTTGTTCCATGATTTCTTTTTCATTTTCTTCTCCTTTTTTTACCCTGGTTTTACCTTTCTGTTGCCAGCTGTATTCCAGAGTATTTTCAGCCTGAAGTATAAAGACCTAATGTGAAAATAAGGCAAAGGAAATGTTAAATTTTGGTTAAGAATATTTCTGAATAAAGCTTCCGGGGCAAAGCCTGACATCGGTTCTTCTGTAATTTTTGGCCTCTTGCAAGTCTGCGGTCTTAACAGCTCGAAACCTGCTTGAAAGCACTGGGTTTAAAACCCCCCATTGATTTGCTATAATAAGCTCTAAAGGAAGGGAAAAGTTTCTATGTGCGGCGTTATTGGTATCTGGGCTAACGGTGAAGTCTTCCATGACCTCTATCAGGGATTGCTCTCGATTCAGCACCGCGGACAGGATGCCGCTGGCATTGTCACTTATGATGGCAAATTCCACGAGAAGAAGGACGGCGGTCTGGTGATGGATATCTTCGGCCCGGCTGAAGCTGCTCAGCTCAAGGGTAACATAGGCATAGGCCATACCCGCTATCCGACTATTGGAGGTGGCGGATACGAAGACGCGCAACCTTTTATGGTTAACTCACCTTTTGGTATCGTTATGGCTCACAACGGGAATGTAGTTAATTATGTTCAGTTGAAAAAAGAGCTGTTCGAAAAACATCAAAGGTTGCTGAACTCGGATTGCGATGCTGAGGTCATCCTGAATGTGTTTGCCCAGGAGCTGGAAGAGCAACGGGTTAAAAGTATTACTCCAGAGAACGTGTTCCGGGCTGTGGCCGGTGTTTACCGGAGAGTAAAAGGCAGTTATGCGGTGGTGACTTACATTGCCGAGCAGGGAATGGTCGCCTTCCGCGACCCTTATGGCATCAAGCCGCTGAGCTTTGGCCGGAGAAAAGATGGGCTTATTCCATCTTACGCCTTTGCTTCTGAGACCGTAAGTCTTAACCTTATGAATTTTGATGACATTGAATATATCCAGGCCGGGGAGGCTATTTTTATAGACCGGAATCGTCAGCTCCATCGTAGGAAAATAATCAAAAGAAGGCATACGCCCTGTCTTTTTGAATGGGTCTATTTTGCCAGGCCCGATTCAGTTATCGATGGAGTTAATGTTTATAAGAGCCGGGTTAATCTTGGCCGTCTCCTGGCTAAAGAGATAAAGAAGAGAAAGCTGGAAATAGACGTGGTGGTGCCTGTGCCGGATTCAGCCAGAGATGCGGCTATCGAGATTGCCCGAAAGCTGAAATTGAAGTATAGCGAAGCTCTGGTCAAGAACCGGTACATCGGCCGGACGTTTATCATGCCGGCTGAAGCTAAACGACAGAGTTCTGTTCGTCAAAAACTCAATCCTATCTGCTCGGAAATGGATGGGAAAAAGGTTCTGCTCGTGGATGATAGCATTGTGCGGGGGAATACCTCCCGGGCAATTGTGGAAACGGTCAGGGAATGCGGAGCCGAAAATGTCTATTTTGCTGCCTATTCACCGCCTTTGCGGTTTCCCTGCGTCTATGGCATAGACATGCAGACTAAAACCGAATTCGTGGCTCGCGACGCGGACGAGGATTTAGTGGCCCGGAGAATTGGAGCTGATAAAGTCATCTATCAGACTCTTGCTAATCTGAAAAAAGCCATCCGGATGGAAAATCCACGTCTGAGATATTTCTGCGGAGCCTGCTTTGATGGCAGTTATCCCACCAGAGACATAACACCGGAAATTCTTAAGGCGATTGAAGAGGAACGGAAGCTCATTCAAGAAAGTCAGCTTGAGCTTGATATCAAGAAGACCAGGTAGAGTCCTGGCTGGTTTAAAGTCCTTCTTTAGACTGCTTCCCGCCAGTAATTCAAAAGGTCGAGAAGTGATTGTTTAAGGTTAATCTGCGGCTTCCAGCCAGTCAATTTGTTGACCCTGGTGATATCAGCCAGAAGTATGGGTGGGTCTGATGGCCGGAGTCTTTTTTCTTCTACTTCTACTACCACCTTGGCTCTGGTCATAGCGAGCATGGCCTTAAGTATTTCGTTTCCAGCCCAGCACTGTCCGGAACCTAAATTATAAACTTCGCCTTCATCACCTTTTTCAGAGATCAGCCACAGGCCCCTCACCAAGTCACGGACATCAGTATAGTCTCTTTTGGTTTCCAGATTACCCACAAAGAGGACGGCAGTTCTCTTCTTTTTTTCGATCTCAGCAATCTGTTTGGCCAGACTGGAAGCAAAATGATATTCAGGCTGCCTGGGGCCAAGAGCGTTAAACATCCGGACTCTGATGGTTTTCAGTCCATAGTTTTTAAAATACTGGAAACCCAGCAAGTCCTGGGCGGCCTTGCTTACCGCTAAGGGGCTGAGCGGTCTGAAAAAGGAAGTTTCTTTCATCGGCAGTTCGTCAGTAGAAGTCAGTCCGTAGGCTTGAGCAGCACCGGCTATCAGAATTCGGGGATTAAGGTGGAGTTCTCTCAGAGCTTCAAATAAATTAATGGTTCCTAAGGCATTTATAAGAAAGGTTTCTGCTGGCAGGTCAAAGGAGGCTTTGACTGCGCTCTGGCCGGCCAGATGAAAGATGCGGTCAGGTCTGATTTCATCGAGAATATTAAGAACAGAGGTGGAATCTCTGAGGTCTCCCTCGATGAGTTTGACTTTATCGATTACTTTCCTCAGATTTTGGAGAGAGCTTCTTGGCCTTACCAGGCCGTAGATTTCAACATTCTGGAGGTTGGAACAAACGTATTCAGCAAGATGGCTGCCGACAAACCCGGAAATTCCAGTCGCCAGAATCCGCATAAATTTTCCTCTACAGAACTGAAGCTCGTATTAAATCTATCATACCTATTTTTATATTCGCTTTTTCTCCGTCTGTCAATCACAGGGGGGAAGTTTGGAGTTTGATTAGAAGCCAAAAGCTCCAAGAAGGTCTGTGGTCCGGCTGATGTTGCCCAGGTTGACCGAGAATCTGAACTGAGCTTCGGGCCGGCTGCGGTAATAAAAAACCCTGAGGTCAAAGCTGAAATCAAGGCATTGATAATGATAGATGCCAGCCAGGCCGGTATAAAGGAGTTTTTTCTCCTGCAGGTCAAGTTCAACCTGAGTTTTGAACTCGACTTTTTCCGGCCAGCGCAGACCCCCCTGAACTCCGAGCTGGTGGCTGCGGAAAAAGCTCTCTGGCCCCAGCACCTGATAGCTTTTGGACCAGTTCAGGCTGAAGAAAAAATTATCGACAGGAGCGCCGTAGCTGGCGCTCAACCTCGAGCTCATAAAGTTTTTTTCATAGGGATTAAAATCTGCGGCGAGATCCAGACTGAATCTATTCTTAGGATAGAAACGCAGGAAAGCGTTGACGGGTGAAAACCGCCGGCCCGGCGCCTGTGGATAATAAAATCTTATCTGGCTGTTCTGCGGGTCAAAATAAAGAGTCTGAGACAAGCCAAAGGTCAGGATTTCCTGGGCCGGACCTTCGTTCCTGACCAGCCAGTGCTGGGTCAATCCATATTTAATATCGTTGCGGCGGAAGATCCCGAAGGGAGAGATGATTCTGGACAAAACCTTCTGGCTCAGAGGGCTATCAAAGCTATAGGAGAAGTAGGGAATTATCAGGTGTTTGAGAAAAGGCTCGCCCCGTCGAAAAAATATTCTGTAAAAGACAGGGCCCTCCAGGTTAAGTCCGAATCGAGCCTGTGAGGTCAGAAGCTCCCGGCTGGTTCGGTTAGTTGTTCCAGGTTCGTAGCTTTGAAAATAGCAGGTAAAGATTCCAGCCGTAGTCACCATCACATTGAGCCAGGAGGCGGGAGTAAGCGGCAGGCTTAAGGCCGGACGGAAATAAGCGTTGCCCAGGCTGTAACTGGCCTCAGCCTGGTCCTCGCTTTTCCATGAGTACTGCCAGTTGCTCAAGCCTGATTCCCATGAAAGATAGGCTGAGCGGAAAAGCTGGTATTTAAGAAGATTAAAAGTGGCCTGAGGAAAGTAAGCAGAGATGACACTTTGACCTGTCTGGGGAAAGTAGGTCTCGAAGCGCGAGCTTCTAAGGTTAAGGCTGAAATGGGACCAGCTTTTACTCAGATTTAGCTGATATGACCGGTTGTTTACCGTGGCCAGGCTGAAATTGTTTTCGAACTCCCGCAGAAAGTTAAATGAGCTCGAATAGTCTACCTGACCCGTAAGTTGGAAATTAAGCGGGAGCCTCTGTTGGTGATTTAATCGCAAGATATATGCCGGGTCAGGCCTGAGGCCCGTGGCATCCTTCTTGAACAGAAATACATAAGCCCGAGCTTCGCCCTTTGTCTCGCCCCTGAAAAGGTAGCGGTATTCTATTCCGGCTCCAGCGCCCTGGCGGGAATAATAGTCGGCAGACAATGTGGCATCAGTGTTCCGGGTGATAGCCCAGTAAAAACTTTGACTGAGCGAAAAACCTTTCACGCGATTGTAACCAATCTGAGGAAACAGGAAGCCCGTGGCTCTTTCTTTTAAAGGATAGCGCAGATAAGGCACATAGAGCACTGGCAGATTTTTGATTTTGAAAACAGCCTTCTCCATTGAGATGTAGTCTTCAAGTTTTAGGCTGGCCTCAGAACAGCCAAAGCTCCACCTCGGATTGGGCTGAGTGCAACTGGTCAACCAGGCCCGGCGCAGGTCGTAAGAATCGTCAGCAGATTTTTTGACCACCTTTGCACCGAAAAGCAGGCTGGGCCTGGCTATGGCCCTGACATTTTCGAGTTTTCCCTCCCGCGTCTTAAGGTTGTAAATCAAACGCTCACAGATCACAACTTCCGAAGGCAACTGGAGCGTGACCTGACCCTCGGCTACTACATCATAAGAAGAAGTATTTACCTCCAGGTAATCTGTGAGGAGGGTCAGGTCCCGGAAATGAAGTTCTACCTCCCCCCTGGCCAGAACCACTTCACCCTTTTTTTCCTGGTAGCGGGCTAAAAGGCGAATGCTATCTGAGGAGTCGCTCCGGGCAGTCTGGGACCGGAGAGGAAATATTGTGACGAGCAATAGCAGACAGAGAAAGAGCCAGAACTCTTCCTGACGACGGGCACAAATCTTCTGCCGGGTTGTTCGGGCCATCTTCTGATTAATATACAATCCCTGAGCCTGATTAAACAAGAGGCAAAGTCAAAAAGCTCCTGTCCGTTGAATTTATGTCAAGAGTTGTGATAAAAATAATTCTCATTCTAGAGTAACTATTCTTTGCGGGACTTTGAAAGTGAGAGGAAAAAAGTTGTCCAGGCTTTTATTCAGTTACTTTTTTTGTTTATCCCTTTTTTTATTCCTGGGCTACAATCTTTCTGCTGAAACCTGGAAAGCGTGGCAGCTCCGTCAGGCCCGAGAGAAGGCTGCCTGGAAATTCGGCCCGCTCAAGGTCCAGCCGGCGATTTTCATCCGGGAGGCAGGATACGATTCCAACATCTATTATCATCCTCAGCCAGTGGCTGATTTCTGGTTGACGGCTGGTCCGGCCGCTGACGTTTATTTGATGGTAAAAAAGCGGATCATAATCCATTTGTTTGAGTCTCCGCAGTATGTCTTTTTTCTTAAGACCAAAAGAGAACGAACCTGGAATAATTATTTCAGCGGAGATGTTTCTTTGAGCCTTAACCGTTTTCTTCTTACGGTCGGGGCCAATCTTAATTATGCCAGAGAACGCTGGAATACTGAGATAGATATCCGGCCCAGGAGAAAAGAAGAAAGCGGCTCGGTTTCGCTGCTCTATCAGAGGTCTTACCGGGTGTCTTTTGAGATTACGGCCAGAAAAATAGATTATGAATATGAGAGTATTGAGTATGACTCAGTCAATATCAAAGAAAGGCTGAGTCATTTTGGAAATTATCTGGCCGGGAAAATTTACTATCGACTAAATCCGAGAATTCAGTTTTTCATCGAAGGAGAGTGGGGGCGTTATGACTTCAAAAGTCAGAATAGCCTGGGGGATTCAAAGAGCCAGACTTTCTACTCCGGTTTTGAATTTTCTCCAGCCGGCAGGATTCGAGGTCGAATGAGAATAGGCTATAAGAAATTTGAGACCCTGGACTCAGGAATGCCCGATTTTAAAGGTATTGTCGGCGACACTTATATCAGCTGGCAGATTCTGAGGCTGTTTGTGTTGAGGGGAAGCTACGGCCGGGATGTTAATTTTTCAATCTGGTCTTATAGCCCGTTTTATGTAGGAAACTCCTGGTCAGCAGGCTCATCGTTCTATTTCTTGAGACGAAAATTCCGGTTTGATTATACCTTCAGCCGGATCAGAAATAATTATCCTCTGGGAGAAGTCCCTGATTCTGAACCCAGGCGTGATGAATACACTTTAAATTCATTGGCTATTTATTATAGAATAAAGAGAAATGTTGGACTCGGGATAACTGGTGGTAGCTGGACTCGGCAGATAAACGTGCTGAGCTGGGACGCCCAAAGAAAGTTTATCGGTTTGAATCTGACATATGATTTTTAGGAAGGCTCGGGCGTCAGTTAATAAGCCATAAAGGAAGAAGCGATGAACAGGAAAGACGGGCTGGCCGTTCTTCTGGCAATTTTGTTGCTGATGAACTTTTCTTTTCTGATACCTCAAGAGAAGGGAGTCCGGGCTGGTGAGTCTGCCCCGCAGGAGAATCAGTCTTCGGCCCGGGATTATTTTATAAGAGAATACATAATCGGGCCGCGGGATCTACTTGAGATTAAGGTCTTTGAACTCCCTGAATTTGACCATACGGTCAGGGTTTCGGAAGATGGCTCGATAACTTTACCTCTTCTGGGGAATGTTAAAGTTGGTGGTTTGTCCAAAGATAAAGCTGAGAAAAGATTGGCCGAGCTCCTTGATAAATATGTAAAGAATGCTCAGGTGTCTGTTTTCATCAAAGAATATCAGAGCAACCGGGTGGCCATCATTGGCGCTGTCGAGAAGCCCGGCATGTATGAACTGGTTGGCCGGCAGACGCTTCTGCAGATGATTTCCCAGGCTGGCGGTTTTAAAGAAAATGCCGCCAATGAGATTTATGTCCTGCGGGAAGGTCAGGGGGGTAACACCGCCTCAATCAGCATTGACCTGGAAGATTTACTCCTTAATGGCAACCAGAAGCTGAACATTCCCATTCAGCCCAATGATATCATAAACATTCCGATTGACAGATTGGTTACCATCTACGTCTTTGGGGAAGTCAGGAATCCTGGAGCCATCCAGGTCAAGATATCCAAAAAAATTACTCTGCTCCAGGCCATTGCCCAGGCTGGTGGCCTGAGCGAGAATGCTTCTAAAAGAGGAGTGATTGTAAAGAGAAAAGACAAAGATGGGAAAGAGACCAGAATGCAGATTAACTTGAACGACATAATCAAGGGCAAGAAACAAGATATTCCGCTCAAAGAAGGCGATGTAATTATTGTTAAAGAAAGTATTTTCTAATTGAAAGTAAAATAGATGCGAGATTGTAAATGAACGACAAATACGCTGAGCCCCAAATCGTTGAAACCGGAGAAATTGATCTAAAGAAATACGTGGATATACTCTTCCGGAGACGCTGGACAATAATCTCTGTCACTCTTATCGCTGTGGTCCTCACTCTGGTGGTTTCTCTAACCATGAGACCTTTCTACACGGCCAGGGGAATGGTGATGATCGAGAAGGAGCCCAACATCTTGAGTTTTGAAGACATTTTCCAGATTGAGACCTTTCGCGATGATTACTTCCAGACTCAGTACAAACTTTTGCAGAGCCGCAGTCTAGCTGAAAGAACTATCGAAAAACTGAAACTCTGGGAAAAAGAAGAATTTGCCGGGAAGCGGCAGGTCAAACCTGAAGACTTGAAGGACCCGGTTTTCAGGCGGAAGATGGTGGAACGGTTTCTGGACCGGCTCGAGGTCAAACCCGTCAGAATGACCAGACTGGTTGAGGTCTCACTTAAAGCCCATGAGCCGGCCCTGGCCAGAGACTGTGTCAATGCTGTTTTTGATTCTTTTGTTGATATGAATATTGAGACCAAGTATGAAGCCACAGAACAGGCCACCGAATTTCTCAGTCAGCAGATTGCTGACTTGAAAAAGGAAATCGGTCAGAAAGAACAGGAGTTACAGAATTACGGCCAGGAAAAAAACATAGTCATCCTGAGTGATAAGGAAACGACTATTCTGGACAGATTAAGCGAGTTGAATAAGGCCCTGACCGAAGCTCAAATTGACCGCGTAAGAAAAGAAGCTTATTACAATGAGATCAAGAATGCTTCCCCCGATTACATCCCGGAAGCGCTGAGTAATCCTTTGATTCAGCGACTGAGGGAAGATTATATCAGGCTGAGCCGGGAATATTCCAAGATGGAGGAGAAATTCCAGCCCGAATACCCGGAAATGCAGCGCTTAAAAGCTGAACTGGACAGTGCCCGGGAATTACTGAGGAATGAGACCGAAAATCTGGTTAAGGCCGCTTATTCAGAATATCAAGCTTCCCTGAAAAAAGAAAAATCTCTGCAGGAAGTTTTCGACCATCAGAAAGAAGAAGCTTTCCGCCTGAACTCTAATGCCATACTTTACAACAGCCTTAAGATTGAGATTGAGAACAAGAAAAACCTTTTAGAATCGCTTCTTAAGAGACAGAGTGAAACCGGTGTCTCAGCCCGGCTGAGGGGTCTGCGGACTTCAAACATCCGGATAGTTGACCGGGCGGATATACCTATTTCTCCTTCCAGTCCAAAAAAATTGAGAAACATCTTGCTGGCTTTATTCCTGGGCCTCTTCGGGGGAGTTGGCCTGGCACTGCTAATGGAATATCTGGATAATTCGGTCAAATCAGTAGAGGATGTCGAGCGTTACTCAGGTTTGCCCACTCTGGGGGTTGTTCCGCCTTTTGGTGAAAACTCTAAAGCCTATGGATATTATTATGCCTATATATCTGAAGAATATGGTCATAAAAAGAGATCAGGAAAGAAGACTGAGGAAAAAACTGAAGAAAAACCGCAGAGCATAGAGCTGATTACCCATTTTGCCCCGGAATCTGCCTTTGCCGAAAGCTACCGGTCGCTCCGGACAGCTCTTCTGCTTTCCGGTCCTCAGAATAATTTGAAGGCGATCATCGTCACCAGTCCGCTCCCCAGTGAAGGCAAATCAGCCACGGTTTCAAACCTGGCCGTGAGCCTGGCACAGATGGGGAAAAAGGTGCTTCTGGTAGATGCCGATTTGCGTCGGCCCAAACAGCACAGGATTTTCAACTTGAAAAATCATGATGGCCTGACCAATTATCTGGCCCTGGATTTAGAACCTGAGAAGCTCGTAAAGACCACCGTAGTTCCTTCTCTGTATCTGATAAATTCCGGGCCAATCCCTCCCAACCCGGCCGAGCTTTTAAGTTCAGATAAGATGGCCAGATTGATGGAAAAATTGAGACAGGGCTTTGATTTTATCCTCATTGATACCCCTCCGATTCTGACTGTCACCGATGCTCAGATCCTGGGGAAAATATCCGATGGCCTGGTGCTGGTAGTTCAGGCCGAAAGAACGCCTCGAGAGGCCCTGAGTCAGACCAGGGAAATTCTGGACATGCTGACGCTTAAAAGCGTGGGCGTGGTCATAAATTACCTGAGTCTGGACACTCGGAGCTATTATGCCCGTCATTATTACCGTCGTTATTATAAAGAATACCGGGGCTAAGAATATGATTGACCTTCACTGCCACCTCCTGCCCGACTGGGATGATGGACCAGAGAACTGGGAAGAAACTGAGAAAATGGTGGAGCTGGCCAGCGCTGATGGCATCGAGAAAATGTGTTTTACTCCGCATTTTTTCCGTTTTTCTCGTTATAACGATGATCCTGAAATTCTGGAAGCTCGAATCCGCGAGTTTTTTGAGAGATATGGTAAAGACAGCAGGGTTGAATTTTACCGCGGGGCCGAAGTTTTTATTCATCCTGACCTGGTCGCTCAGATAAAAGAGAATAATCTTAGCATCAACCAGGGAGAATATGTCTTTGTGGAATTTCCCTCGGACCAGGTTCCTTCAGGGACGAAAGAACTTTTCTATCAATTGATGCTGGCGGGTTATACTCCTATCATCAGTCATCCGGAAAGAAACAGTATTTTTGGAAGTCAGCCCCAGGTTCTTTATGATCTGGCAAATCGTGGGGCTCTGGCTCAGGTGACGGCCATGAGTTTGACCGGCGGATTCGGCTCAGAGGTTCAGAAAAGGGCTGAGCTTGCCCTCAAGAACAACCTGGTTCACCTGATTGCTTCTGACGCCCATGATGCTCAAAAAAGAAAACCTGTTTTAAGTCAGGCGGTGGAGCTGGCAGCCAGAATTATTGGCCGGGATAAAGCTGAGGCCATGGCTCAGGAGATTCCGCGGGCGATATTGAGCAACGAATTAATCCCGGACTGGGGCAGCCCGATAAATCCTGAAGCAGGCAAGAAGTTTTTCGGTTTTTTTAAAAAACAAAAATGAACTTGCATTTAGGTCTTAAAATGATTATATTTACCTAGAAGGGAGGCGAAAATGTTACGTAAAGAAGTTTTTCGTTCACCTGCTTTAATGGGATTGACCATTGCTTCATTTCTGCTGATCATGCTTCCACTTGAAAGTCTGGCCCGTCCAGCTGTTCAAAACGGAGCCCTTATCGGCTTCATTTACAGCAGCGATATGAAGACGCCGGTGGAAAAGGCTGTGGTCAAGATTCGTAACGTAGAGGATGGCATGGAATATGCCAGCAGTCCTTCCGATAATACTGGTGCCTACAAGATCGGTCAAGTGAAAGAGGGGAAATACATCCTGGGTGTGACTGCCCCTGACGGTGATTACAATTTCCAGTACATTCTGGTAGTTAAGGGCGGTGAAGTTGGCAAGCTCTCCTTGGCTCTAAAAGCCGGTGATGTTACCACGCTTGGACAGGAGGAGCCAAAAGCTCCTGAAAAAGAGAGGGTTTCCTTCTTCAGAACGCCTGTGGGAGTGGCGGTTTTGATGGTTGCCACAACCCTGGCCCTTTATGGAACCTTCAAGCTTCTGGAGGGCAAGGAAGAAGCTTCTCCGTCAAAAAAGTAGAGCAGACCAAACTCTCGATCTTTTACTCTCAGTCCCAAAGATAAGGTAGAAGTACAGAAAAAAGCAGGAGTTCATAACTCCTGCTTTTTTTTATATAAAGAATCATTAAAATAGAGGCAATGGAAAAAACTCTATTTGTCTTGCTCTGTCTCCTTATCTGGCTTTTGCCCCTTCCCTTTGGAGGAAATATTGAATGGGCGGTTTTCGGCTTTGAAGTCTCGGTTTTTGTTCTTTTTTTGATTTTTATGTTCAGTCAGATCAAAAGAAAAGAGTACCAGAAGGTGAGCTCAGTATCAGGAGGGACACTATTCTCACTTTTCCTTGTCCTCATCAGCATATTTTTTATTGTTTGCCTGACCCAGATTGTTCCTCTTCCCTCTTCTGCCGTAAGAATTCTATCTCCAGCAGCCTGGCAGTGGAGACAGGCACTGGTTTCAACCGGGCTGTTTGAAAACGAAACCTTTAATACCCAGACTGTTTCTCTGTCACCCTGGTCCAGCGCTTATGAGGTTGTCAAATACCTGGCATTTGCAGCCTTCGTCTTCTTGCTGTCAAAATCCGTTAGCACTGTGAAGAGGGCCCGGGCTTTAGCGCTTGTGCTCGTCAGCGCCGGAGTCTTTCAATCTCTGTATGGCCTTTCAGAATATTTCAGCGGGACCAACCGGATATTCACCTGGGTTAATCGTTATTACTCTGGGAGTGCTTTTGGCACTTTTGTTAACCGCGACCATTATTCAGCCTTTCTGGAGATGATTTTTCCCCTGAGCCTTGGATATTTTCTGGTCAGGGCAGATTATTTTGCTCTGAAGCCGGGATTGAGTCTGAGACAGAAGATCGCCAGTTTTGGCCAGGAAAAAGTCCAGAAATCGATTATCTTTATCCTGCCCCCGGTCATCATCGGCATAGGTCTTCTATTTTCGCGCTGTCGCTCAGGAATAATCATTCTTGTGGTTACCTTTTTCCTTACTCTGTTGCTGCTTTCTCTCACTGGTGTTACGGGAACGAGAAAGACAGAAAAAAGACTGGTTAAAATGGTGATTTTTTTGGTTATCCTGAGCGTTTTATTGATCGGCATGGAACCGATTCTCGAGCGCTTTACTTATGGCGGATTTTTTGACCACAACCGGATCCTCTTTTATAACTATACCACAGGCTTGATGACTGACTATCCCTTAACGGGTGCTGGACTTGGAACCTATGTTCAGGCCATCAATCCTTATGTTCAGAAAGACCTTTATATCATACTTAGCCACGCTCATAATGACTATCTGGAAATGCTGGCCGAAACCGGTTTTATAGGGGGCGGGAGTCTGATTCTGGCTGGTTTTCTGGGACTGGGCCTGGCCTGGAAAAGATGGCTAAAAGCTTCCGACCCCCTGGCCAGAGGTATCGGGCTTGGGGCAATGATGGGCGTTTTTTCTCTCTTTTTTCACAGTCTGACGGATTTTAGCCTCAGGATGCCAGGAAACGCGATAATGTGGCTGAGTCTTTTTGTTCTCTGCCTGAAGGTCCCTCTTCTGTCCCGGAAAGACCTGGAAGCCGGGCTTGAATCGGGGTTCAGATGAGAAAGATAGGAACTAAAGTCATTTATGTGCTGGCCGTCGTTGTCTGCCTGGCAGCTCTAGTTGGAGCCATATCTTTTTTTCTTGGTTATAGTTCTTATTATCAATATCAAATGGCCAGGCAGGAGATCAAAAGCCTGGAAAAGGATTTTCCTGATCTGGAAAGAAAGCTGAAGCAAGGAGTGCATTTTTATCCACTGCCGCTTTTCTATGAGCAGCTCGGTCGACTCCGGCTGGAAAGAGCCCTGGCTGAAATTGAATTTGGTATTCCGGAAAAAAGTGATGGGTATCTTGACGAGGCCAGGGAGGCGTTGATAACAGCCATCAAAGGCAATCCTGTTGATTATCCTTCCTTCTGGGAGCTGGCCAAGGTTTATTTTCTCTATAACTACCCGCTTCCAACTTATGCGCAGAAAGGCAGGGATTTTTGCCGGGAAGCAATCAGAAGATATCCTTGTAATGAATTTCTTAACCTGAATGTTCTTTTTGTCTTTTTTAGTCAATGGTCGCTTCTCGAAGAAAATGAGAGGGATTGGCTCAGGGAAAGAATTCAAAACCTTTCTGCTTCTAATCCCCGATTTCTGGACAAATTAAAAAACAAATGGCGGGAGAATCATAAAGAGGCTGCAGACCTGGAAATAAGGCTGAAAAACCTCGGATTATAAGAGGGAAACGCACTTTATTGATAATCTGATAAAAGGCAATCAGGGCTGAGTTAAGGAGAGATGGAATTCTTGTTCTCAGGAGAGGCAGAGGCTCTTAAGGCTGGAGTCGTCCAGATAGACATGATAAAGATTTATGATGATTAAAGGACGATTGGATTTTAAATTTTATGTTGAGAAAAGGAGTTCAAAAGTGACAAACAAAATCAATAAAGTTCTGACCTCTCTTGCCTTAATCTTAGGTTTGATTCTTCCCTTAATGGCTGCGGAAAAGAAGACAGATGAGCAAGCCGCTGGTTCAGAAAGATATTCCAGGTTTTTAAAGGGAATAAACCTGCCTTCATGGTTCTGGTTGAATAAAGGAAAGGTGGGACCGCTGGAAAAACGGTTTTCTGAAAAGGACCTGCGCCTGATCAAAGAACTCGGTTTCACGTTCGTCAGGCTCCCGGTGGATATGGCTAATATCTATGCTCCAGAAAGAGAGGACCTTTTAAAGCCTGAGGCCATGGCCCTGCTGATGGCCGGGATAAGGAAGATACTCGATTTTGGGCTGGCAGTTAATTTTGACCTTCACAGCGTTGCCCAAAAAAAGGGCGGGTCAGATTATTCAGGCCCTCTGGGAAAAGACGAACAGTTCACTCGAAATTTCTTTCGTTTCTGGGAAAAACTGGCTGAAAAGCTCGCGACCTTTGACCCGGAAAGGCTGGTCATTGAACCCATGAACGAGCCCGTCTTTCAGGGTGAGGAGAGTAGATGGCCACCTATTCAGAAAGAGCTGGTGGCGGCTATCCGGGAGAAGGTTCCGCATCACACAATTCTGGCCACAGGTGCCTTCTGGTCCAACCTGTCAACACTCATAAATCTCCAGCCGCTCGATGATCCAGATCTCTGGTACGTTTTCCATTTTTATGAGCCCCATATTTTCACCCATCAGGGAGCTTACTGGAGTTCAGAATGGGTCAAACCCCTCCGGCAGGTGCCGTACCCCTCCTCACCTGAAGCAGTGCTGAAAGCCATTTCTCTGGTAGGCCGTGAAGACATTAAAAAGTATCTTCGATTCTATGGTGAAGAACGCTGGGATGCTCAGAAAATAGAAAGAGGAATATTAAAAGCTGTTCAGTGGGCAGAAAAGAACGGCGTGAGATTGTTCTGCAATGAATTCGGAGCTTATCGGAAATACTGTCTGCCGGCTTACAGGATAGCCTGGACGAAGGATGTTCGAAACGCCCTGGAGAAATATGGCATCGGCTGGGCGATGTGGGAATTTGACGGAAGCTTTGGCCTGGTTTTTCGGGAAGAAAGTCGGGCCGTGGTGGACCGGAATATTGCCTCTGCCCTGGGATTAAGAATTGATTGAATGATATAATCTAATTCTTTCCCCTTTTTTATCCTCTGACCGCATTTTTAAAAGCAGATTGAATCCGGTTGAATTGTTCCTTAAGTCCCTCAGGCAGGCTTGAGTCGGCAATTCTGGTGGTCAGTTTGAAGCGGGAAATTTCTTTGAGGTAGTGCTCTACCTGATCTGTTCGCTTGAGGTTATAAGCTGAGACCGTCAGATAGACAAAGGCTTCGCCCAGCAAATCCGGTTCGTCGAGAAAACCAAAGGCAGCAAGCTTAAAATCCTGGAAGGCTTCGTCAAATTCTCCCCTGTTGAAAACCTGTTTAGCTTCTTCAAAAAGGTTAAGATAGAAGGGGTCAACTCTGGAGGTCGGCGGTTGAGATTGTTGGGGCTGAAGGCTCATGCCTGGAAGGATAAAAAGGAAAAGAAAAGCCAGGATGCTTGGGCAGAAGTCTAATCTATGTTTTACTCGTGAAACCATGGTCATCTTCAGCCCTCCCTGAAGCAAATCGAATTTTAAGCTTTTCTACTGGATAAAGCAACAGGCCGGAGCAGCTCAAGATTTTATTGCTCTGAAGTTATGCGGTATAATTAGAAAAAAATAGAAGAAAGGGAGCAGCCTGGCTTTGAGACCTCTTAAAGGTGTTGACTTCAGAAAGATGGCCGCAGTCTCGTCTCTGGCTCTTATACTTCCTTCTTCCATTGTTGTTGGACTCATAATTGGCTATTTTCTTGATCGATGGCTGAAAACCGCACCATGGATGTTGCTCGTCTGGACTATCCTGGGTGTGATTTCAGGAATCACCAGTCTTTTCAGGGGGATCAAACGATATCTCCTTGAAAATCAGGAAGAGACTGATAAGGCTGGTAACCGCTCTGGTTCAGATGTATCTTAAAAGATGGAGAGCATATAGAGAAGAAGGAGCATAATGAAAGAAGATAGCCTTGAGACTTCTTTAAACAGAGTGCCTCTTGAGACAGTCATCCTGGGCACAGTTGCCGGCATTATCGGCGGCCTGGTTTTTGAACCCGTAGCTGGAATCCTGGTTTTTGTTGGATCCCTGGTAGCTACCATCAGCTTTGTTTCACTTAAATCCTTTATAGACAGATACTTAGGCAAGCAAAAATCCTTGGTCCTGAGAAAGGCGATACTGATGTACATTCTCCGCCTTGTGTTGATTTGTCTGGTATTTTTAATTATAATTTTTTTGTTTAAAGGCAGGGTTATTGCCTTTATAGCGGGTTTTTCTCTCATCGTGATTTCTGTGCTGGTCGAAGCTCTCAGAAGTTTGGTTTGTGTAAAGCAATGGAAGGCTTAGAACACGGTCTGCTGATTGTTCAAATTTTTAACCGTATTTTTGGCGTTCCGCTGGCTGCCCTTCTCCGGATTTTTGGACTGGAGGTAAAGGATCCATACCACCTGATACCTGATTATCTGGTTATGGTTATAATTGTCGTGGTTGTGCTGTCGATCGTTTTGAGCCTGGCCAGCCGAAGTCTCCAGCTGGTGCCGGGTAAGAATCAGGTACTTGCTGAAAGCATCATTGATTTCTTTGAAGATTTGATTCTTGATACCATCGGCGAGCAGGGGAAAAAGTATCTGCCCGTCGTAGCCACAGTTGGGTTGTTCATTCTGACTTCGAACCTTCTCGGGCTGATTCCGGGATTTATGTCGCCCACAAGTAAGCTTAACGTCACCGTGGGCTGTGCTCTTGTAGTCTGGTTCTATTATCACTGGCAGGGAATCAAATCCCGGGGCTTGCTGGGATATTTGAAACATTTTACCGGGTCGAACCCCTTTTTAGCGCCGTTGCTTTTGCCCATTGAAATCATCAGTCATTTTTCCCGGCCGGTTTCGCTCTCGATGCGTCTTTTTGGTAACATATTTTCCGAGGAGCTGTTGATTTTGATCATTGCCTCCATTCTGCCCTATTTTCTGCCTTTGCCTTTTATGGCTATTTCGATTTTTACAGCCGTCATCCAGGCCTATGTTTTTGTTCTGCTGACCTGCATTTATCTGGCAGGGGCAGTGACTCATGAAGAGGAACATTAATGAAAAGGAGAATGTCTATGCTTCAAAAAAGAAAAATTATTGGCCAGCTAATCTTCTTCTTTGCTCTGGGCTTTACTCCGCTGGCGGCTCAAACCATTGACCCGGCCCGAGCATCTCTTTTCAGACTCTCGATCATCGTTGGAGCGGTGGTCATCACTCTGGCCGTGATTGCTGGAGCTTTCGGTCAAGCCAAAGCTATAAGCGCCGCCTGTGAAGGGATTTCGCGCAACCCGGCAGGCGGCCAATACATTCGTGGCATCTTAATCTTCGGCCTGGTGCTGATTGAAACCCTGGTCATTTATGCTCTTCTGATAACCATTATCATCCTTATGGTCAAGTGGGGCGCCTATTCATAAGGCCTTCCGGGCCTTCATCGGATAGATGGCCGTAAATATTATCCGGATATTATTAACCTCTTTTAAGAGGTTCAATGACGACCGCTGCTGGACAGCGGCCATCGTCATCTCTTATTTCGCATTGCTCTGCGTCATCCCGCTGATTGCGCTTGTTGCTTTTCTTGGTGCGAAAATCATGGGCAGTTCAGAGCTCGTTTTCCGCAGCCTGAACATCTTCACCGAAGAATTTTTTGCCAGGATGGACCCGGCTTTCTTCAAAAGACTCCAGACGCTGGGTAATAATATCTCCAACCTGGGCTGGTTTGGACTGTTCGGATCCCTTGTTGCTGCTTCTTTCCTTTTTTCCAACCTGATTTCGTCTCTGAATCAGATCTTCAGGGCCAGGTATAACCGGTCTTTTTTTTACAACCGGCTGATAGAGTACATGGTGATGGTCATAATCGGAGTTATCATGTTGTTGTCGCTGTCGATTACTGCTGTCTGGACAGCCTTACAGCGGTCAGTAAAGGAAAGCCCGGTGGTTTCAGAATTTATTAATCCCAGGTTCATTAATTTTCTTAACAACTTCTTTTTTCAGTATCTCCTGCCTTACGGCCTTACTTTTTTGATGCTTTTTTTCCTTTATAAATTCATTCCAGAGGTTAAGGTCCATACGCGCAGTGCCCTGATTGGCGCCGCGATTGCGTCTCTTTTCTGGGAGCTGTTTAAAAGAGGCTTTGCCTTCTATGTTATTCATTTCTCCGCTGTCGGGGTTGTGCTTTCCAAGGTTCTGGCCGGGACTTTGACCTCAGTGATTTTCTTTCTGCTCTGGATTTCTTCTTCGCTTTTGATTCTTCTCTGGGGTGCAGAGCTGGCTGCAGTCTTTAATGAACACCTGGAAGCGGTAGCAGCTGAAAAGCAAGCAGATTAAACTTGCTTGACTTCAGGACAAATTGAGATGTGTTGAGAGAAAGTCAAGCAGCCTTTTTTTGGGCAGGGCTCCGACAGTTGAGTCAACGGGCAGTCCATTTTTAAAAATGATAAGGGTCGGGATGCTAAGGATCTGGTAGCTGGCCGAGAGGCGCGGATTTTCATCCACATTGACCTTGACTACTTTCAGCTTTGCCTGATATGTTCCGGCAATCTTTTCTATCACGGGTGCTATCATCAGGCAGGGAGCACACCAGGGCGCCCAGAAATCCACCAGGACAGGCAGGTCTGATTTAAGAACTTCCTCCTCGAAAGAGTTATCTGTGGCTTGAGAAACATTTTTGTTCACCTTATCCTCCGGCTCTGACGTCCATGGCTTTCTGGTAAAGGATCTGGTATTTTTTTATGAGTCTCGACCAGGAATTGTCTTGATGGAAACAATTTAACCTTAGATTACTCCAGCGTTCGGGTTGAGAATAAACGGCAAGAGATTCTTTGACGGTCTTCAGGAAAGCTTCAGCCGAATATTCAGAGAAAGCGAATCCGGTACCGTGCAGATTACCGGAAGAATAGGGCTGTACTGATTCCTGAAGACCACCGGTAGCCCTGACCACCGGAACAGTGCCATAGCGCAGAGCATGCAACAGAGTAAGACCGCAAGGTTCTTCGAGGGAGGGCATCAGCAACAGGTCGGCCCCGGCTATCACCTGATGATAGAGAGAAGAATTGAAGTCGAGCTTGGCTCCGAGTTTTCCCTGGTATGCACCCTGAAGTTTTCTAAATGCCTGTTCATAAATCTCTTCTCCCTTGCCGACAACCAGCAGTCCACAACCAGAAGTCATCAGAGGAGCCAGGATTTTCAGGATGAGGTCAATACCTTTAAGCCTGGTAAGATAACCGACCACAGCCAGCAGAGGTATGTTTTCGTCTATATTCAGCTGGAACTCTTTAATCAGTTGTCTTTTACAGACTTTTTTTCCCTCAAGGTTGTGCGCAGAAAAATTAGCTGGCAGCAGAGGGTCTGTAGCCGGATTCCACTCCTCGTCATCGATGCCATTTCTTATACTGTAAAGCGGCTTATTTCTGCGTGAGAAAAAAGAACAGATATCCTGGTGATTGTGCAAAACTTCATTCCTGTAAGTGTGACTTACCGTGTTGACCGCATCAGTGAAAAGAATTCCGGCTTTGAGAAAATTGAATTTGCCGCGGAAAGCCAGTTGATAAGAATTCAAATAGTTCCAGTCGAGGCCGGTTAAACTCAGGGATTCAGCCGGAAATTCTCCCTGATAGGAAAAATTATGGATGGTCAGAACACAGGCTGTTTTTTTAAAGGGGGCTTTCTTCTGATAAGTTGATTTCAGGAAAAGCGGCGTCAGACTGGCTGGCCAGTTGTGACAGTGGATTAGGTCAACTTTAATCCGAAAGTTTGAGAGAAATTCGCAGACCGCCCGGTTAAAAAAGATGAAGCGCTCATCGTTATCTGGATAATCGCCCTTTGGGGACCCGTAAATATACTCGCGATGAAAATATTTAGGCTGGTCTACGAGATAAAGAACGTATTTTCCGAGGTCTGCCCTGTAAATAGAAGCTTTTAGTTTTTTCTTACCTACCGGGACGAGAAGCTCCTGGGTCACCAATTCCTTAGGCAGAGATTCTATTTCTGGCCAGCGATAATGGGGCAAAAAAGTGATGAGCTCCGTACCTGACCTGGCCAGATACTTGGCCAGCCCGGCTGTGGCTTCTGATAATTCGCCCGACCGAGCATATGGGGCGAGTTCTGGAGTGATAAGGGCCAGCCGGAGTTTCTTTTTCATAAGAAAAAATAATAGCTGGACAGAGCGAAAAAATCAATCATAGCAGGCAACTGGATGGATAAGCAGAATGCGTTCTTGAAGGTCTTTTATTTAGTTTAGTTATTATTCAGCCCAACCCAGCTTCTCTTTGACCAGCTCGTAGTAGCTCCGCCAGGGCGAGGCGACAAGGAGAAGCACCTTTTTTGATTTTCTGACCTCGATCGTTTCGTTTTTTCCCATGGTCTGTCCTCTCTGGCCGTCAATGGTCAGATAAACTTTTTCCTCAGGGGTCAACAATTTGATTTTTATTATTGAACTGGCCGGGATGAGTAAGGGCCGGAAGGAGAGCGTATGAGGACAGATGGGCGTGAGAATTATGGTCTCCACCCGGGGATGGACAATCGGCCCGCCAGCAGAAAGAGAGTAAGCGGTTGAGCCTGTTGGGCTGGAAAGAATAAGTCCATCTCCTTTCAGTCTGGTTACTTCTTTTCCGTCAACAAAAATGAGCATTTCAATCATCCGGGCCAGGGCTGATTTATTCAGGACGACATCGTTGAGACAGATATCAGTTCCGTCCTTGTATTTAATCTCCAGAAGGCTTCTCCGGCTGATGAAATCATTTTTGTCCTTGATAAAAGCTGTCAGCACTGGTAAAGCTTCAGCCACTGGAATCTCGGTCAGGAAACCAAGCCGGCCCAAATTGATTCCGATGACCGGAGTCGCGGCCCTGGCGGCAAAGGGAGCGATACTTAGTAAAGTTCCATCTCCGCCAAGCACGATCACAGCTTGACTCATCTCAGGAAGTCTATCGCGGGGATAACCTGTCCTGATTTTCAGCTTTTCAGCCGCAATCGTTTCCAGCAGGCATTCGATTTTCTGCTTCTGAAGAAAATTGACTATTTCCTGAAGAAGTTTTTCAATGCCGGGAGCATGAGGCTTGATGATGATGCCTATTTTTTTAATTTTCTTCTTTTCCTTCATTAACAAGAATCTCCTGGATTAAGTTTTTTAATTTGTCTTCAGTCAGAGCTCCTGTGCCGGGTTTAAGCCAGGCCAGAAATTCCTGATTCCCTTTCTGGCCGAGAACAGAACAGGCGAGAAGCCCCTTGACTCCGAAGCCCGAAGTTTGAGCCTGGCTTAGCACTTTTTCAAGAACCTGCTGATGAACTTTTCTATCTTTGATTATACCCTTTTTGCCGACCTGTTTTCGACCGGCTTCAAATTGGGGTTTTATGAGCACGAGAAGGTCGCCTGAAGGCATGGTCTTTTTTATGGCAGGAAGGATTTTCAGAACAGATATAAAGGAGACATCTACGGTCGCAATTTCAGGAACTTCAGGCAAGTCTTCAGGTTCAAGAAATCGGGCATTCTTTCTAATTGCCACAACACGCGGATCCCGTCTTAGCTTCCAGTCCAGTTGCTTGATGTTGACGTCTACACAATAAACTTTCCTGGCGCCGAACTGCAGCAAACAATCAGTAAAGCCGCCGGTTGAAGCGCCAATGTCCAGAGCAATTTTTCCGGAAGAATCAACCTGAAAAGCCTTCAGGCCCTGTTCCAGCTTGGCACCGCCCCGACCGACATAAGCAAAACTCTCGACAAGTGTTATTTCTGATTCTTGATTGACTGGCTGTCCGGCTTTGAGAACCGGCTGACCGTTGACGAGAACTCTTCCGGCAAGAATCAAAGCCTGAGCTCTTTGGCGACTCGAAACGAGCTCGCGGTCAACCAGCATAACGTCGAGCCTGATTTTTCTCATCCAACATCTCTTCTTAAGTGATTTTTTCTTTTTGGTAAAAATCACTGATGAGTTCTACCAGGCTTTCCGGGTCGAGCCGGAGAAGTCTTCTTACTTCTTCGGGTTTGCCCAGGGGGTAAACTTCCGAAGGAAGGCCAAAGCTCTTGAACCTGGGATGATAAATTCCTTTGCGGTCAAGAAGTTCTCTGACTGCACTTCCAAACCCTCCCTCCAGAACGCCCTCCTCAAGAGTGAAGATAACATTTGCTTTTTTAGCCAGGCTGACAATTAAATTTTCATCCAGTGGCCGGGCAAAGCGGGCATTGACCGCAGCCAGAGAGATGCCTTTTTCTTCGAGTTTTCCAGCCACCCTTAGGGCACGATAAACCATATTTCCATAACCTAATATCAGGTCTCGACCCGGTTTCAGAAGCTCAGCCTCACCGACAGGGATAAACCTGAATTCCTTTTCAACTTCCACGCCGAGACCCTTGCCTTTGGGAAAACGGATGGCTGTCGGGTGCCCGTAATAAAAAGCAGAGAAAACCATATGCCGGAGCTCGTTTTCATCTTTGGGGGCCATAAGGATAATATTGGGCAAATGTCTGAGATAAGCTATATCGTTAGTTCCCTGGTGAGTCGGGCCATCATCGCCGACAATCCCGGCCCGGTCAAGAGCGAAGACCACAGGCAGGTCCATCAGACAGACTTCGTGAAAGACCTGGTCATAGGCCCTCTGTAAAAAAGTTGAGTAAACGGCCACTATGGGTTTAAGCCCGGAAATAGCCAGGCCAGCAGCAAAATTGACCGCATGCTGCTCAGCTATGCCCACGTCAAAGAAACGGTCCGGGTACTCATCAGCGAACTGGTTGAGACCTGTCCCGTCAGGCATGGCAGCCGTAATGGCCATTAAGCTTTCATCCTTCTTTCCGAGCTCGGTCACGGCCTCGCCAAAAATCCTGGAATAGGTTGGTGCGTTTTCCGCGTTTACAGGCTGTCCGCTCGAAATGACGAAAGGTGAGACACTGTGGAATTTTTCCGGGTCCAGCTGAGCCGGCCGGTAACCTTTGCCTTTCTGTGTTACACAGTGAACCAGAATCGGTCCCGGATGCCTTCTGGCTGTTTCCAGAGCTTCAATCAGTGTGTAAAGGTTATGGCCATGAATCGGTCCAAGATAACGGATGCCGAGTTCTTCGAAGAAGATTCCAGGAAAAAAAGTCTTTTTCAACAGGTCTTCCAGAGCGCGAGCAGCTTTGATCAAAGGCCACCCGATCTTGGGAATTGACCTTAAGACTGATTTCGCCTGTTCTTTCATCCGGAGATAAGGTTGACCGGAAACCAGATATGAAAGATATCTGGACAGAGCTCCGACATTGGGTGAAATGGACATTTCATTAAAGTTAAGCACGATTATCAATTTCTGGCGGAGATGTCCGATTTGATTCAGAGCTTCATACGCCACACCTCCGGTCAGGCTGCCGTCGCCGACAACCGCTATGACATTATAATCTTCTTTTCTTTTATCTCTGGCCACAGCCAGGCCCAGGGCTGCGGAAAGTGCCGTGCAAGCGTGGCCGGTGTTGTAAACATCATGTTCGCTTTCTTCCAGGGAGGGGAAGCCCAGAAGACCCCCGAATTGTCTTAAGCGAGAAAATTCTTTCTGCCTGCCCGTCACCAGTTTATGAGTATAACATTGGTGGCCCACGTCCCAGATGATCTTGTCGCTGGGAGAATTGAAGACGTAATGAAGAGCCAGAGTCAGCTCAACCACTCCAAGGTTAGAGGCCAGGTGACCTCCGGTTTTGGCCACGGTTTCGATTATTTTGATTCTTATTTCGTTAGCCAGCTCATTGAGTTCGTCCAGGCTGAGGTTTTTAAGGTCCTGCGGTGAATTGATTTTTGGGAGTAGCCTGGCCGGGCTCATGTTTCCACCTCAGAACGGAGTTTTAATTGCCGGACAAAGTGGGCAAAAATTTCCGACT
>Ga0172363_10000002_pt1 | contig 182729 bp, 180 predicted proteins | sample LakKivs2_kivu2a2_FD_114541 | JGI IMG/M metagenome (GOLD analysis project Ga0172363, IMG submission 114541) | Sediment microbial communities from Lake Kivu, Rwanda - Sediment s2_kivu2a2 | ecosystem: Environmental > Aquatic > Freshwater > Lake > Sediment | place: Rwanda: Western Province, Lake... | reverse complement strand
TTCTCGGCTACAGCTACTACGCGCCAGCCGACGCCGCAGCTGGACTGGCCATCCCGCCGCTCCACATCAACGGAGTCGCGCCCGATGTGAAGATCATACCGGTGAAGGTCCTCGCGGACTACAGCATCGGGGTATCGCACACGGACCCGGTCAACTACACGACGATGAAGTTCGTCATGGGGACCGACCGCGCAGTGGCGGCTGGAATAGTCTACGCGACCGATCTGGCACGCGCGGGCTACGCGCCGATGGTCATCACAATGAGCCTCGGAGGCCCTGCGCCGTCTCAGGTAATGGAGGATGCGATAGACTACGCGATAGACAACGGCGTGATTGTCGTAGCCTCTGCAGGGAACGAGGGAGACGCTGGAATGGGCTGGCCTGGAGCCTACCCGCAGGTCATCTCCGTCGGAGCCAGCGGCTGGAAGTACGAGTGGTACGGACCGGACCACGCTGCACCGCCACCGTCGTTCAGGCTATGGTGGCTGCAGGATGACACCTGGGGATTCAACGACATCCCGGAGGACGCAACAGCCCTCGTAGACGAGGTCTATGTCGCGAGCTTCAGCAGCAGGCAGCTCGAGGGACAGCAGCTAGACGTCCTTGCGCCTGGGACCTGGGTCAGGGGACCATACCCCGGATATCCCGGATACGCCCACCTGCCGTGGTGGAGCTCAGGCATCGCTTGGCTCGTCTCAGTCAACCCCGGCAACTTCTACTACCTGGGCGGGACGAGCATGTCCGCGCCGCACGTGACCGGAGTCGCCGCACAGATGCTCGAGAAGAACGCTGACCTCGCGCAGGCGGATGTCGAGCAGATCCTCAAGGAGACCGCACTGCCCATCCCGGCGGGGGAGATGAGCATCTTTGACATCAGCCCGTCCCCGGGTTACTACACGTTCTCTTGGGAAGACAACGCGACCGGGTCAGGGCTGATTCAAGCAGACATGGCTCTCGATGCGGTGGCATAAGCGAAGAGTCCTGCGGAAGAAACCCCTCAAAACCCCTTTTCTAATTCTCTTTGGTTTGGGCTCTGACATCGCCATGGTTCCATGATTCGATGGTCTGGGGCATCAGAGGCTCCAATTCGCGGTCAGGAAGCGTGAAAGAGAAAGTCGATCCCTTGCCCGCTTCTGACTCGACCCATATCCGTCCCCCGTGGCGTTCGACTATCTTCTTGCACGTGGCGAGGCCGATGCCGTTGCCTGGGTAGTCCTTTCTGGTATGGAGCCTCGTGAACATGTTGAAGATCTTTCCGTGGAACGCGGCGTCAATGCCGATGCCGTTGTCTGCGAACGATATCTGCCAGGCGTTTGGCTGGCGCTTCGCTGTTATTCTCACATGCGGAGGGTCATTGCCGTGGAATTTCACCCCGTTGTCGACGAGGTTCCGGAAGACGGTCGCCATCTGCTGCTCGTCGACCATCGCCGAGGGAAGAATGTCCGCCTTGATCTTCGCCCTATGGTCGTGAATCGTCTGACTGAGGTCCGAAAGAGTGACCTTGAGAATATCGTTCAGGTCCACCTTCTTGAATAGCTGCTTTCTCGTTTCGAGTCGCGAGAACGTCAGGAGGTCATCGATCATGTTGTGGAGTCTAGCGGATGCGTTGACTGCGCGGGAGATGTAGTCTTTCGCGGTGTCGTCCAACCTGTCACCATAGTCCATCGCAAGGATCTCTAGGAATCCCGATATCGTCCTCAGAGGCTCTCTCAGATCGTGCGATGCCACGTAGGCGAAGTTCTGCAGCTGGGCGTTCGAGCGTGCGAGTTCCATCTCGACGTTCTTCTGCGAGGTGATATCGACGTATGCCTGCAGCCCACCGGTGAGCCTGCCGTCCTCCGCTTTCATGGGAACGGCAGAGGCCAGGATCGTCTTTCGCTTTCGGTCCAGTCCCACAATGTCGATTTCCATGGGTCCCACCGGCGTGGCTTCACTCATCGCCTTTGCGAGAGGCCAGTCGTCGGGATGGAGGCGATCCCCCGTGTCGGGATTGTAGCCGACGCATCGGATAGCAGAGACCTTTGTGATGTCCCCTCCCCAGATCTCGTTCACCTGGCTGTTGATCGTGGTTACTCTGCCTGTCGAATCCGCAACGGTCACCGCGACAGGCAGCGAATCAAGGATGAATTCTAGTTTGTTCCTCTCTTGGCTGATAGCCTTTTCTATGCGCTTCAGTTCAGAGATATCCTGCGAAAATGCCGCGCCCGCAACGATCTTGCCATCAGTATCCCGGAGGGGTAAGGCCGAGGCGATGATCGTTCCTCGGGAACCGTCGAAGCGCATGATATCGAAAACCCTGCCGGTTATCTTCGTCCCGGTCTTTATCGTCTCCGCTATCGGCCAGTCTTCCAGTCTGACTGGTCTGCCGGTGTCGGCCCACCATGCCTGGAACTGCCGGTAGTCCTCGAAGCTATGGGGCAGAGGTATCGTCCCTCCCCACATCTTCCGCAGGGATTCGTTGATGACCTGGAACTTGCCAGTCGTGTCCGTAATCAGCACGCCGACAGGCATTGACGAGATAAGCGCCTCTAGTCTGCTCTTCGCGGTCGCGAGTTCGTCGTTGCTTCGTTCCAGGATTACCATGTATTCTTGGAGTGCGTTCTCAGCCTCCTTGCGTTCTGTTATGTCCTGTCCTTGAGCAATCGTGGCGGCCAGGGTTTTCCCGTCCTCCTCGTAGACGTTCGCGGAGTTCCAAAGCGCGACTCTGGTCTTCCCGTCTCTTCGACGGATTGGTATCTCCACAGACTCCCATCGTTCGCCTGACAATGTCTTGGCAATAAGCGCTAGCGCACCCTCTTTCGAGCCTTCCGGGAATAGGAGACCGAGGTCCTTCCCAATGACCTCTTCTGCGGAGTAGCCAGTCATGCGCTCAAATGCCCGGTTGAAGCGCGATATCCTGAATGCGGTGTCCCAGACTATTATTGGCGCGTTGGCGTATGTGAAGAGCTTCTCTAGATACTCGCTGGTGCTCCTCAGAACGTTTTCCGCGACCTTCGCGTCCGTAATGTCGCGGACGACGGATACAGACCCGATGATCTCGCCGCTCTCTCCCCTCACAGGAGTCGAGGTCACCTGTTTGTACCTCAGATGGCCCGTCTTGGGCACCCTGATGATTTCCTCCTCGTTTCTCACCGTCTCCCCAGCGAGCGCCCGGAGTGGCGGCATCTGCTCGAGTGAACGAGGGGTGCCATCGGCCCCCATTATCCCCAAGAGTTCCGCGAATCTCTGGATGTCGATATCCTTCATGGAGGCGTCAATTCCGAACTGCGTCAGAGCTTGTGGATTCATCATGACGAGTTTCTGGTCCTTGGTCGCGAACCAGACCTCGTCGCTCATGCTGTTGACGAGCGCCGCGATTCTGTCTTTCTCCTCCTGGACGTTCTTCAGGAGCCCTTGGCTCTTCTCGATGGCCTGGATTCGCTCAGTGATATCTGTGAAGGTGGCCACCATGTGGCCGGGAGAGATGCGATATGCGTAGACTTCGAAGACTCCATTTATGGCTCCATGCGCATAATCGACTCTTTGCTGTCTCCACTCTTCTCCAGTGCGGGCTACGCGCTTATATGCCTCAACGACTTCCATTTCGAGAAGACCTGGGAATGCCTCTTCGATTGTCCTACCTAGCAGGCTCGCGTGGTCAATCTTCAGGATTTTCGAGGCGCTGGGATTGGCCCCCGCGAACACTAGCCTCCCGTCGTCCATGAGGTCGTAGAAGTGCATTCCGTAAGGCGCAGACTGAACGACCGAGCGGTATCTCTCCTCGCTCCGTCGCAGCACCTCGAGGTCCTGCTTCCTCTCCGTCATGTCCTTGAAGATCGTGTAGACTTGGTACGGCTTCGTTTCACCCGGTTTGAAGAGAGGGATCGCATTGACGTTGATCCAGCGGTAAGTCTTCTGTCTTGGATTGTATATACCCATCATGACGTCCTCTATCTTCTTCCCCGACCTGAGGGCGACCATGGCAGGATGCTCCAGGCCTGGAAACGGTGTACCGTCTTCGCGTATCGTGGTATTCTGAACGCTTACCGAACTCTCGCCAATGAACTCTTCCGGAGTCTTGCCGAGGATCTCTATGGCGGCGGGATTCATCGATATTACCCGTCCGTCCTTGTCCTGGTGGACTACTCCCTGGACCATCGTGTCGAAAAGTATTCTGTACCGGTCGTCTGCAGAATCATGTTGAGAGCCCTCCGACTTCGCATCTTCTGGGACGTGGATCTTCTTGGAGTTGGCTGCCATACCGATTGCAACACCCAACGTGTACTGGATGGCGCATTCATCAAGGAAGGAGCCTATAACCATTGTCCCTGAGCCTTATGTCTGGAGTTGGCTCTCGAGCTGCCCGCTGGCTTGTCGCGGAAGCGGGCTGGTATGGCCTCTAGGTCTCATAGTCAACAAGTGGGTCGTGACCCCGACCGCGATGACGATGAGGATTATTCTGATCACGGTGTTGGTCGTCATGAAGACGGCGGAGAGGGCTATGACCGCCCACAGGAGGGTCACCGTTCCGGCCTTGACTCTAGTTGGTATCTCATTGCCCTCCACGTAGTTCCTGAGGTACCGTCCAAAGAGCCTGTTCGACAGCATCCAGTCTTGCATCCGCTCTGAACCTCTCAGATAGCAAGCTGCTGCGAGCAGGAGAAGCGGTGTAGTGGGCAACAATGGGACTGCGATGCCTATTATTCCGATTGCGAGGGCCAAGGTCCCAGCTGCCGTCCAGAGAGCTCTTCCGAAACGACTGCGCGCGCTTGCCTTGGTGGACACCGAACAGGAGATGAATCCCGTCATCGCGATAAGCCCTTCGCCGTTTCCGACCGACGTGGCTCCTGGCCTCCCTACGCCAGTGCGGTTACATGTTTTTAGGGCGCGAGGCCGTCGCTAGCTCGGGAGAGACCGTGTATTGCCCGAAGTGTGGAGCAGAGTTGCCGGATAGCGCGGTCTACTGTATGAAATGCGGAACGAATATCGCTGGAGCCGAGTCCGCGCGGCGACAGAGCACGAAACCTGTACTAGCGCCCATCGATGCCACAGCACTGAAGTGCCCGAGCTGCGGAGCGCCCATTTCTCCTAAGTTCGGCGAGATGGTGATCTCCTGCGAGTACTGCGGCACCGCGATCGCGCTCAGTGGCGACGGATGGAGGGGCATCGATAAACAGACCATGCTCCCGATCGTGTTCGCCGACAAGCAGAGCATCGGCGCGAGGGTCCACGAGATGATGGACCGGGGACTGCTGCACAGACACCTCCAGGAGGATTCCACGCTGGAGGAGATGACTCTGAGCATGGTGCCCTACTGGATAGTGTCCGCATCAGCGACTACGTCGATAACGGCATCCGATGTGGCTGTCGAAGCCGGTCAGATTGCGACCACAGCGGCGTTGATTGGTGTCCTGGGAGGTGGTTTCGGAGGACGCAGGGGCATGGGGGGCATCGCGGGTCCCCTGGTCGCGGGGACCATGATAGGGACAATGATGGGCCCTGGGCGCGGGGGCGCGAGGAGAAGTTACGAGTTCGCTGACAACTACAACTTCCCGATAGTCGCGCTCAAAGGGTTGTTCGAGCACCAACCGAGGGATTACCAGTTCAATCTCGACTCACGTACGTTCTTCGACGCCTCCAAGGTTTCCAAGGACGTGAAGATCCTGAACGGAGACGTTGGGGAGGAGGCCGCAGAATACCAGGCTCGCGCGCTCGTAACCCAGCTTCAGTCGGAGAAGGCGCACGCGAAGTACCACATGATCCAGCAGGTGCATACCGAAGTGGCCATCGGCGGGGCGGAGCTCCTTTACGCACCCATCTGGTTCGTCCGATACGAGAAGGGCGGCCGGAAGATCTCGCTCGTCGTCGACGCGAATTCCGGCGGCGTAATCAACAGCATCGGCCTCGTCTAGAATCACACAGCTGTGGCAGGTCTTCTTGGCCCGGAAGGTTATTGCTACATGGGGCCGATACTTGTTTGCGCACAGATAGAATCCCTTGGGATGCAGGGTTGCGTGATTGATATGAGGAGACTGTTGATAGTAGCACTCAGTCTGGCTGTGGGCTTGATGTTGGCCGCCAACGTTAGCGCTTTCCCTCCGGCAACATGGAACGAGGGGGACGAGGCAGCGATATTCGGACACACCTTCAGCGAAGAATACTGGACCAACTCGTCCATGGAGGCGAAGACTCCCGCCGGTGACAATGTCACTTTCTCGGCTTCGTACATCAACTACGAGAACGTCCAGGCGTTCCTGCTCTGCCTGAACGAGATCGAGAATGACAACGGCACGGGCACGGTGCCGTTCCAGCTCTTCGGCATGCACTACACGACGCCCCAAGGCAAAGAGGTCTTCGTAGGCGCGGAACTGGCGTTCCTCATGGTCTTCAACGACACGTACAACGGTTCCGGACCGGGCGAGAACGGGTTGCCTGACCCGGGTCACGAGGAGGTCCTTTATGTCGTTCCCTTCGGGGCCGCGTCTGTGGTCGGCGGGTCTTACGTACCTGAGGTGACGGTCCACCCTGTCCAGAAGCTAGGCACAGGACACTATAAGTTTGGGATCCAGTACAACAACCTGTACGCGTTCGTCACCTCGAACTTCCTCGCGAGCGCCCTGCTTCGCACCGGATGGATCGCGAAGTTCAGCGAACTGACCGTGGATTACGAGATAACGATGGACAACGCCACCGGCGAAGTCAAGGCCGAGTCCTGGTACACCATCGGGGAAGTCACTGAGCTCTGGGCCGTGATCCTCGGGATACCGATCGCCGCGGACCCGAGGGACATCCCGGACACGATGGGCATCAGCGCTGTGCACTTCGTCACGATCTTCACCTCGAAGTACGACGGCGCTGCTGGCAACACCACGGGGAACACGCTCAACCCGGACATCACCGCGCCGCTCGATCAGGACATAGTGCTGAAGGTCGGGAACGGTGAGCGGGCGATGAAGATCGGGACGCGAGGGACCTTCGACCTTATCAACGAGAGCACGGGCATGGCGGTCAAGACCGACCAGCCGGCGCTTAACGCGATCGTGAGTGCGAAAGCCGTCGACCTGGTCCTCGTGGCATGGCAGCTTGGGTTCGGGGCAGGGGCAATGAGTGTGTTCGCTTACGGGCTCAGCGACTACGTGCAGTCGAAGTACACCGGTCCTCTGGACCTGGCCGAGAGGAGCCTCGTCCCGGCGAACAAGGACGGGCTCAACGCCGCTCCTCTCTGGTATGCGGTATCCTTCCCGAAATGGAACGGGTACAAGGTCGTGCACGACCCTGTCTACACTGCGTATGCCGACATCCAGGCGGAGACAACCAAGCCGTTCAACGCGGGAGGCCTGGTCGTGCTCCTGCTGATCATAGTCGTCGTGGTCGCGGTGGTCGTAATCGCCGCGAGGAGAAGGACAAAGTAGCGACTATCGCGGAGAAGCGGGAGGACCAGCGGGCAGCTGCTGCGTTATGCAGTGCACCGCTCCCCCGCCTATTTCTATATACGAGCATTCGACGCCTACGACCACGCGTCCTGGATACGCGCGTCTGAGAACGTCGATCGCCGTCCTGTCCTCCGCTATTCCGTAGGTGGGCATCACCACACCTCCGTTCGCGATGTAGTGATTCGTGTATCCGGGAGTTATGTGAATGCCGTCGACCTCTCTGGGCCGGGGCTGGACTATTCTGATGACCTCGATCGACCTGCCCTTGGCATCTGTTGCCGATTCGAGACGCTCAAGGTTCTCCTGCAGGTTAGGGAAGTTGGGATTGGTCTGATCCCGGGTGCATGAGGCCACTATCAGGTGTGGGCCTGCAAAGGTGGCGACACCGTCAACATGGCCGTCCGTGATGTCGTCCTTGACCCCTTCGGCGAGCCATATGACCTTCTCCACGCCCAGGAGCTCTCCAAGCTTCTGCTCGATCTGGTCCCTCGAGAGCTGAGGGTTCCGGTTCTTGTTCAGCAGGCATTGCTCGGTCGTGAGGAGAGTGCCTTCTCCATCGATGCTGATTGAGCCTCCCTCCAGAACCATCGGAGCATCGTGACATCTCATCCCTAGGTGCCGCGCGATTCGAAGGGGAGCGCTCGCATCCCTGTCGTAAGGTGGATACTTCCCGCCCCAGGCGTTGAAACGGAACTTCACGGCGGATACTAGGCCGTCCTCGTCCTTCACGAATATGGGGCCGTTGTCCCGTATCCATGAGTCGTCCAGAGGCATCTCGAGCACCTTGAAGTCGTCTCCGAGGACGTGATGCGGTTCGGAGACGACGGACGGGTCCGCCAGCACAGTGACTGGCTCAAAGCGGCCTATGGCCCTGATCACCCGGGCATATGCGGCCTTCGATTTGTCGATGTGGCCGTGCCATGTGCTCTCCTTGCAGGGCCAGGATACGAAGCATGATGCGTGTGTAGACCACTCGGCCGGCATTCGCAGTCCAGAGGTCATGAGTTCGGCTTCGTAATGGAGTTCGCCCAGTTTCAAAGTGCGCATCCCTGTGGTGGCTGTTCTTGGAAACAAAGATAGGAGTGGATTCCGTTCGCTCTCGCCGAGGTCGGATTCAGATGGATGAGGAATTCCGAGAGAAGTTCATCTCGTTGTGGGCCAAGTATTTCGGCAAGGCGCTGCTGCCGATAGGAGTGTTCTATTCGGACTCGCCTCCGTCGGAGGGCCTGACAACGACCGGGGGCGGGATATGCATCATCGAGCTGCTGCCCGCCGTGCTGAAGGGCAGGACCTTGTGCCTGTCCGCCGAGAGCAGGATCTGCGGAGGGGCGCGGAGGCAGCTAGGCTTCTCGGACCAGTTCGGAGGCAAGGACTTCGAGCATTTCCTCTCCTACGGCATCCCGGGGAAACTCAGAGGGGAACGATACAAGAAGACCCCTCAGTTGGTGCGCGAGATAGGCAGGTTCACTCCGCCGTTCAAGGCTCCCGAGGAGTACATAGTGTTCAAGCGCTGGGACAAGCTATCGTCATCGGATGAACCGCAGGTGGTCTTCTTCCTGGACAGGACGGACGTCATCGCCGGCCTGTTCACGCTGGCGAACTTTGACGAGGCGGATCCTAACGCGGTCATCTGCCCGTTCGGTTCTGGATGCTCGACGATAGTGTTTCATCCTTTCAGGGAGCTGACTTCCGCTCGTCCCAGGTGCGTTCTCGGGATGTTCGATATCTCCGCTAGGCCATGCGTCTCGGAGAATTCCATGTCGTTCGCGGTCCCGTATCCGAAGTTCGTCCGGATGGTCGACAATATGAATGAGAGCTTCCTCACGACGAGTTCCTGGAAGTTGCTCCGGCGACGGATGTGAATTGGCCCTGGCCCTCATACGAAGATGCAAATACGGACCCTCTGATTACCTCAGCTGAATGCCGAAACCATCGAGTTGTGGCGGGTCCAGATCGGCGGTGAGTGAAGGCACCTCAACGACGCGACGACCAGTCTTCGGCGGGAGAAAGAATACGGTCTACAGAGTCGACGATCGAGTGGGGCCCGCAATTGTGAAGGTCTTCTCTCCGGAGCGAGGCGATCTGGCGAAGAAGGAGTTCCAGATGCTCGAGGAGTGCATCCGCAGGGGGATCAGGGTTCCCAAGCCTCTGGAGCTGAGAGGCCTCGAGCTGTACGAGGAGTGCATCGAAGGGACGAACGCCTCCGCAGTCGTCGATTCAGTGTGGAGTCAATACCTGTCCGGTGACCCCGCGTCGCGGGAGTCCGTGAAGGCGGTCATTGACGGCGTCGCGGACTGGCTTGCCGGGTTCCACAGGGCCTTCGCGTTCCATGCCACTCGCGGCGATTCGATCCTCAAGAACTTCATAATCGGACCCGACGGATCGGTCACGGGAATCGATTTTGAGGAATCCGTGCTCGAGAATGCAGACTCGCTAGATGATCTCGGCGAGCTTTGCTCCTATGTGATGTCGATGCATCCAGCCTTCTCGAGCGAGAAGATCTCTCTGGCGTCCGCCTTTGCGGACAGATACTGGGCCCTGTCGGGCATTCGGCCAGATCACGAGAGGCTGAGCCACGCTGTCGCCAAAGCTCTGAGACACTACGGTGCCTTCAGAGCGGACGGCGATGTGATGGTCCAGTGGGCCCTCCGACTGGAGAGCGGAGAGACTCGGCTATAGAAGATCTGCGAGGCCTAACGGGGCCCAAGAATTGAGGAAGAACAACACGACACCGAGGGCTATCACAACGACGGCGACCGCCACATCCCATGAGGTCATCCTCCACGCGCGCAGGAGGGTTCGCGTCCTGAAAGCACCGAAGCCCCTGCCGACCATCGAGGACGCGAGCGTGTTGACCTTCGAGAGCGCAACGTAAAGCATGGGGAGCGTCGTGTATCTCACCGACCTGATGATACCTCTGATGCTCTTGTCGAGCCTCATGCCTCTCGTGGCCTGGGCCTCTCTGACGGTCGCAAGCTCGAGCTGGAAGACGGGTACGTATCGCATCGCGAGCGCCGGCATGAACGCGGCTCTGTTCGACAGTCCGGCAGATGTGAGCGCTGCTGACAGGTCGGAGGCGCGGGTCGTCGAAACGAAGGTCTTTGACATCGTGATCAGGGTCAGGAACTTCCCCGCGATGATTATGCCCCATGCGATGCCGCCTGTGGTGACCCCTATGATCCAGAGCCTGGCGAGCTCCTCGCCTGAGTGATTGAACAACACCTGTGCGACGAAGATGGCGATGGCGAACATCGTCGCACCCCTGACAATCGCCCTCCTGCCGCCGCCGAAAATCCTTTCAGCGATCAGCGCGGCAATCAGGAAGATCAGCACATACGCTTCGCTCGAGAGGAGAAGCACGACAACCGAGAGTGAGACCAACACGGCCAGCTTGGTCACGGGGTTCATCCTGGATGGGCGGTTGTCCAGAGGCATCTAGGGAACCTCCTTGGAGAACAAGTCCTTGTTCTCTGAAAGGACTTGGTCTGCGTTCCCGAATGCAGCAACCCTTCCCTTCCTAAGGAGGAGCGCATCGGTGCAGAACGCTCTCGCGAAGTCTAAGTCGTGAGTGACCACGATGATCGTCCTCCCTGCCCTGTGTATCTTCTCCAGCTGCTGCGCAATCTTCAGGGCGTTATGCACATCCTGGCCCGCGAAAGGCTCGTCCAGCATCAGGAGCTTCGGGCCATGGGCGGAAGCAGACGCGATGTTGACCCGGCGCTTCTGCCCGAAGCTAAGGCAGTGCGGGTGGATGTTCCTGCTCACGCCTTCCGCCTTCACGAAGTCCTCCGTGGCCGACTGTGCCGACGCCATGTCATTCCCATAGTTCTCTGAAGCGAACCCTATCTCCTGTTGAACTGTCTCCCCGAATATCTGGTGGTTCGGATTCTGGAACACCAGCCCCACATCCTTTCCCAGGATCCAGGGATCCATTCGTCTTGCTGCGTCTATCCGGTGACCGAACATGGTCAAATTGCCGCTTGTCGGTGTAGCGAGTCCACAGAGGATCCTTAGGAGGGTCGTCTTGCCTGCCCCGTTCTCCCCCATCAGCGCGAGGGCCGATCCCTCTGCGATGGTGAAGCACAGGCCATCCAGGATTGTCTTCCCTCCTATGCTGAACGCAAGCCCTTCCGCCGAGATGGCCGCGCCTTGCCTTCTCTCGATTCTCGGATAGTCAGGGACCGAATGAGCGGCCTTGCGTACCGCCGCGAAAGCTGGTTCGCCAGCTCTCGTGTCCCGAACCAGTCTCGCGCTCTCCATCTCGAGCACGCGCGTGGCCATTCCGACGAACCCGGAAAGCCTGTGCTCGACAACAATGACGGTTATCCCCGTCGTCCTCCTCATCTGGTCGATGGCCGACACTACCTCCGACACCGACCTCGGATCGAGGCTCGAAGTGGGCTCGTCGAGTATGAGCAGCTTGGGGTTGAGCACCAGCATGGACGCGATCGCGACCTTCTGTTTCTCGCCTCCCGAGAGAGTAGAGAGGTCTCGGTCCTTCAGATGGGCAGCTCCGACTGACGCCAGTGCGGAGTCGATCCTTCTCCGGATCTCCGGCTGAGGCACATTGAAATTCTCCGGGCCAAAGGCGACCTCCTCCTCGACGGTCTCCGTGCAGAATTGAGCCTCGGGGTCCTGCTGAACCATGCCCACGACTTTGGCGGTCTCCGCTGGGTCATGGAATTCCCGTCCGTCGACCTTGACTGTCCCGCTGACGTCTGCAGGTATTATGTGCGGGATCATGCCGCACACGGCCTGCATGGCGGTCGACTTCCCAGAAGCGCTGTCCCCGAACAACAGAACGAATTCCCCTGCCGCCACAGAGAAGGTGAGGCCGTCGACCGCGGGCTTCGACCTGTTGACGTACCTGACACGCAGGTCTCTGACCTCGAGCATCTACCTCACTTCTATCGTCACTACCTGCTCGACCCAGTAGGCCCCATCGTACTGGGGCGCGACGATCCTGTAGGAACCGTTCTCCAATGTCAGAATCAGCGTGTCGTCACCCATGACGGAATCTAATGGGAATATCGCGCTGTAGCCGTCGCTGCCCAAGACCACCACTTCGGTGGCGGATCCATCCGGCCCGGCTCGGGAGACTATGAAGTCGACAGGAACGCCTGTGTAGTTCCTCGGGGCGACGTGCGTCACGCTACCGATGAGTTCCGCGTTGACTGTCACCTCGTGGTCCGAGTACGCGGAGTAGTGGAAATCGTACGGGCTGGAGACTGCCCCCTCTATGTGGACTGAGTCGCTGCCGGTCGTGTACACGTTCGTGAAGTAGTAGACGCCTCCGGCCGTGAAGAGCGTCAGGAACACGATGACTATCGCCATGGCGGTGGTCCTCTTCCTCTTCTCCGCCCTCATCGCCACATATGCCCTGTCGTACTCGGCAGGCGCGTCCACGTAGGTGCCCCTCTTCGCGGAGGTGAGGCCAGACAGGTCGAGCGATTCAAGCATCTCGATCGTCAGCCACCCGCCGAATATCATCCCTGATGCGAACGCGAGCATGCAGAGCACGGCGATCAGAACCAGGGGTATCCCCGAGAAAAAGAAGATCTGGAACACGAGCACGTTCGATGCAGCGGAAAGCCCTCCAGCGAGTGCGAACATGACCGGCCCGCGCTGGGCCTTGGCCTTCTCGCTGAATAGGACGAGGTCCGGGATCAGGCCCTGGATCACCGAGACTACGACGATGACGATCCCGTGCGTGCTTCCCATGAAGAGCTCCACGGTCCCCTTCAGGAGGCCCGTTGCTGTCGCAGCACCCCTCTTGCGGGTGATTCCGAGGGCGAGCATTATCCATAGGACGTGGATCCCGGCGAGGAACTGGCCAGCGCCAAACGGCACCCCGACGATGTGGTTGACCAGGTTGCCTAGGTAGCCCACGTATGTTGAGAGGGCTCCGCCGAGCGCGGAGAGCAGCGCGATTGTGATGAGGTCCTTCGTGGTGAAGCGGATCCGGGGCATCCTCATGCGCCGCTCACCACCTCGATGATAGCCACGTTCTTCACCCACCGGGCACCTCCGGACGGATACTCCCACCACCCCTGGCCGGGATACGAAGTGTTCTGGCAGTCGAGGTTGCTGTAGAGTCCGTCGCTGGGAACGAACGCGACCCGCGGCCCTTCAGCCCAAGCGGGTATGGCCTGACCGTCAAGGGAAATGGCCAGTACCATGTCCCCTTGGGACTCGAGCCACACGGAGTCCGGGCAGACGTTGACGTACCCATACTCCTGCACGTATCCGTCCGAGGAAGAGATTCTGAGATTGTCTCCATCGGCCATGCCGCCGACCAAGTCCAGCAGGGCGCATATTCGCGGTCCGGTGTAGATACCGTACCCGTTCACGTTCCCGTAGAGGTTCTCGTAAGAGGATTGTCCGGTCACTAGTTGCATCGCTGCGAGCTCATCGAAAGTCACGTTCGTGGTCTGTCCGGTCCTGCCCTTGAGGGTGACGTGCGGCTGCTGCGAGACCTCGGAGGTGATGTCGAACTTCACGTACTTGAAGCCCGGATCGCCGGGGCTGACCGAGGCCTCCACGAAATGGTGCACGCCTGATGTGAGGGTGGCGCCGCCACCCCCGGTGATCATGAAGTCGGTCCCACCGACCGTCAGGAGATAATAGGAGTGCACATGGCCTGAGAAGACAGCCGTGACGCCTTCCTCATGTGCGAAATCCTGGAGGCGGTCGCAGGACGAGGAATCTAGCGTGTGATTGCCAGAATACGGATCGTAGCTGGGAGCATGAGTCACAATCACCTTGCGATCCGCGTCCTTGAAGACGGTCCTGAGCCACTCAATCTCATGAGGAGAAATCGCGAGGTCGGACGAGTCGACGAACGCGAAGGTAACCCCGGAATACTCGAAGGAGTACGCGGCGGGCCCGAACCACTCGGTGTACTCGGTCAAATCACCCTCGCGCGCGTCGTGGTTCCCCGGGGTCGTCATCACCGGTATGTTGGAGGCGTTGAGGACTTCTGATGCGGCCGCGAATTCTGACCTACGGGACGACGGGGTTATGTCGCCACAGTGCAGGATGAACTCGCAATCGTCTGCCGATGAGACGATCGTCGCCAGGAAATCGTTCTTCCCTTGGCTGTCGCCGACAACGGCGAACTTGAAGGAAGTCTTCTGGGGGGCGATGATGGTGAGCTCCTGCGTTCCTTCCGCCACATGGCCGCTGATGGTCGCATTCTTTCTTTCAGTAGGGCCGTCGAAGCCTTGAACCTGGGCGTCCCTGAAGCAGTTGGTGAACTCGACAATGCCATGGAACCCGTTGAGACGGACCGTGACGTCAGGTGACAGGCACCTCACTGTGAGATGGTCACCGATTTCGCTTAGGATGGCCGCCCCAGATGCTGAGGCGCTGCTGTTGTCGATGACCTGGAAGTAGATTGTCAGGGAGATGGCGGCCACTGCGATCGCGGCTGTTGCACCCGCGAGGCTTACCCTTCCCTTGTCGGGTTTTGCGGACCCCATCAGACTCCGACCAGCTCTATGGAGACTATCTGCGATATCTTCGACGATCCCGGGAGCCACTGGCTCACGAGCCTCAGCGGGTACATCGAGGATGGGAGCGGCTGTCCGTCGAGCATGAACGCTATCACGAGCGTGCCGTTGCGGGCTACCTCTTGGCTTGTGAGGTTGACCTGGTATCCGTTGGAGGCGGTGAGCCTCACGGTGTACCCCGTCTCTGCCAGAGTGTCGTTGAACTCATAGTGGCTGAGATCCACGCCATCGATGCAGCTGATGAGTTCCCACAGGGCGATCCCGGCGTACGAGTGGTCGCCGGTGCCGTTCGTGAAGTTGTAGTAGGCCGCGTGCGAGCTTCCGAACTGCGTGTAGTTGAAGTAACGCGCGTGCAGTCCGCAGTAGTAGGTCCCGACGAAGGTCGCAGCGCTCATCTCGACGTCTCGGGTTCCGTTGAGCCACAGGGTCCAGTTCGCGGTCTCGTGCATGTCGCTCAGCGTTATGTTCGAGACCTTGCCGACTTTCTGTCCGCTGGACAGGCCAGCTCCGACGAGCCTGAGCGGGAATTCGCTGTCCGGCAGTGGCTCCCCGTCCAACCTGTTGGCGACGATCATCGAGTCGTTCCTCGCCACCTTGATTGACGTGAAGGTCTTCGAGTAGCCGTCCGTGGCGCCGACCGTCACATTGTACCCTGCCTGCGCGAGCAGATCGTTGAACCCGTACTCCCCATCAGGGCCATCCGCCTCGTCGACGGCGGACACGAGCACCCAGAGCGACACCCCGGTGTAGACATGCGTTCCCGTGTCGTTCACGAAGGTGTAGTCGTTCTGGTGGTACTCGCACGACGCCAGCGCCTCGAAGGTGGAGCGGTCCATCGCCATCGAGGTGATGCCGGTGAGGTTGAGAGTGTAGTCCCTGACGTTGGGCAGCACCGTGATGGTCCGGACCATCTTGGCCCAGAAGTGCCCGTCAGTGATGGGGGCAGGGGTGTCCACTATTGCAATCCTCAGGTTCATGTCGGCGAGCGGGGCCCCATCCTGTTCGTACGCCACGATCATGATGAAGTTGCCCGTTCCCTGGACGACGCCGGTCTCGTTGTAGTAGGCGAACGTCCCGTCATGTGCCTGGGAGTAGCTGTAGACCATTGTGTAGGAGTCCGTTGAGATGGCCTCAACGCTGTAGTCGCTCGACGAGCTCACGAGCGAAATGAGATTCACGAGGCTCACGCCGGTGTATTCGTTTGGCCCGACGACCGCGCCCGTCGTCTTGATGAAGCTGCCTGAAGCGGTCACTGCGGTCATATCCTTCAGGTCACCCATCGTGAAGTCGAGAGAGGTGTCCCCACACTCCACCGTCAGGACAACCTCGGCGCTAGTCGCGGGAGAGATCCCAATCCGGGCAATCTGCGAGACCTGCTCACCGCTTGACAGGGCCGGCCCCACAAGTCTGAGAGGAGCGTAGTCCTCTCCTAGGATTGTCCCGTTCAGCTTGTTCGCCAGGATGCAGGTGTCTTCCAGCACGTGCTCAATTGACATCGTCCGGTAGTACCCGTCCACCGCGGACACGTTCACAGTATAGTTCGTGGCGGCGTGGATGTCGTTGAAGGAGCCGGGGTCATCGTCATCGATCATGCCAAGGACCCTTGTAAGGGACGCTCCGGACCAGTTTCTCTGGGACGAATCCACGTAGTGATCGCCGTACCAGTAGTCGAGGGTGACGTACTGGGTCCTCGTGAGCACGGTTGTGTCTCCGTCCTCGTCGGTGAGGTTGACCTTCCACTCGTCGTAGAGCGCGGAGATCTTCATCTTCTCAATGTATTTCGCGAAGAGGGAGCCGCCGGATGTGGCTTTCGAATACTCGGGATCCCGATCCGCTGTCATGTTGAGATCCTGGTTGCTGAAGGCGTGATCAGGGGCGAGCACTGCGACCATGGGCCCGTCTTCCCAATCCGGAACCGAAGAGCCGTTGAACTTGTACGCGAGGATGGTCTTTCCCTGGATTGCGGAATAGTTGGCGTCAGGGAAGACTTGGTAGTAGGAGTAGTTCTGCTCGTAGCCATCGCTCGCCGTGACGGTCATGATGTCCCCGGGGGACATCCCGCCCACCTCGTCGGCAAGGTCGCCAAGCAGGACGCCACCGTATGTTCCATTTCCGCGCCAGTTCCCGAAGCTGTTCTGGTACGAAGATAGAGCTTCGTTGTAGTCCATTGCCTCGAGATCGGCCAGCGTCATGTTCTTGGAGGAAGTCTTGCCTTCCAAGACCAGCACCGTCCCGCCAGTCGGCTGGTTCTTGTTGGTGAGCACCAGATACGTGAGCGGCGCCGCGACCAGAATGATGACAACAACTGCAAGCGTCAGCCACTTGACTCCGCCAGACGTCCTCCCGGGGCCCTTCGGCGAGAGGGATTCCCCCGACGCTCCGGAGGTCGTGCTCTCAGTTCCTTTGCTTTCTGCCATGCATAGACCCCATTCACGTTATCGATGTGTGCGATGAAGCATAACGGTGAAGAACACTCGTCATATATACATGTCGGTCGCGAGAAGGTCGACTGACCAGCCATTCACGGGCGTGAGGACTGGTTTTGCACCCGCTCCCGAAGCCCTCAGACGGCTTTTTAGGGACAACGCCGATAGCCTGCTGATCGGCACATGGCGGCCAGGAAGAGATGCGGCTGGGCGGATTCGGCAGAGGACTTCTATCGCGAGTACCACGACCGCGAATGGGCGGTGCCAGTGCATGATGACAGGAAGCTCTTCGAGATGCTCGTCTTGGAGGGAGCCCAGGCCGGGCTGAGCTGGAGGACGATCCTGGTCAGACGGGAAGGATATAGGAAAGCCTTCGCCGGCTTCGACCCGAAGAAGGTCGCGGCGTTCGACCGCCGCAAGGTCGAGGGCCTTCTCAGGAATCCAGAGATCATCCGCAACCGTCTCAAGATTGAATCCGCGGTGACCAACGCAAAGGCCCTTCTGGCCATCCAGAAAGAGTTCGGGAGCTTCGACTCCTACATATGGTCCTTCGTGGGCGGAAGGCCTATTCGGAACAACTGGAAGACCATGTCGCAGATACCAGCGGTCACGCCAGAGGCCAAGCGAATGAGCTCCGACCTTCTCAAGCGTGGCTTCAGGTTCGTGGGCCCCACGATTTGCTACGCCTTCATGCAGGCCGTCGGGATGGTGAACGACCATGTGGTCCACTGCTTCAGGTACTCAGAGATTCGCTAATGCCGGCCCGATGCTCACTTGGTAAAGAATCGTAAGGGGTTTGAACGGTTTTCGGGCACGCCTAGACTGAGCCGTGCGCGGCGCAATACGCCAGTTCGAAGTCCACCCATCCCTGCCCCGCGAATGCGAAGTCGCTATAGTAGCTCGGGAGTTCGTTCTTGTGGTTGACGAACGTGATGCCCAGACCGCTCAGCATGTGGCTGAGGGTCTTGGCCGCATGCAGAGCGATTACCGTCTCCCCGAAGTCCTCCAGGGCTGCGTTGCATGCGGTCCTAACATCCGCGTCCGTGGTCTTCACAGACAGCGACCGGAGGAATGTGCAGAGGTCGATCCGGTTCCCGGCGTTCGCACCGTAGCAGTACTGCGCGTTACCCCTGGCCCTGGCGATGGCGTTCGTGTAGTTCCCAATATCAGGCGCCATGATCCCGGTCAAGTTCTTGAGTGAGCCGACTAGCTCGACGACCTTCGCGAGGTCGATAGCCGCGTGGGAGTTGATCCTCTCAGACATATACGGAGGCTGGTTGAGGAGCAGCTGGGTCTGGTCGACCATCATTATCGCGGCCTCTCTGGGCGTCATGTCCGGGTTCTCGGTCAGAGCGCGCAGCGTGGCGTCGTACGGGAACCCCCTCCAGCCGGTGTAGGTCTCCGCCGCCACCAGGTACTGGGCCTGGGTGTGCAGGGCATACTCGTATGCGACCTCGATTTGGCCCACGTTGCATTCGTCCGCGGCGATCACGTCGATGCTGAAGCCATCGAGCGCCTGCACGACCTCGAAGTGCGTGAGGACGTCCTTGTTGCCGTTGTTGGCCGCGACGTGGTCGTCGGAGGCCACATACCTCAGCGAGCCGTGGTCCCAGAATACCAGGAGGGCGTTCTCCGCAGGGGACGCCGTGAACGCGTACGATACGAAGCTCCTAAGCGTCGCCGGGTCCCCCATGTTGACCTCCACGTCGTTGAGGTCAGGGTTGGCGATCTCCTCGGCATGCCCTTTCTCGATCTTCAGCAGGTTCGCTGGGCCTGCCACCCTGTCGACAAGCACGTAGCAGACGACGTCGTCGGTCGACCCGACCGATGTCAGTTCGTCCAGGTCGTCCTGGACGACCCATACATTGTTCGCCTTGACGTCCAGGCTGTTGTCCGCGTCGAGATACAGCAGATACAGCCACTTGCTGCCCACCTGAGAGCTGGCGTTCGGCACCAACAGTGCGCTCGACACCATGCACAGTGCGACAATCCCTATGACTACTCCTCTAGTTCTCATGTTCTTCCTCCCACTCCCACCATCAGCTGCCCGTCCACACGGGCGCAGTCCATGCCGTCAATCCAGGACCTCCCGTCAGGTTCGAAGCCGTCGTCACTCTCACGTAGAAGTATTGGGCGCTCTCCGATGAGAGCGTCAACGAGAGGTCGACGGTCGTGCCACCCGTCGGCACGCTGGCAACGACCTCACCGTGGTCGCTCACGACCTCTACTAGGGTGATCGCGTCGCTGGCGGTCCTGTCCGGGTCCTCGATATGTATCTTCGCGACATATGATGAAGCGCTGGCCGAGAGCGTCGATCCCATCACCTGGCCGTTCAGGGTGTACATGATGCGCAGGTTCTCGTCCTGGGTCGCGTATCCCCTGTTGGCCCTCATCGCGTCATAGATGTTGCTCGGCGTGAGGCTTGGCGCAAGGAGCACCGTCCTCGTCTCATATCCTGATATCCAGTTCCCAGAATGCGTGTCAGAGTTCGCGGCGGGCATGACGTGCCATCCCGCGTCGAGAGCCATCTGATAGCAGAGCTCGTAGTCCGGGTTCTCCAGGTTCTCGATCACAGACATGCCGATGTCATTGGTCTCGGAGTAGTACGCGAAGTCGAAGAAGTTCGACGGCTGGGAAGAGTTGTAGCCCACACCGTTCGCCCCATACCAGTAGGTCGGGTGGTTCCATTGACCGATAGCTCCGGTCTCGGCCATCCACTGATAGAGCGAGTTAAGCGCTTCCCTGGTGGCCTCGTGGTTCCCGTTGTTGAACCCGTGTCCTCCCGGGTTTCCGTCGTCCCTGTATACCGTGTCAGTGTTGTAGACATTTATCTCCCCGGCCCAAGGCAACCACAGCTCGTACCCCGCCATGGCAACGAAGTCCTTCGACGTGTATGCCTTCGCCGCGTTCATCGTGTCCGTCCACAGCTCGGGCGTCAGCATCTCGTCTCCGTAGGGATAGTGGACGTGGTCCGTGACCGCCATGAAGTCCGCGCCCGCCGCCGTGGCTGCCGCGAACGCGTCCCACGGCGTACCCGTGCCGTCGGAGTAAGTCGTGTGCGTGTGCAAGTCCCCGAAGTACAGGTTGTAAGTCGTCGTTTTCTGGTTCCCGCCTGCTGCCGCACTCTGGCAGGCGTATGGCACTAGCATGCTCAAGACCGCCACTAGGAATACGGCGGCGTGCAACGTCCGTCTGAACATCTCAACTCTCCCCCTCGATCAAGCGGTTTGCAGCAACCCGTATGGGCGAACGGCGATATGAAGCAGACTGGCGCCAGTATCGCTAATCCTTGAGGAGGACCTCTAGGTTCCGAGGGAAGGAGCTCAGGTCGAGCCCCAGGCGCTTCAGCTTCCGCTCCATGGTCTTCCCCTTGGCCCCCGAGTACTTCCCACTCAAGAGGTACTCGGTCTCGTCCTCGCTGAACTCCCCTCGGTCCTCGTACCAAGCCTTCACGTCTTTGTCGTAGGGGCAGGCCTTCTGGCATCTCAGGCAGCCGATGAGCGCGTTGTGCGGGCTCTCCTTCACCCATTCGGGAAACCCATCCTTGGAGGCCCTCTCGTTCGCGTACGTGAGGCACCTGTCCGCCCTGATGAGGAACCGGTCTTCCAATATCGCACCCATGGGACAGGCATTGAGGCAGGCCCTGCACTTGTCGCATAGCGGCAGCCTCGTCTTCTCCTGCCAGAAGTCCACTGGGCTTTCGTAGTCAGAGTAGAAGACCGATGGCCGGTAGAAGCTTCCCCACTTGGGTATGTAGGTCACGTTGTTCCGACCGTACTTTGCCAGGCCGCTCCTGACGGCCGTGAGCTTCTGAGGAACCCTCGCATAGATCAGCCGATGCTCCTCAGGGAGGAAAGCCTCTTTGAGCAGCCTCCTGGCCCTCGAGATGACCCTGAGGACGTCAAAGTAGGTAGGTGGCACCTCGAGCCTGTAGGTCTTCCCGTCTCGGTGGAATGTCGTTCTGAGAATCGGCTGCGGGGTCGCGACGACTATGATCGACTTCGCGCCGGGCATGCTCCTCGGCAGCTTCGGTGTGTGGAAGGGCTTCTCAGTGCCCGTATAGTTGTATATCACGTCAGCGAGCAGCCCCTGGTCGTGGAGGGACCTGATCTCCGCCCCCAGCTCGTCGAGATGCCGTATGGACACTACGCTCGCCTGGAGGCCGTTCGCCTCGAGACGCCCTATGAACTCCGGCTTGTTAGTCATGTCCCGTGGAGGACGCTAGCGAGCCGGTGGCATATGAAACATATCTATTAACCCTATATGCGTACAGAGCGATACCCCCTCGGGAAGGTCCGCGGAAGGAGACGGGATGTGTTCGGACCTCCCCTAGGAGGGGAAGAGGATGTTGAAGCGGTACTTCAGCGTGTGCATGGTATTGCTGGTAATGGGGATGTTCCTTGCCTCCGGCGTCGTGTCTGCGAAGAACGGCCGGGGCGGAGGCGGAGGGGGCGGGACGACTTGGACCTACGCCATCTACATGGACGGCGACAACAACCTGGAGACATACTGGGAGGGCCAGAGCCTGCCAATGCTCGAGGCGGTCCCGGCGAGTGCGACCCTGAATATCGTAGCGTTCGTCGATCTGGGTAGCACCGACGGCATGACGGTGGAGAAGATCTCAGGCGCGACGGTGACAACGGTGGCGACGGGGCCCGAGATGAACATGGGCGATCCGGCGACCCTGACATGGTGCATCAACCAGGCCGCGGCGCTGTTCCCGTCCACGTACCTGGCCGTTAGCATGTGGGACCACGGATATGCGTGGAACTACGTTTGCAAGGATGACACATCTGGAGGAGACAGTCTGAGCATGCAGGAACTCCAGAGCGGCATCGCCGCAGCCGGCAAGAAGATTGATGTCTTGGCCTTCGACTGCTGCAACATGGGGAACATCGAGGTGGCATACCAGGTGTCGCTCACGAACCTCGTGAGCTACATGGTGGCGTCCGAGGAGACGGTCCCGGGCAACGGATTCCCGTACGATCTGATGCTCATGAACCTTGTCAACAACCCCGCGATGCTCCCGAGGGACTTCTCGATGGCCATGGTGGACGCCTGGGGAGTATACTACAGCGGACAAACGTGGGCGAGCACGGTCAACCTAGCAGCGATTGACATAACGCAGCTTAAGGCCAGCGTGCCGACGATAGCCACCTGGTCAGCTGACATGAAGGGCCTTCTGCCGGGATACAAGAGCGCTTATGCGACAGCTCTGAAGAACACCTACAACATGTGGGGAACGCACTACTTCACCGACCTTTCAGACTTCTGCCTGACATTGCAGACGACAAAGGGCGTCAGCGACGCGAAGCTGAAGGCGGATGCGGCCGCCGTCCAGAACGCGGTGAGCAGCTTCTGCATCAAGGTCTGGGACGGTAAGCACATGACCGAGTGCAAGGGCATCTCGCTGTACTGGGGCACGGGCAACGAGTGGAACAGCCATTCAGCCGCATACGGGGCGCTTGCTTACTCTGTTGATACCGGCTGGGGGGCATTCCTCACAGCGTACAACGCGTAGGAAACACCAGAACGGAGCGGCCATTGGCCGCTCCAATTTCCAACCTTTCGCTACCGATGACCCGCTCATGGCAAGTTACATAGGGATACTAGGCGTGTTCATATCCCTGGTGTTCTAGACGCTGAAGGGTTGCAAGATAGACCTCGAATTGGTCGAGAAGGAAGACTTGGTCTTGATCAAGAAGTGGTCGAACGATGTGGAATTCGTCGGCGAGTTCGAGCCATTTGACCAGGTGTCGCTCGGAGAGCTCGAGAAGCAGCACGAGGGGAAGGGAGAAGGGCAGTGGTACTTCGTCCAGAAGAAAGACGGCACCAGGGTCGGGTACATCGCTCATTTCAAGTCGAAGGGCTGCATCGGCATCGGGTACATGCTGGTCAAGGAAGAGCGGGGCAAGGGATACGGGAGCGAGGCTGTCCAGATGATGGCAGACTACCTCTTCCTTCACAAGGACATCGTCCGGGTCCAGGCGGAGACCCATCCGGACAATAAGGCCTCCCAGAGGGTGCTGGAGAAGGCCGGATTCTCGTTCGAGGGACGCATCCGGAAGTCGTTTTTCAGCAGAGGGGTCTACAGGGACACCGCGATGTACAGCCTTCTGCGGGACGAGTGGAAGGCCCCCAAGGTGCTCCCGCTGGGCCACGCGAAGAAGTGACGTAGGAGATGGCCGCAGCGTCCCGTTGCCGGCCGCTCGCTTCTCGCATGTTCGGGAGACGTCACATATGTAGCGGAGGCATGGCCATCCAGAGATGGTCGAGTTCACCACAGCCTCTCTGCTCTCCGCGGCGATATACTTCATCGTCGGGCTGATCGTCTCTGCGATAATCATCTTCGTCGTGACGAGGCTCCTGGGGGAGAGGGAAGGTGTTGGGACGGCATTCTTGGCTGGCCTCGTCGGCGCGCTCATCTACGCCATTGCGCATTTCTTGCTCGGTTATGACCTGCTTGCCGCTGTGATTGGAGGATTCTTCTGGCTGTTGGCCCTCAAGAGCCTCTACGAGATGGGCTGGCTGAAGTCTCTTCTCGTGGCGATACTGGTCTGGTTGATCACCTTGGTAGTAGGCATATTCCTCCCGACAGTCGTTCCGTGACGCGTTCTTGCCGCAATCCCGAGGGAAGCACCTTATACTGTGGGCCCGATTCGAGCAGCGCGCGCGGGAGACTGATTATCGTGGACGAGAAGGGCTTCCGGAGATTTGTCAGAGAAGGCAAACGCGTGGCCAAGGGATTGACCGAGGAGACAATCAAGTCGCACGTTCGCACCGTGAAGGAATTCGAAGGATTCCTCAGCCGGAGGAGCCCCGGAAGGAGATTCGAGGATGCTCGGGCGAATGACGTCAAGGCTTTCGTCAGGAAGCTCTCGAAGGAGGGCAGATGCACCTTCGACAATTTCATCGGTCTGCTCCGCTATTCGCGGTTCCTGAACAACGTGGACGCCGAGCAGGCGCTCATCGTCCTGTGGGACGGCCCCAGCGTGCTTTCCGAGATGTGCAAGAACGTGGAGCAGAAGTACGGGAAGGAGAGGAGCGCAGAGATTCTCGGTGCATACAGACCACCACCAGTGGGGATGCCCCCGAAGCGGATGCCGAAGTCAACAAGCGACTTCCTCTCCCGGCTGGAATCGGCGGTCGGGGGCGAGGGGGCGAGGCAGGTCCTCATCAAGAGCCCACATGCGAGCCCACCGTCGGCCTACGCTGACCGCAAGAAGGCTTTCAGGGAGGCGAAGAGCGTCGACGAGTTCCTGCGAACGCTCCACGAGAGCTACATCGAGGAGCTCAGGGGGTACATGGAGCAGGGGACCCTCTACTTCAACCAGCCAATCAACAAGGATGTCCTCGACTGGGTGAAGGCGAACCAAGAGATCGGCGCGGGGGTCAGGAAGGGCAATGAGATATACTGCACCAAGGTCCCGTACATGGCCATCGAGTATCTTCGCGAGAAGGACAGGACCATGAAGCGGTACTACTGCTGCCACTGTCCTCTTGCGCGCGAATCGATACCCGCGGGAAAGGAGATGTCACGCAACCTGTGCTACTGCAGCGCGGGCTACGAGAAGGCGCCTTTCGAGGCGGCCTTCGGGAAGCCAGTCAAGATAAGGGTCTTGAAGGCGGCCTTGTGGGGCGACACCTTGTGCCGCTTCGCGATCGAGATCCCTGAGGGTCTGAAGAAGAGGCTTAGTGCATGACCATCAAGCCGGGCCTTCGGTCGCCGGGCCTCTGGCTGTTTGTCGGAGGACTCGAGGCGCTCTTCTTGGTGAACATAGCCGAGTTCCTGTATCCTGGTTACAGCGTCCGCGACGACTACATCAGCCAGCTCGGCGTGGGGCCGACGGACGTGAAGATCGTGTTCATGGCAGCTCTTCTCCTCTTCGGCGCCATGGGGATAATCGCGGGGATGCTGCTGCGCCAGCGGACCCGGAATTCACGGGTGTGGCTCTTCCTCGTCCTCTCCGCCATAGGAGCGATTGGCGTTGCCATCTTCGACATGAACGCGTTCTCCACGCCCCATGCAGCGTTCGCTGTAGCAGCCTTCGTGTTCGGGAACCTCGCGTCAATCTTCTCCTACAAGCTGGTGAGGGCGCCGCTTTCTTGGGTGTTCGTCATCCTCGGACTCATCGGGCTCGCGGCTCTCGCGCTTTTCGGCCCGCGCATCTGTCCGGCCATAGGCGAGGGCGGGATGGAGAGGCTGATATTCTATCCCCCGATGTTCTGGTCCCTGGGGTTCGGGGCGTACCTGATGGCAGAGGACCGGAGCTAGGATCGAGCAGGATGACGTGTTGGAGAAATGTTTCTCAATTTCTGATACCGTATGTGAGAAGGGGCACGCCTATGCAGTGGGATCGACGTCGACGAGACTATGGCAGAGTCGGACAGGATATCGTGGCGGCAGTTCTGGCACGGGCGCTGGGTCTCGTGCAGGTTCCCGGAGGACATGTTTGCTCACCTCATCGCCCCCGCAGACTGGAAGAGGTGGGAGCTGACGAGGTTGTTCGGCAGGACGATATACTTCGTCTACCCGGCGACGACCGACGGCTTCGCGCGACGGAGGGGCCGGATCCTGTGAAGGACAGACTCCGCCGGGTCAACTTCAGTTGATTGCGGTCGCGTCGTACTTCTGCCCGTCGTCGACGCACACGGAGCCGTGCTTGCCGTAGTCGTGCGGAACGAACACCTTGACGGTCCCGACGGTCTCACCCCCGCGGCCATCGCTCGCCACGAAGGTTATTTCGTACACCCTCCCGTTGTTCGTGTCGAGCCGCTCCGACCTCAGGGATGCCGTACTCGTCCCGATTCCGTAAGCGTCCGGAGCGTGCACGTCTCCTTTGCCGTCCTGGGAGGATGTCGGCTCGTCGCTAGTGACCCCGAGGATGGTGATAGCGATGTCATCTCCGTCCGGGTCCGTAACCCCGAGGATATGGACATCTACGAACTTGTGGTTGGGCGCCCAGAGGAACTCGACACTGGCATACGCCTGAGAGACGTCCGGGGGCCTGTTATAGGTAGAGCCCGCCATGGCGAACAGGGACGTGTGCCTCACCATGGCCCAGGCATACCCTGAATAGTTGGTCCCGTGGAGCTGCAGGTCCGTCGTGTTCACTCCAGTGTCCACGACCCAGGGCAGTGTGTCGGAGAGTCTCTCCCATTCCTGGGAAGACTCGTCGAACACGTAGATGACGAGCCTCCCCTCATCGATGTCGTCCATGTCGTCCGCGTCACCGTCCCCCGTTCTGTCCAGCTGCTGGTCAGTGTAGAACATGCGTAGCAGCAAGTTCTGGACGTCCGCACCTGCCGCGCTGGAAGGATCCGTCACCGTCATCTCGAAGTAGAGTCCCATCGCCTGCTCGTACTTGGCGAGCCCCGTCGCCTGATTCAGCAGATGAGGTGTGTCCGAGTCGTCGTAGGAGGCGAAGGTCACAGTCGGCCGAGAAGGTTCTCCCAGCGCGATCATCGCCGAGGCCCCGACCGCGGACACCGTATCCGCCCCCTCGAGCCGCAGGAGCTTGGTGGTCGATGTGGTCTCGTAGACAACCAAGCCCGGCTTGATGGTCACGTCCGCTTCCTTCAGTGCTGTAATCACCGCGTAGAGGTCTGCCTCCACGGGGTTCCTGAGGACCACGACGGTCTGATGCGGCGTCCACAGGCCGTGCCTGACCACCATCCTGCTGTCGGGGTTCGGGACCATGTCCGCCGGTCCCTGCAGCTCCTCGGAGAGGAGCTCGCGGATGATCCCTCCCGCGGTCGCTGGGTCGTCCCTCATGTCGCCAACGATGACGACGTACCGCGCTTGCGAATAGAAGTCCATAAGGTCGTCTGGCGACACGACCGTGGTATTGACGAGTCCTCCGAACTCGTCGACCCAGTCCTGGCAGGAGCTGTCGAAGTCGATGCACACGACTACGTCGTCCGGCATCGGGATCTTGGTCGCGTTGTCGTCAGAATCAATGATGCGGTCCCCGTCCGAGTCCTTCAAGAGAGGGTTCGTTCCCATTTCGATCTCTTCGGAATCAGAGAGCCCATCCTCGTCAGTGTCGTTCGAGACCGGATTCGTGTGGCGAAGTACCTCCTCGCCGTCCGCGAGGAGGTCTCCGTCCGTGTCGTTGTTCTTCGGGTCGGTCTTGTATATGACTTCGTAGCCATCGCTGAGCCCGTCGGAGTCAGAATCAGGGTCGACCGGGTCCGTGCCCAGCTGGACCTCCTGTCCGTCCAAAAGTAGATCGCCGTCGGAGTCCGAGTTCCTCGGATCCGTTCCCGCTGCGAGCTCTTCGGCATCAGTCAGCCCGTCCCCGTCGGTGTCGGGGCTCATGGGATCCGTCCCTGCGAGATACTCCTCGAGGTCGTCGAGCCCATCGTGGTCCGTGTCGTTATTGAGCGGGTCGCTCCCGAAGGTGATCTCGAAGCCGTCCCCGAGCTGGTCGGAGTCGGTGTCCCAGCTGGTAGGATCCGAGCCGAGCGTCACCTCGTCCGAGTCGCTGAGACCGTCGCCATCCGTATCGGCTGACCTCGGGTCTGTCAGGATGGCATACTCGAAGGAGTCGTTCAGGTCGTCCCCATCGGTATCCGGGCACAGCGGGTCGCTGCTCACGTGAACGCGGTGGGTACCGGATGTGTTCGTGACGTTGATGCTCCACCCGCCGGTCTCGAAGTCGTTGAGCAGCCCGTCCAGGTCGGCGTCCGGCACATCCTTCGGCGGGCCTGGCGGCTTTCCGGCTTCGTCCAGTTCGAAGTACTCAATCCTGTTCTTGTCGGCGACGTAGGTGTTGCCGTTCTTGTGGCAGGCTATGCCCACGGTGTGGAATGTCGTCTGCCAGCCGTAAGTCTCCGTTATGTATCCACCGCCAATCAGTCCGAGGGCGGCACCCGCACCGAACATCGCGGAGATCGTCCCTTGGGCCGGAGCGACGCGCGATTCGGGGAAGACCTCTGGCATCATCGCGTAAGCGAGAGGGAACATGGCCATGCCGACTCCTTGGATCGCCCGGGCCGTGATAAGGAGGTAGACCTGGTTCTCCCTCGACACGCCGATGTACTCGCCGATGTTGGGCGTGAAACCGGCGACGCTCACGGCGATGAGATAGACCGTCATGACGACGATGAGGACGCGCTTCTTCCCGAACCTGTCGCCTAGTTTGCCGAAGATGGGGGTCGCGACAGTCCCCACTAGGAGGTAGGCGGATATTATCCAGGCAATCGTGGAGTATGGGACTCCTTGGAAGAACGTGTAGAACTGCTGGAACCCGGGGACGACCATCGTCTCGACATAGGTCACCATCATGGCCATCCCGGCCATGACCGTCAGTACCGCCCTCGCCGCCCGCTGGTTGAAGACGGTGCCGGCGACGGTTAGCATCGGCTGTTGCGAATCGCCTGAGTTCATGAGCGCCTCCACCACTTCCATGGCACAGCTTCGGAGTCGCGGATAATTCTTGCAGCGAACATACCATACTGCGGGCCACGGCTATTGGCTCTAGCTTGCCCATCTGTGGGAAGAGAAAGGGAAGGGCGACAATCGGGGAGTCTTAGACAATCATCCCGATTCTGAGCCTGCCAGGCTCATAGAGAGTTGAGCCGCGTCGCCTCTTCCCGTCAATGTGATTATTGGATGCCAAGAAGCGAGAGAACGCGCACAGATGCGGACGCTATCAGGCTTGTATCTCAGATTGCCGAAACACCCAATGGACTCCACACGCGATCCCTCCTCCAGCGAAGCAGCTTGACCGTCGTATGTTGTCTAGAAGGCTTGTCAAGCGCGACCTTGACACGGAGGTCAAGAAGCTTGTTCTGTCCCCTTGCGGCTGCAGACTCCCACGGGACGGAATGCGCCAAAATCCTGGTTTGGTAGAGTGCAGGGAGCCGGATTTGAACCGGCGGACGCCTGCGCGACTAGACCCTGAATCTAGCGCCGTTGGCCATGCTTGGCTATCCCTGCGTCAAGAAAGGCAAGCGCCAATGACTATCCTCCCTATATAAGTCACTCTCGCGCCCTGAGTGGGCCTCCATCGTAAACCATATAGCGGCCCCGCGTGGTGCATCCCCCGAGGGCGTGGGGAAGACGGCGGGAGTCAAACTGATAGCAGCGAATTGCCCAAACTGCGGCGCGAGCCTGACGTTGCCGGAGGGGCTCCAGAAAGCGTTCTGCATCTACTGCGGCTCGGAGATCATAGTCAGCAGACTCGGAGCAGTCGCGAGGATGAACTGTCCTGTCTGCGGAGGGACAGGCCGAGTCGACATCTGCAAAGCGTGCAACGGCACCGGCCGATGCACGTGGTCGACCAATTCGCCAGGGGTTCGCACAGACATTCTGGCCATTGGGTACTCTGCATATTGCGACAACGGGACATGCTCGGCATGCAAGGGTTCGGGACGGTATAACTACGGCGGCTGCCCGGGCTGTGAGGGAACCGGCCGGTGCCCTCGATGTCTCGGGAGCGGAAGATGCGCCGCATGTCATGGCACAGGAAGACTCCCGAACGCGTCCGGCGCAGAATCATGTCCCGAGTGCAACGGAGCGGGGCTCGTCGATCCGGGCGCCCCTTCGGCCGTCGCCCGCGGGGAACAATGCCCCGAATGTAAACGTCCGTGGGTGAAGGGGCAAGAGTATTGCAGTTACTGTGGCTACAGGCGGAACCTCTGCCCCAAGTGTGGCGCGATCTGGGTCACGGGCACTCTCACATGCAAGAGCTGCGGTTTCTCGCCTGATGCTCAGCCCTCGGACGGAAGATGAGGGCAGGCGTGATACTCTCGGTCAAATTCAATCGTCCTTCGATTCGTGATGCGAACGCAAGCCAACGGCTCGGCTAGTCGGGTGCGGCTCACGGTGGTGACTGTGGCTGCTGCGGGGCCTGCGGGTATTGTTCGAGCGGGATGTGCGAAGGGATTTCGCGGAACTGCACGGACGGTCTCTGCCGGGCGAGACTGAAGGCGAGGACTGCGAGACCGAAGCCGACGACGATCAGACCGATGTTGAATACAGCCATGTACTGGTCGAGCTTCTGCCCTTCGATTACCCACTGGTCCAGAGGTCCGTAGGCGGCATAGTCCCAGTACTTCTGGTTGTTCGCGCTGTACAGGGCCTGCCCAGCGGCCATGAGGACGACGCCCACCAAAATGACTGCACCTGCGATATTGAAGATCCTGCTCATCCCGATCCTCCGCGATACCGGATGCCTTCCCGGATTATAGATTATCTGCGGATTACGAGGAAATCAAAACACCAAAGGGTTTGGATGCGAGGGGTTTCGGGGCGTTCTACGAAGAAGCAGGCGGACCTACTTCTTCATTATCTTCATCCAGCCGCCGGACTCGTAGACCGCGAGCCTCCTCTTCGACAGCGTGGTCTTGAATTCGTCCCAGTCGATGATCTCGAGCCTCGAGTTCCTTCCCTTGGTGAACTGGATTCCGTTCGTTCCCTTTACCCTGCCGGGCTTGATGCCCTTCTTCTTCGCGATCTTCATCGCCTTCTCGACGCTGATTGGTTCCATAACCATCCTATCATCCCTCCGTGCAACACTAGCTGGCTGTGCCATCCAGGCGCAGTCCAGATATGTATTCCAGTGTATGGTATTTAATGATTTGCAGATGCTGGCTCGGAAAATCCGGACATCTGGCTCGCGTTTCCGAAAAGCCGGATTCGACCGAGCCAGCATAACTGGCTCTGTACTACTGCCGTAGCCAGCGGTCTTCGACGGCGCTTCCCGCAGTCCGATTCAATGGATTCTGGTCGAAGAAATGAGGGCGCCTCATCGACGGCGGCCTGTTTCGAAGTGTCGGTTAGGATTATCGATGAGCGTTTAGAGCCAGTAGATCTCGAAGAAACCCAGAGTCAACGCGCTGGGCAAGGCGTACTTCACCGGGTGTTTTCCCAGTCTGTTCCTGAGCACCCTCCCGCAGATGTAACGCAGATCCGCTTCGAACGGATTGTTGACGCCGCACACCGAACACACCCCGGCCATGCTGCTACGATGGGTCTTGCGGTTTATCGGCAGGTCTCTCCAGGAAACCTAATAATGTCCAAGGCCAATCCTCGAGTAGGTGCATGGCCCGATGTCCCTTTTCGGCTCCTCAGGAGTCCGTGGTATCGTCAATGTGGACTTTACCCCGGAGCTCGCGGCGATGATCGGCATGGCGGCAGGCGCGAATGCGGAGCGATGCGTCGTTGGGACCGACTCGAGGACTTCTGGCCCGATGGCTGTCGCCGCCGTGTCAGGTGGGCTGATGGCCGCAGGATGCGACGTCCATCTCGCGGGAGTGGTCACGACGCCGACCTTAGCCGAGGCTGCGCGGAGAATGGACCTCGGTGTCATGGCCACGGCAAGCCACAATCCTCCGGAATATGGTGGCATCAAGCTTTGTAACCCCGATGGGTCGGGCTTTTCCCCCGAGCAGGCGCGTGCAATCGAGAGGGCCATCGAAGCGAGAAGATTCAAGCTCAAGTCCTGGGACGAAATAGGAAAGACGCAGGAATTGCCAGACGCCGCCGAGAGGCACGCCCACAGGATCATGAGAGGCGTGGGCAGGTCGAGGCTGAAGGTGGTGGTCGATTGCGCGAATGGTCCTGCATCAACGATCACACCGATCGTGCTCCAGAGGATGGGCTGTCATGTCGTTACGATCAACTCGAACCTCGACGGGAAGTTCCCCGGAAGGCCGCCGGAGCCGACCGAGGAGAACCTGTCAACCTTGAAGGACGCTGTCCTCTCGATGGACGCCGACCTGGGGATCGCGCATGACGGGGACGCCGACCGAATGGTTGCCTTCGACGACAAGGGCGTCTTCCTCGGCGGGGACGAGCTCCTCGCGATCTTCGCGAAGAGATTCGGCAGACGGACGCTCGTCCTGACGGCAGACGCATCGATGGCCATCGACGACTACGTCAGGAAGAAGATTTACAGGACTAGGGTGGGCGACGTTTTCGTGAGCCAAGAGGTCAAGAAGAGGAAGGCTGATTTCGGAGGCGAGCCCTCTGGGACTTTCGTCTTCCCCGACCAGACGCTCTGCCCCGACGGGATACTCGCGGCGGCAAGGCTGGTGGAGATCGCCACCGACAAGAGACTGTCGGACGTCCGGAGGAAGATACCGAAGTACCCGATCCTCCGGCGGGCCGAGGAGTTCAATCTCCGTCACAGGGAGAGGATCACGAGATGCCTCGACCGCGAGATGAAGAAGATTAGGTGCGAGGAGAGGCTGATGCTCGACGGATACAGGCTCCAATTCAAGGACGGATGGGCGCTGGTGCGGCCGTCCGGGACAGAGCCGAAGATCAGGATGGTGGCCGAGGCGAGGCAGTCGAAGCGGGCGGACGAGATCATGTCCACAATCAGGGTTGCCGTCAAGAGGTGTTTGGATTGAAGGGCTACATCCTTGCGGCGGGCGAAGGCCTCAGGATGAGGCCGCTCACCGCCAACATCCCGAAGCCGCTGTTGCCCGTCGCTGGCAAGCCGTTCCTCGAACACAACATCGAGGCCCTGAAGGACGCCGGCATCAAGGACCTGATACTCCTGGTCGGCTGGCGCGCACAGAGGATCATGGAACATTTCGGGGACGGCAAGGCCTTCGGAGTCAAGATCGACTACGTCGAGCAGAAGGAGAGGCTCGGCACTGGGCACGCAATCGGCATGATCAAGGACCGGGTCGACTCCGCGTTCTTCTGTCTGTACGGGGATGTTGTGCTCACGAAGGAGAGCGTCAAGGGGATGGTCGAGCACTGGAAGAAGGTCAAAGGCAATGTGATGGCCCTGACGACCGTAGAGGACCCGAGAAGGTACGGGTCGATTATCGCAGAGGACGGGGTCGTCAAGGACATCGTCGAGAAGCCGGAAATCCCGGAGAGCAGCACGGTCAACGCGGGCGCGTACATTCTCGAACCCGGAATATTCGACGCTATCGGGGAGACGAAGAGGTCGCTCCGCGGAGAGTACGAGATAACCGATTCGTTCAAGATACTGATGAAGAAGTCGCACATCTACACGCATGTCCTAACGGGTGAGTGGATTGACGTCGCGAGGCCATGGGACCTGCTCGAGGCGAACAGGATACTAATGTCCAGCCTCGAAACTAGAATTGAAGGGGAGGTCTCAGCCAAGGCCACGGTCGTCGGGGAGATCAGAGTCGGGAAGGACACGAGGATACTTCCGGGGAGCTACATAGTCGGACCAGCGATATTCGGCGAAGGGACCGAGATTGGTCCGAACGCTTACATCAGGCCGAGCACTTCGATTGGTGATGGCTGCAAGGTCGGCGCGGCGGTCGAGATCAAGAATTCAATAATCATGAACGAGACGAAGGTCCCCCACCTCGCCTATGTGGGAGACAGCGTCATCGGGGAGCGGTGCAACTTCGGCGCGGGAACGAAGGTGGCGAATCTGCGCCTCGACGAGAAGGAGATCAACGTCGTGATGGACGGGACGAAGACAGGCTCTGGCAGGCGGAAGCTTGGCGTCATCATGGGCGACGATGTGAAGACCGGCATCAACTCCTCGATCGATGCGGGGACGATCATCGGGGAGGGCACTATGATAGGCATGGGCGCGGTCGCCAGAGGCACGATAGCTCCGAACAGCAGGGTGTTCTGAACAGGTCGGGAGCACCGCGACTGGGACCGAGAACGAGACGGACGAGCCCTCAGCTCCGCGAACGCCTCACCCAAGCTCGGAACCCATTCGCTCTGTTAGCGTGGCCACGAACGCGATGTTGTTCTTGATGCTCGCCAGCAGGATGTTCTCGTTGGGCGCGTGCTCGTTGCACTTCTCCGAATCCGCATAGCTGTAGCCGACCGCCACCGGCGTGTGCGGCGTGAAGAGGTATGCAGGGCCGGTTCCCGCCATGAGGGGCAGCAGGTTCACGTGCGCGGGTTTCGAAACCTCCATCGACGCCTTGCGGACCAGCTGGACGAACGGGTCGGTTACCGGGGTCTTGGCGGCCTCATAGCCTGACGTGACGTTCATCTTGACATCCGTGAACCCCCTGCGGTCGAGATGCTTTCTGAGGAGCTTGACGCACTCTTCTGATTTCATGTCCGGCACGAGTCTCAGGTCGAGCTTCGCAGTCGCCTTGGCCGGGACTATCGTCATCATCTCCTCCCCCTTGCAGCCACTTTCCAGGCCGTTGATGGAGAGCGACGGCTCCAGGAAGATGGCTTGGAGCAGATCGACCCCCTTCCTGTCGCCTACGAAATTCGATATCTCGTAGCTGTCCCTGATTCCCTGCTCGATGTCCCCCTTGTACTCCCTCAGGGACCTCAGGTCGTCCTTGGAAAGTGGCGCGACCAATTCCATGATGCCGTCGATGGTGATCCTGTCCTTCTCGTCCCTCAGCGTCTTCAGCGCGTGGACCAGCCGCCACGGGGCGCTGGGGACGGCCCCAGCATATCCTGAATGGGCGTCCGTCACCGGGTACTTCGGCGTGCCCCCCACATCGAGCTGGATTGACACGTCCCCTTTCATGCCCGACTTGATCTCTCCCGTGCTCCCAGGCGTGGCCGACAACACTTCCCACACGCATCCGTCCGCCCTCATCCTCGTCGGATACTTCTTCGCGAACCTGGCGAGGACCTCCGAACTCCACTCCTCTTCGCCCTCGATTACGAACTTGACATTGACCGGCAGTCCTCCGACGACTTCTTCCATCAGGTTGACGCCGAGCATGCTCGCTACACATGGCCCCTTGTCATCGGAGGCCCCTCTGCCAAAGACGCGGCCTTCGCGTATCGTCGACTTCCACGGCGACGATTTCCAGAGCGAGAGGTCGCCTTCTGGCTGCACATCGTAGTGGTGATAACACATCAGAGTCTTCTCGGCCCCGACGTCCTTGCTGGCGTAGATCGTCGGCGGGTCGCCGTACTGCGACACCTTGAACCCGAATCCCTCGAGCTGCCTCTGGATCTCGTCCGCGCAGTCCCGCAATCCTTTCTTGTCTCTGGGGGCGACGGTCGGATACTTGGTCTGATCTGCGAGAAGGCTCAGTGCCTTCCTCTCGAGCCTGGCGGCCTTTGCCAAAAGCTCCTTGTAAGCCGTGATCGCCATTGATCTGCCTCGGGGGCTAATCTCTGTTACATTAATAGAACTTGTCAAGACTTGTCGGTGATTCCAAATAGCGCGGGCGCAATGACATTCTTCCCCCGATGACCGGAGAAGTTGCCGCGGATGGGGCCGATGCGGGCACCGCAAGTCAAAGGTTCCACGGGCGCAGGACTTGGCGCACGTTCCTTATAGCTGCCACCATAGTCATCATCAGCGGAGTCCTACAGCTCTATCTGCCGCACTGGTTGCTCAACGCTCAGGTCGCTCTCGCTTTCAACGCCATAGTCGAAGTGTCCAGCGCGGCTCTCTTCTTCTTCATCTTCGGCGTGAGGTGGATGACGCGAGGGTTCAGAGTGGACTCGCGCACTCTTTTCATATCCTGCGCCTTCCTGGCACTCGCAGTCCTCACGGTCGCGAGGCTGCTCACGTACTCTGGCATGCCACTCGCGGGTAGCTACAATGAGCTCGTGAATGCGCCTTATTTCGGGACCTTCTCGAACTTCAGCGACTCACTCTACTACGATGCGGTGATCAGGCATTCGGTCGTGACGTTTCTGTTGATAGGGGCCTTCCTACCCTCAGACAACATCGTCAAACAGAAATCGATTAGCCTGTATCCGTACTGGTTCATGGGCTTTGCGGGCTTCTGGATCGCAGTGATCTCGATTTTCGGCAACTTTCTTCCACAGCTCTACGTCAAGGGCGAGGAGATGAGCCCGTTCATGGAGGAGATCAGCGTGTCAGCAATGGTGATCGGCTTCCTGGCCGCCCTGGTCTTCGCCCGATTGGCGTCGAAATCCACGGACCGCGGGTATGCTGTCGTCAGCCTCGGCCTCCTTCTGACGGCCGAGGCACAGTTCTCGTACTATCGCGTCGACACGCCGCTCGACGTTTACCTCCTCATAGGACGGACGATGGCCGTCTTGGCGCTGTTCATCATCTTCGTCGGCCTTGTGAGGCCCTCTCTCATCAGGCCATATATGCGTCTCGAGAGCACAAAACAGAAGCTAGATGCGACGGCGAAGAACCTCGAGGCGTTGGCGAATGATATCATGGAGCGGCGAGAGGCCGAGGAGAGGATCCTTGCGCTGAACGCGGATCTTCAAGCCTCGAACAAGGAGCTCGAGTCGTTCTCCTACTCCGTGTCACACGACCTCCGTGCTCCCCTACGCACCATCGAAGGATACGGCAAGTTCCTCGCGGACGAAGAGGGCGGGAGGCTGAGCCCTCGAGGTAAGGAGTACGTCATGCGGATGCGCGCAGGGTGCGAGAGGATGGGACTGATCATTGAGGACCTCCTCAAGCTGTCCAGGGTCGCGCGTGAGGAGATCTCTATCACGCAATTCGACATAACGACCCTTGTGAGGACGGTGGTCGACGAGACTCGCGCGGCCACCCACAGGGATCTGGAGTTCGTCTCCTGCGGGCCAGAGATGGTCGAAGGCGACGAGCGCCTACTGAAGATCGCGCTGGAGAACATGATACATAACTCGTGGAAGTTCACCTCGAAGACGGAGCATCCCACGGTCGAGTTCGGAGCGACACAGCAGAACGGGGTACGCGTGTTCTTCGTCAAGGACAACGGCGCAGGGTTCGACATGCAGTACTCCAGCAGGCTGTTCCGCCCGTTCGAGCGGCTGCACTCCGAGTCGGAGTTCCCGGGGACGGGAGTCGGCCTCGCGAGCGTTCAGAGGGTCGTGGAACGTCACGGGGGCAAGATCTGGGCGGAGGGGAAGGTCGGTGAGGGGGCCACCTTCTACTTCACGCTCGAAAGAGGTGCGTCTGAAAAGTCCGACCTCAGTCCACGACCTTGAGCTCCCTCGGTTCCCCTGAAACCGTGAAGCATCCCCAATCGTCCCTGCCGAAGGGGCTGCCGGTAATGATGTGTATCCAGCCGAACCTGCGCCAGAGGTCGAGGTCGGCCCCCGACGGATATATCGCGCCTGACGGGTGCGAGTGCACCGTCCCGACGATTGTGAAATCGACGGGCAACATGTAGAGCTTGAACAGGGCGGATCTCTCCCCGGATTCGGTGCCCGGGAGGAGTATGAGCTCGCGGATCACCCCTTTCTCGGCTCTGAGGAGCGCTCCGAATTCGTTTGGATACTGGGACTTAGAGGCCTCCAGTATCATCTTGAGGACCCGCTTCTTAATGCTGTGGACCTTTGCTCGTTCGTCCTTGGAGAAGTCGAAGAGCGGCGTCTCATCTGCCCCCTTGCGGTGCGACTCTGCTCGTGACGGCCCCGACAAGCGCAGGCATGTAATTGACACTGACGATGATCTCGTGCACTGGGCGCTTGAAGATCCTGCCCATTCTGTATTCCCCGTTCAGCGTGATCTTGGCGAGGTTCGAGAACGACGAGGTGACGAACAAAGTCTTGGTGATGGGGAAGTACCTCACCCCTATCCCAATCCGAACTCCTCCTCTCCTGATCGACGTCTCCTTGACGTCCCGGATCCACGAATATGGGACCGTCGAATCCAGAAGCAGCCCCATCTTCAGATGGAGCCCCTTCTCGCCCGCGAGATGGTGCGTGAACAGCGGCGGAGCCAGTAACAGGAAGCCGAGAACGCCGACGACAGGCGCGATGATGAGCCACAGAGTTCTCCAAGGCCCCTCGGGCGAGCCCGTCATTCCATAGACAAGCCACGCGACTATCCCCTCGAGCGCTAGCACCATTGCCGCGAACCAGCGCTTCTGATAGTCGATTCTCACGGGCTCGTTCTTCGCCGGTGTCATCAGTTTCCTCCTAGTGCCTGTGCGCACTGGTCGGCGCGGAGGCGACGAGCTTCTCCTCGAGGTTCTTGTAGAAGTCGCCCTGGAGGCTCACGAAGCTCGCCTTCTTCTCGGATGCCGTGAACAGGATCATCTCGGCCCCGGTCAGCTTTACCTCGGTCTGGCCGTCGAGAACCATGATGCACTCCTTTGGGTCTGTTATCGTCACGACGATCTTGCTTCTTGCGGGGACTACGAGCGGCCTCGCCGAAAGCCGGAACGGAGCAATGGGTGCGATTACGAGGGCGTCCACGCGCGGGTCGATGATGGATGAGCCGACGCTCATGGCGTAACAGGTGGAGCCAACTGGAGTCGCAACGATGATCCCGTCCGCACGCATGTCCGTGGCCTTCGAGCCGTCGACCGAGATGTCGAAGGACCTCATCTTGGAGATATGCGCGGTGTGTATCACAGCCTCGTTGGTGGCGTCCTCGATCCTGCGGCCGTCGATCACCGTCTTGAGCTTGACCCGGCGGACGACCTTGTAGTCCCCTCTGAGGAGCTTCCTGACAGCTTCATCGATATCGCGGGGCTGGACCTCCGTGAGGAATCCCAGCACGCCCGCATTGACACCCATCACGGGGGCGTCGGAGCTTTGCAGGGTGCGCAGTATGGTCCCGTCCCCTCCGACGGTGATTATCACGTCGACGTCCATCTCCCTCAGGGGGACGCCTTTGACTCCTAGCCCTTCCGCGGCCATGGTCTCGAAGACCACCTTCTGACCCTTTAGGGCTTCGAGGACCTTCTTCGCAACGGGCATGAAGTTCCTGAGCTCGGGAGTCCCGGCTAGGCCGAACTTGATAATATCAGCTCCTTGAGCCGAATATCACCATACGCCAGAAAATTCTTTCTGTCCTTCAGGTCGAATTGGAGATCCAACTTGTCCTTGGTCTCGAGATCCACGACTTCTCCCCCGGCCTCCCTCAGGACTAGTGCGCTCGCAGCGATGTCGACGACTCTGATCATGCGGTCGAAGTTCGTGGAGTTCATATATTGCGCCTGCGTGTCGCCTCGCGCGACGAGGCACATCTCTAGGGAAGCGCATCCGAGGCTTCTGACACGCGACGCGTGCATCCTCACCTTGTTCGTTTCCGGATTAGCGTCGGGGCCCATGAACATCGAGAAGATAGACTCGTCCCTCGTGTACTTTGAGACGCCGATCCTGTGGCCGTTCATCTCGGCGCCCCCGCCGCGTCTCGCGTAGTAGATGTCCCCGTTGGCGAGGTTCCTGACGAGCGCGTACTCGCAATCGAGCATGCTCTTTCTGCCGATCGCCATCGAGACTGAGAAGAATGGTATTCCTCGGACGCAGTTCAGAGTCCCGTCAATCGGATCGAGCACCAGGATGTCCTTGTAGTCTCTGTCGACGAACCCCCGCTCCTCGCTGAGCACGTTGAGCTTGATATTCTCGCTGTCGAGCAATTCCAGCACGGCATCCTCCGCGAACCTGTCGATCTTGGAGGTGGGTGAGCCGCTCGCGCCCATACCGACCTTGACGTGGCCGTCGTAGTCTTTCGGGAGTTCCTTGTAGGCGCTGTACACTTCCTCGGCTATCCGGAGAAGAACGTCCTTCACGGCCGAGGGATGCGGTGAAGGGGGTATTATTGTTTCTCCGCACCTGGGGATTACCAGGCCCCTCCTCGCGGGAAGGTGCCTCCAGTGAGTCTCTTCATCAGCGTTCGCGTCCGCATGTCCCCTTCGTAGGACAGCGCCAACCGACGCGCCAGCTCGGGGGGCATCCCCCGCGACAGGAGGCCTTTCTCGAAGCTCCTCGAGGTCTTCCTCATGCGCCTCTTCATCCTCAGGAACGCAACTCCCGTCCTCAGAACGAGCCCGGGCGCATACGCGACCACGCTCGCGAAGAGCTTGACCTTGTCGTCTTCGCCCTCAGTCCTCATGGCCTTCAGTCCTCATCTTCGCCAATCGCATCCTTCAGCTTCTTTCTGATGCGGTCGTTCACTTCCTTCTCGATGTCGTTGGACGGGTCGTGCCCGTGTCTAGCGCCGCCTACGATTTTCCCTATCATGCTCCCGACGCTGAAGTTCGCCATGAACTCCTCCGTGAGCTTGAAGGCCTGCTCTTCGCTCATGCCCGCGTCCTTGAGCTTCTTGTAGAACTCCGCTGTCTGCTCGCCGAGCTTCGCTGCGTTGTCCGCGCTGTACATCGTCTTGCTTATCGATTCGAGGAGCTTCGGGATCTCGGTCGACAGAATCGACATGACCTGCTTGAGCTCCTCGACATCGCCCTTGTCGTCCAACTTGAGGTCCATTTGTTTCACCTTGAATCGGATTAGGACAGGTACGATTGATAAAGGAAGTGAGCATTTGTGACCATCGCGAGGGCACTTCCCCAAGGAACGGCTCTTGTGTATTCTCGCGGGCCTGACATCCTGAAGCAGGCCGAATCGGGCATTCCCTTGGCAGAGGAGGCTGCTGCTGATGGCGTCCGTCTGAAATGGATGCTTGAAGAGCTTCAACGGTCCAAAGAGTCACGTGCGCGGCTTACGAAAAGCCGTCCCGCTGGCGTCAACTGACCGCAATGTCATCCAACTGAAGGACTTGCCCTTAAGTCTGTCATCTGCGCTAGGACTTCCCGCCTCATCGCCCGACATGCACTATCGATTTCGTCTAGCCCATGTCTGCAGAAGGGTCGCAGTACTACTGAGGGGGGTCTAGCTTCAAGAGAAGGTCAAGAAAGAATCAAAGCTTCGCATGTCGCTTTGGTCACGGGGAAATGGACGACACCGATAGGAAGCTGCTGGTTCTGATAACCCAGAATCCGAGGATTCACTACCGCGAGTTGGCAAAGGGTCTTGGAATCTCCCGGCAGGCGGTTCACCATCGACTGCAAGTGCTGACGAAGATGGGGGTCGTCAAGGGTATCTATGCGGGGGTCTCTGTCTCCTACCTTGATGCTGTGCCGGTGGCCATTTCGGGCACGTCGAGGAGCACCTGCATCGACACGACGCTTGACAACCTCGGGCAGAGCGAGTTCACCCGCAGGGTCCTTGTCGCGGGAGGCAACTACCTCTACGTTGTCGGATTCCTGAGGGAGATATCTGAGCTGGACGGATACGCTGATTTCGTCAGGCGCGTCGCCGAGATGCATGATCCCATGGTTGGGATATACTGCCTAGACGACGGACTCATGTCCTATTCTGTCGATGGCGCCGGCAAGCGGAGACCGAGCTACAGGGCCCTGACGCCTCTCGATTTCAAGGTCATAGCCGGGCTCAAGGATGATGCGAGAAAGCCCGTGGCGGACATAGCCAAGGCGACGGGCGTGTCGACGAAGACTGTGAGGCGGCACCTAGATGCGATGATCTCTGATGGCTCAATTGAGTTCAACGCACCGATGGATCTTGAGTCGGGAGGGGATCTTTTCCTGATCATGCATGTCGAGCTCAAGGACGGAGCGGACAAGAGAGCAGTCGGAAAGAGGCTCCTTACATGGAACTACTTCCATGATCAATACGTCAGGACGTACAGCAACCTCCCAGGCCTGTTGATGTGGGTGTTCTGGTCAAACGACATGAACCTGATACGCCGAGCTTTGAGGGAGACAGGTCAGGACAAAGAGGTGCGTTCAGTTATGCTCAATTTCGTTTACAATGAGCGTGTGTATCTGACAACTTGGAGAGACAAGATTCCGGATGCTCAACTGGGGAAGCCGGGCGATCAATGCCAAGCGGACCAGAGGCGCCGATCGGGCTAGGATGTTCGGCCCTCCATTCAGAGGTCGCATCTGTCAATCAACTCCCTGACTCATGGGACAATCCGGAAAGGCGCCGTGGCCGTTTCGTAACGAGTCTCTCGAACCATTCTATATGACTCGGGCCATGGTTGTCGGACCTGTGCCGAGGCATGATGATCGCCTCGGTGGTTCGAAAGGAGGGAGTAAGTGAGGAAAGTAGGTGTGGCGTTGCTTTGTGTGCTGGTGGCTGGACTGATGCTGGTGCCGGGAGCGGTGTCCGCCGGGACCACAACGATATCGGCATCGGACAAGACAGGTGACCTCGGTCCCAAGTTCGATGCGAGGACTGCGGAGACTGTGCTGTATTGGCCTGACAATATGCCCTTGACACGCGTCGGCTACTTCGACATGACATCGTGGTCGTTCTCGTATTCGAGCAAGGACAAGACATACACATTCGGGATGGAGCTTGCTGCTCCGCTCCCCAGCGAAGGTTCGCACTTGCCCACAGGCTTCAAGGAGGTCAAGTGGCTTGTGTGGATCGATATGGGTGCCTGGAATCCGAAGTATGCCCCGACAGTGGGATCGTACTACACCGTACAGCTGGTCTATGATGGATCCGAGTACTTCGCTGAGTTGAGAGAGGGCGCCGGCTGGGGGCCGCTCGTAGTTGCGCTGCCTTTCGAAGTCAACGGTGCGCATCTCGAGATCCAGTTCTCCGCGGCCTCGATCGGGAATCTGAAGAGCTTCTGGATCATGCCTTGTACGGTCGTCCTCTGGTCATTGCAGCCATATTCTGGATATTGGGATCTCGATTCGACCGACCCCGGGGCAGCGCCGGGACAGGTTTGGTGGGACGTTCCGTGGCCTCCGTGAATGGGCCTATTGGGATGTCTCCTGAGTAGCGGGAACCTGTCTCGCAAGGCTTCCGACGTGGACTGAGCGGATCTGTCCGGTCGGTCAAAACCTTTCTTCTTTCCTTTCATCATTCGACGCCTGTTTGTCTTGTTTTCTCGATGGGCCGAGCCCGAGGAGGTCGTACCACTTCTCGATGTACTGCTCTGAGAGCCAGTACTCCTTCGAGCGGGGAGACCCTTTTGCTCTGATGACGCCCTTCTCCTCGAGACTCTTCAGCCGCTCCCGGACAATCCTTCGAGAAGACGTCCCCCGCGTCTCCTTGAGCTTGTCCGTGATCTGCGAGATGTTCTGTCCGTCACGTTCGAACAGGACCTTGACGATGTCCCGGGAGATCGAATCCTTGACCCCCGGGATAAGCAGATCTGGGGAGATGGCCCCGTATCTCTGGTACAGTCCGAGCATCCGGAAGTAGCTACCCGATATCTTCTGGAACCGCTCTATGTAGTCGATGAGCTGAGAATACGGCCCGGCAACCTTGTCGACAGCCTCCTCGACGCTCTGCATCTTCTTGGCCAGGTCCTTGATCTGCTCCTGGAGGTCCTCGTCCGCCACGAAATGCCATCCGTATAGGGATATAGAATATTATCCAGGAAATCCCTGAGCCCCCCGTGAAGATTGACGATCTGCAGCAGGTTAGAGGGGCTCCCGGGGTATTCACGGACGGGAAGGAGCTGTTCACGCAGAACGGAGCGCCGTGGAAGAACGTCTACGGCGAGCGGCTGATAAGCGTTAACGGGGTCGAGTTCCGGCACTGGGACCCGTACCGGTCGAAACTTTCTGCGACGATTCTCTTGGGCGGACGGAACCTCGGGCTGGACCAGAGCTCGAAGGTGCTGTATCTCGGCGCGGCCTCGGGCACCACAGCCTCTCATGTATCCGACATAGTCACAGAAGGCGTCGTCTGGTGCGTCGAAATCTCCGAGCGGTCGTTCAGGGATCTCGTCAAGGTATGCGAGGTGAGGAAGAACATGATGCCCATCCTCGCGGATGCGAACACGCCGCACGAGTACGGTCATATGATAGAGGGTGTGGAGTTCGTCTACCAGGACATCGCGCAGAGGAATCAGGTGGAGATATTCCTGAAGAACATGGCGGCCTTCGAAGCGGGGCGGGGGATCCTCATGTTGAAGTCGAGGAGCGTGAACGTCAACCGCTCCCCCAAGGCGGTCTACGCGGACGTCAGGAAGCAGCTGGCCGAGGCATGTCTGAAGGTCAGGCAGGTCGTCGACCTGCACACGTACGCAAAGGACCACGCAGCGTTCATCGTGGAGGAGTAGCAGTTGCCGCGCAGGTTCGTCTATGTGATCGCGTTCAAGGACGACAAGTTCGCCATGGTCCTGCACAAGCTGCGCGCGTGGGAGATGCCGGGCGGGCGGCTCGATTGGCACGACGATTCTTACGAGGTGGCGGCCATCCGGGAGTTCCGCGAGGAGACGGGGTACGGGCTTCAGGTGATAGGTGAAGTCCTGGGGCTCGAACCGCGGTCGGAGGGGCGGGTTCTCGTCGGCTTGGTCAAGGACGATCCGCCCAAGAAGGTCACCGATCCCAAGATCGCCGAGGTGTGTTTCTTTGACGGGCTACCCAGGGAGCTATCGTTCCCGGAAGTCGAGTACATCTCGATGCTGGCCCAGGCCAAACGTATCCTGGAAACCTTTAAAAAGGGGAAGGCCATAAGCGCCTCTGCCTCGCCACTGACACAAGCGGAGGCTACGGAGTAGGTGAACGATGTCACGGATGCATTCGAGCAGGAAAGGCTCTTCAGGTTCCAAGAAGCCGATGGTCACCGAGAACCCGAAATGGGTCCAGCAATCGGCAGACGAGGTGAAGGACCTCGTGGCGAAGATGGCGACCGAAGGGGCAACGATGGCGAGCATAGGTCTCGTGCTCAGAGATCAGTACGGTATCCCGAACATACGCCTCGCGACTGGCAAGACGATCCGAGAGATATGCGACGAGAAGGGCGTCAAGTTCGAGCTGCCGGACGACCTGCAGAACCTCATGAAGAGGGCGGTCGCCCTCAGCGGCCATGTGAGGAGCAACCCGAAGGACCTGCACAACGCACGAGGTCTGCGCCTGATCGAGTCGAAGATCAGGCGGTTGGTGAAGTACTACAAGCGGGAAGGCGTGATCCCTCAGACATGGACATATTCTCTGGATACCGCCGCACTGCAGGTCGAGTGATTCCTCGATGAACGGGAGCATCGCACTCCCGGACGAGTTCTCGGAGAGCCTCAAGCAGGCTCTCAAGATCATCAATTCCGCCTCCATGCTGAGGGTCATTTCTCACCACGACGCAGACGGGATTGCGGCCGCCGGGATTTTCACCTCCGCGCTGAGAAGGGCTCACAAGCAGTTCCATCTCAGCATCGTAAAGGGACTCGACGCGGAGGATGTCGAGCGTCTGGCCAAGGAGGGGAACGAGGCCATCCTCATGTTCGACATGGGATCGGGGCAGATCGATTCGATCGAGAAGATCGATGCCAAGATCGCCGCGCTCGACCACCACAAGCCCATACGGAAATCGAAGAAGGTCGTTCAGGCCAACCCGCACTTCTATGACATCGATGGGATGACCGAGGCCTGCGCCTCGAGCCTGAGCCTGCTCGCAGCCGTCATGATGGACCCCTGCAACTGGGACCTCGCGCCGATCGCCATAGCCGGAATCATAGGCGACAGGCAGCACATGGGGGGAATGAGGGGGATAAACCAGCAGATACTCGACTATGCTGTCGACAAGGGCTCTGTCCAGGTCCAGAAGGGTTTGAACCTGAAGGGGCCATCCGTGGCTGACGCTATCTCTGATTCGGAGGACCCCTACTTCGTGGGCCTCTCCGGGAGGAGGGACAACGTCCTCGCGTTCCTCGAATCCGTGAAGATCAACCCCGACACGCCCGTCGGCGCCCTAGACGAGGTCTACAGGAGGAAGCTCACCTCGATGCTGTCGCTTCGGCTCATGGGGCAGGGCTGCAGGCCAGAGACGGTCGAGGAGCTCGTGGCCGAGATCTACTGGATACCGTCGATGAGCCTCAGCGCGGCGGACCTGGCGGACCTGCTCAACGCGTGTGGCCGGATGGACCACGAGGGCCTGGGGATCGCTCTCTGCATGGGGGACAAGGAATCTCTCGAGCACGCGGGCGAGCTCAGGCGCGAGTACAGCAGGAAGATAATGGAAGAGCTCCTGGTGATAGAGAACGACGGAGCGACCTCCATGGAGCACATCCAGTACTTCCGGGCTCCGGACACCTCTCTCGCCGGCGCGCAATGCGGGCTCGCGATGCAATACATCCTCGACCAGTCGAGGCCAACACTGGCATTGTCGAAGTCCAAGGGGAAGATCAAGGTGTCGAGCAGGGGCACGAAGTACCTCGTCTCAAAGGGCCTCGACCTCTCTTCGGCCCTGAAGAAGTCGGCGGAGAAGTTCGGCGGGATCGGCGGAGGCCATGCTGTCGCTGCGGGTGCGACGGTGCCGATTGACAAGGAAGAGGAGTTCCTGAGGTCGGTCGACGAGATCGTGGGCCTCCAGTTGCGGTAGGATTTGGGAGAACGATATTGTATTGTGACCGCATGACGCCGACGGGAGGATTAGGATGAATCTCAATGTCGACGAGCCCGTTGAAAGCTCCACCGACGTCGCGAACGATGAGTGGGTCAGAGACAACTACCTTCGCCTGATCCAGGACTATCCGAACATGTGGATTGCGGTGCTGGATCAAGCGGTGATCGCCTTCGGGAACAACCGATATCAGGTGAGCACCAGCGCGAAGAAGGTCGCGGGCGCCAAGCCCTTCTCACTCTATTTCATAGAGCCATCGGACGTTCTTCCCTAGGTCTTCATCCAGGGAAGGTCGACCTCATCAGTTCTGAAGCGCTGGTTGACCTCAGTGTCCTCGAGCTTCATGCGCACGCCGGCGTTGTGCATCAAGAGCCCTGTCCATGCGATCATCGCACCGTTGTCGACGCAGAGCGAGCCCGGGGGGACGAACATCCTGCCGCCCCGCTCCTCGGCCATGATCCTCACCATCTCCTGGAGCCTCTTGTTCTGGACCACCCCGCCGCCTAGGAGCACCTCGTTCTTCTCCACATGGGCCATCGCCCTTTCCGTGACCTCAACGAGCATCGCGAAGCATGTCTCCTGGAGCGAGTAGCAGAGGTCTTCGAGTCGCTTGCCCTGCTTGTGCAGATGCAGGGCAGCGGTCAGTATTCCTGAGAAGGCAACATCCATCCCCTTGACGCTGTACGGGAGATCGACGAGATCCTTCCCTTCCCTCGCGAGCCGTTCAAGCTGAGGACCCGAAGGGAACGGAAGTCCGACAGACCTTCCGAACTTGTCAATCATATTCCCGATGCCCACGTCGAGCGTCTCGCCGAACACTCTGTACCTGCCTCCAGAGTATGCGATCACCTGCGTGTTGCCGCCCGAGGCGTACAGAAGGGTCGGGTCCTTGCAGCCTGTGACTCTCCTGCCAATCTCGAGATGGGCGACGCAGTGGTTCACTCCGACTATGTCCACTCCAAGGGTGAGGGACAGCGCCCTTGCCGCGGTGGCTGCCGTTCGGAGGCAAGGTCCGAGGCCCGGGCCCTGCGAGAACGAAACGAGCCCGATGTCCGAATACGCGATGCCTGCCCTCGCGACAGCTTCGTGCATCAGAGGGACCACGTTCTCGGAGTGGTGGTTCGCGGCCTCGCGCGGATGGATTCCTCCTCTTGAGCCGTCAATCATCTTCGACATGTTCGCCAGTACGTTGCAGTCACTGTCGACGACGCCGACCCCGATTGTGTGTGCGGTTCCCTCGATTCCGAGACAGATCATGCGCTTCGCGGGCGCTCTAGTGCATCCGGGATAAAGAATATATGGACGATGGGGCGCTTTCCGATTGGAAGGCTCATAGGTTCGTACCAGAGATGAAGAATGCATCCTGGATGAGGGGGCTAGACTCTATGGTGCACCCCCACATTCCAGAAGGCGCATACAATGGGTGCCGGGGGAAAGAGCACTGTCGAGAGTAGCGGTGGTGAACTTGGGTCAGGAACCGCGTCCTGGGATCTTCTCGAGGACGCCAACTGTCTAGCGGTTGTGCTGGACAGGGACGGCAAGATCATATCTCTCTCAAGGAGGTCAAGGAACTTCCTGGGCTGCGGGAATGAGGCGGTTGGCTCGGACTGGTACGAGATGTTCGTCCCGGACAAGCCCAGGGAGACGGCCAGAGCACTCGTGGAGCAGGCGGTCGCTGGCGTGGACTCCCATGTCGAGCATTTTGACTCAGCTGTCAGCACGGCAGGCCAGGGCCTGCGGACGATTTCGTGGCACTGCGTTCCCATCTGCGACTCGACCGGGAAGATCGAGGGTGCAGCATGCATGGGCTATGACGTGACCAACGCCAGGCCCGCGAAGGACATGGTCGCCTATCAGAGCTCCCTTATTGACAACGTGAACGACGCCCTCATAGCCCGCGACGCTCAGCTGAGGATCACGGCATGGAACAAGGCCGCAGAGGGCATGTACGGGTGGAAGGCTTCTGAAGCGTTGGGGAAAGGTCCTGCCGAGATGTCGACACTCGGCTATCACGGGATCGAGCAGGAGGAGATCCTCACCCGGCTCAAGAAAGAGGGCCAGATCAGGCTAGAGACGGTACAGCAGGACAAGCGTGGCAAGAAGATGGAGGTCGAGGTCACAGCCACCGCACTCAGGGACGACAGCGGAGTGATCACAGGGTTTGTCAGCATCAACCGAGACATCTCCGAGAGAAAGAGGAGCGACGAGGATCTCAGGAGCACGAGGACCTATCTTGAAAGCTTGATCAACTACGCCAACGCCCCGATCATCGTCTGGGACCCGTCCTTCAGGATCACTCGGTTCAACCACGCGTTTGAGCGGATGACCGGATATGCGTCTGAGGAGGTGGTCGGCCGTGAGCTCTCGATGCTCTTTCCGGAGGAAGTCAGGGAGGGAGCGCTCGCCAGGATCAGACAGACGCTTGAGGGGGAGCACTGGGAATCGGTGGAGATTCCCATCCTCAGGAAGGACGGCGGAGTGAGGTGGGCCCTCTGGAATTCTGCGAACATCCACGCAGAGGACGGCAGAACCCTCGTCGCAACCATTGCACAGGGCCAAGACATCACGGAGCGCAGGGAAAGCGAGGTTGATCTCAGAGAGACGAGGAACTACCTGGAGAATCTCTTCAACTATGCGAATGCCCCGATCATCGTCTGGGATACTGGCTTCAGGATCACGAGGTTCAACCGGGCGTTCGAGAGGCTGACCGGCAAGTCAGCGAACGAGGTCCTGGGACAGGAGCTGAGCATCCTCTTCCCCAAGGGGTCGAGGAACGAGTCCCTCAGGAAGATCGGCAAGACCCTAAGCGGAGAACACTGGGAGTCGGTCGAGGTTCCCATCCTGCGCAAGGATGGGTCAGTCAGAATCGTGCTGTGGAACTCCGCGAACATCTACGGCACGGACGGCAAGACCCTGGTCGCCACCATCGCACAGGGACAGGACATCTCGGAACGCAAGATCGCAGAGGATGCGTTGTGGAGCACTAGGAACTATCTGGAGAACCTCCTGGACTACGCGAACGCCCCCGTTATCGTATGGGACCCGTCCTTCAGGATAACGAGGTTCAACCATGCTTTTGAGAGGCTCACCGGCTTCTGGGCGGACGAGGTCATCGGGAAGGAGCTCATGATGCTGTTCCCGGAGAAGACAAGAGCCTCGTCCCTGGAGAAGATCAACGACACCCTTGCAGGGAGATACTGGGAGTCCGTGGAGATTCCAGTCCTGCGAAAGGACGGCAGCGTGAAGGTGGCCCTATGGAACTCTGCCAACGTCTATGCGGAAGACGGGAAGACGCTCTTCGCGACCATCGCGCAGGGACAGGACATCACTCACAGGAAGATAGCCGAGGACAGGATGCTGCTACTGAACGAGAGCCTCGAGAGGCAGACCTTGGAGCTGGAGGCCGTGAACAAGGAGCTGGAGGCGTTCAACTATTCCGTGTCTCACGACCTCCGGGCGCCGTTGCGGGCGCTGGACGGCTACAGCCAGATGCTCCTCGAGGACTATGGCGAGAAGCTGGACAAGGAAGGAAAGGAGCATCTCCGCCAGGTCAGAGAAGCGAGCCAGCGCATGGGACAGCTCATTGACGATCTGCTCGACCTCTCAAGGGTGACTCGGAACAAGATGGACTGGGAACGTGTCAACCTGAGCTTGGTCGCTCGCGCAGTCGTAAGGGATCTCCAATCAGCATCTCCCGAAAGAAAGGTCGAGGTCGGGATCGCGGACGATCTGATTATGCAGGGCGACCCACGCCTGCTGCGCATAGTCATGGAGAATCTGCTGGGGAACGCGTGGAAGTTCACCGGAAAGACCGACCATCCGAAGATCGAGTTCGCCACTATGATGAAGGACGGCCAGAGGGTGTTCTATGTCAGGGACAACGGTGCGGGGTTCGACATGTCACACGCTGAGAAGCTCTTCAACCCCTTCCAGAGGCTGCACTCAGTCGCGGAGTTCCCGGGCTTGGGCATCGGCCTCGCCACGGCCATGAGGATCATTTCCAGGCACGGAGGGCACATCTGGGCTGAGGGAAAGCTGGCCCAGGGGGCGACCTTCTACTTCACCGACAGCTCAAAGAAGTTCTGATCTCTTCTGAGTTGGACTCTTCTGGGGCTACGTCCAGAAGCCGAAAACGTGTCTCAGGTATCCAATAATCCCGATCCCGGCCGCTATCATCCAGGTGGTGAAGGTGAGCGCCATCAGATTCTGTCTCCTGCATCTGCCCAGCCTGAAGTCGGTCATTCCCCAGCTCACGATTAGGGTCACAGAGAGTGCAGCTGCCAAAGTCCCCACCGTAGAGTGGCTCAGTATGAACAGCGCGTGGACGCTCGGATTCGTTATCGACAACTCCGGAATGAGGTCGATGAGCCTCGGGGTCATCAGCGCAAGAATCGCTGCAACGTTCGCGATCGTGACTGCAAACCAGGTCCGACTGTGCCTCTTCTGGCTCCTCCGGAAGGTGTAGTATCCGTACAGAGTCCCGATCAGAAGACCGATTTGCACGATGAAATCGACGTGGTTCTGCCAGGTTAGCTCGCCCATTCGGCTGTTCCTCGAGGCCTTAGTCACAGTGGGGCCTATTATGGCGCGGCCGGACAGCTCGCTTCAGCTCCAAGAGCAAAAAGAAATCCTCAAAAGACATTACAAGAGGCGATAGGAAGAACCGGTCCCGCTGCAGTACCCCCCTCTCCGCACAGAAAGCAGAAACGAGTGCTTCTGTGCGTGCGGAACCGATTCCGAGTACCCTGTTAACCTTCCTGGTATTAAGGGGTTTCGCCGCTAAAGAGCCGTTTCTGGACGTGCAGGTCATGACACACTGACTCCCCCCCCGATGTCCACGGTCAGTCGCATCGAACAAGTACGCGTCAGAATATAACTACCCCATCGTAGAATCGGTCCCCTCATGGCATCTAGACGGACATTGGCAATCGTGGCCGCAGCAGTCATAGTGATAGTAATCGTGGCCTCGGTCGGGGCCTATGTCGTCCTGACTTCAGGAAAGAAGGGGACCGTCCAAGTCTATCTGAGCGATTCCGTCGGCGATTGGGCCCATGTGAACGTCACCTTCAGCCAGGTGCAGGTGCACCAGGCGAACAGCACGAACAACAGCGGCTGGATCACCCTTTCCATCAAGAACGGCACCCTCGATCTGACACAGCTCGTGAACGTGAGCGCTCTCCTCGGGGAAGGCAGCGTACCAGTGGGCAAATACACTCAGATACGGATTGATGTCCAGAGCGCTACTGGCGTCATGACCAACGGGAGCGAAGTGACATTCACGGTGCCTTCTGGCGAGCTCAAGACCGCGACACCATTCACGGTCTCCTCCGGACAGACTACGACGCTGACGGTCGACATCGACCTCGAGCACTCAATCACCTATGCGAACGGCACATGGATTTTCAAGCCGGTTCTTGGTCAAGTGCAGTCAGGGACGTTGCAGATCTACATGAAGGACGCGGTCGGGATGTGGCAGGACGTCAACGTCACCTTCAGCATCGTCCAGGTGCACATGGCCAACTCGACAAACGCGTCGGGCTGGATCAACCTGACCGTCAATAACGGGGTCTTGGACCTCGCGACTCTGGTGAACGTCTCGGAGCTGCTGGCCTCGGGGAATCTCACTGCCGGCATGTACACGCAGATAAGGATCGTCGTGACGAACGTGACGGGCGTGATGGTCGGCGGAATGCCGGTCAATTTCACAGTCCCGTCAGGCGAGCTTAAGACGACCAGGCCGTTCAACATCACCGCGAACGAGACAACGAGTCTCACTTTGGACGTCGACCTCGACCATTCGATCACGTTTGCGAACGGCTCGTTCATCTTCAAGCCAGTCCTGGGCAGCATAACCGAGAGCTGAATCTTGCTGCCATTCGACAATCGGCAGCCTCTCTCAGCCCAGGCGAGTCTTGACTCGAATCAATCTGGTGCAACATTTAAGGCGAATTGCCGAGAATTGACTGGTAACAGTGGTTCGAGAGGAGTTGTAGATCATGGCAGAAACGAGGCAGGTCACACCTGCAGTTGAGCCAGGCGACACGGAAGAGATGGTGCTCAGGATCACGGCCGATAAGGGCGGAAGGGAGATCGCGATCAACAGGGTACTTGACGCCCGGAGAGAGTCGGTATGGAGGGCGATGACCGATCCGACCCTGCTTCAGAGATGGTGGGGCCCGAAAGATCTGCAGACGACGATTGAGAAGTTCGAGGCACGGCCAGGCGGGATCTGGAGGATTCTCCAGCGCGACGGCGCGGGGAAGGAATATGGCTTCCACGGAGTCTTCCACGATATCGAGCCAATGGAGCGCATCGTCCAGACGTTCGAGTACGAAGGGGCTCCCGGGCATGTTTCCCTGCAGACCACCACGCTGGAGGGACGGAACGGAAAGACCGTCGTCGACACGATGAGCGTCTTCCAGTCCGATGAGGATCGCGATGCTATGATCGCCGCCGGCATGGAGCGCGGGGTCAGGGAATCGATTGAGCGGCTCTTGGATCTTCTCGACGAGCTCGAAGAGAGCGACTGAGACCTATCCCTTCACCAGCCGGTAGCCGATGGCGCGGCCCATATGTAGCCGGTCGTCCAGGAAGATCAGCTGGTAGGCCATCGCCTCCAAGTAGCGAGCAGAGGACTGCGGTCCGCAGTCGACCGGGCCGAACCCGATCTGGGCTCCGAGCCTCATGACCGTCTGCTTCGCCTCCGCGTCGTCGCCGGCAACGAAGAGAGAGAGCTGCTCGTCGCAGATCTTTCCCTTGTCGTGCCACATCGCATAGACCGTGTTGAAAGCCTTGACAATTCTCGTTCCCGGTAGAAGCCCAGCTATCTCCTCCGAGACAGACGTGGAGAAGCCGACAGCCCATGATCTCTCCTTGGTCAACGCGTTCGTGACGTCGAGCACTATCTTGCCCTTGAACGCTCCTGGCCCTATGGACTGAATGACCTCCTTGACCACGACATACTTGACCGCGAGGACGACCATGTCCGCCCAGTCGACCGCCTCCCGCTGGCTGACGACGTTGACGCCCGGCGGGGGATAGACCGCGGAAGGGTTCCTGGAGCCCAATCTGACTTCTTCACCAATCCTGGAGAATCCTCTCGCGAGAGCAGTGCCTACTTGTCCCGTTCCAATGATGCCTATCTTCACGTGTGACCACCCTGCATTCCATGGAGCGCCCTGAGAATAATGATATGACGTATTCTGATAGGCCCCGCAAGCGCCTTGTAGTCCAGCCGCCAATGCGACATTTATGGCCGAGATTGACGACATGCTCGAGAGGCGGGCGGAGATGTCGTCGGCTAATCTTCGGAGGACTACGATGATCGGGTTTGCGTTGGACCTGGTCGTGGCGGGCCTACTCGTTGTGTTCAAGGACGCGCTCAAGCTCGGGGATGTCATCTATGTCGTCGCCGCGGTGCTCGTTTCCTGGGGCCTCGTGATGATGCTGCTATTCCCCCGCCTGCCTCGCTGGGGCCTGCAGCGCTACAGACAGATGTCCGGATCTCCGGAGTTAGGCAGAGAAGAGAAGAAATGAGAAGGAAAAGGGATTTGAGAAGAGGCGCGAGGGCCTCTTCAACATAGGTTTTCTCAGAGGACTATCTGCATCGACCTTCCGACTTTCTGCACGAGCGCCGCGTCGTATGCGAGCTTGGCCGTCAGGCAGTCTTGGATGGCCAGCCCCGTCGAGCAGAACACGGTGATCTGCTCAGGGTTCTCCCTGCCAGGCGTCAGGCCTGCGACGACCTGCCCGATCTCCGCGTTCACATCCTCTCTTGTCAGCTCCCCCTTCGAAAGGGGGACGTTAATCTCGCCGGAATGGCTCGCCTGTTCCCAGTCGTCTATGACCAGGCGGGCGCGCTTCAGGATCTTCGGGTCCATCTCCTGCTTCCCTGGTGCGTCTGCGCCGATGCAGTTGAAGTGCGTCCCGGGCTTGACCCATTCGTCCATGACGATGGGACCCCTGGACGATGTGGCGGTGACCACGATGTCCGAGTCCACGACGCACTCCTTCGCGTCCTTCGCCACCCTCACCTTGCCAATCTTCTCCTTGTAGTGTCGCCTGAACTCCCGCGCGAGCTGCTTGCTCTTCTCGGGGTATATGTCAAAAACGCGGACCTCGTCGAAATGCCCGAACTGCGTCACGAGAGCAAGCATCTGAGTCCTCGCCTGGTTTCCCGCGCCGATAATCCCGAGGACCTTCGGCTCTGGCCTCGCCAGGAACTTCGAGGCGATTGCGCTCGCGCCCCCGGTCCTCATGTCCGTTATGTGCGTCGCGTCCATGAACGCGAGTGGCTGGCCGGTATGCGGGCTCACGAGCACGAGGACCGCCATGACGGTCCTCAGGCCCACATTCCTGTTCTGCGGGTGTACGTTCACAATCTTGACCGCGGAGACGTCCATATCCTCGACATATGAGGGCATCGTCCGCAGGTCGCCGTCGAACTTCTGATAGAAAAGATACACCTTCGGCGGCATCTGGACCTTGCCGAGCCCCTTGTGCTTGAAGGCGTTCTCGACAGCCCCGAGCACGTCCTTCATTTCGAGGAGCTTCTTCACCTGCTTTCCCGTCAGGATCAAGGTCTTCACTTGAGCGTGTTGTGCAGGCATGCTTCACACCTGAGGGCCATCAACGAGTACGCGAATATAACGCTAATTGATGTAAGCGCAAGTGATTGGACAGCTCCGCCTGGCTGTACGATAACGGGGTTTAGTGTCTTGGCGACCCCTGGTTCCTGTGGAGCTCCCGTCGGAGGTCCTGTCTGCCCGGCTTCTCAATCACGTCTGGCGATGTCCGCTGGCGGCCGATGCGACCGAAAATGGCATTAATCTCGGACTACAATCAGTTAGCGTCACCCCCGCCAGCGCTAGAGGGATTCTACGCCCGCAGAACGCACGCTCTCCACCTCCTCGTCGAGCGAAATGAAGCGCATAATCGATGCACTCAGGGAACACTCTGCCGAGGTTTGCGAGGAGTGGGCGAACGACACGGCCAAGCTAGCATTCGCCAAATCGAACGACTTCAAAGTATCCGAAGACGTCCGAGTTGAGAGGCTGCGGTCGTTCTTTGACGCGATGCTTCAGCGGGTCGAGAGCCCGCACTCTGAGGATGCCCATGAGATCCTCAAGAGTGCAATCCGGGCGGAACACGTCCGCAGCCTTAGCCCCACTTCGATGATCAAGAAGCAGAATCTTCTCAGGGACTCGATGTACAGGGTCGTCGAGAAGCACCTCCCCGACGTCTCGAAGACGATCCTGAAGATGGCGCTCGACGCCATGGTCGACAGGAGCGTTGAGGGCACCGTCCTGATGCTAGAGGAGCTCACCGAGATGCAGAACGCGATCTCCCGGTCGATGCCCGGCGTGGGGACCACGCCAGAGTCTGTGGACCAGGCGATGGCACGGTTCTGCAAGAACGCCATGGACTATTTCGATGTCGACATGGCCGCCCTCTTCAGGCACAGCCCCACCTCGAAGGAGTTCATCTGTCAGGCCTGCTCGGCCAAGGGGTTCACCCTCACCAAGGGGACGCGCCAACTAGCGGACTCGTTCCCGGTCGGCTCAGAGGTAGTCGACTCCGAGGCGACGGTGAGCTGGGGTTCCAAAGTGAACGGGGACAAGAAGAGGAAGGTCATCGGGCGGCTCACGTTCGCCCAAGGCTTCGCGATCCCCCTGGTCCGAGGAACGGAGCCAGTGGGCGTCCTTCTAGTCTGCGACAATTCGAGACACCTCGCCTTCTCCCCGGAGGAGGTGAGCATCGCCGAGGAACTCGCGAGGCAGGTCGCTAGCGTGATGGAGAATGCGGACCTCTTCCAGAAGCTCAGCGTGAGGTCCAGCGCTCAGAAGGTCCTGATCGAGACCGCCGCATCGCTCCAGAAGGAGATCGAGTCCGAGGAGATCTACAGAATCGTCTCCACTAGGCTGGCCGAGCTCGTCCCATGCGACGAGTTCCAGTTCTACGTCTTCGACTGGGTGAAACGCCTGGGAAATCCAGTCTACGCCTTGGGGCCCTACGCTGCAGAGATCATGGCCGACAGGGATTTTCCGATGGATGTCGGGATCGTGGGATATGTCGGCAGGACCAGAAAGGCCGAGATCGTATACGACACTGAGACGGATCCCAGGGCCAACACCATCCCGGGGACCCCGGCATCCCACTCGAGCATGCTAGCGGTCCCCCTTCTGGGCCAGAAGGAGGTCATCGGTGTCATAGAGCTCTCGAGATATCACCCGAAGCAGTTCACGCGGGAGGAGCTCGACATCGCGATCATGTTCGCCAACCACGCGTCCGTCGCGCTCGAGAACGCCAGGCTAGTCAAGGAGCTCATGCGGGTGAGGGACCAGATCGAACTCCACATGGATCTTCTGACGCACGACATAGCCAACTACACGACCCCCATCAACGCGTACATAGAGACGCTCCTACAGATGCCAAATGTCGGGAAGGAGGTCACCCAGATTGTGACGAAGACCTCGAGACAGGTCGAGAGCATAATGAGGCTAGTGGAGATGGTCAGGACGATCTCGAAGCTCCGCGAGCCACCCCCCAAGACGTTCCAGAAGAAGGACCTGAAGGAGGCAATAGACGGCGCAATCGCCGCGGTCATGAGAGGGAGGCGCGAGCAGGACGAGGTGTTCTTTCACTCATCTGTCGAGGGAGAGACGGCCGTCATGGCAGATGACCTGCTCAAGGAGATGTTCACGAACCTCCTGTATTGCGTCGTGTTCTCTGAGCACTCGGACAGGGCGAGGGTCAGCATCGCGGTCGACCGGAGGAGAGAGGGTAAGGCAGACTTCTGGTGGGTCAAGGTCTCGCAGCCATCCAAGGCCATCCCCGGCCATCTGAAGGGTGAGGTCCTGAAGATGGCGAAGACCTCCAAATCGGAGCTGACCGGAGGGCTCGGCATCGGTCTCGCCGCCGCGAAGGGGATAGTCGAGCGCTACCAGGGCAGCCTGTGGGTCTCTGACATACAGCAGGGGGACTACACGAAAGGCTGCGTGTTCAATATCCTGCTTCCGGTCGCGAAGTGACGTCCGGAAGCTTAACTAACGGCGAAGCGCTCGGGCTGTCAGTGAGACAATGCCCAGGCGGAAGTACGGCCACATGGTGAAAGCGATACCCCCGGTCGCCGAGGACAAGTGCAGATACTGTCGTCTCGGGATTCCGTGCCCGGTGCACAAGAAGAAGATCTGATCACCGCGACACTAGATAGGTGACGATCAGAAAGACGACGATCGCGACCGTCGCGCCTATGATGAACCACTTGGACTGGACGAAGTGGGCCGTCCGGACATACCTCTCGCTTCTCGATCTCTGAACGTGGATGGCCAACTCCTCCCTAGTCATGACTGGCGCCGGCCTGTTCTCAGAGATCTCTTTATCCGGCATGCTGGTCTCTCGCACGATAACCGTCCGCGGAAGGATATTAACTATTCCTTGTCACACGGGTTCACAGGGTCCTCATGTGCGGCACCGCGTCCTCGTGCCTCTGACCGCCAGCCGGGTACTCGATGGCGACTTGGACGAACTGCTCGGCCTCGTCGTCGTATCCGATGTCGAGCCCAGTCCTGTCGCCCTTCCGGAACGGCCTCACGGTGATCGTGTTCCTGAGGTCCTTCGGGGTCTGCGCCCTGATCCTCTTCTCGAGGTCCTTGGCCGCCCAGCTGAGTGAATCGTTGTCCAGCTCAGGTAGCGGCAGCTCCAAGTTTCCCATTTCCCCTCGGTGGGATATGTGCTTAGCTGGATATTCAACATTCGGTCAGGACGCCCTGCCGGAGTGGACGAATCCGGATGCCACCGCGCGGATCGAGCTCAGGAACGTGTGCTTCGGAGGGTGGTCTAGGTCCAGCGCCTCCAGCCTCTGGATCCTGAAGTACAGGGGCGGGTGCGGATCGAACCTCATCCACTCGCCGAACCTGCTCACGTTGGGCTCGAGGAACCGCTCCTCGAAGACGAGCCTCCTGAAGCCGATCTTCTTCAGCGACTCGGCCATCACGCGTGGCTTCCCGAGGATGATCCCGGCCTCGAGGTCCGCCCGGCTTTCGAGGAACTTCCCCACGAAGAAGATGCACCAGAAGACCGCGATCAGGTAGGGGAAGAAGATGATCGGCGATTGGATGTACGGGAAGTACACGTAGACGCGGAGGACATACTCGGTGGCTATGAGCCCGAACAGGACCATGGGGTCGCCGAACCGGAGGTGGCTCAGTTCGTGGCCTATCACGAGCTGCACCTCCTCCTCGTCCAGCTGGACGAGGAGACCCATCGTGATGAGCATCGTGCCGAGGTTCCTAGTGAACCCGGTGGCAGCCGCGTTCGGCCTCGGGTCCTGGGTGATCACGATGGCCGGCACCGAGATCTTGAACTTCTTGGCCACCTTCTCGACCATGCTGTAGACGTTGATGCGCCTGACGAGGAAGTCCTTCTCGTCGACCTGGATGCCCGCCTGTCGGAACACATCGGCGATCTTCTCGGCGCACACGTCGTCGGCGCAGGAAGAGTACATCTCGTAGGCCTTCTTCTTGGCGACGGCTATCTTGTCCCTTATGGTCGGGTCGCCGAGGAATGTCTCCAGGTTCCCCTCAGGGACCGTGTACTGAACGAGGACGATGTTCGGAATCGACTCAGTGATCCGCCATGTGCTCCGCCACGCCGATATCCTCCCGGCCGAGAGGACGATTGCCAGCATGAGGATGAGGAATGTTATGGGGGCGTACTCGAAGAGCCCGACCACCGTGAACGCGGCGATGACGACGACTCCGATGAGAATCGAGATCAGGAAGATGCCCATCATGTTCCCCGTGAAGATGGTCCTGAGGGCGTTCCTCTGCTTGCGCAACTCGGAAGTCTCCTTCTTCCCGGGCAGGAAGGCCAGGCTGATCATCGATTGGCACGCGTGCTCCTCGAAGAACTCGATTGCGAACAGGAGAACGTCGTCCAGATGCTTCGCGAACTCGTCGTTCTGACCCATCGAAGACCTGACCTCGACCTTCATTGGCCTCTCGAAGTAAATCCTGACCTGCGCCTCATACGTGCCCCTCTCGGGACCAGCGTTGAACTGCAGGTAGTGCCCTCCGGCGCTCGCGAACGTTTCGATCCCCGACATCTTGATGCCGGGCAGCTGGCCGAAGGCCATCTGCTCCCGGATGAACCTGGGGAAAGTGTGCAGTTGGCCTATGGGGAGCTCCGTCTCCACCGTGAACGAATGTACCAGGGGCTGTTCGCCGTCACTCATGAATGTCCTCTTTTGTCAGATGCCTTACCCCTTCTAGAGCTTTTGTCCGTATTCCCGCCCCTGTTGGCGTTCGCGCCAATATTATTGTGGGCTGACGCGTTCCAAGAGGCGATATCCTATGAAAGAGTACGGGATGATACTCATCGGCACGGGCGCGGGGATGAACGTGGTGGACGCAGCCCTTGCCAACGGGCTCACCGTCGCCATCGTCGAGGAGGGCCCGATCGGCGGCACCTGCCTGAACCGGGGTTGCATTCCGTCCAAGCTCCTGATTCACTGCGCGGACGCGATCCGCGAGGCCGAGGCGGCTGCTGACATCGGCGTCCGTCTGCGCCTCGAGGGGCTCGACTACCCTTTGATCAAGAAGCGCATGTGGGACCTCGTCCTGGGGGACAGGCACGGGATGGAGGAGGCGATCAGGCAGACGAAGGAGATCGCCCTGTACCCGCTCATCGGGAGTTTCGTGTCCGATTACACGATGCAGGTGGGTTCAGAGACGATTCGCGCTCCGAAGATAGTCATAGCCTCCGGCGCGAGGGCACAGGTGCCGCAGATTCCAGGCTTGGACTCGGTCAAGTTCCACACCTACAGAACCATATTCGATCTGGAGACCCAGCCCGAGAGCATAGTGATCCTCGGGGGAGGATACATCGGGTGCGAGTTCGCGCACTTCTTCTCGGCAATCGGCACACGCGTCGTCCTCGTCGGCCACAACAAGCTTCTATTGCCGCACGAAGAGCCGGAGACTAGCGAGACCGTGAGGAAGCGCCTGACGAAATTGATGGAGGTCCACACCGGGACGGACACGACCAGGGTCGAGGGGAGGGAGGGACGAATCGCGGTCACAATCAAGGACCCTCTCGCGGGCGAGAAGGTGCTCGAGGCGGAGCAGCTGCTCGTCGCAACGGGCGTGAGGTCGAATGCAGATTGGCTCAGGCCCGAGAAGACCGGCGTGAACACCGACCCTAACGGATGGATCACGGCCAACCAGTACTTGGAGACTTCGAAGCCGAACATCTGGGCCCTGGGGGACGCTCTCGGGAGGCACATGTTCAGGCACACGGCGAACTACGAGGCCTCCATCGTCAGGAACAACATCTTCGGTGAGCAGAAGGTGATGGTCGACCTGCACGCAGTCCCTCACGCCGTCTTCACGTATCCGCAGGTAGGAGCGGTAGGGATGACGGAGGCGGAGGCAGTGCAGGGCAGGAAGGTCATGGTCGGGGTAGCGGAGTATACAAAGACCGCGATGGGGTATGCATACAACGACCAGGACGCGTTCGTGAAGGTCATCGTGGAGTATCCTTCGCGGAAGATACTCGGCGCGACGGTCGTCGGTCCCCAGGCATCGATCCTCGTCCAGGAGATCACGAACATGATGAGCTCGGACACTCAGACATACGCTCCGTTGGTGCGCGCACAGGTGATCCACCCCACGCTCTCGGAGGCCGTTGCCGACGCCTTCGGCCGACTGAGGCCAGTGAACTTTGAGCCACCCGAGCATCATCATCACCGCTGAGGAGGACTGCCCCGTGAGAAGGGAGGTAGCGTTGGCGGGGTTCGTGAGCGCCGTCGTCTCTACCGTGCTGAATGCGGCGTTCATCGTACTGATGGTGGCATATCCGAGGCCCGCATGGCATGGCATCGGGGACTATGCTTCTGCGTTCTCCCCGGACTACCAGGCACCCTTCGTCCCCGCACTCCTCCTGGCGCCTACCGTCGTCGTGCTGATGACGTCCATCTTCTGGCCCTTTTATGGTCGCCACAGTTCTCCTTGCCGTGCTGTTCCGCCGCGCGCTGAAGCAGTCCGAAGATCGAGTACAGCTGCTGGTCCCAGGACGAGGAGACCGAGTCGCACGGGCCTGCAAACCATTCAAAAGCCTTGCGATTGATGCATACGTCAGCGTCCCCATACGTGGGTAAGTTGTTGTCCTTTCGACGGGCAGAATACCTAACTAGGAGGTCGAGAAAAATGGCCAAGGAATTTGACTGCAAGGCCTGTGGAATGATGATCCGAAGCCCGGACGACAACGAGCTTGTCAGGGCGGAGCGGTATCACATGAGACAGTTCCACAGCCAGAGGATCTCGAAGGATGAGGCCCGCAAGAACCTGCAGAACGTGGCGATGTGAGCCTCGTAACACCATCTTGACTCTGGCGTAAACCTTTTCCTTTGCGGCCAATTGGCCGCTTTTGGATTATCCGTGGTTTGACGAGAAGGATGACTGGTCATTATTGACCAAGGTGGGAAGGGCGAGTCTCGGGGAGTCTAGACCTAGAATCCCATGCGAGGGCCTGCCGGGCCCAGAGAGTTGAGCAGTCGCCCCTTCCCCAATGCTAGTATCTGCTGTCTGCTTAAGAGGCTTTCTAAGGTCCGGTTCTGTGGGAACCGACAGAAAGTAAGGATGTGGGCCCAGCCGGATTCGAACCGGCGACCTCCTGCGTGTCAAGCAGGTGTCATAACCACTAGACCATGAGCCCTTGGTGCGCGCCGAGATAAGCCAAGGGCGTTGATAACCCTTTCTGCCGGCAAGTCACGGTCTCGAAGCTGGCCAGGAGCTCGACATGTGCGCCTGAACGGCAACGAGGTGACCCAGGATTCCTCAGCGTCTGGCGAGCTGTCCGGCGGAGTGCGCCGTTTCCATTATGTGGAGTTCGACGATTCTCTTTGGCGGCATGTCAAAGATAGTCGTCTTCGCGGGCAGGGGCTCCTCCCATTCGTGGACCTGGTTCGCCGAGTTCCTCGAGCGGGCGGCGGAGTACGACGCGCGCTTCCTCGACTCGACGGAATTTGTAGGGTCTCTGAGGGGACGGCCGGAGATCGTTGTGCTGTCAGGGGGAGACGGATTCGCCATCGCGGATGCGATGAAGGGACAGGGGTTCTCAGGGCTGAAGGACCTCATCTCGCGCGGCGCGAGGTACGTCGGAATCTGCGCAGGGGCTTATCTGCCGCTGCCTTCCAGGGTGGAGCCGTTCAGCGAATTCAACATCTCGACTACGAAGATCGAGAACATAGTCTGCACAGCCCCCGACCCGGAAGTCCCGCCCCGGCTCTCGGTCTCCTACGGGAGCTGCTCAATCGTGCATCCCGTCCGGGGCGACGTGGAGCTCTCGACCGACGGCAAGAAGACGCATGCGCCCCTGTTCGGAGGGCCGGTCTTCCGAGAGCCGGAGAAGGACGCTGTCTTGATGCGATACTCGGGCTTCGGAGCAGACACGGAGTTCCAGATCGAGCGCGAGCGGGCAGAGAGGATGATGCTCGGCAGGCCTGCGGGGGTGATGTGCGAGTACGGGAAGGGGACACTGACGCTTCTCGGCCCCCATCTTGAACATCCGTCATACCCGGAGGCCAATCATCTCCTCCTGGAAATCCTTGGAATCGAGCAGGGCCGCCGACGCGTATCGATGGGGGGAGAGAAGACGCCTCCGTCGCTGGCGAGGACCCTCGCCGATCTCAAGGTCGCAGCGAGAGGGCTTGAGGGCCGATCGTTCCTCGTCGGCAGGAAGTTGTGGGACGCCGGGCGGTTCCTCGAACTCGCAGGAGCCATAGACAGGCATGCTCGGAGTCTGGACCCGGACGAGGTAGAGCGCGTGAGGACGGATCTCGATACGGTGCGCAGCATCCTTGTCAAGACCGAGGTGGGAGAGGAATCGGACGTGGACGAGGCCACCGTTCTGCTCATCAACAGCGCGCGCGCGTGCGTGGACTCGCACTTCATGTCGATGGTCGCGAGCAGATGAATATATAGCAGTCGGGTCTGTTCCTCAGCCGATGGCTCAGGGCCGGTACCTGAAGGACAGGGCTAGGCTGTACGTGCTCTTCGTGGCCGTCGTCGCCGCAGTATCTGTCGTGATACTCCTACTCCCGTATGACACGGTCTATGTCAGGGACCGGGCACATCTTCAGGTGTTCCTGGTGACAATCGTCGCGTGCGTCGCCATGTTCTTCCTAGGGATGATGTACAACTTCCTGATGTGGATGCGGGGAAGGGGTCTGAGAGGAGCGCCGGAGGGGAGATTGCTGAGGACGGTGGCTAGGAGCGTCAGGTTCGCCGTCAGCCGGAGGTTCGGACGCATGATCTCAGTGTTCCTCAAGGACGCGGTCTACCTGTCCAGGCTTAAGGAGAGGAGCGTCACGAGGTGGTTCATGCATCTCCTGATCCTTGGCGGGTTCATCTTGACTTTCGCCCTGGACCTCGTCGTGACTTTCTCGTTGGATGTGGTCAGGTTCGGGCCGATGATTTCCGTCGACGGTTGGGCGAAGCTGTGGATACGGGATTTCGCGTTCGACTTCGCGGGGCTGATGATGCTCGTCGGTCTGCTGATAGCCGCGGTCAGGAGATTCGTTGTCCGACCCAAGATCGTCCGGACTGAGTCTTCGGACGCCGCATCGGTCCTATTCCTGCTCGCGGTGGTTCTGGGAGGGTTCATCCTCGAGGCGATGGGGATTGCGGGGTCGATTCCGGGGCACGACGCGAACAACGCGTACTCGTTCGTCGGGTACCTGTTCTCGAAGGCCATGCCGTCCATCTCCGGTCAGTTGTATGACCAGGCCTGGCTGGTCCACGGCGTGATGAGCGCCCTTCTGATCGCGTACATTCCCTTCAGCAAGCTGTTCCACATGGTCGCGACGCCTTTGGCGATCGAGGTCGAGAGGATGCTCCCATCCGGGGTGAGAGCCTGAGCAGGCTCGACTTCTCAAAGCTCGATGTGATCTCGTTGATGGGATACGACGCCTGCACACGTTGCGGGGAGTGCACCGTCACCTGCCCGACAGGTGGCGAGGCGGATGACGACGAGCTCGTCACCCCCAGGGGCAAGATCCTCAAGGTCAGGGAGATCTACAGGAGGGAGCTCGGCCTGAGGGCGAGGCTGTTCGGTCCGCGGCAGGTCCCGGAGTCCGAGCTCAAGGAGCTGTCTGAGAAGATCTATGACTGCACAGTATGCGGGCAGTGCCGCTCGGTCTGCCCGTCCCATCTCGACACCATCCCCATGTGGGAGAACATGAGAGAGTTCCTCGTCTCGAACCACCTTGGGCCGATGGCGCCTCACGAGCAGCTGGTGAAGAGCATCGACAACTACGACAACCCTTGGATGCAGCCTCGGACCCAGCGGTCTCGATGGCAGAAGCGTCTCGAGAAGGATCTCAAGATCAAGGACGCCCTAAAGGAACACCCCGAGGTCCTGTACTTCGTCGGGTGCACCGCCGCATACGATCCGAACATCCGCGGCATGGCCTTGGACACCGCAACGGTCCTTGGGAAGGCGGGTGTCGACCTCGGGACGCTCGGGAACGATGAAGGGTGCTGCGGGTCGACGCTCATGAGGGTCGGGCTAGCAGATGTTGCAAGAGGGGCAGTCCTGAGGAACATAGAGCGTTTCGAGAAATCGGGGTGCGGAACAATCGTCACCAGCTGCGCGGGATGCTACAAGACAATCAAGCAGGACTATCCGAAGTTCGGGAAAGTGGGCGCTCGCGTGTTGCACACGAGCCAGCTGGTGTGGGAACTCATCGACTCTGGCAAGCTGAGGCTCACCAAGCCGGTTCCCTGTACGGTGACCTTCCACGATCCGTGTCATCTCGGAAGGCACAACAGGCTGTTCGAAGAGCCTCGCAAGATCCTCGAGTCGATTCCGGGCGTGAAGCTGGTCGAGATGGAGAGGAACCGCGAGGAGGCGAGATGCTGCGGAGCGGGCGGGGGGGTGAAGACCGCGTTCCCCGAAGTAGCCGCGAAGATCTCTGGCCTCCGCGTGAAGGACGCTGAGCAGGTCGGAGCCCAAGTCATGGTCACATCCTGTCCGTTCTGCTATCAGAGCCTGAAGAGCGGCATCGAGACTGCGAGATCGGACCTGAGGATGATTGACCTCATGGAGCTCGTGCGTTCTTCGTGCGGCTGACGACGGCAGAGAATCCCGAACTCAATCGGTTCAATGATTATTACTGGCGCGATGAATGAGGTTCGTCGAGGGCAATGGCTGTCAACAGTGTCTCTCGTGAGATGATGAAGATCGTCACGGAGGAAGAGATCAGAAGGTATCACGCGGACATCAGATACCACGTCCTTCCGCTGAGCCTCCTGATGTTGGCGTTCGTCACAATCGCCGGCATGGCATTCTTCCGGTCAGACTTCTGGCTCCTGGGGGCTTTGTTCATAGCCGGAGGGTTCCTGATCGTCTCGAGCCTCATCCACATGGCCTCAAGAAGAATGCCCGCCCATCCCGTCGCGGCCTCCAGAAAGAAGCACGCCAAGCGCCTCGGTGCCGGGACGGTCTCGACGGCTGCGGGCGTGATCGCGATGTTCGCGGTCATGGGCGAGGCGGGGGTACAGCTCGGAGCGTTAAAGGTGTTCATCGCGCAGGCGGGTTTTGCGCTCGTGGTGATGGGAGCGTTCTGGCTCGCCATGACATTGCGGGACCTCATCTAGTGCTTCTCAACGGCTTCGTGGGCGAGCACGCACAGGGCGAGGAACGGGACCGCTATTAAGAATCCCATCTGAGGGGACGCGCCAAGATACAGCACGAGCATCAGGAAACCTATCGACACCGCCCTGCCGATGTCGAGCATAAACTCGCGGGTTACAACTGAGTCGTTCTTGTGCGCCTCCAGCCGGTCCGTGAGCAGCGCGAAGATGAACACGGGCAGGATGAAGCTCGCGAACTCGAGCAGGCCGTTTCCGATGAGGAACCCGTCGAGGCTGTTCGTCAGCGGGATCACGATGATGCAGGGAATAGAGGCGAGGGCGCTCAGCTTCACGAAGAACCGGCGGTTCTGGATCCGGTCGGAGACCCGACCCAGGATGATGCCCATGATGCCCGCGCTGAGGCCGAAGTACGAGAAGAACGCACCGAGATCCTGCTCGTCGTGCGTGTACTCCCAGGCGACGAGCGTCACGCACAGCCAGAAGACGCCCTCGAACCCTCCTTCTCCGAAAAGGGCGATCATGTTCCTGCGGCCGATATCGTCGAAATGAATCCTCATGCGCTGATCCTTGGGGATGTATTTCCTGTAGAGAGTGATCACGATGGCCACGCTGACGGTGATCGCGATGCCGATTGCGAAGAGGAGCTCGTAGCTGAACAGTCCGATGACGATTCCGCCTAGGAACGGCGCTATGAACGTCACCATGGGCCACACGAAGAAGAACGCCCCGTAGGTCAGCCCCCTGTCCTCTCTTACCGTCATCTGGGCCATCAGCACGTTGAAGGGCGTCCAGAAGCACGGGTAGAAGAGGCCGAAGGCGATTCCAACGGTGAATGACAGGAAGTAGCCTATCTGCTCAGGAGAGATGCCATCCACCCCTTCGAGATAGTTCGCGCTCAGGAACAAGGAGTACTCGATAATGAGGAAGATGAGTCCGGCGAGGAGGACGTTCCTTGGATCGAACTTCGGCGTCCGGGACATCCAGAGACTGACGAAGATCGATACGGTGAACCCGATGCCGAGATAGATCGTGCCCGTCCAGAGCTGCATGCTCAGCTCTTTGAAGAGATAGATGATGTTGAACGACCCTGCGAAAGTGTTGCCGAATGCCAACATCGTCTCGATGATCATGAGGCCTACGAAGGCCCGCCTTTCCATGCAACCGGCGAAGAAGCACGCACGCTTTAAAGGCTTGTCAGCGCCCAGGCTGAGAAACAGGCACTAAGACTTCTTCTGTTCCTTGCCCCACTCGAACAGCTTCTTCTTCTGGTGGCCACCCGGCCCACCCCTCTGCTGTCTGGCGATCTGCACGTGCTCTTCATCGTCGCACAGGAATGTCGCGAAGAGATAGCGCGTAGCCGGCTTCCCGCAGATCTCGCACTTCTTGTCCTTGAAGTCCATCCGATCAGGCCCTCGCGATATCCATCGAGAAGTCGATGGACCTGTAAGAGTGGGTCAACGACCCTAGCGAGATGATGTCCGCCGCGGCCGCGTAGGCCTCGGCGTTGTCCACGGTTATTCCGCCCGAGACCTCTATGAGGACATTAGGCTTCATCTTCCTGAGGTCAGCTGCAGTAGATCTCGCTGCCTCCGGCGAGAAGTTGTCCAGCATGATGATATCGGCTCCGCCTTCAAGAGCGAGCTTCGCATCCATAGGGTTCTGGACCTCGATCTCGATCTTCTTCGTGAAGCTACCGTGCTTGGCCCGATCGAGGGCCTCCTTGATTCCGCCTGCGATGGTGATGTGGTTGTCCTTGATGAGGATGGCGTCGTCCAGGCCGTATCTGTGTGGGTCCCCACCGCCGAGCTTCACGGCCTTCTTCTCGAACTCTCTGAACCCCGGGGTCGTCTTCCTCGTGGCGGCGATCCTGATCTTCGGGTTTGCCCGACGGCATCTGTGAACGAGCAGGTCCGTGGCAGTGGCGATGCCCGACATGCGCATGATGAGGTTCAGAGCTACCCGCTCGCCCGCGAGCAGCGCACGCGCCTTGCCCTCCGCCTCGAGGACCACCTCTCCGCGTTCGGCGTGTCGGCCGTCCTGGACCTGCATGGTCACCCTCGCTCCGAGCTCCTTGAAGACCTCGGCGGCGTCGCTGATGCCCGCAACGACGCACCTCTCCTTACAGACGATCTTGGCCTTCGCCTTTTCGTCCTCGGGCACGACCAGCTCTGAAGTTACGTCCCCTGAGCGGATGTCCTCTTTCAAGAACTCGTGATACCTGGTATGCATCAGGGTGCGTGATGGATTGCCCTCATAACAAGGTTTGCCCGAAGGCTCAGAGCGTCCACTTCTCGCCATTCTTCGGGGCGAGGACTTCGAACCCTTCAGAACGCAGATCCGCGGCCATGAGTTCGGGTTCGTCCCCGTGTACCAGGACGATCTTCTCGGGGTCGCAGCCCTTCGCGAATTCCAGCAACTCGTTGTGGCCAGCGTGCGCGGAGAAGTCGTACTTGAGCACTTCGCATTCGACCTTCTCGTTGACCCCCTGGAATTCCAGCATCCCCGTCTCGAGGAGCTTGTGGCCGTTACTCCCCTCAACCTGGAACCCTGTGAGCAAGATGGCGCTCTTCGGATCGTTCCTGATCGCGTCGATGTAGTTCAGGACGGGTCCACCGTCGAGCATGCCGCTGGTCGTGACTATCACGTCGGCCTTGATTGCGCGCGAGCGTCCCTGGGCGGTCCTGACCTCCTTTGTTCGGGAGATCGCCTGCCTGAGTCTCTTCGGAGAGCGCACGTACTCCGGATTCCTGAGGTAGATCTGGTTGACCGTCTTGCCCATCCCGTCGAGCCAGAACTCGACCTTGCTGTCCTTCAGGAGCAGGAGTATCTCTTGTGTCCTGCCGACAGCGAACGACGGTACGACCACGAATCCTCCCGCCCGCGTGACCTCTTCGATCTTCTTGAGGAAGTTGTACTCGGTCTTGAGCCGGGACGGATGGTTCCTGCCGGAGTATGTGTTCTCCATGATCAGGTAGTCGCACTTGACCGGCTTCGCTCCGAGGACCAGCCTGGTATCGAGCGTATGTATGTCGCCCGTCACGAGAGTCGTCTTGTGGCCCTGGATCTCGAACATCGTAGCGCCCGGGATGTGCCCCGCCGAGTGGGTCATGACCTCCACCTTGCCGGCCCGGACAGTGTCGCCGAACATGAACTCCTCAATCTTCCTGTCAGCCACTTTGACGTCCTTCGTGTCGTATGGCTGAGGATACCCCTCAGCGTCGGCGATTTTTATGCTGTCGTTCATCAGCAGGACGGCGACCTCACGGGTGACCCCGGTCGCGTGGACAGGAATGTCGTATCTGGCGGTGAGCCATGGAATCATGCCTCCGTGGTCGAGGTGCGCGTGCGTCAGGAAGCACGCTTCGATTGGAGGGCAGGGCATGGGGTACTCCGGCGGGTCGGAAGCCGTCATGCCGTAGTCGAAGAGCATGTTCGCTCCAGGACACTTGATGTGAATGCCAAGCCTACCGACCTCGTGCCCTCCTCCCAGAAGGCGTCCCTCTATCGGCATCGCATAGCCGAAGAGTTCGGACTATTATAGGCTTGCGGGGCCGTGCGTATGGGGAATGCCCCCTAGTCCCCTACGACCTTGACCAATATCTCCCTGCTCCTGGGCTTGTTGTCGAACTCCATGAACACTATCTGCTGCCATGTCCCGAGCACCAGGGCCCCGTCCGAAACTGGGACTGTCAGCGACGGCCCCACGAACGAAGCCCTTATATGGGAGTGGCCGTTCCCGTCGCCCCATCGCCGGTGGTGCTCGTAGTCCCTGTCCCTGGGATACAGCCGCTCCATCGCCTCGCGCATGTCCGCTACGAGCCCCGGCTCGTGCTCGACGGTCGTGATAGCGGCCGTGGAACCCACCACGAAGACACATGCGAGCCCGTCCTTCACGTGCGATCTGGCCACGGCCTCCTGCACCTTCTGCGTGATGTCTACGATCTCGTCCTTCGCCGCCGTCTTCAGGCCTATGGTCTCGCTCGCAACGGTCATCTTCTCGCCCGCCCCGCATCAAAGGTTCTCAGATTCGATAACACTTCCGTCAGATTGGGGTCCAGAGCCGGGCTGGAGCCGCTCGCAATGGTAGTTACCACAACAAGGATGACATGTTCTAGCAAGAGATATATATGCAAGTTTTTCAATCAACGTATCCGATGAGCTCTGAATATGGGTACTACAGGCCGTTCAGGGACTACCGCAGCGACAAGCGCGTCTGGCTAGACTCAGAGTTCCGAGTGGAGCTCATCAAGAACGGCATCGACAAGGCGGGAAGCATAAACCGGCTCGCTAGGGAGCTAGGGTACCGTTCCAAGATCCACCCGGGATGGAGCGTGCACCAGATACTCGTGGGAGAGCAGCCCTTCCCCTTCGAGAAGCTCCTGAAGCTGTCGGACTATGTGGGTTACCCGATCGAGGACGTCCTGCGGTACAGGACCGAGCACCAGCGAATCACCGTCAACAGCACGAACGAAGCGCTCAACAGGCACGGTCTCTGGTGCTATCACATCTACCGTCTGAGACTGCGCTGAGGGCATTTTTCTGAGGCAGCTCCGGACTACGAGCGCATGCGCCGCGGGTCCAGCGAACACTGGATTGCGGGGCCTTCCGTGGGAAACCATATATACGCACATGGTGGTTTTCTCAGCATGGCTTTATCGGGGTCGGAGCTTGGATTGGCCCTGTTGATCATCGGAATTGTCCTGCTTCTCGTCGAGGCAGCGTCGCCCGGCGCGTTCATGCTTGTCCCAGCGACCGTCCTGATTGTGATGGGGATCATAGGGCTCGTCGCCCCGGGTGTGCTCCTGCAGTGGTACTCGCCGGTGATCGCGGGGGCGATTGCGATACCGACGACGATCCTCACAATCAGGTTCTACCAGAGGCTGGCCCCGCCCGCGCCCCCCGAAACGGTCGTGGCGACATCGCTCGTCGGCCAAGAGGGGATAGTGGAGGCCGAGGTGGTTCCCAACAGCCTCAAGGGGAAGGTGAGGATAGAGCACGACATATGGAGCGCGACCTCGGACAAGCCCATACCGAAGGGCCGGAAGGTTCGGGTCAAATCAAGTGAGGGGGTTCACGTTACAGTAGAGGAGATCAAGTAGGACTCGAGCATTGAATCTCAGAAATCCGGGTGAAGATGCGTAATTTGGAGGGTGAAGGAAATGGTGGCAATAACGACGATAGTCGCGCTGGTGATATTTGCGATCATAGTGGCGCTGGCGATCTTGACGAACGGGATCAAGATCATCCGGCCGTACGAGCAGGGCATATACATGAGGCTCGGACGCTACGTCCGAGTCCTGAACCAAGGTTTCAACATGGTCGCGCCTCTGATCAACGTGGTCGTGAGGATCGACCTGAGGACGCAGGTCCTGGACGTCCCGCGCCAGGAGGTCATCACCAAGGACAACTCGCCCACGAACGTGGACGCGATCATCTACATCAAGGTCATCGACCCGACGAAGGCGTTCTTCCAGGTCACGAACTACAGGACCGCGACCATCTATCTCGCCCAGACGACCCTGAGGTCCCTGGTCGGCGACATGAGACTCGACGAGATCCTGTCGAACAGGCAGAAGATCAACCTCCACCTGAGGGACGTGCTCGATGAGGCGACCGACAAGTGGGGTGTCAAGGTCGAGGGCGTGGAGATCAGGGAGGTCGACCCTGCCGGCAAGGTCAAGGACGCCATGGAGGAGCAGACCTCGGCCGAGAGGTTGAGAAGGGCGGCCATCCTGAAGGCCGATGGGTCCAAGACCGCGGCGATTCTCAACGCGGAAGGCGGCAAGAGGTCCAGGATCCTCGAGGCCGAAGGTATCCGGGCCGCCAAGATCCTCGAGGCCGAGGGGGAGAGACTGGCCATCATACTCCGCGCGCAAGGTGAGGCTCAGAACCTGAGGATACTCTCCGTCGGTGCGGGCCCACTTGACTCGAAGGCGCTCACAGTCCTGTCTCTCGACACGATGAAGTCTCTAGGCAACGGGCAGGCGACCAAGATCATCTTCCCGTTCGAGCTCACGAAGCTCGTCGAGGGAGCGTCCCAGTACCTGGGCGTCGGCAGACTCACCCCGGAGCGCGAGGTCACCGACATGGCCGCGGTCGAGAAGGCCGTCGGAAAGGCGAACGAGGTGCTCGGACCGATCCCGACATCGGAGGAGCTGCACGCAGAGCTGAAGGCTCAGTCCGCGCAGGGAGAGGTCGACACGACATCGGTGATGCAGGAATCCGAGGTCGAGGAGATCATCGAGAAGACGAAGACCAAGGCGAAGTGACCGGCGGGACGCCAAGCCTCCGTCTCGTCCGCCCAGGTCACTTCTGTGCGCTTGCGGAGAGGGCTCGCGCCTGCTCCTCCGCCTTCAGAAGGAATGCACATTCGTCGAGCTTGACGATCTTCCTGTCACGAAGGACGAACTCGCCGTCGACCATCGTGTCCCTCACGGCGTGGCTCGGGCTCGCGTAGACGATGTTTGCGACTGCATTCTCTGAATTGACCGGGATCATGGAAGGCAGCATGCAGTCGAGTATGACGATGTCCGCCTTCTTGCCGACCTCGATGGATCCAAGTTCCTTTTCTGCACCCAGGGCCTTTGCCGCGTCCAATGTCGCGAGATCCAGGCACTTCTGCGCGGGGAGGACGGATGCGTCCCACCTGGTCGACTTCTGAAGGAGCGACGCGAACTTCATCTCGAGGAACATGTCGAGGCTGTTGTTCGAAGAGCATCCGTCTGTGCCGAGACAGACGTTGGCGCCCTCTTGGAACATCTCAGGCAGTGGCGCGACTCCTCCGCTCGCGAGTTTCATGTTCGAGGTCGGGCAATGCGCGATGCTGACGCCTGCCTTCGCCAGCAGACGCACCTCGTTCATCGTCAGCCAGACACAGTGAGCTGCGATGTCGCCCTTCGAGAAGAAGCCTATCTCCGCCAGATGCTCGACTGGCCTCTTGCCGGTCCTCTTCTCGTGCTCGTAGACTTCGTTCCTGGTCTCGGAGAGGTGGTAGTGACAGAAGGTCCTCTCCCTCCGAGCGAGCTCCTTGGCCTGCATCATCGTCTCGTCCGAGCATACGTAGACCCCCTGTGCCCCGACGATTGGCTTGATCAGCGGCCTGTCCTTGTGGGCCCTGACGAAGTTCTCGCAGTTCCTGATCGGCTTGCCCTTCTGCGTGGTGAACTTCTCGTCCAGCACGGTCCATCCGAGATAGGCCCTGAGGCCGACCTGCTCGACGCTCTTGGCGATCACGTCCTCTGAGTAGTACAGGTCCACGAATGTCGTGGTGCCCGACCTTGCCATCTCCAGGCACCCGAGCGTGGCACCGACGCCGATGTCCTCGGGGGTCCGCTTAGGGTCTATCGCGAAGGTCTTCTCGAGGAACTTGTCGAGCTTGACATCGTCCGCGATGCTCCTCATGAGGGCCATGGAGACGTGCGTGTGGCAGTTGATGAGCCCGGGCATGACTATGCATCCGCCCGCATCGACCACATCGTCCGGACGCGCCTTCACGTGGCCGACCGCTGCGATCTTCCCGTCCTCTATGAGAACGTCCCCGCGGAGGACCTCGCGCTTCCAGTTCTGGGTGACTATCAGCCCCCCCTTGACCAGTGTGCTCAAACCGTGCCCGCCTCCCGGCTGCGAAGGGTATTAAAGCAACCGGTCATTAAGGTTTGGAACTCGATGGTCAAGATCACTTTTCTCGGGACTGGAGGAGGACGCTTCGCGACAATATACCAGGCGCGCGCAACGGGCGGCATCTACATCGAGGACCAGAGGAACCTGCACGTGGACCCTGGCCCGGGAGCGCTCGTTCGCATGCGGTCCGTCGGCATCGATCCGCTGAAGACGGACGCCATCCTCGTCTCGCACTGCCATCCGGACCATTATCTCGACACTGAGATTTTAATCGAAGCGATGACCGAGGGCGGTAGCAAGAAGCAGGGCATACTACTCGCGAGTCAGAGCGTCATCGAGGGGAACGGCGACTTCGGCCCGGCAATCTCCAAGTACCACCTCTCAAAGCCCAGGATGGTGAAGGTGATGGCCCCGTTCATGAAGGTGAGCATGAAGCCCTACGAGATCGGCGCCACCCCGTCGGCCCACAGCGACACGAGCTCCGTTGGGTTCCGCATCCTGACTCAGCAGGGCATGGTCTCGTACGTCTCGGACACGCAGCTCGTGGAGCAGGTCATCAAGGCGCACAAGGGCTGCAGGCTCCTGATTGCGTGCGTCACGCGCCCGCTCGGGCAGCGGATACCGCATCACCTGAGCACCGAGGACGCGGGCTACCTCATCGAGAAGGTCAAGCCCGAGCTGGCGGTCATCACCCACTTCGGAATGCGCGTGATCCAGGAGAACCCAGAGACTCAGGCCAAGTGGATCGAGGACAGGTCCGGGGTGAAGACCGTCGCCGCGCGTGACTTCATGACTCTCGAGCTCAAGAAGGACGAGATCATGGCGGCCGACAGGATCAAGCACCCGGGGCCTGGCCAGGCGTCTTCGGCTGCAGGCCCTCAGCCGCACTAGGCGCCTGAGCGGCCCGGCCGGGTCGTCTTGCGCACATGTCGCATGCCGTGATCTTGTCCCTGAAAATGCTGCAATCTCTTTCAGAACACATGAGTCCCCATCCGCCTCAGGGCGCTATCGGTGTGCTTGATATTAAACGTTCCAAGCTGCATGCAGTCGAACCGTCGCTTCCACTGCTGCGCGTGCATCATGCGAAAGCGATATCTCGCAGCGGACGATTGGGGTCGCGATGGCTGTGCAGAATCTCACCAAAGTGGAGATGTTTTCGATCAAAGAGCACGTGAAGGCTCACGCGATGTCTCTAGCCATCATTAGGACGGAGGCGTCGCCGTCCGAGCTAGCATCCCTCGTCCGGAAGATCGGCCGCGCCTGCGGCCTTTCGCTGGTGAGGGCGTTGTCGACCCCGGCCGAAGACTACGGATTCGCAGAGTTGGGCTCCTCGAAGAAGCAGCTGGTCGTGCTGTGGGTGGGCGGGAAGGGCACAGAGCTAGTAGGGGTGTCGGAAACCGACGATGAGGCCGTGCGGGAGCTAGAGGATTCGATACACTCTTCGAACTTCCAGTCCGAAATCCTACGCCACGGGACCTGACCCTGGCGCGATTTCCGGAAAGCGCTTCCGAGTCTTCTACAAGCTTGGGCAGTTAGCAGATAACGCTCATATAGCACATGTGACTAGGCTCATACTGGTGTCTTAGGTCGGTGGCTCAACTTTCCTCCTAAGCAAACAATTTTAGTCAATCCCCACCACACCAACCGAAAGACACCATTTCCCATTTTCTTCTTGGAAGGATGCGGGTCGCCTTGCGTCGGTCGTGCCCGCAATCTGTTTTAATATGCAGCGGGATAATCTAATCACGATGTCGCTCGAGGAAGATATCCTCAAGGAGATTCGTCCCCCGCCCGCGCAGGAGAAGAAGGTTCAGGCAGCGGTCAATGACCTTTCGGAGAAGGTGCTCGCCGAGGCGCGGAAGATCGAAGTCCACGTTGAGCCGATGCTCGTGGGCTCCGTCGCGAAGGGGACGCACCTCAGAGACCCGGACATAGACCTCTTCATGCTCTTCCCGGAGAGCACGAGCATGGAGAGGCTGAAGGAATGCGGCCTCGAGATCGGGAGGCGCGTGGTCGGCGGCCGGGAGTACTACGCCCAACACCCCTACATTCGGGGGACGTACAAGGGATTCCAGGTGGACCTCGTTCCGTGCTTCAGGATCAGGGACACGCGCGCCAAGATGAGTGCTGTCGACCGTACGCCGTTCCACACGGAGTTCGTGAGGAAGAACCTGCAGAAGGGCATGGCCGACCATGTCCGGCTGCTGAAGCGCTTCATGAAGGGCGTCGGGTGCTACGGGGCGGAGGCGAAGGTCCAGGGGTTCTCCGGATATCTGTGCGAGCTCCTGATCATGCGTTTCGGTTCTTTCAGGGAAGTCCTCGAGGCAGCCAAGGACTGGAAGATGGGCGAGAAGCTCGCTCTCCCGGACCACGAGGGCAAGGAGTTCGACGAGCCTCTGACTTTCATAGACCCGGTGGACCCGACGAGGAATGTGGCGTCGGCCGTGTCGCTCGAGACGCTCCTGAGGTTCGTGATGGCCAGCAGGTCCTACCTGGGCAAGCAGGACCGGAAGTTCTTCTTCCCGGCTCCCGAAGAAGTGTGGAGTGCGGACCGGGTACGCACGGTTGCTGGCAAGCGGCTGGACAATCTCATCGGCATCGCGTTCGCGAAGCTCGACCTCATCGACGACGTGCTGTACCCTCAGCTCAGGAAGTCGCTATCCGCGATGACGGCCCTCCTGGAGCGCGCAGAGTTCGAGGTCGAGAAGTCGACCATATTCGTGGACGACGAGACCCACCTGATGATCGAGATGTCCTCCCGGGTATTGCCCAAGTCGAGGAAGCACCGCGGCCCGCCGGTGAACTCCGAGAACGTGAACGAGTTCCTGGCCAAGTGGAACTCCATCGGCATGTCCGCGCCGTACATAGATGACGGGAGGTGGTGGGTCATGGCCCAGCGGGAGTACGAGCGGGCCGACGACCTCCTGAAGGCGAAGCTCCGAGATATCCCGCTCGGGAAGGATGTCAAGAAGCTGGAGAGCCTGAAGGTGGAGGCCGACGACGCCCTCGTGACGAAGAAGAACCTGGCGGCGCTGACGCATCACTTCGATGACCGGATGCCTTGGGAGCGCTAGCTGCTGACCGGGACCGGGGCCTGCGTCTGGAAGAGGATGCTGTTCCCGGCGGCGTCGTTTGCCCTGATGAAGAATGTGAAGCTGGATTCGATGCCCACGGCGGACATGACGTGCTCGTATCTGTCGTCCACCGAGGATCTGGTCATGTTGACGAAGTTGGCGGTGGACACCACCGATATCTCGACAGTGCGGAGTCTGCCGTTGTCCGCCACCTTGGCCGTTATGTTGATTGTCTGGTCCGTCCCCGCGTGGATGACCGCAGGGATCGACGCGTTGACCTGCTGCCACCAGTAGGTGTTGTTGTCATCCGCGTACATGTACTCGAGCCCTCCAACAGAGGTGCCGTTGTCCACCCACACGATGACGCTGCCCACCACGGGGTTTGTGAAATCCGCGAACGGCGTGTTCATGAGGAGGATCCAGACCGCGAGGAACGTGAAGAAGAAGGTCCCTATGTTCCCGGCCCAGTTGCGCTTCTGGAAGCCCTTGGTCTCTATTTTGGCGAACTCGTAGACCGGCTTGAGCGTGAAGATGCCGACGATGACGACGAGGAACGCGAGGCCGACCAGCTGGCGGTTGAGGACGGAGATGACCCCCGCGACGACGCCCAGCAGGATTGCATAGATGACAGTGACAACGACGGCCTTCGAGTCCCGCATCCCTTTCAGTATGAACTCCTTCTCGTCGAACTCCGGAGGAATGAACTCGTATTCCTCTTCCTTTTCCTTCTCCTTCTTCCGCTTCTTGGCCATTGCGGCCTTGGGATGAGGTAACTCTATTTAATAGCTTTTCCAGGCATCCGATTGGCGGTTGGCAACCTCTGACCTCCGGCCCCGGGGCGGGAGAAGCCACTTTCGGGTACCTCCAATCAATACGCTTATATCCGGTCCTGAGGCTGTCGAAAAGAGAAGGTGCAGAAGGCAATGTCCGAGGAGGATATCGAGAAGCTCCCGGGAGTCGGGCCGGCAATACTGGAGAAGCTCAAGGAGGCCGGCTACAACGACATCATGATGATTGCGGTCGATTCGCCAAGGAACCTGGCGGAACTAACTGAAATCGGAGAGGCCACCGCTGCCAAGATAATCGCGGCCGCAAAGAAGGCCGCTGACGTCGGCGGGTTCGAGACCGGCGACGTCATACTCGAGCGGAGGAAGAGCGTCGCGAAGCTCACGTCGGGCTCGAAGTCGCTCGATGAGTTGATGGGGGGCGGGTTCGAGACGAGGGCGATCACTGAGTTCTTCGGTGAGTTCGGGTCAGGAAAGACTCAGCTCTGCCACCAGCTCGCGGTCAACGCCACGATGCCGGTGGCGGATGGCGGACTCGAGGGTCATACCATCATGATCGACACGGAGCAGACCTTCCGGCCCGAGAGGATAACGCAGATGGCCGAGGCCAAGGAGCTGGACCCGGACGAGGTCTTGAAGAAGATACACGTCGCGCGCGCGTTCAACAGCCATCATCAGACTCTGCTCGTCGACAAGGCCTTCGAGATGGCCAAGGAGTTCCCCGTGAGACTGATGGTGGTCGATTCCCTCACGGCGCACTTCAGGGCCGAGTACATTGGCCGGGGGGCGCTCGCAGAGAGGCAGCAGATGCTCAACAAGCACATGCACGACCTTCTCCGGTTCGGGGACGTCCACAACGCGGTCATCGCGGTCACCAACCAGGTGGCAGCGAAGCCTGACGCGTTCTTCGGGGACCCCACCAGGCCCATCGGCGGGCACATCGTCGGCCATACGGCCACGTTCAGGATATACCTCAGGAAGAGCAAGGGGGGGAAGCGCATCGCGAGGCTGATCGACTCCCCGAACCTCCCGGAGGCGGAGGCCGTGTTTCAGGTGTCCGAGGCCGGCATAAGCGACTAGCGAAGGTTTCATAGCGCGCGGCGGGTGTCGGAGGCCCGTGAAGCTCCTCGTAGAGCTGTCGATGGAATGCGAGTCTCTGGCGCGAGCAGAGGCGGTATCGGCCGCTCGCGCGCTCGGAGGCGATCCGCGCGTGATCGACCAGGACCGGGGGATCATGGTCCTGGAGACCTCGGCGGACCCCGTCACTTTGTCGTCCCGGCTCGGCCTCTGTCACTTCGTCGACGAGTGGCTCACGTCATGCGATTTTGATGATCTCGAGCAGGCCGCTGCGGAGGTCTCTGTCGAAGGGCCCATCCGGGTGCGCTCCACGAAGGTCGGCGATGTCCGAGTGGATCTCGCGTTGCGGTCTCGGAGGCTCGGGAAGGTGATCGGGGAGGGTCGAGGGGTGGACCTTCACAGTCCGAGGTCGGATGTGCGTGCGGTCTTCAGTGGCAGGGTTCATCTCGGGAAGAGGCTGGGAAGCGTGGACCGATCGGCTTTCGAGAGTAGGAAGAACAGATACATGCCGTTCATATATCCAGCCTCGCTCCATCCGAAGTTCGCGCGCGCGATGGTGAACCTAACCGAGGTCCGTCCAAGAGGCAGCGTCTTGGACCCGTTCTGCGGCACAGGAGCCATAGTGGCCGAGGCCTCCATGATCGGTCTGAGCGCCTTCGGCACAGACGTGTCGGACAGGATGATCGACGGGACGAACCTGAACCTGCGCCATCTCGGTCTCAGGGCGTCGACGCGGATCTGCGACGTCGGCAGGATATCGCACGAAGTAGGTCATGTGGAAGGTGTCGCGACCGATCCGCCCTACGGCAGGTCGACGAGCACGAAGGGAGAGTCGATCCCCGCGTTGTACAGGCGCGCGTTCTCGGCCTTCTCCGAGGTCCTGGGGCGTGGCTCGAGGATTGCCGTCACTGTCTCCGATGTCAGGCTCCTAGAAGGAGTCGATTCCTTCCGCCTCTTGGAGAATCATCCGCTCTGGGTCCACAGGTCCCTGACGAGGAACTTCTGCGTCCTCAGCAGAACCTAGGTGACCTGGACCGCTATCTGCATGGTCAGGATCACGAGCTCCCCGCTCTTCACCTGAACCGGGAACGTGACCTGTCCCGGGGTGGCGTAGGACAGGACGAAGATGTTCACCGTGACGACCGCGTGTCCTCCCTCTGTCAGGTTGAGTGTCACCGAGGTGGACGCGTTGTGGATGGCCTCGTAGAGCACAACATGGATCTCGGGCGAGGTGGAAGCCTCCGCTACCGTCAGGTTGTTGAGCGTCGGCCCGGGATTGTTGAGCACGATCGTCACGTTGCCGTAGCTCCCTCGCGCAATCGGCAGGTTGTTGTTCATTATCGTGAAGTTCAGCGCTGGCGAGGTTATGTTGAACGAGAACGTCACCTCACTGGCGAAGGTGGAGTTCGCGGCCGCAGCCTTGACGAGGACTGTCGCGTTTGGCACCGTCGTCGAGACGGACGAGTGGATCAGCACGTCCATGGTGGCGTTCCGATTCACCGACAAGTTGAGAGTGTAGGTCTGCGAATAGTCAGACGCGCTTTGGTCGGAACTCTTGAACTGGGTGTACCAGTTCGGGGGCCCTGAGGACATCGAGAATTCGATGTCGCTTCTCGTGTTCCCGGTGTTGTTGACTAGCAGCTGGAACAGCTGCGTCTGGCCGGCAGCAATCGTCGCGTTGGTTCCGTTCTCGGGCTCGATGGTGAACGAGTGATCAGCAGCGATCGTCTGCAGAGGTATCGGGACGAAGGATACGAAGAGCATCGCGAAGGCCACCGCCCCCACGACTACCTTCTTCTTGGTGAGCCGGGAGATGTCGTTCAGGGGCGGCGGATGCCTGGCCCCTATGAACAGGATGAACAGGGCGAATATCAGCCACCCGAAGTAGAGGAAGCCCAGACCGACCATTGCCGCTATGGTCGCCCAAGTCAAGTACCTGGCCTTGGGGCCGAACAGGGCCCGCGCGACATGGCCTCCATCGAGCTGCCCCACGGGGAGCAGGTTGAGGCCAGTGACGAGGAACCCGACCCACGCGGCGAACGCCATCGGGTGGAGCAGGTAGTCGCCGGTAACCGGGACCAGATATCCGAGCCACTGATATGCGAGCGGGAACATGACTCCGAGAGTGCCTGAAGAGATATCCGCAGGCGCCACCCTCGCCTCGAGATTCGTGAGGTAGAGTCCGAGAACGGCGAAGGGGATGGTCATGAGGAATCCGGCGATCGGTCCCGCGATTCCAATCTCGAGGAGCGTCTTCTTGTTTGGGATGGGGTCGCGAAGCGAGATGAACGCCCCGAACGTCCCAAGCGGCGGGATGGACGGCACGAAGAATGGGAGCGATGCCGCGACACGTCGCCGTCTCGCGACCAAGAAATGCGCGAGCTCGTGCACTGCTAGGATGACCATCAGGGGCAGAGTGAAGTACAGGAGCCCGTTCCCGAGGGCCTCCGCCCCGAAGAGCTGGCTGGAAGGCAGGTTCGCATATCCCGCCCAGTTCATTGCGCCGGCAATGAGCATCGCGACGAATGTGACCACGAGCATCCCGAGGTTGACGTATATGCTCCGGTACTTCGCGTCGGGCTTCCTCGCGACGGTCACGATGTGCTCGCCCTTCTCATACACGATCATCGGGATGTAGCCGTGCTTGCCCATGTCCTCCCGCATGCTCTCGAAACGCTCTTCGAGTGTGTCGTTGTCGACCCTGCAGTAGAACTGAACGACGTCGTAGGTCACGCGCACATCGTAAACGGGGAAGTACTTCGCCACGAGGCTTCTGACCTGCTCTATCTCCTTTGAGGCCTCTGGCGGCACCGGCGTAGCCATTTCGCGTGAACCAACAAGGCACCACTATATGACTGTTTGGGAGTTGAAAGTAAAACAAATATATGACTGGATACTCTGGCGACACTGATGGATCCGAGGACGCCTGCCGCGATGCTCAGGAGCTATCTCAAGCTCTTCAGGCCGGGGAACTGCGTCATGGGCGCCGTCGGCGTGCTTCTCGCCGTCATAGTCTGCGTGGGACTCGACGGCCTCTCCGATTATGTCGCGGAGACTGCGCTCTCGATGGTCGTGGTGGTGTTCTTCACCGCGGCCGGCAACTCCCTCAACGACTACTACGACCGCGAGACCGATAAGAGGGCCCATCCCGAGAGGCCCATCCCGTCCGGGAAGCTGACACCGCATGAGGTCGTCTACGCATCTCTTGCGCTTTTCACGGCCGCGCTCATAGCGAGCGTCGCGGTGACCATCTGGTCCGTTGCGATCGTCGTGACCTCTATACTGGTGATTCTAGCATACGAGATGTGGCTTAAGGCTGAGGGGTTCGTCGGCAACCTGGCCATCTCGTGGCTGACGGGGGCGCTATTCCTATTTGGCGGCGCCGCAGTTGGCAGGTTGGATCTTGCCTGGATTCTTGCCGCTCTCGCGTTCCTCGCAACTCTGGGAAGGGAGATCACCAAGGACATACAGGACATGGAGGGCGACAGGGCCTCTCGCAGGACCCTTCCGATGAAGATCGGGGAGAAGAGGGCCGGGTACGTCGCAGCGGCCTCCTTCGTGGCTGCGGTTGCCCTGAGCCCCCTTCCGTACATCCAGGATCTGCTCTCCCAATGGTATCTACCTGCGGTCGTCGTCGCCGATGGAATCTTTATATATTGTTCCTGGATACTATTCTGGGACCCCGAAAGAAGCCAGAAGTTCGCGAAGCTGGCTATGGCGGTCGCGTTGGTCGCGTTCCTGCTCGGAGGCGTGCTGTAGTTGAGGGTCAAGAAGTACATCGAGGAGACGCTGAAACGTCACAAGATGCACATGACACTCATCGATCCTGAGAAGCAGTCCCCCGAGGAGTCCGCCGAGATCGCCCTCAAGGCCTGCCGTGCGGGCACCGACGCGATCATGGTCGGTGGCTCGACCGGCGTCACCCAGGCGAACCTCGACGAGACATGCGTGCAAATCAAGCGGAACTGCAAGCTCCCACTCATATACTTCCCGTCAGGGGCGAACGCAATCTCGAGCAAGTGCGACGCGATATACTTCATGAGCATGCTCAACTCGCGCAACGTCAAGAACATCACGGGAGAGCACGCGAAGGGCGCGCCAATAATCAAGAAGCTGGGGCTCGAGCCCATATCGATGGGGTATGTCATCGTGGAGCCGGGCATGAAGGTGGGGGAGGTAGGCGAGGCGGAAGTCGTGAGGCGCGGGGAATTCGACAGGCTAATAGGTTACGCGCTCACTGCCGAGTATTTCGGGATGGACCTTCTCTATCTCGAAGCTGGTTCGGGCGCCCCGGAGCCCGTGCCTTTGGATATGATCGCCGCCGCGCGCGAGGCGGTGGAGATCCCCCTCGTCCTCGGAGGCGGGATTGTCACGCCGGAACAGGCGAAGCAGATGGCGGCGGCTGGAGCAGACATCATCGTCACGGGCACCCTCGTGGAGAACGGTGAATTCGAGAAGAGGCTGAGGAAGATGACCGCAGCCGTTCACGCGTCGAAGTAGTGCTTCCGTCGCAGTCCGCCATAAGGTTTTATATTGACTTCACGGATTGCGTTCTCGAGGTGACACTAGTGCCTAACATAGATGACTTGAGGAAGGCCAATGTCGACAAGGAGTGTCCTGAGTGCGCGAAGCACCGGAAGCACGTGCGGCTAGTGAGGACAGGGGAAGTCGTGGAATGCCCCGAGTGTCATTACATCCTCGCAAGACGCTGATCTCCGAATAGGCTCAAACCTGTGCAAATCATTTCGTGTCATGTTCTTTCACGGCATCCTCGTCAGCGTGTCCGCTCGCGCATCGAATCAATAAAAATGATATCCGAAGGAGGCCCATAAAGGACCTCTTCGTTTTGGAGTTTCAGACGTCTACATCACGGCGTGACATGCTTGTCGAGCCATCGGTCCAAGTTCTCCTCAAGGTGGTTGAGTGAGTTCTTGAGGCCCGAGTTTCTGTCAGCCTTCTCCTTATGGATCTCAATGGCGTGGAGCAATCCGGGAGGTCCGTCCTTGTGAGGCGGCGGTGGGGGTGGCGTCACCTGTCCTTTGACGGTGACATCGACGCTGGTGGAGTTCTTCAGTCCACCGCTGTCCGTCACCGTCAGCGTGATCGTGTAGGTGCCGTTCGCGGCATATGTGTGTGTGACGTTAGCACCACTCGCAATCTTCCCGTCCCCGAAGGTCCACAGGTAGCTGACGATCGACTTGCCGTCCAGCGCGTAGGATTCCGATCCGTTCAGAGTCACCGTGAGGTTGGTCACATTGACGACCTTTATGACCGCCACCGGATAATGCTTCACGATTGGCGGGACCTCCTTCGTTACGGTTATCGTTTCGGAGGTGGTGTTGCTTAGGCCTTCGCTGTCCGTCACGTTGAGCGTTATCGTGTATGTGCCGTTCGCGGCATATGTGTGCGTAACGTTCACGCCTGTCGCGCTTTCACCGTCTCCGAAATTCCAATCGTAGCTCACGATCGACTTCCCGTCAGGAGCATATGAGAGCGACGCGTTCACGTTCACCGTGAGGTTGTCGACATTCTCAATCTCGATCAGGGCGACCGGATAGTGCTTCACCGTCGGCGTCACCGTCAGCTTGACAGTGATGTTCTCCGAGGTCGAGCTCACTTTTCCACCATTGTCCGTCACAAGCAGCACAACTGTATAGGTCCCGTTCAAGGGATACGTGTGCGTTGCGACCTTCCCGGTTCCGTTTGTACTGTTGTCACCGAAATCCCAGGAGTAGCTCGTGATGTTTCCGTCAGGGTCGTACGACGCAGATGCGTTGAACACAACGGTCAGGTTGTTGTCCACATAGCTGAAGCGCGCCACCGGCGGTTTGTTCACAGACTGCGGTGTCGACTTCGGCTGCAGTGTGGCCAGACCCACTGCCACTGCGACTATGACTGCAACAGTCACAATGGAGACTATTGCTAGCTTTTGGCGCGGGCTTATTCTCCTCCCTCCTTGGCTAGACTGTAAACTGTGAGCACCAGGGGGTTTAAATGGTTTTTGGCAGGAACGCGTGTAAACCCGCCCTTCCGGTGCATACTGGCGGCTCAAGAATGTGCAATCTGCGTTTGACGAAGGCGAATTCGGCGATTGCGGAGGCAATCGCGTAGAAATTTCATTTTTGATAATGAACGTTTGCGGCCGCATTTCCACGGGACAACGTACTTGCTGCCACTCCCTTTTCTCTCCCTAACGGAGGATATGCGATGGGAGTTGGCGAGTCGATAAAGCATGGGCACGACGAATACCGGAGAATCTTCGCGAAGCTCTTCAGGAGCAGCGAGAAGGAAGCCGATCTTAGGAAGAAGTTGTTCCTCGACTACGAGAGGAAGCTGTATGCTCATCACGAGGCCGAGGAACTGACGGTGATCCCCGCGATGATCAAAGTCGCGGACTTGAAGGACATGGGCTATCAGCTCGAGACCGAGCACGCGGCAATGAAATTGCTGATTGCTGAACTGAAGAAGACGGGCTATGACAACAAGATGTGGCGGTACAAGCTCTCGCCGTTGTACTCCGTCATGGAAGTGCACTGGGACAAAGAGGAGAAGCAGATCATTCCGTTCGCGCCAGAGTACTTCCCGGCGAAAGCGCTTGACGATCTCGGAACTAAGTTCGACGCCCTCGTTGACAAGTACATCAGGGAACACTAATCCGCCTTTCTTCAGACCCCTACGGCGTCAACAACCGGTCGTGACGTGGAGTCCGAACGCATCCGTTCGCTGCCTTAGGAATCGTGCGGGAGAGGGGATTTGAACCCCCGGACTCCTATGAGACAGGATCTTAAGTCCTGCGCCTTTGGCCGAGCTTAGCTACTCCCGCGGGGGCGTAATCCCCAATCGTGATTTTATAGTCTCTTCACGGGGTCATGTGGTCCGATCAGAACTTCTTCAGGATGTCCTCTAGGGTCGGAGTGCCGAGCACCTGAAGGTCATATCTGACTCTGATCAGCGGCTTGTTGGCCTTGAGCACCCTGTTGAGGTCTATCGGCGTTCCCGACACTACGACGTCGCACTTGGCCGCATTGATCGTCGCCTGAAGATCCTTGACCTGTTGCTCTCCGTATCCCATCGCGGGCAGCACGCTCTCGAGGTGCTTGTACTTCTCGAAGGTGGTCTTGATGGACCCGACCGCGAACGGTCTGGGGTCGATGATCTTCTTCGCCCCAGACTTCTGAGCCGCGATTAGGCCCGCGCCGAACTTCATCTCACCATGTGTCACGGTCGGTCCGTCCTCGATGACGAGCACGGTCTTTCCTCGGATCGCGTTCGGATCCTCAACCGTCACGGGAGATGCCGCTGTCATGATCTTCGCCTTCGGGTTGAGCTCTTCAACGATCTTCTTGACGAGCTCGACGTTCCTCGGGTCCGCCGTGTCGACCTTGTTGATTATCACCACGTCTGCCATGCGGACGTTCGTCTCGCCCGGATAGTACAGCTTCGCGTGTTCCGCCCTGTGCGGATCGGCGACCACGATAAGCAGGTCGGGGAAGTAGAACGGAGTGTCGTTGTTCCCGCCGTCCCACAAGATCACATCAGCTTCCTTCTCCGCCTCGTGTAGAATCTTCTCGTAGTCGACCCCTGCGTAGACCACGATGCCCTTGTCAATGTGCGGTTCATACTCCTCCCTCTCCTCGATGGTGGTCTCGTACTTGTTCAGGTCCTCGTAGGTCGCGAACCTCTCGCAGACCTGCTTCTCGAGGTCTCCGTAAGGCATAGGATGCCTGATCGCGACCACCTTCCTGCCCTTCGCGCGCAGGATGGATGCTATCGCCCTCGTCGTCTGGCTCTTGCCGGATCCCGTCCGGACAGCGCACACGGCGATAACCGGGCACTTCGCCTTCAGGGCCGTCTGGTTCATCCCCATCAGCCTGAAGTCGGCGCCAGCGGCGTTCACGATCGAGGCCTTGTGCATCACGTCGACGTGGTTCAGGTCGGAATACGCGAGTATGACCTGCTCTATCCCGTTCTTCTTGATCAGCTCGGGCAGGTCCTTCTCCGGGTGGATGTCTATGCCCCTCGGGTAAAGCTTCCCCGCAAGGCTAGCAGGGTATTTCCTGCTCTCGATGTTCGGTATCTGCGTCGCGGTGAACGCGACGACCTCATAGTTGGCGTTGTCGCGGAAATAGACGTTGAAGTTGTGGAAGTCCCTTCCCGCAGCTCCCATTATGATGACTTTCGCTCGCATGCCCTCACTGTCCTGTTCGCCGGGTAGCCAATGCTTTCTTATATCTTTTACCGCCCAACGAATATGTCCCGGTCATCTGACTGGCGTTCGCGGCCGGCTCTGGGACGGCCTCAGGTGCGCCGTCTTCTTGGCTGCCGCCAGGAGCCGAGCGTATTCTCTCCTTTGAGGAGGCGTCACCGCTGGGTCAGATATCCACATTTCGATGTCTCTCAGTCGGCTCCTGATGTGGTTGAAATCCCCCTCATGTGCAGCCACCCTTAACTCCATCTTCGTCGCTTCGAGGTGGGCTTCGTCCACCTTCTCCAGATTGTCTATTATCGTTCGCTTGTTGATGCGAAGGCCCATCCGGAGGACCTCCTCGATCTCCACCAGCTCATGGACGATCAGATACTGGTTGTCGATTATGTCATCCAGAGTTCCGTCCTCGTAGGGGGTGTCCGCCTTGAACCACGCCATCAGCTGTTCAGTCGTCGTCTTGCAGTTCCTTCCATGGACCTGGATCAGCCCCTTCGACTTCCGCACGGCGGCTCGAAGCCTCTTTTCTGAAACCACGCCCATCAAATCATCGCGGGAAGCATAATGATTTCGCGAGGGTTTGCTGTGGCCATCAAAGACCCCTGAGAAAGGTTTTCGTAAGGGGATGCTCATGCGGTGTTGATGGCCTACCGGAAGCCTTCGGACACCGAGATTGTCGAGGCAATCAGGGACGCCCTCCGGAGGCACGGGGTCGTCAATTCTCAGCGCAAGATGACAGCGCTCGTCCTCAAGGAGCTGCACAGGCACGATCCCGACTATTCGGTCAGCGAGATCCGGGTCCGAAAGATCGCAATCAAGAACAAGCTAGCGCGGGTACTGATACGCTACAGAGGGACGAACGAGAAGACCGCCGCAGGCAAATGCCCAGTGTGCAACGGCCGGATGAAACGGCTCAGAAACCTCACGGTCTACGGAGGGACCGTTACGAGGGGCTACAAGTGCACGGTGTGCGGCTACTGGACCGGCCTCAAGCATCAGGTGGCTGGACAGTACGTGTTCGAGCCCGAGTAGACGCGGGCTCGGCTAGCGGCTCAACATCTTTATTTCCGGGATTCGTTTTGGGCCCAGCAGGTGACCTCCGTGAAGCTCTGGGATTTCGGCCGGATGGAGAAGGGGAAGATCAGGATCAGCCCCCGCATAGGCGAGCCTCTGGGCCTCGTCGACGGGAGCGAGGTCTTCAGCTCGATGTTCAAGTACGAAGGCAACGCGAAGAGCTCATATGAGATCGTCATCTCCAACTTCGGACCCGAGAACTACAGGGAGATTGCCTACGTCACGTTCCAGGTCAGGGATGTCCCAGGGGCGCTCGCGCAGGCGGCCCAGTTCATGAAGACCAGGAACATAGACATCCTCAATTCGGAGACCGTTAGCTCGATCCCGAATGTCGCGATGATCTGGGAGATGCTCGCGGACCTGTCGTTCTTCGGAGACTCTCTGGCGCTCAAGAAGGAGTTCGACGACGCCAAGCACGCAGGCGACCCCAACCTGTCCATGGTCGACTGCCTTTGTGTCGAGGCATCCGATCTCGCCACCAGGTACACGAGAGGGGCGGCCATCGAGACCGACAAGATCAAGACGAAAGCCCTCAGGAAGACCGAGAAGAAGGCTACAATGATCAAGGACGGGGTCTTCGAGATGCCCCAGGCGTACCTCAACTTCCTCGGGAGGGATTCCGCGCCGATCATGCTCATTGGCGAGCCTGAAACGTGGATCCTGTCAGTGGCCTTCCTCAACGACGACGTGTTGCCTTACAAGATGAGCGTCGACGTGCCTGACAGGCCGGGGGCGATATTCGAGGTGATGAAGGCTCTCGGAGACGAATCGGTCAACGTCCTCGCGGGGTACACGAACGTTCTCGTGTACTACGAGCGGATGACATGCGACCTCGTGATAGATCTGAAGGCCTCGAGACTCAGGTCGGACCCTCACGGGGCGGCGGACAAAATCGCCTCTCTCGGTCCCGGCTTCAAGTTGACGGAGATTGCGTCAATCAAGCTTTGAGCTCTTGGACTCGAGCTTGAAGCTCACTTCCACCGGACTGCAGAAGTACTTCCCCCCGATATCCGCGATAGTGACCTTGTCCCCCTCTTTGAGCGCAGACTTCGTCCAGCAGACAACCTTCGGGCCCTTCTCTATGCCCACCAATGCGAGGTCGTGGGGCTCCTTGAGCCCTTCCGGGAGCACCTGGAGGTGGGTGAACGACTGCACCAGGCCTACGTCTGGCCACTCGGCCTCCTCCATGATCCTGCCGCACTTCGGGCATGTCCTGCGCGAGGCCACGGTAGAGAACCCGCACCTGCACTTCGACCCCTTCATCGACTGGACCTCCTGCCCGCCAGCTGACGCGCTAGGTGCCGATATTAACCTTTGCGTCGCCCCGCCAGGCGAGCCGCCATCCAGACGAAAGAATATTAAAACTACCACGTGCTTACATATCACATCTGTAAACGAGAAGCTCGTGTCAGGCGGAGCATCCCCCGGCTCTGGTTGCGTTAGGTTGTCCGGCCTGCCGCGAGGTCACGGAGGCTGAGTTTGGATCCCCTCGAGGCATCTCGACTGATAATGGACACCTACGCTGCGAAGATTCTCGTCGCCTGCTCCCGGAGGCCGAAGCACGCTCTCGAGCTCAGCTCGAAGCTGAACATCCCGATCGCTGCGTGCTACAGGCGGATTCACGTCCTCGAGAAGGCAGGCCTGATTATGCCCGTGGAGAGGGCGCTCACGCAGCAGGGGAAGAGGATAGTCCTCTACCTCTCTCAGCTAAAGAACGCGTACATTTTCTTCGAAGGTGGCAAACTCAGGGTGAGGTTCCAGATGGTCACGGGCCAGGTCCAGGACTTCGGTGGCGAGTGGAAGGAGATCAAGCTCATCGAGGAACAGGACGAGGAGCAGATGACTGGAGGCCTGTTGCGGCCCAAGGAACGCGAAGAACAAGGTGAGTGAAGAGGTGGTGTGAGATGGCGGAGAAGGTGGAAACTGTGGCGACGTTCCCGAAGGAGCTGATCAGATTCCTGGCTAGCCCAGGAGGCCACTCGCTGATAGTGAGGGGCATGGCGGGCACCGGGAAGACCACGCTTGCCCTCCAGCTGATAGAGGAGCTCGCGCAGATACAACAGAGCTACTACATGTCGACCAGGGTATCCGATCAGTCGCTGTTTAACCAGTTCCCGTGGCTGCTCGAGAAGGTCAAGGAGGGCGAGATCCTGAAGGCGAGGAAGAAGCTGAGGAAGAAGGCGGATTCCGAGCAACAGGTCGAGAAGATACTCCTCGGCCTCGCCCAGATCAAAGGCGAGATGAAGAACGAAAAGGTGAAGGCACCGAGAAAGGAGCTTATGCGTCTCCAAGGAATCATCGAGGCCGGGGGAGAGGACGAGATCGCAGTTCCGAGCTCGGAGGGCGAACTGACTGTCACCGTCGGGTCCATGATGCCCGAGATCGAGATGGCATACGACGTCGTCGACAAGGCGCTCCCCGACCGCACGTTGGTCGTGATAGACAGCATCGATGCGCTCGCCGAGAAGTACGGGGTTCCCCCGTCCAGGGTCATCAACGCCTTGCAGAGGGACCTCGTGGAGGGATGCGGCTCGAACATCGTCTACGTGCTCGAGACCCCCGACCCGCTCCTGGACTACCTAGGAGACGGGGTCGTGTACCTGAGCCTCAACAACTCGACGGGAAGGCGCATCAGAGAGCTCGACATACTCAAGCTGAGAGGGTGCGAGATCCGCCAGCCGAAGTACGTCTACACGCTCCTTGGCGGCAGAGTCCGGACCTTCGAGTACTCCAGATACATGAAGCCTGAGAGGCCCAAGGCCTTCGATTCCATAGACGACCCCGATTCCAAACACATATCGACGGGGATCGAGGACCTGGACGCCATGGTCGAAGGCGGCCTGAGGAAGGGCACCGTCACGCTGATCGAGCTGAGCTCCGGAGTTCCCGTGGTTGCTTCGTCAGCCATCGAGAACGCAGTGATCTGCAACTCGATCGCCCTCGGAAGAGGGGTAGCCTGGATCCCGACCAAGAAGACCGGGGCGGATGTTGCCCGCGACGAACTGCTCGGGTTCGTGAAGGAGCCGGACTTCGACAAGAATGTCAGGATACTCGAGCCTCATGCCGCCGCGGGCGCGCCGAAACCGTACGCCATGACCCTTGAGGGCGAGGACGTCAGGGTCGACATGAAGTGGCAGGACGTGCAGTACGCCCTGAGGAACGCGGGCACCCCCGTCGTCGCCGTTATAGGGTTCGACTCTCTGGAGGCGGTCTACGGTCCTGGGGTTCTGGACGGACTAATGGAGTTCCTTTCGGCCCTGCTCAACAGCGACGGGCTCCTGGTCGCCACGGTCACGCCGTCCGTGAAATCCCTCAGCAGGCTGACGGACCTGGCACATACGCATCTCAGGATCGATAAGATGTCAGGTGTCACTATGATCCGGGGCGAGGAACCGTTCACTGCCCCACACGCGATGACCGAATCGAGCCAGGGTGACTTCAAGCCGAAGCTGGTTCCCATACTGTGAGCCCTCACTCTGGAGTGATGTCCTAGAGTGAGGCCATGTTCCCGCAGAACTACGCCGTGCTGGTTGTTGGCGACCCAGGAACGGGCATGTTCGAGTTCTCCTGCTACTTGGCGGCGAGCTATCTCAAGAACGAGGAGCGGGTTGTGTTCGCCGAGACGGACTCACCTCCGGAGAGGGTCAGGAAGCAGCTGAAGCGGTTCGGGGTAAGCGCAATCGAGCACGAGATGGACGAGCGGCTACTGATCGTGGACTGCAGCGCGTCAACGTTCGAGCCCGGATACGACCCTGGCATCAGACGAGTGGTCGACAGGTCCGACCTGAAGTCGGTCGAAGAGAGCATAATGGAGTGCGTGCGCAACATCGGAGGTCCGCCCGTGAGGGTCGTGTTCGATTCGCTCACGCCTCTTTACGAGCGCAACGACTCGACTGCAGTTGCCGGGTTCCTCGAGCGGTTCTGTTCCAGTGTCAGGAAAGACGGTAATCTGACGTGCACCATACACCGCGGCATGATCCACGAGGACCAGATCCAACGTGTGGGCTCGATCGCCGACGGCATCGTCGAGATAATGATGGATCGCGAATACAAGAGATTCATCCGCATCAGCAGGATGAAGGGCATGGAGATCAAGCCCAGATGGGTCCAGTTCGAGTTCGAGCGGACCGAGGACGAAGAAGGTACGATGTTGGGATGGGGCAAGGAAGAGGAGAGCTGAAGCTGGTCCTCAGTCTGCCTCATAGGTCTTGGTCAGTGCTTGAAGAGCCTCAGGCCGCTGAACACCATCGACATGTTGTGCTCGTTGGCCGCCTGGATGGTTTCTGCGTCGTTCACCGACCCGCCGGGCTGAATGATTGCGGCGACTCCGACCGCAGCCGCGGCGTCAACGCCGTCCCTGAACGGGAAGAACGCGTCCGAGACTAGAACGCTGCCCTTGGCCTCAGGGCCGGCCTTCATGCCCGCAATCTTTGCAGAATCGACCCGGCTCATCTGTCCAGCCCCTACTCCCACAGTCCTCTCGCCCTTGACGAGGAGGATGGTGTTCGACTTGATGTGTCTCGCGACCTTCACCCCGAAGATCATCGCGTCGATCTCCTCATCGGTCGGCGCCCTCTTGGTCACGACTCTGAGTTTGGTCCTGTCGAGCTCGGCGTAGGCGTCGGTCTGGATGAGCAAGCCGCCCTTCACCTTCGTCATGAACAGGCGTCCCTCCTCCCTCTTGATTGGCACGTTCGTCCTCAGCAGCCTGATGTTCTTCTTTGCCTCCAGGTGCTTCTCCGCGTCCGGATCGTAGCTCGGCGCGATGACCGCCTCGACGAAGTGGCTCCCGATCTCGTTAGCCGTCTCGAGATCTACTGGCCGGTTGAGCCCGACGACACAGCCGAAAGCGCTGAGGGAGTCGGCGTTGTACGCCGTTCGGAAGGCCTGGGCAATGGTCTCCTCGCTTGCGACGCCGGATGGGTTAGTGTGCTTGATCACAGCCGCAGTCGGTCTATCGAAATCCGACACGATTGCCATCGCCGCGTCCAGGTCTATCACATTGCAGTATGAGATCTCCTTCCCGTGCAGTTTCTCGGCCGCCGCGATGCTGAGCGGTGTCTGGTCGAAGAGGTCCTTGTAGAACGCAGCCTTCTGGTGGGGATTCTCGCCGTACCTCAGGTCCCCGAGCTTCTCGAAGGAAAGCGTGACGGTAGCCGGGAACAGCTCGGTCGACGCATACCTCTTCCCGAGGAACTGAGCGATTGCTGCGTCGTATCTTGCCGTCGCCCTGAAGGCTTCGAGCGCAAGCCTTTGCCTGGTGGCGAGCGAGAGCTGGCAGTCGCTGTCCTTCAGCTCCTTGAGGACCGCCTCGTACTGCTTTGGGCTCGTGACGACAGCCACCGCTGCGTGGTTCTTCGCCGCTGACCTGATCATCGACGGCCCGCCGATGTCGATGTTCTCTATCGCGTCCTCGAGCTTGACGCTCAGCTTCGCGACCGTGGATTCGAACGGATAAAGGTTTACGACGACCATGTCGATTGGCATTATCCCGTGTTTGGCGATGGTCTCCATGTGCTCGGGCCTGTCCCGGATCGCGAGAATGCCCCCGTGAATCACGGGGTGAAGCGTCTTGACACGCCCGTCCAGCATTTCCGGGAATTTCGTCACGTCAGACACTCCCACGACCGGCACGTCCGCTTTCTCGAGCGCGGCCATAGTTCCGCCCGTGGACAAAATCTCGATCTCGCATTCCGTAAGACCCCTGGCGAATTCAACGACACCGGTCTTGTCTGATACGCTGACCAGCGCTCTCCTTATCCTGCTCATTCAATCTACTCTCCGTTGAACGGAAGGCATCCCTCCCCCATAAACAGAGGACTGCCACAGTGCAATCTCATGAGTGCTTATAACCGTTTCGCGGAGCGGAGAGTATGTTCTCCCAGCCACCATCCTTCTCAGGCTCCTCAGATCTCGCGCTTCCTGTTCTCGGCCCTCTCCTCGTTTTCCCGCATCCTCATCCGCACAATCTTTCTTACAAGGGACGCAGGAAGAGGGCGTTCTGGCGTGAAATGGATCGTCGCCCCTTTGGCGTCGTAATGCTGCAAGTCTTTCTCGAACTTCTTCATCAGAGATAGGCTGGCGACAAACAGGCTACAGTGGTTCTTGAACCCAGCGAAATAGACGAGCCAGCCATGGTACTTGTAGGCAGGCATCTGGTAACTGATGCGCTCCTCTGCTTCAGGAGCCGCGTCTCTTATCGTCTTCCTGAGGTTAGTCAGGGCCTTGCGCACTTCGGGAGGATATCGCGAGATGTACTCGTCCACCGACTTCGCCACGCCAGGCTTCGCCTTCATGCCCCGAGCTCCGCGAGGACGGCCTCCCTCATCAGAGGGTACGGTAGGTACCCGTACGATGCCACCGAGTCATGGAATCTCTTCTCGTCGAACGCCTGGCCGAGCTTCTTCTCCGCCTCCTCCCTGAAGCCGATGATCAGGTGCCGGCCTATCATGTAAGAGAGTGCCTGCCCGGGGGTCCTCGAGTACCTCTTGACCTCAGCGTCCGTCGCGTCCTTTGCCATGCCGGTCTCCTTGACCATCCAGTCGACCAGCTCCGGAACCTTCGCTTCCCCGCGGGCGAGCTTCACGTCTGCTATGATCCTGCACGCTCTCCATATCGCCCCGTTGAACATCTCCATCTCAGCATCGTCCGTGGCCTCGTATCCGTGGTCGAACATCATCTTCTCGCAGTAGTGCGCCCAGCCCTCTACCGTCTCCGCGCCTGCCCACATGGCGTCACCGCCCGACATCAGCTGGAATATCCAGGTCTTGTGGTTCGCGAGCACGCTCTGGTGGAAGTGGCCCGGATATGCCTCGTGAACGGCCGTGTTGATGATCGCCGCGTAGTTCAGATGTTTCGAGAGGTTCCGGAGATCCTTCGGCCTCGTCACCAGGTAAATCCCTTCCTGGACCTTGTCGAACTTCGAGCTCATGAACATCGCAGCGTAGGGGAGGAGTGGGGCCATGAACGCTGGCGTCTCAATCACGTGGAGTTTCGCGGCGGGGTCGAGCGTCGCGATGTCGTGCTCTGCTATGTACCTCTTCGCTTTCTCCATCTCGTCCGCCGTTGCCTTGAGCCCGTCGTCGAATGTCCTCGGAGCCCTCGACTGCACGGCATGCATCGCCGCCTCCAGCCCCTTTCCCGGTAGCATCTTCTCAGACAACCTGACCCTCTGGTCCTTGAAGTCCCTTAGGTACTTCTCGCCGAGTGCCAGTATCTGGTCCGAGTCCATCCCGAGACCTCTCAGCCTGAGCAGCTTCTCGAAGGCCTTCCTCCCCATGGCGAAGTCTTCGACCGCACCGTCCATGAGACTCCGGAGCCACTCGACCTGCTCCTTTATCGATTCCTCGGCCCGCTCCACGTTCCTCTTGAGGATGTTGAGGATGGCGTCATCCACCCGTCCTTTCGATGAGTCGACTATGAATTGGAGGAACGCGGGCATCTGCTCCGTGGCCTCGATGGACATCTCAGTCCACACCTTCACGACTCGAGAGCCCTTGAAGCGCGTCCTGAACTGTTCCATGTAAGTCGGCATTGCCTCGATCCGCGACGCCATGGCCTTGGCCCGCCATTCGTAAGGGGCGTAGTCGCGCGACACCATGATGAAGAGCAGATTCCCGGGGTCCGTCGGGTCGGGGATCATCTTCCAGAGCGGGTAGTCCTTCATCTGGAACTCGAGGAACTTGAGCGAGAGGTCGATACATTTCACGCTTGTGCTCTGGTCCCGGTCGAGGTCCTCGGATCTGGCAAGCGCCCGTGCCTTCTTGGACCATGCCTTCATCAGGTCCATGGTCTCCACGAATCTCCTTTTCCCTCCGTCCGGGAGCTTGAAGTCGTATGGGTCGTGCAATCCGAGAGCTGTCGCCGAGTCAGGGTTTATCTCCAATAACTTCCTCAGGGTCTCCTCGCTCAGACCGTCGAAGGCGGCAGATGACATGATATCGCCCCCTGAGAGCAGTTGGGGCGCATGATGTTTTTGCCTCTCATCGGAAGGGGCTTCAGATAACGGCGTCGATGCCCACGCCTGCCATAACAGCTTTCCTGGCGAGGAAGAACGGAAGGTTGCCGTTCGAGGCTAGCAGGTCGTGGAACCGTCTGAGATCGAACCCGCCACCGAGCGTCTCCTCGAGCTCTCTCTTCAGCTCGAAAACCATGTGCCTCCCTATCAGGTAGCTCAGCGGGTATCCAGGGGTCCGTGTGAAGTTCTTCACATCGCTTTCAGCGGCTGAGAAAGGGGTTCCCGCCTCCTGTGCTAGAAGTCTTGCCATCTCCTCGACTGATGCCTCTCCGTAGGCAAGTTTGACATCGTAGATCACCCTCACGGCCCTCCAGATTCCGCCGTCGAGCATGATCAGCGCGGAGGCATCGTTGTGGTCGAATCCTTGATCGTACATCATTCGCTCGCAGTAGTGGGCCCATCCCTCCTGAGTCTCATATGCCGTGACCATGGTGTCCGCGGTCATCAGCATCTGCAGCAGCTGATGCATCCATGGCCTCGGAGTGGACAGCACTCCTTGATGGAAGTGCCCCGGATAGGCCTCGTGGACCGCCGTGTTGACGATCATCGCGTGGTTCCAGACAGCCCTGAGTTCCTCTTCGGTCTTCGGAGGGGTCTGAAGGTAGAATCCTGCAGGCACATTCTCGAAGGGCGCGGGGAGGTCGGTTGCCGCTGTAGGCACCATATCCGTCATGAAGCTCGGGGTCTCCACTATCTTGAGAACGGCGCTGGAGTCGAGAGTGACGAGATTCTTCTTCTTGAGGAAGTCGATTGCGCTCTGAACGATTTCGTGGGTTTCGCTCATGACGTCGTCGAAGTTCCTTGCTACATCGTCCCTCACGATCTCGTACGCGGCTTCGACGGTCCCCGCTCTGGACATCCCTTTCGCGATCCGTTCTTTGTCCCTCTTCATCTCGGCGAGATACCGTTGAGCTATCGCGAGGGCCTCGTCGGGAGTGTAGGGGAGACCTCTTATCCTGAGGAGTTTGGTCAATCTCTCTCTGCCCAAGTGGAAATCCTCGACAGACCTTTCGCGAATTTCTTGGAGCCATTCGAGATGAGCCTCTATTTCGCGCTTGGCCTCTTCGACAGCACTTTGAAGATGTTCGATACCCCCGGTCGAGATCTTCCCCTCGATGTAGGTGCGGAGGAAGTCCAGGAAGCCAGGAAATCCCTTGCAGGAGCTGATGGCCGAGTCCGTCCACAGCCTAACGGGTCTCGAATCGGGAGAATCGAATCGGGTCCTGAACTCCCTCAAGTAGCGCGGTATCTCACCGATTCTGGAGGTCAGTGCCTCCATGCGTCTCCCGAGGGGCCAGTATTCCCTGTTCAGCATCACTAGGAAGACGTACCCCGGCACTTCTAGCGCGTCTGGATGCATGCGCCAGAGCGGATAGTCATCGATTGCGAACCTGTGAGTGTCCCTAGCCACCCTAAGGACCTGGAAGGAGATGCGCTCGTCGAAAGTGAGCCTCTCCTCCGCGACTATGCCGGACGCCTCGGCGTACCATTCATCAAGTATATCCATGGTGTCGGTGAGACGCTTGCCGCTGCCGTCGGGGAGATGATAGTCGTACGGATCGTGGGCCCCGAACTGAGTCGCCAGGTGCGGGTTCACTTCGAAATGCTTCTTCAACATCCGCTCGTTGAGTTCGTCAAAACGCTTCGAAGTCATCGGACCACGTCGGTTCACGCGAAGGTGGGCCGTGGCATGAGCCCGGCCTCCTTCACTATTCTGGGGACCATCTCTTCCCAGGCTACCGCCATGATGTGAACACCGTGGACGCCCTTGACCGTCTTGAGATGCTCGATCTGCTCGATACAGAGCTTGATCCCTTCCTCCTTCTGGTCCTTGGCGTTCTTCATCCGGTCCACGATCTCGTTGGGGACGATCATTCCGGGCACCTTGTTCCTCATGTACCGCGCAGCCCCCACGGACTTCATTGGGATCACGCCCGCGAGGATGTGTATCTTCTTGTCGAGGCCCCTCGACACGACCTCGTCCATGAACTTCTCGAACATGCCCATGTCGAATATGGCCTGGGTCTGGCAGAAGTCCGCGCCCGCAGCGACCTTCTTTGCCAGTCTCGAAACCCTGAACTCGTATGGTGTCGCGAACGGGTTCTCAGCGCAGCCGAGGTAAGTCTTCGGCGGGTCTTTGACGACCTCTCCGCCGACCTGTCTTCCCTCGGTTCTCAGCTGGTTGAACACCTGCAGCTCGACGACGGAGTCGAAGTCGAACACGTTCTTCGCCCCCTTCTCGTTGCCGAAGACCTGATGATCCCCCGTCAGGCACAGGACGTTCTTCACGCCGAGGGCTGCTGCCCCGAAGAGATCGCTCTGAAGGGCGATCCTGTTCCTGTCTCTGCAAGTCATCTGTATCACGGGCTCCACGCCCTCGCGCATGATTATGACAGCGCTTGCTATCGACGACAGCCTCACCACCGCCGTCTGGTTGTCCGTGAGGTTGAAGGCGTCCGCGCTGCCCTTGAGCATCTTCGCATGGTGGGTGAGCGGCCCCGGGTTCGAAGACTGCGGGGGGCCTATCTCGGCCGTGACGGTAAACTTCCCCGATTCGAGCACTTTCTCGAGGTTGCTCCCGACCTTCATTTGAGCGCCTCCTTCCCCTTCTTCTGGTGAGGTGTGAGCTTCGCGTCCTCGCGCACATACGTACGCCGCCCGCCCGCGTGGCTGGTCGACCAGTCCTTCGCGGGCGTGATGGGTTCGATCAGGTCGAGCCTGTTCTGCAGCTTGAGCCTGTCATATATCGCCGCCCACGCGCAATCGACCTCGAGGTTCACCTCGCACTTGCGATTCGCAGACCCTCCGCAAGGCCCATTGAGCATGCTCTTCGCGCACCTCGCTATCGGGCAGATGCCCCCGGTGGTGTGAATGATGCAGTTCCCACATCCGACGCACTTCTCGGACCAGACGCCTTGCTCTTCGGGCACTCCGAACATGCCCGTGTTCAGGCCCGGGAATGTCAGGTGCGACGGGTACATGTCTCCGATCGTCTGCGCGCCCAGGGAGCACGCCATCGACAGCGTCAGGTCGGAGTCGAGTAACTTCTCCTCGACCTCCTTGACCCATTCCTTCTCGCACTGCCTCTCAACGACGAATCCCTCGAACTCTTGCTTCCGGCCGTCCTTCTTGGCCCTGAGTCTGAGCGCGGAGACGAGCATCTTGACCTCCTTCTCGCCTCCCGCCAGGCAGATGGCGACGCAGCTTCTGCAGCCGACGACCGTGACCTTCTTGTATGGACGGACCATCTCCACGATCTCCGCCAAGGGTTTCCTCTTCGCGACTATCACTGCCCGTCACCTCCTTTCTCGATGGGTCCCAGCTTCTTCGCGACCTCGACCATCTTCTCGACGGCCTTCGGGAACATCCAGGCGTTGCTGGAGGCCGCATTGAACATCTCGAGACGCTCCTTTTCGATCCCTGCCTCCTCCAACATCTGCTTGACGTAGCCGACCCTCTTGCGTCCCTCGATGGAGCCGGTGTCGTAGTAGCAGTTCTTCTCGAGGCATCCGAACACGAACACCGCGTCCGCTCCGTCCTCGAACGCCTTCAGCAGATGGATGCCGTCGACGCGCCCGGTGCACGGAACCTCGACGAGGCGAACGCTCGCGTCGTGCTGCTTGCCCGACCTGGCGGAGAGCACTGCGGCTTCCATGCCGTGCCTCTCGCAGACGAAACCGATGACCTTCGGCTTCCTGTCGGCCATCAGAAGTCACCTCCGAGAAGCGAGCGAGCCTCGCCCATTATCTGATCGTCAGTGTAGTGATGCAGTTCGATGGCCTTGCTCGGGCATATCCCGACGCAGATACCACAGCCCTGGCAGAGCTCGGTCCGTATCTCCGCTTTGCTGGCCCTCCCGATGAAAGGCGCCTCGTACGGGCACGTCCTGACGCACGTGAGGCACGCCGAGCACTTCTCCTGCTCCACCTCTGCCACCGAGCCGCCGTATGAGGTCCTGCCCGTCTTCACGAACTCTCCGGCCATCGAGCCCGCCATCTCCCCTTCCCTCTCCGCGAGTTCCCGGGACTTCGGGAACAGGGCCGAGCCGCAGACATAGATGCCTGGCCTGACCGTCTCGACCGGGCCTCTCTGTATGCTGCCGCGTCTGATCCCTCCATCAAAGGCCATGGGGATTCTAAGCGCGTCCGCGATCCCTTCGTTGTCCTTGTTCGGCGGGATCGAGGCGAACACAAGTGTGCCGAACGGGATGCTCAAGACCTCGCCTTGGGCGAAGTCCTTGACCGCGAGCTTGGCCGGCGCCTTCGGATCAACCTTAGGGGCTCCGGCCTTGTCGTATCTGATGAACCTGATCCCGATGTCCGCGGCCTCCTTGTACGCGAGCTCGTTCAACCCGAAGGCCCGCATCTCCTGGAAGACCACATATGCTTCTGTAGAAGGGGCTCTCTTCTTCAGCTCGATCACCGTCTCGAGAGTGTCGTCCCAGGCGTAGTCCTGAACCTTGAGCGTCTTCCCAGCGGGATCTGGGGTGTCGACGACCACGACGGGCCCCTTCGGCAGATCGTTGTTCTCCATCCTTTCGTGCAGCTTGTATAGCGGGACGGCGTCCTTCACGGCTTTTGCGAGCGGCCCTTTGAGCTCCGTCCATCCGCCGCCTGTCGCCACTATGATGGCTGCGGCCTCCAGCTCCTCGACCTTCTCGCCCACCCGGATTGTCAGTGTGTAGTTGCCCGTCCACCCTTTGGCTCCGATCAGCTGCGAGTGCGGCAGGATGACCCCTGGAGCCTTCATGGTCTTGCCAGTCTTCTCCAGGATGACCGTGTGAGCCCCCGCTTTCGCCGCCGCTCTCGCAGCCGCCTGTCCGGATACACCGGCTCCGATGATGACCACGTTGTTGGTCCTCATCTCCTCGGTCTGCCTCTCACGAGGCTGGAGCATGACCGACCTGACCAGAGCGGCCCTCAGCATCGCCTCCGCCTTCGCCTGGGCCCTCTCAGGTTGTGCCTGATGCGGCAGAACGACTTCCTCGCGGAGGTTGACAAGCTTGATCATGAACTCGTTGACGCCTGCTCTCTTGTAGGCTCTAAGGAGTGCGGGAGCGACGTCCCTCTTGTGGCATGCCAAGACGACCGCACGGTCGACCTCCTTCTCCTTCGCCTCGCCCATGACCCCGGCGAGGTCCTTGCCGTCGCACACTGCGTCGACGCTCTTTACGGAGACTACCATGTCCGCGTCTGTGGCCAGCATCGCCAGTCTGTCTGTGTTGAGCAGCGCGGGGACCTCGGAGCAGCACCTGCAGATGACGACCTGTATCTTCGCCTTCATGCGCCCCCCTCCTTGGTGTGGATGCGAGACGCCGTAGCAACGGCCCTCTCGGCAGTCTCCTCGATGTCCATCGGCTCCGAGACCGCACCCACGACGAACACTCCCTTGTCCTCGAGCTCCTGCGACGCCTTCGCGAACCCCATCCCGTCTGCATCGATCCCCAGGGATTTCGCTAGTTCCGAAGCCGCCCCGGAGGGCTTCATGCCGACCGATAGGATGACCATATCGTACTCGGTCTCCGCGATCTCGGTGTCAGTCTCCCCGGTCGCGCGGACGAGCAGCTTCCCGTTCTGTCCCAGGTTGACCGTCGCCGGCATTGAGCGGATGAGTCTCACGGTCTTCTTGCCCTTCGCCCAGGCCTTGAAATCATCCTGGGGCTCGTACAAGGTCCTCAGGTCCATGAAGTAGAAATCGAGGTTCACCTCGGGGTCGATGTCCAGCAGAAGCTGCGAGATCTTGGTCGCGTACTTGCAGCAGAACTTGGAGCAGTACTCGACGCCCTTCTTGACCGTCCTAGAGCCCACGCACTGCATGACAGCGATCTTCTTCGGCGCCTTCCCATCCGACGGCCTCTTGAGCTCGCCCTTCTCGTTGAGGATTCTCTCGGCATCCACGCTTGAGACCACGTCCTTCAGGATGCCGCACCCGAATCGCGACACCTCGCAGGCGTCCATCGGGTCTATGCCTGTGGCATAGACGACCGCATCGATCTTCCTCGTGAGATTCCTGGCCCGGTCCTCGAAGTTGATTGCCTTGGCAGGACAAGCCTCGGCGCATGCGACGCACTTGCCTTTCTTGAAATGGAGGCACTTGTTTCGGTCAATCCAGAAAGTTCTCGGTATTCCGCTCCCGGTCGGCGAGGCTATGGCCTTTCCCTCGACGGGGCAGACGGATGTGCATTTGCCGCACCCCGTGCAGTCATCAGTCACGTACCTGGGTGAGGTCTTGATCTTGGCAGCGTACCTCTCGCCCTCGCGGACGATGCTGGAGACCTCGGACAGGAGGAGCACCTCTGCGCTCCCGTCCCTGACGGCATCATTCGCGCGGTCAACCGCGAGGCACACCCCGCAGTTTCTGCATTCAACGATGCCCTTGCAGGTGAGCTCCCTCGCCATGCCCCCGAGCGATTCCTTGCGCTCCACGAGCACGACGCCATCGCCCCTGTCGACAAGGGCCTTCGCCGCGGTCAGTCCCGCGGGCCCTCCTCCAATTATCAGGACTTCCTTCATGATAGGCCGCCTCCGTCTGTGAGCTAGACCCCCTGACGCTTCTCCTGTCCAGTAGTTGTCAGACTTTATGCCTTTCCCTTGGAACGGGAGGATAAGAATCCTCCCGTGCGACTAGGAGATAAGAGGTTTGAGAGCTCCGGACCAGCGGTCCGGAGGTTCTGGGCTCAGTTCAGGCCGGTGATGTAGCCCTTGTCGTCGATATTGATCTTCTCTGCGACAGGCTCGACCGGCAGCCCAGGCATCGTGGACATCTCCCCGGTGAGGGGAACGATGAACCCCGCGCCCGCAGACAGCCTGACCTCTCTGACGCTCAACTTCCAGCCCTTCGGGGCTCCCTTGACCGTCGGGATGTCCGTGAGCGAGAGCTGCGTCTTGGCCATGCAGAGCGGGAGCTTGTCGTTGCCGCTCTTCTCTATCGTCGCTATGTCCCGGTTCGCCGTGCCGACGTACACGACGCTGTCCGCGCCGTAGATCTCCTTCGCGACGGTCTCGATCTTCTGCTTGATCGGGAGCTTCTCGTCATAGAGATAGTGGAAGTTGGACTTCTCCTTCTCGATGGTCTCAAGGACCGCCTTGGCGAGGTCGACGCCGCCCTTGCCTCCCTCCGCGAACACACGCGAGTGAGCCGAGCGAACTCCCTTCTGGTCACAGTGCTTCTTGCAGAGCGCGAGCTCGTCGTCGGTGTCGGTCGGGAATCTGTTCAGCGCGACCACCACAGGAACCCCGAACTTGTGCATGTTCTCGATGTGCTTGTCGAGGTTGGCGAAGCCCTTCTCGAGGTACTCGAGGTGCTTCTTCGCTTGGGCGGGTGACGGCGTCTTCTTCTCGAGTAGGTCCTCCAGTTCTTCCCCGCTCATGCCCCCGTGCATCTTGAGCGCCCGGACGCTGGACACGAGAACCGCAACATCGGGCTTCAGGCCGGCTGTCCTGCAGACTATGTCGTAGAACTTCTCCCCGCCAAGGTCGGCCGCGAAGCCGCCCTCCGTGATGACGTAGTCCACCATCTTGAGCGCGTACTTGGTCGCGATGATGGAGCTGTTCCCGTGGGCGATGTTTGCGAACGGAGCGCCGTGGATGAACGCGGGCTGGCCCTCCAGGGTCTGGACGAGGTTCGGCATGAGTGCGTCCTTCAGCAGAAGGCACATCGCGCCGATGCCTTTCAGCTTGTCCGCTGTGATCGGCTTGTTGTCATAGGTGTAGGCGACGACGATCTTCGAGAGCCTCTGCCTGAGGTCTGCCATGTCCTTCGATAGCGCCAGTATCGCCATGATCTCCGAGGCGACCGTGATGTCGAACCCGCTCTCGTGCGGAACCCCTCCGTCCTTCCTTCCGCCTAGGCCGACGACGATCTTCCTGAGCTCCCGCGCGTTCATGTCCATGACCTTTCTCAGGACGATCCTGGTCGGGTCGATCTGGAGGGTGTTCCTCTTGTCGACATGGTTCTCGACGAGGACGGACAGCAGATTGTGGGCAGTCCCAACCGCGTGAATGTCTCCCGTGAAGTGGAGGTCGATGTCCCACATGGGATAGACCTGCGAGTATCCGCCGCCGGTCGCACCACCCTTGATCCCGAATGTCGGACCAAGGGACGGTTCCCTTAGCGACAGCATTACCTTCTTGCCCAGAACACCCATTGCCTGGCACAGGCCGATCGAGGTCACCGTCTTGCCCTCCCCCGCCTTCGTCGCGGTGATGGCGGTCACGAAGATCAGCTTGCCGTCCCTGTTCTTGTCGAACTTCTTCAGCACATTCAGCGGGACTTTGGCCTTATACTTCCCGTAGAATTCCAGCTCATCTCTGGAGAGGCCGATCTTCTCGGCAATCTTCTCGATGTGCTGCGGCTTCGCTTCCTGCGCAATTTCAATATCAGACTTCATGGCCATCTGATGAACCTCCTTTTAAGGGGGGTATTATGCACACCTAGTTAGCTTTTTCGAAATTCCGACGAAACCCGGAAATCCGTCAAGATATCCAACGCGAATCGTCGCCACGCTCTCGTTTCTCGGCCCGTGCGGTTTCTCGTTGGGCATGCTCGGAACGGGGCAGCGAAGGGACGTCTTTATCCTCCGCGGAGGCGTTTCACGTGCCGGGGGAAAGGGCGAGCATGAGGCTCTGGTTGGTCGCGCTCGGTCTGGCTCTCGTCCTCGCGGGACTGCTGATCGCCGCGTTGGGAGTACTGACTTGGCTCGCGTTCGTTGGCGGCTTGGCGTTGCTGGGTGTCGGCTTGATTTCCGAAAGCGAGCGGAAAGCGCAGCACAAGACGAGATGACACTTGCGTTGCGTGCGCGATAGAGCGCGTCGTTCCCTCTCCCTGAATGAATCCAAGAATCCTTAAGTACGGCGTCGGCATCCCGATTTTGGAGGCGTTGAGAAATGGCCGCTCAGATCATAAACGGCGACGAGATCGCGAAGGAGATCCGGAAGGAGATCAAGGCCGAGGTCGACAGGATGAAGGCGAAGGGTGTCGAGCCCGGACTCGCCGTAATCATAGTCGGAGAAGACCCTGCGTCGCAGGTCTACGTCCGGAAGAAGGGCGAGGCGTGCAACGACATGGGCATATGCTCGGAGACGGTCAGGCTGCCTGCTTCCACGACCGAAGAGGAGTTGTTGAGGCTCGTCGATAAGTACAACAAGGACCCGAAGTTCGACGGCCTCCTGGTCCAGGTGCCGCTACCCAAGCACATAAATGAGGAGAAGATTCTGCTCCGAATAGACCCTGGCAAGGACGTCGACGGATTCCATCCGATGAACGTCGGGAAGATGGTCATCGGGGCAGAGTGCTATCTTCCGTGCACGCCGCACGGCGTCCAGGAACTCCTTGTAAGGAGCGGGAACGATCCCGCGGGGAAGCACGTCGTAGTTCTCGGCAGGAGCAACATCGTCGGCAAGCCTGTTTCCTGCATTTTGATTCAGAAGGCGAAAGGCGCCGATGCGACTGTCACCATCTGCCACTCGAGGACGCGGAACATTCCTGAGATCACGAGACAGGCAGACATACTCGTCGCCGCAATTGGCAAGCCGAAGTTCGTGACCGCGGACATGGTCAAGGACGGCGTCGTCGTCATCGATGTCGGCGTCAACAGGATCCCGGATGCCACGAAGAAGAGCGGCACCCGCCTCGTTGGCGATGTCGACTTCGAGAACGTCGCGAAGAAAGCCAAGGCGATAACCCCGGTCCCGGGCGGAGTCGGGCCGATGACGATCACGATGCTGATGCAGAACACGGTGCATGCCGCCAAGATCCACCACAACTGGAAGGACTGAATGGGCCTCTGCCGAAGCCACTTCCCATTGTTCGGCGACAATCGGATTCAGGTCGATAACTGTCGATGTATGTCGAAAGTCGTCGCCATCCGCCCAACATCCTTTCCTGCCATCACACGGCCATGCTAGGAATCGGCGTTGTTCCAACGAAAAGCATTATAGGCTCCTCAGGGATGCCGTCGGCAGAAACCGAACTCTGGGCCATTGCTGGAGTATCCAATTTATGTCCTCGAGGGCAGGTTTTGCGAAGAGCGTGTTGTCAAGTCGGATGGATGTGAACGAATGGCAGAGAAGAGCACAGAGCTTATACACGGGGCCTTGGTCAAGAAGGACCCCGCGAAACTCAGGCTGAAACCGAACCTCCAGAACTTCGACGAAGTGCGGAAGACCTTCAAGTGGTCGGACGCAGATAAGTACGTCGACTGGTTCCCCGGAGGGAAGCTGAACGCAGCCTACAATGCCGTGGACCGCCACGTGAAAGGGCCAAGAAGGAACAAGGTCGCTCTGATTTACGACGATGGCGAGGGCCACGCAACGAAGCTGACCTTCCAGCAGCTCTACGAGCAGACGAACAGGTTCGCGAACCTGCTCAAAAAGCTCGGGATCAAGAGGCAGGACCGTGTGTTCTTCTTCCTTCAGAGGTCCCCGGAGCTGTACGTCGGATTCCTCGGAGCGATAAAGTACGGGGCGATCGCGAGCCCCATGTTCCCCGCGTTCGGGCCGGACGCGATCAGGGACAGACTCCTTGACAGCGGGGCCGTCTGTCTCGTGACGGACAGCGACCTCAAGAAGAGGGTCTACGAGGCGAAGAGCCAGCTCCCCGAGCTGAAGCACCTCATCATAGTCGGCAAGGATGTCGCGCCTGGCGAGCTTAGCTGGGAGAAGGAGATGGCGGCGTCCTCGGACAAGTTCGACTGTGTCCCGATGGACCCTGAGGAGTTCATGTATCTTCTATATACTTCCGGCTCGACCGGCAAACCGAAAGGCGCGGTCCACGCCCACAAGGGCATAGTGGAGGCGCACCTGTCAACGTATTGGGTCCTCGATGTGCATGATGAGGACATATACTGGTGTACTGCAGACCTGGGGTGGGTCACTGGGGTCGTGTACGGAGTGCTCGGCCCGTGGTCGAACGGCATCACTCAGGTGGGACTCGGGGGACGTTTCGACCCAGAGCGATGGTACACGACCATCCAGAAATACAAGGTCTCCGTATGGTACACAGCCCCGACCGCTGTCAGGATGCTGATGGCGAAGGGGGACGACCTGCCGAGGAAGTTCGAGCTCTCAAGCTTGAGAGCGCTCTACTCGGTCGGCGAACCGCTCAACCCGGAGGGCGTGAAGTGGGCCCAGGAGGTCTTCGACAACAAGCCGTTCCACGACACGTGGTGGCAGACGGAGACCGGGAGCATACTGATTACCAACATACCGGCGATGGACATCAAGCCCGGGTCCATGGGCAAGCCGCAGCCCGGGATCGAGGCGGCGATCGTCGACGAGAGTGGCAAGGTCCTCGAGCAGGGAGAGGAGGGCAACTTGGCGATCAGGCCGGGCTGGCCGTCCATGATGAGACAGATCTGGAAGAACCCGGCGAAGTACAACGAGTACTTCAGGAACGGATGGTACTACACGGGGGACACCGCGCAGATTGACAAGGACGGGTACTTCTGGTATGTCGGGCGCGCAGATGATGTCATCAAGACGGCGGGCGAGCGGGTCGGTCCGTTCGAGGTCGAGAGTGCACTGATCGAGCACGAGGCGGTCGCTGAGGCCGGCGTCATCGGGAAGCCTGACCAGCTCCGAGGGAACATCATCAAGGCGTTCATCGTGCTGGCGCCGGGGTACACAGAGTCAGACAAGCTCAAGGAGGATATCCAGAAATTCGTCAAGAGCAAGCTTGCCGGGCACGCCTACCCGAGGGAGATCGAGGTCGTGAAGAGCCTTCCGAAGACGAGGAGCGGCAAGATCATGAGGCGCCTCCTGAGGGCGAAGGAACTCGGTCTGCCAACGGGTGATGTCTCCACTCTGGAGGACTGAGCCGGAGGACCAATATCCTTTTCTAGGAGGGGGGCATCCCCCCTCCAACAAAATCTCGAGCGGTCTTGGGGAGAGGGGGCGCTAAGATGAACGGTCCGGATGCCAGGCAGCGGCTGATGGATGGCAACGCCCTCTACCGAAAGGCGGTGGACCATGGGCTCCTCGTGAGACTCGACACGAAGGCCCAGGAGCCGTTCATCGCGATTCTATCATGTTCCGATTCCCGCGTCGATCCGTCGAAGATCTTCAACCTGTCTATGGGCGACGCGTTCTCATTGCGCGTGGTCGGTAACTCGGCCTCCGACCCCTTCGTCATGGGGGGCCTGGAATACGCAGTCGAGCACCTCCACGTGAAGATGGTTCTCGTCCTGGGCCACACGGGCTGCGGAGCAGTCAGGGCGATGATCGATGGCAACGCCCCGGAGGGCCTCGAGAAGGTTATGGACGACATGGAGCGCGCCCGCAGCAAGGTCCCGCCGGAGAAGTCGAAGGACTCGGGTGCGATAGCTGAGAGCAACGTGCGGCTCCAGATGAGGGCGATCGAGGACAGCAGCCTGGTCATCTCTGGCGCCGTGAACAGGGGAGCGCTCGAGGTTGCCGGCGCTATGTACGATATGGCCACTGGAAGCGTGAGGTTCGTCTAGTTCAGTCAGAGAAAGGGAGAGGGTAATCATGGGAGAAACCAGTCAAGAGAAACTGCCTAACAGATGGATAAGGGTTGTCGGCGCCGTGCTGATACAGCTGGCTCTGGGGACGATTTACGCTTGGTCGATCTTCAACAAACCTCTGGCTACCTACCTAGGGGAACCTCCGAAGTCGCTCGCTGTGCTCGGGATCTTCGCAACAAGCCTTGCAGGTTTCGGTCTGTTCGTAGCAGTTGGAGGAAGGTTGCAGGACAAGTACGGTCCAATGAAGATCGCGATCCTTTCTGGGATTGTCTACGCGATAGGCTACCTCATGTCCTCGCAGTTCTACAAGAGCCTGCCACTGATGTACGTCAGCTACGCGATGCTCGGCATAGGGGTCGGGATTGGCTATGGCTGTCCTCTTGCCTGCTGCGTGAAATGGTTCCCAGACAAGCGGGGACTCATCAGCGGCATAGCGGTGGCCGGATTCGGTGCAGGGACATTCATCTTCGCTCAGGTCGGAACCGCCTTCTTGGGGGCATCGACTGACATCCCTGCATATCCAGGGCTCGGGACCTCATACCTCGTTCTCGCTGGGATATTCCTCGTAATGGTTGTAGGTGGGGCGTTGCTCCTCTGCAATCCGCCAGAGAACTACTGCCCTGCGGGCTGGAGTCCTCCGCTGTCGGGTGCGGGTAGCACCGCCGCCAAGCAGTTCAAGTGGCGCGAGATGATAGGTACGAGAAGTTGGCTGATGATCTGGATCATGTTCGTTCTATCGTCCACATGTGGGCTGATGATGGTGGGGAATATCTCGAATGTTGGCCTAAGCCTGAAGGAGTTCTACGTCGCCAAGCATCCTGGCTTCACCGGAGAAGTCCTAGTGACCCAGGCGGAAAGCGTGGCTCTTCTCACCGGCATCTACGCCATCTTCAACGGGACAGGACGAATAGTCTGGGGATTTATCTCCGACAAGCTCGGGCGAACGCGCGGAATGATGACCATGTTCACGGTCCAGGGGCTGGTCCTGTTCGGATCCGCGGCGTTCCTCTTCACGAAGCCGACCGACCAGAACCTGCAGTTCTATGGCATCATGGCATTCTACTCGATGACGGGCTTCTGTTTCGGCGGTAACTTCGCGCTATTCCCACCCATCACCTCAGAGTACTTCGGAACGAGGTATTTCGGGTTCAACTATGGAATCGTCTTCACAAGCTACGCCGTGGGCGGGGTTATTGGTGGACTGATGCCGGGGATCATCACGAGCGGCTTCGAGTATGTGTTCATCGTGACCGGGATCGGGTCCATAGTCGCTGCCATAATTGCGACCATGACGAAACCGCCGGCAACCAAGCCATCGCAGACCCCGGCTCCCGCGTGAAGATGCTTTCGAAACCTATCAGCTGAAGGGGCCTTGTGCCCCTTCTCGAAATCCTTTCCTTTTCGGTTCCGTCTCTGATATCTTCTTCCTGATGTCCTCCCCTGAAATCGTGTGCCCGGTCCGCAACCCAATTATCAGAATAATGGTGCCGGAATGGAATCCTCGCAGTGAGTTGGACCCGATGTCTACGTGTCAGATTCGCGTGGTGAGGCCGACAGAGGAGATCGCACTCTCGGATGGGAAATGCCTCCTGAAGATCTCGTAGTAGAGCATCTCCTCCTTCGTCCGCACGCTCTTGCCTCCGCGCAGCTTGCCGCGCATCTCGAACTCCCGGTCCGAGACCAGCTTCTCTGCCATCGCGGCCATGAGGTTCATCGACCCCGCCCCGTCGCTGAACTTCCTCTTTCTCCTCCACACAATCTCCTTCGGCAGGAGGTCCTTGTATGCCCTCCTCAGAACGTACTTGCTGTTCGCCCCCTTCGGTCCGAGGAGGTCCTTCATTCCTAGGCCGAGCCCGAACTCGATCATCTCGTGGCTCATCAGGGGCATCCTCCCGTCGAGAGACGCAGCAGCGGTCATCCGGTCAACCCTCTGGAAGCCGGTCGAGCGGCCTCCCTGAAGGAGTTCAATTCGCACTCTCCGGAGCTCGCTCTCGTCCTTGACGGTATGGAAGAAATCGTACCCGGCGAAGATCTCATCCCCTCCCTCTCCGCAGAGTGTCACGAGGTTCCTGTCCCTGAACAGCCTGGCGGCCATGAAGTTCGGCACGCAACTCCTGATGAGCGGGTAGTCGTAGCTCTCCGCCCAGTAGATCACCTCATCGAGGACCTCGTGCATCTCCTCGGCATCGTAGACGCCCTCCACATGCTCCGTCCCGAGCTCGCGCGCGACTAACCGTGCCATTCTGACGTCCTCGCTCTCTCTTGTGCCCACGCAGACCGTCTTCACCTTCTCGGTCACTTGCGTTGCGGCAGCCGCGACCACGCTGCTGTCGATCCCCCCGCTGAGGAAGACGTTGAACCCTCCCGTCGCGGACTGGCTGCTGCTCACGCTCTGCGTCAGTATGGACCTCAGGCGTTCCTCCGCAGTCTTCGGAGTCGGCCCGTTCGCCCACGGGATCTCCCGCGGTACGATCTTCTGAGGACGCTCGCCGCACGAGAGGAATGTCCCTGGTGGGAAGGGTTTGAAACTGCTCCCGCAGAGGATCTGCGACTTCATCTCGGAGGAGTACACCGTCCGGTCCTTCGCTGACGAGATGTACAGCGGCTTGATTCCGTACTGATCCCTGGCAAGGATGGTCCTCTTCCCGTCAAGTATCGCGATGGCGAATGCGCCATCGATGTAGCCCAACATCCTCGTCCCGATTGCGCGATAGATCCTCAGAAGAAGCTCGGCGTCTGACGCATCGGGTTCGGCGTCGGGTACAATGGTCCTCCGCAGGAACTCCCTGTTGAAAAGATACGAGTCGCTGACCACCGCCAGGCCCTCCCGGGTCGCTATTGGTGGGCCTGGATGGCTCCTCGAACATCTGCCTCCGAGTACGCCCGTGTCGTCCTGGTAGACGCTTGTGCGATCCGGCCCCCTGTGATGGAGCACAGTGAGCATCCGGTCGATCAGAACCTTGTCGCGCGAGCCGTGCATTCCTGCTATTCCTTCCATGGTCTCATCCCTCAGATTTCGGCCAGGTCAAGGTCGTCCTCGCTCACGGCTAGCTCCCGTATCCGCTCGCTCTCAAGCAAGGCCCTGCAACTCCCGGGGTTCACGGCGAGACATCTGCCGTTGACGATGGCCGTGGATATCTTGCCTCTGGCCACTCGGGAGCCCGCGAGGTCTGGCGCGTCAAGAAGCCCTTCCCGCACCGCCTCGTCGAGGACGTACGGCGAAGTGAGCGGGTCCTCCTGCCTCCCTCTCTTCAGGCGCTTGATGGATTCAATCAACAGCCTCGCCTCGGCCTGTATGGAATTCTTTGCCTCCTGAACCCTCTTGTCGTCGGCGTACGATGCAATCCCGAGGAGCGCGGCAGATATCGCTCCCCTTGCGATCTCGCAGCTCTCGATGACCTCTTCCGCCGTGGCCGCGTGATCCCCTTCGCTGAACCCGACCACGTGAACAATGTGCGGCTTAAGCGCCATCGCGTTGAATATCGATGCCGCAAGCTGGCCCTTAGCTATGCGTGGATTCGGCGAGAAGGAGGCTATGCCCGAGCGGACCATCCGGATCACGTTGAACTCGCCCTTCCCGTTGAGTGATTCGACCAGCTCGAGCTTCGCGAGCATCTTCGCAAGATCCATGGCTGGTGAGACTCCTCTCGGCGTGTCGAACATGAATTGGCAGACATAATGCTTGACGCCAAGGGCCTTCGCGTTGTACGCCGCGAGGTAAGCAGCCGCCGTCTCGATGACGTCGCCGGACCTGCGGAGGGCCCACTGGTGCGACTCGGTGACCTCGACCGGGATTCCGCGATTAGCGTGCCACTTGATGGCGGCCTGATTCTCCTGGATGGCCTCTCTCAGGGGCCGCTTGGAGCGTCCGTCGAGCTCGCTGTACCACGTGAGAGGCACTGCGCACCACGCGTTGTTGATGGTCTCCTTGAGCATCTCCGCCCACTTGAGGAGGTCCCGGGTCCCACTGTAGCACCGGAGCAGTGGCATGTTGCCGGCCCTCGTGGCCTGGTAGATCGCGGAGAGCTGGTCTCGCGTCCTGATGGGAGCGCCGCCAGATCCGCTGAGTCCCTTCGCCATGTCCTCCGGCGAGAAGAAGCTCTCCTGGGCGTTCTGATCGGGCGCGATGGATAGGATGTCGACCAAGCGGCTCTCGGCGATCTTCTTGGCGCCTGCGATGGTCTGGTCAACGGTCGGCGGTCCGAAGTGGTGTCTGATGAGTGGGAACGGCGCGCTCTGGGCAATCCTGCCAACGAGATCCTGGACCGGCGTCGGCAGCGGGGATCCGGGCGGCACGTCCTTCAGGACGGAAAGGATGCTCTCGGTCGGCTGCGTGCCGTCGAAGACCGCAGCGAAGATGCCCGTCTTGACCGCGATCTGAGCTACCGGCGGGGTCCCTCCGAAATACAGTCTGAGCCCTCTGAACTCCTTTGACGACACTGCAGCCTTGAGCTCAGAGAGGAGGTGTTCCGCTCCATCGACACCGAGTCGGTAGCTCACGGCCACCGCGTCCGGATGATGCTCCCTGATAGCGGCCACGAGCCTCGGGACGGTCACCGCGGGTCCGAGGAAGATCGTCTCGTGACCAGCAGAACGTGCGAGGTCAAGGAAGGCCTGCACGCCTGCCACGTGAACACAATCTCCGATTGCCGCCGCGAGTATCTTCATCTCCTCGGCCCCCTCACGGCGAACATCCTGATATCTTTCACGGATTTCCCAGCCAGGCCCAGCTTCTCGACTGTGCGGCCCTCGGACATGAAGTCCCTTGAGTAGATGAGCGAGGCCAGGTGGACGAGCGAGCGGAGAGTCGGCATGCTGCCGCCGAGCATCTCGCCCACAGAGACCATCGGAACGATGCTCATGGGGACATCCTCAAGGATGTATCGGTGGGTGAGCGTCGCGGGAGCCCTCACGCCTTTGTAGCCAGGGGTCGCCTGTATGGCCTCATAGAGCGAACGACCCGGGGAGTCGTATGCGAGGTACAACCACTCGCGGGCCGTATGCAGATGTATGCCTAGTCTCGAGCCGAGGCTGACGCGTTCGGCATCTGCCGCTTCCAGTACTCGCGATGTTGCGGGTGATACCCCCTCGAGATAGTATTCGAAATCGCCGTGGGTCGATTCAATCCTGGCGGCATTCAGGAGGGTGAGAGTCGGATGAAAGATCGCTCCGATGTTGTCAAGGCTTGATTCGAGTACGTTCGTTGCGGCCACGAACTCCGGAAACGCCTCGTGCAGCGCGTCAAGGACATGTGGAGTCCTATGGGCGGGGATCGCGGCCAGAGGCACCGAGTTCTTGACCTGCATTATTCTGGCACGGGCATAGTCCGTGTGCCTCGAGACGTACAGGAAGGTCTGTGCTTCAGCGACAATTGGCAGCCTCTCCATCCCATGGCGGGCGAGCGTTCTGAGGACCTCGATTGCCCCGAAGGTCCTCCCAGGGTTCAACACAACCATCTGGTCTCTCGAAAGGTGGGGAGCAAGGAGGCGCGCCACGTCCCCGTGTCCGCTCGCAGGGACAACGACCATCACGACGTCCGCGCCTTTGACCGCGGAGCCGATGTTGTTTGTCGCAAACTCTACCTCTCCGAATCCCTCGACGACCCCCTCAAGCTCGATGCCTCCTTTGTCGGAAACGTAGTCCACTCTCTCTCTGCTCCGGTTCCACAGCCTCGTTGGGAACCCCATCAGAGCGAGATGCCCTGCCATGGCAAGGCCTCCGTGGCCCGCGCCCAAGACAGCGAAAGTCGGACGTCCAGGGGTCTTCTTCTGCTTCAGATTCGAACACCCTCCTTATGACGAAATATCGGGCACCGTGGTGGGAAGTAGCCAGCGCCCGTTGGTCCAATGCAGCTTGCCCTTATCTTATGAGTATTTGTGAATAATGATGAATAAGTATTAAATCCTTGCCGGCATTTATCACAGGGCAGAGTGTCTCAATGAAAGAACCAGCCAAGGGGAGAGGAAGAACCAGCGGGAAGAGCACCAACGACACGGTGAGGTGGGTGATCATGTCCGACCGCCGGCTAGTGACGCTGAGAAGCTTCAGGCACGAGCAGTACCTCGGCGCCTCGGACATAGCCCAGGTCACTGGACGGTCAGTACAGAACGTGGCGACCGCGCTCAAGGAGCTCGAAGAGAGGTCGATCGTCGAGCAGCTGCTCCCGGGGAGGCGCACGTGGAAGAAGTACGCGCTGACCTCGGTCGGGAAGAGCATCCTTGAATCTGTTGAGCGAGAGCTCAGCACCGGCATGTTCGAACGAATGGCGGACGAGCTTTCGTTCAGATATGTCCGTGACGCCTACCGACTGATCGTAACGAAACCAATCGTAGTGACGAAAGGACTTGCGCTCCACGAAGTCGTGGAGCGCGTCCTTGCAGACCCTCGGACGAGGAGCGCCTATGTCGTTGACGAGCAGGGAAGGCTCATCGGGATGATCGGACTCGTCCAGATGCTCAACGCCATTCAGGGGTCTCTCGCGATATTCGAGAAGGGGCGTACGGGCAGAAGTCCGTCAACGGTGCGCAGGACACCTCTTCCGTTCTCGGTCGAGGAATACATGGTGAAGCCCGTCACCGTGATGGAGAACGACAGGCTACTGATGGCGCTCGAGAAGATGATAAAGCACGGGCTGGAGGATCTGCCTGTCACAGATGAGGACGGGACGCTCGTCGGAGAACTCAACGGTTTTGAGATCCTCCTTCTCGGCAGCGAGATAATGAGAAGGCAGAGGATGGCCTGAGCGGAGAAGATGTTCGACTGGCTAAGCGGGCTCACCCTCGACAACCTTTGGCTTCAGCTTTCACTGCTGCTGACGGTCGCTCTAGTTTCCAGCTTCCTCTTCGCACGATTCGGACAGCCGAAGATGCTGGGTCAGATCCTGATAGGTGTGATCATCGGTCCGAGCGTCCTGGGCCTCATCTCGGTCGGCGCGGGGGGTGCGACCGGCGATATGGTTCAGAGGTTCGCAGAGCTGGGGGCAATCATCTTGATGTTCATGATCGGCCTTGAATGCGACATTCGGCAGATCTACACGGGGAGGTCCATCGTGATCGCCGTTGGCGGGGTAGTGCTGCCGTGGCTCGCGGGGTTCGCCCTCGCTGACCTGATGTTGCCTGCGGCCGGTGCGGGTTTCTCGAGATTCGCGCAGTCGGTGTTCGTCGGGGCCGCCCTGGTCGCGACGAGCGTGGCCATCACCGCGGGGGTCCTCAAGGAGCTGAAGCTTCTAGGTTCCGATGTCGCGAAGGCTTTGCTCGGGGCCGCGGTGGTCGATGATGTGCTGGGCATGATCGTACTCGCGGTCTCGGCGGGAACCGCGACGAACGGAGGGGTGGATTACGGAGGTCTCCTGTGGCTCCTGATAGCTTCGACTATGTTCGTTGCGGTCGGCGCCCTCTTTGGAGCGAAGGTGGCGACGAGGCTGATTGCCTCAGTGCACAGGCGGTTCAGCGCGAGGGGGGTGGAAGAGGCCGGATTTGTGCTTGCGCTGATCCTCGCGTTCGTGTATTCTGTGGTGTCGGAGACCATAGGGATATCCGCCATCGTCGGGGCCTTCGTGGCCGGAACAAGTCTGGCGCGCATGGAGCTCGGAACCATGTTCAAGCGGCAGATGTCCGTGCTTGAGTGGGTGTTCGTGCCCATATTCTTCCTGTCGCTTGGTGCGCTGGTCGACATAGGTCAGATGACGACTCAGGCCTGGCTGTTCGCGGCTGCCTTGACCGCGGTCGCCTTTGCGAGCAAGATAGCGGGCTGCTGGATCCCGGCGAGGCTCGTAGGGATGAGCAGCGAGGAGGCGCTCACCGTGGGCGTGGGGATGGTGCCGCGGATGGAGGTCGCCATGATCATAGGGCTCTACGGGCTCACGGTCGGCATCATATCCCAGGAGATCTACTCGGTGATCGTCATAATGGGCCTTCTCACGACGCTCTTCGCACCGGAGCTCTTGCGGAGGACGATTGCGAGGCACGCCCCTATTCACTCGCCGGACGTCGATGTGAGGGCGGCTGGAGAGGCAGCCGAAGGGTCTTCGTGAAACGAGCGATACCTTCTGTCAAGGTAGCTGGCACGACAGATCCTGCACTGGCTCACGATATGATTCATGAGAAAGCTTTTATCGGGCTCATACATAACCTGCAGGCACAGGTATTCTGATGCTCAGGGAATGCAGAGAGCACGGCTATTTCAGGGCGGAGACCTGCCCCGTCTGCGGCGAGGAAGGAAGGTTCCTCATGAACACGGACGAGCTGGACAGGCTCAGCCGGACAATGGCAGGCGTGCTCCGGCACTTCCCGGACAGGTTCGACCTCAAGATGGACAGCCATGGGTTCGTCGATCTCCGGGATTTCGTCAACGCCCTCCAGCGAAAGCAGAAGCGCTATCACTGGCTGAGGGCGCACCACATAATCGCAATCATCGAGACCGACAACAAAGGCCGGTACGAGTTCCGTGAAGGGAAGATCAGGGCCACGTATGCACATTCGTTCGAGGTGGATCTCGACCTGCCAGCCGGCGGGACCCCAGACAAGCTCTATTATCCAACCACGCAGGAGGAAGTCGACATCGTCCTCGAGACCGGCCTGAAGCCCTCGGATCGGAAGATGGTCCACCTCAGCAGGGGCATAGGGGACGCCGTCAACGCGGGCAGGGTGCGGACGCCGAGCCCGGTCATTCTCGAGGTCGACGCGCGAGCTGCCACGCAGGACAACATTGTGATCCAGAAGGCGGGAAAGACGGTCTATCTCACGACGGAGATACCTCCGAAGTACCTGTCCAGGATCGAGGTGGACCTTTCGGAGTTCCCAGAGGAGAAGCCCAGGAAGAAGCCCGAGGAGAAGCCTCCAGAGGAGGAGGCACCTCCCGCCCAGGAGCTCCCGCCAGAGGAGTAGACGCGGTTCCGGACCATTTTCGGGGCGCATTGCGCAAGTACTAATACCATGCAGACGACCTAATTGGCTTGAATGTTCACGAGGGCGGACCAGCTGCTCGTGGAGCAGCTGCAGGACAGGTTCCCATTGCATGCGCTAGATTTCCATTGGGAGGGGTTCAGCCCACATCTTCTGTGCAGCGACGTGTCCAGCCATCATGTCTCCGAGTTCGACCTCACCTCGGTGAGGTTCTCGGCTAGCAGGAAGAGGACGTGCATAGGCCGCTTCGATGATGAGGGCAAGCACATTCCGTGTCCGAACAACAACCCTGTGTCGACCTTCAGCCAATGTCCGCAGTGCGCCGAGGAGTCGTGGATACCGCACCAGGAGTGCATTTTCGAGCCCCAGTGCGAAGGGGACAAGTGCGATCTCGAATTCTGCCGGAGGGAGCACGTGCTCTACCTGGCGTTCTACGACACCCGACCAAAGATCGGGATGAGCTCGAGCCGGCGCATCGAGACCAGGCTCATAGAGCAGGGAGCGGACGCATACGCGATCATAGGCAGATGGCCGAACAGGAAGAGGGCACGAGAGGACGAGAAGAAGCTCTCGGAGAAGCTGAAGGTGCCTCAGTCCCACCGGCAGGAGGACCTTCTCAGGAGCCTCTCTGGAAAGGTCAACACCTCCGAGATCGAGAAGGAATTCCACGGGTATCGGGAGACGCTCAGGGAGAAGTTCCATCTGGAGGCCGAGGACCTTCACTGGCTCGACCGATATCCTGTCGACCTTCCCCTCAAGGCCATTCCGAAGCTCGTCGATCCATGGGGCACGCACAAGGGCGCCTATGTGGGTGTCAAGGGCCGCTGGCTGATCTTCGAGTCAGACGGGCTGAACGCCCTCAACCTACACGATCTCCCGACGAGGTATCTCGCCAGGCGTCTCCCTTACTGAACCCGCAGGCCAAAACGAGAAATATCCACCACCTCTTCGGTCCCCCGGAGTCGATTCGCATGAAGATAACTTGGCTCGGCCATTCTGCTTTTCTCATCGAGGGGAGGGACAAGGTCCTGGTCGACCCGTTCCTCACCGGCAACCCGAAGGCGTCGATCACGCCGGACAGGGTCGACTGCGACATCATATGCGTCACGCACGGCCACGGGGACCATCTGGGCGACACCGCGGCCATTGCCAAGAGGACGGGTGCCACGGTCGCCTCCATACTCGAGATATCGAACTACCTCGCGAAGAAAGGGGTGAAGACCGTCGGGTTCAATGTCGGCGGGACCACGAGGATCAACCGCACCGCCATAACGCTCACTCCTGCAATACATTCTTCGTCAATCGAGTTCGAGGGTTCTGAGCATATGGTGGCAAACCCCGTGGGGATGATCATCGACACCGAGAAGCCGGTCTACCACGCGGGCGACACGAGCCTCTTCAGCGACATGAAGCTAATCGGGGAGATGTACAGGCCGGTCGTGGCGATGCTCCCGATAGGCGATTTCTACACGATGGGGCCGGAGCAGGCCGCGATGGCGACGAAGCTGATCGCCCCCAAGATAGTCATGCCAATGCACTACGGCACCTTCCCGCTGATCGAGCAGGACCCGAAGGTCTTCGAGGCCCTCGTCAAGAAGATGTCTAAGGCGAGGGTCGTTATCCTTAAGCCCGGAGAGTCGTTGGAAGTCTGAAGATAAGATGGTCACCTCCCTCACCCCGGACGAGGTCAGGCAGCGGCATGGGAAGTTGTTCTCCAAGCGCCTGATCACGCTCGTCGATGAGAGGGCTGGAAGGGCGAAGATCTACGAGGAATGCCTCGCCCAAGGACCCGTGGAGTGGGACGCGGTCAACCGTCTCAGGGCCCGGGGGGTCGTCGAGCACGTTGAGGTCCATGGGTCCACACTGGTCATGGACACGAGGCTCGGCGAGGGGAGGGTGCGGTTCGGCCCCGCGTCCAGAGAGAGGGGCGGCCAGGCCCTCAGATCAGTCATTGTGAAGCACGGCAGGGTCGAGACGACGTGGGTGGGTCTCGCAGGGGCGAGCGTGGGGGTCGGCGCGTGCCTGCCCCAGGCCGAGGGCGTCGAGAAGGTGGAGTACCTCAGCAAGTCAGAGATTGGAGGCGGGCGGGAGGTGGAGGTGCGGATCACGACCCCTGCGCATCACAGGCTCATATTGGGAATCGACGACACGGACACGAAGGAGAAGGGCGCGACCTGGGTGCTTGGGCTGAACCTCGCCAGGCAGATGCCCCACGGCCTCTTCATGTCGCACAAGATAGTCCAGCTTAACCCGCATGCACCTCAGAAGACGACCAACTGCGCTGCGACAGGTGTCTCGTTTGCGGTCAGGCCGGGGGATGCGAGGAGGGCGGTCGAATGGGCCAAGGAGTTCGTCGCGAAGAACACCTATTCCGACCAGACCTGCATGGCGGTCTTCGAGGGCCTGAACATCCCGAAGGGCCTCGAGAGATACGGCACGATGGCCAAGCGTAAGATCCTGTCGATTCACGATGCCGAGCACGGCGCAGAGCAGGCCGGGGTCGAGATCGTCGAGATCACTGGGCGAAGGGGGAGCATAGGTGCTGTCGCGGCCATCGGGTGCTTCGACATGGGCCTGTACAGCGCTGGCCTGCCAGAGGACTTCAAGCAATAATGAGCAGCTCCTGAAAGTATAAATCGTGTTCCCACATTTGGTTTGCAGAACGGCTGCTTAACATGGCAGGAGACATAACGAGAGCGATATCGTCAACGGCTTACGGCACTTACGAGAAGCGCCTCCTCAAGGAGGTTCTCTCGAGGCCGGTACCGCACCATGTCGCAATCATCATGGACGGGAACCGACGGTACGCGAAAGAGTTCGGCCTAGGCATCACTCAGGGCCATGACCGCGGCCGGAAGAAGCTAGAGGACATCCTCGAGTGGTGCCTAGAGCTGGACGTGAAGATCCTCACAGTCTACGCGTTCTCGACCGAGAACGTTGGTCGGGAGAAGGAAGAGGTCGAGGACCTGATGCGCATGTTCGTCGAGAACTTCAACAAGCTGGCCGAGGATGTAAGAGTCCACAAGCACAAGATTCGCGTCAAGGTTCTCGGACAGAGGGACATGCTCCCGGGGGAGCTCAAGAAGGCCATCGAGAACGCGGAGGACAAGACGAAGGACTACGACGAGTACTTCTTCAACATCGCCGTCGGATACGGCGGCCGGGAGGAGATCATGCACGCGATCAGGGACATCGCGAGGGCGGTCAAGGACGGGAGGCTGGAGCTCGACGCCATCTCCGAGAAGACCTTCTCCGAGTACCTGTACACCAAAGACATGCCCGACCCGGACCTGATCCTTAGGACATCGGGAGAGGAGAGGATATCGAACTTCCTCCTGTGGCAGCTGGCCTATTCCGAACTCTACTTCTCTGACGTCTACTGGCCTGGATTCAGGAAGATTGATTTCCTCAGGGCTGTCAGGGCGTATCAGCTCAGGAAGAGACGCTTCGGGACCTGACGGCATTTCGGCGGGATGCTGGTTTCGAATCGTCACGAGCACTCCAAATCGAATCGAAAGAGGTGCTAATCCACCCCCTTTTTGTATGGATTCCGTTAGCTCTAAGTATGACCTCCCTGTATGGGGTGAGCCGAAGGGACCTCAGATGACTTCGACCATGACCGAGACGCCTTGCGAACTGTACGAGCGATGGAAGGGCCTCGACCTCAAGATGCTCCCCATAGACAGGACGGACATCAGGATACTCTGCGAGCTGAGGGACAACGCGCGAATGAGCAACTCTCAAATCGCGAAGAAGCTCAACGTCACCGAGGCCACGGTCAGGAGGCGCATCAAGAACCTCATCGAGAAGGGCATAATCATGAGGTTCTCGATCCACATCGACTACAGGCTCATCGAGAACACCGTCAAGGCCTACATTCACGTAAAGACGGTGACGGACAAGCTCGACAAGGTGGTCCAGCACCTGACGAACCACAACAGGGTCGTGGCGGTCTACAGGGTCACCGGCGAGTACGACCTTCTGGTCGTCGCCCTCTTCGTCGGCATGACAGAACTCCAGGAGTTCATAGACACCTTCCTCAAGATGGACGGCATCAGAGAAACGGACACGCAGATCGTCATGAGCGCCCACAAAGGGGTGCCCTGGACTGGCATCTGATGAAAAATATATTATAAATCATAAGAAAAGGGTTTGTTCCGGTCCAGACGTGCCGGTCGGCGGGATCAGTGCGTCTAGTCGTCTTGTTCCTCGAACTCGCATTCGTCGTGCAACTCGGACACTAGCCCGACGGTGATGTTGCCTCCTGCGAGTCCGTGCGTCATCCACACCCACATCGGCGTCGTCTCGTCCATATTCCAGTTCCCGTTCGTGTCCTTGTACACTTCGAGGCTGAACGTGTCGTTCGACCTTGAGCCGCCATCAGTCACATTCAAGTGGAACCAGTAGCCGGGCATGCCGTTGGCCCTGCACCAGCCCCAGGCCTCGAGCGTCTCGTTACCCACCAGTATCTTGGTGAAGTTCATGGACTGGATACGCTCCGAGACATTCCTTCCCTGGAGGACGAAATGGCTGTAGTTCGCAAGGGACACGTTGGCAACGACGAACATGCCGAAAGTGATCTTGAACGCCTTGGTCCCGTTGGTGCCCATGAACCAGCCACCTCCGGCTGCGGCTGTCACGTTCACCGGCTCGGTCTCGTTCGTTTCGTTGTCGTTGGTTTCATTGGTATCCGTGTCGTGGTCGTGGTAGTCGTTTTCCTCATCCTCATCGTGCGGCTTCACGATGTTCTTCTGTTCGGGGATGACCGCTATCGTGCCTCCGCCAAGGCCATCCGCAACCCAGGTGTAGGTCGGGGTTGTTTCGTCCATGACCCAGTTCTTGTTCACGTCGGCGTACACATGCAGGCTGAAGACGTCATCAGCCTTCTGGCCTCCATCCGTCACGTTGAGATCGAACCAGAATCCGACCTCGTTGTTGATCTTCACCCATCCCAACGCTTCCGCGCTCTCGTTCACGAACATAGTCATGGTGAAGTTCGTGGAGACGATCGCAGACTTGATGTCGCGGGCGAGCAGGAACAGATGGTCGTAGCTGAGCAGAGATTGGTTGCTTGAGAATTCGAACGCGAAGTAGTCCTTAGTCATCACAGTTGCGTTCTCGACCTTGAACCAACCAGCTCCGAGTGCGAGCGGGTCGGACCCATGAACGCTCCTGAGGCTGCGGTCCGAATGCTTGAGAACGTGGGAATCATTGCTTCCGTTCACCACAGCGCCAAACGCTGCTGGGACCCCTAGAGACAGCGCAAGTATGCCGACGGCAAGCACGCCAACTAACGCATGCAACTTGTTCATTCACTTCCTCCCTTTCTTCTATCCCACATGCCCGTGCGGGAAGCCGGTTCCCATCTGAGCTCGTGGTATATGAGAATGCGTCCGAAGATGGTCGGGTGTCAGTACCTCCATCCGCGATCAGGGGCATCCAAGAACACCGTTGTACACGCAGCCCCAATCAATGCGTCGGAAGAGGTTCAATGAGGGGATTGACGAAGATCTCGACAATCGTTTCTGCCCGTGTGGGAATATGCTACTCGCATGCGCACTAAGACGCGTCAGGAGGCCGGTCCCTGACCAAGAGGGGTCAGCCGACCGCCTTGACATGCGGCTGCCGGATCAGACGGCCTGCAGGGCTATCTGCATGATGTCCAGCGTCTTGATATCCAGCCCTGCCTTCTTCGCGCCCGCGTTCAGATTGACCTGGCAGAAGGGACACGATGTCGCGATCACTTCTGCACCCGCATTGACGAACTGCCTGACCCGGTCGGCGGCTATATCCTCGGCCATGTCGTTGAACGCTGACTTGAACCCTCCGCCCGCGCCGCAGCACTGCGCGTCTTCGCGCTCCTCCTTTATGCGGATCAGCTGGAGGCCCGGTATCGCCAAGAGGACATTCCTGGGAGGGTCGTACACCTTGGCGTGCCTGCCGAGGTGGCACGGGTCGTGGTAGCCCACCTTCTTCTTGTACTCCTTTGTGAACTTGAGCTTCCCCTCTTTGATGAGCTTCTCGAGATACTCTGATATGTGGTATATCTTGAAGGGAGGGTTGCCCACGAGATTGGGGTAGTCGTTCTTCATCGTGTTGTAGCACCCTGCGCACGCGGTGACCATCGTCTTCCATCCGCGCTTCTCCATCTCGTGCACGTTGTGCGGCGCCAGCTCGTCCATGACGAGGCTCTTCTGCCCGGTCCTCAGCAGCGGGGAGCCGCAGCACCACTCCTCTTCGCCGAGGATGTTGAACTTGACACCTGCCTTGTCCAGCAGCTTCACGGTCGCGACCGCCAGCGGCTGCATCCTGTATGCCTCGGTGCACCCCGTGAAGAACACGACCTCCGGGTCGGGCGAAAGCGTGATGTCCTTGGGCAGCCAAGCGGGGCGCTTCTCCTTCGGCTCGTCATAGGGGTTGCGCTTCTCCTGGACCCGTTCCTTGATCTTCTTGTGCGCCTCTGGAGGTCCGTACCCCTCAGAGATCAGCCATTCCTTGACCTCTTCCCACAGCTTCGGGAACTCGATCTCGACGTGGCACTGGTGCTCGCACGCGGCGCATGAAGTGCACTGGAAGACCCTCTCAACGAACTCGGGGGTGATCTTGGGGTTCCTCCGGAGGAGCCTGTCCATGGGGGTCTTGCCGGCGATCTGCTTCAGGTAATAGACCTTTCCTCTGGGAGCAGAAGACTCCCAGCCGATCCTCTTGTAGACCGGGCAGGTCTCCCTGCAGTATCCGCACTGCAGACACGCATACAGGTCCTTCTCGATTTCGTTGATCTTCCTCATGATTCCACCGTGGTCAATGAAAGCCATGTTCCGGCCGGTCTCACCGGCGGGATGGTGTTCCTTCTCCCCGTTAATTCATGATGCCTTGGATGTTGATAAACGTAGCGAATATGACCCTTTTCATGGTCGTTCTGGCATCATTTCCGGTGGACCTTCGCGGGCCTCTTCCTGCCGCCTTCCAGGCGTATATCGATGGTGCCGCCCTCCTCATACCCCTTGAGGCTTCGGAGCATGCCCCGGAGAGTGCTGTCGACGATTTCCGAGGCGAACTTGCCCATTGGGATCGCCTTTCCGTTGACTAAGATGTCGGCCCCAAAGCTGGAGAGCTCAACACATCCGGTGATCTTCCGCCCACCTTCCACGACTGCCCTGGCGAGGCCCTCGCAGCTCAGGCCGCACTTGCGACAGTCAAGGCGGGGTAGTCGTGCCAGGACCTTCTCGACCTCGATCTCTTTCACGACGTACTCCACAAGCTTGTCAACCTTGGGATTCACCATGACCGTGCCCTCTCGGGGCCTCACGGAGCCCATCGCCACCTTGGGGAACGGTCCTTCCTTGAACCCCTCCAGCACGACAAGATCGGGGTGGAACTCGGTCATGAGCATAGATGCGATTTCCTGGGCGCTCATTTTGGAGTGTCTTATGACCGTCGTCTCCGTCTCTGAGGAAAAGACCACCGGATCGCTTCCCGCCTTCCAGTGCCGCCAAGTGTCCTTGCCTTCGGAGTCGATGCTCCTCCTGTGTGGAGCATGCTTGACCGAGGCCACCATGTACCCTCTCTTCACGATGGCCGAGACGAGCTTCTCGACAGTGACGGTCTTTCCGGAGTCCTGATACCCGTAGATGCCTAGTATCATGCCGTCTCCTGATTGCGCAGGCGGACTATAAGATGCCGGGTCATCGGCCACGGAGGAAGGCGGATATCATGCGGGGCAAGCTGGAGTAGACGGAGGATTCAGACCAGTCCAGCTCCTCCTTGTCGCAGACCGTCGACTCGCTGAGGCTTCTGGCCTCGCTCCTCAGACCCGCCATGTCCTCCCCGGAGACGCATCCCGTCGAGATCAGGGCGTCGATCTTGCCCATCAGCTGCCGAGCGGCCAGTATCCTGGCCTCCGTCCCCGATGCGGCCTCTTCCGAGATGAGGCCGGCGCGCCTCTTCGCCGCGTTGAGTCCCAGCCCTGCGGTGTATGTTGAATCGGCGATCTGTGCCTTCGTCATCCAGGCGGTTTCGTAGTTCAGGACGTGCTTCCATGATGGCATCATTGCGAGGCGCGAGTGGTCCTCCAGCCCCTTCGCGAGCAGTCTGTAGCCGTGTTTCTCCGGCTCCTCGAAGGCGTTCCCGCCAGGATCGAGGAACGGGGCGAGGGGGCTGATGAAGGGGAACAGGCGCTTCCCCTTGAACCTCTCGAAGAGCTTCTCTGAGTACTTCACGGTCTCCGCGACGGATTCCTGCGTCTGTTGCGGAAGTCCGATCATGTAGAACATGTCGAACCGTCCGCATCCCACATCGAGCATGGATTCGACGGTCTTCTCGAGAGCGATGTTCGAATAGTGCTTTCCCTGGGCAGCCCTCACACTCTCGTCATGCGTCTCCGGTGAGATCTGGATGTTGAAGCTCTCGACGCTTCTGGATATCTCGGAGGCGAAGTCCCGGTCTGCTGGCGAGAAGAGTTCGAGGACAAGCTGGTTGCTGACCTTGCGCTCCTTGAGCTCCGAGAGGAATCGCGACGCATAGTCCCTGCCAGCCTGCCGGATGTCGCCGACGACGAAGGTGGCGCCCTTGAGATAGTCCTCAGCCCTATCGACGTCTTCAGCGAGTAGCTCGGGAGAACGGAAGGCGGGCCGTTGTCTCTTGAAGTTGCGTGCGAAGGAATCGCAGGAGCCTGCGCAGTTGGCACAGTTGTGAACGCATCCCCGCACTGAGACTGCGATCGACATCGGGTTCGATTTCCAGTTGCTGTACGGAAGATGTCCCTGGAGGTCGCGGTATCTCAGCACCTTGCGGACCATCAGGCCGTAGTCGAGTTCTATGTCGTCGAGGTCGGTCGGGACGTTCGTGAGAGGATTCACCCGCACCTTCCCGCGGTCCCTCCATGTGAGGTTCGGCACTCCGTCCAATGACTTCTCCGATGCGAGCGCGGCGAGGAGCATCTCCATGGGTCGCTCGGTCGAATCACCTCTGAGCACGAAGTCGATCTCGGGGTGTGTCCTCAGGATCTCCTCGTGGTAGTAGGACGCGCTGAATCCGCCCATCACGATAGGCGTGTCCGGGTGATGCCTTTCGACAATCTTCGCCAGCGCGAGGGCCCCCTGGACATGAGGCATCCAGTGCAGGTCGATTCCGAACATGTTCGCGTCGAGGGTTCTCACGAACCTCTCAGGATCGAAAGACTTGGACGCGAGCATCCGGGTCGCTATGTTGGCTATCCGCACCTCGAAGTTCTTGCCCTCGAGGTGGGATGCGATGGTCGCGAACCCGACCGGGTACATCTCGAAGACGGGTGTCGATGGGATGAGGTCGCTGACCGGGCCCAGGAGGAGTGTCCTCTTCCTGAAGTCCATCACGCTCGGGGGATGGAGGAGGACTAGGTCGGGAGAGCTCATTCGTTGGTGCACAGCTTGGGCGATGTATAAAAAGATGTCCAGTTACAGCGTCATTCGCAAGGCCCTTTGGCGGCCCGCTAGTCGAATGCGCCGCGAACAGGTTATCACGCGGCTAGGGCCGTGCTTGAAGCTAGCACGCATCTCGTTGGCAAGATTCGCAAATTCTTCGACACATACGAACGCCTTTCGTAACCGGCCGCCTGAAAAACACTTTATACCTTATAGCAAATCCCCGAGCAATGCTTTCCCTGGAATACATGGGCGTCGCCATTTTCGCGCTCATAGCCCTGCTGTTCCCCGCGCTCGCATTCTTCTTCTCCAGATACTTCCGGACGGACAGGCACGACCCTCGGGGGGAAACCACCTACGAGTGCGGTGAGATCCCGATTGGACAGGCGCAGATACAGTTCCACTTTCAATATTATATGTACGCGATTATGTTCGTCGCATTCGATCTCGTGACGGTCTTCGTGATGCTTTGGGCGCTCGTGTTCTCAGGCCTCGGGGACCTCGCGAAGGTCTATCTGTTCATGTTCCTGGGCATACTGCTCGTAGGGGTCACGTACGCCCTGAAGAAAGAGGAGGTCATCTGGATTTGACCGAGAAAGAGACCCCGACCCTGGGGCAGGTGATCGCGTTCAAGTCGAAGGACTTCCTCAAGTGGTCCGACGAGGTCATGGAGGGCGTGATGAGGCGCTCGCCCGTCGGCAGCGGCCTCGACTTCCTGACGAGGGACTTCTTCAACTGGGCCACCCGCAACTCGATCTACCCCCTGCATTTCGGCATCATGTGTTGCGCGCTCGAGATGGCAGTGGCTTCCGCCCCGAGGTTCGACGCGCAGAGGTTCGGAGTGATTTACCGTTCCACTCCGCGGCAGTGCGACGTCCTCCTCGTGAACGGGCCCGTGAGCAAGAAGCTCAAGCCTGCCCTCAGGAGACTGTACGACCAGATGCCCGGGCCGAAGTGGGTGATCGCGATGGGCGAGTGCGCCATATCGGGCGGCCCGTTCTATAGCAGCTACAGCATCGTCCCCGGGGTTGACCAGTTCATCCCGGTGGACATCTACATCCCAGGCTGTCCGGCGCGGCCAGAAGCGCTGATTGACGGCTTTCTAAAGCTCCAGAAGCTCATCAAAGAGAACAAGAAAGGGCTGTTGACGGGGAGATAGGGCAGGGGAGAACTGCAGGATGGAGAATACGAAGGGGAGCCCTGGTGAGGGCATCGAGCGGCCGCCAATGAACGTAGGGGGCGGCAGCGCTGAGGAGCGCGTCATAAGGGCGCTCATCGACGGGTTCCCGCAGACCGTCACAGACTTCAGGAAGGTCAGGGACGGCTTTCTGCGCGCGAAGATCGAACGCAGGAACCTGTACAAGGCGTGCAAGATGCTCAGGGACCAGCTTGGCTTCGAGCACATCTCCATGATCACGGCTGTCGAGTACGAGGACCGGTTCGAGCTCGTCTACCACATCGCCTGCTACGGCTCGTGCCTCCTCCTGGAGCTGATCACGACCACCCCCAAGGACGACCCGAGCGTCGACTCTGTGGCGGAGATCTGGGGAGGGGCGAACTGGCAGGAGCGCGAATCCTATGACCTCATGGGAATCAGGTTCAACAACCACCCGAAGCTGGAGCGCATCCTCCTGCCGAAGGACTTCATGTTCCATCCGCTGAGGAAGAGCTACAAGGAGGGGCCCTGAATGGCGGAGATGTGGATCAACATGGGCCCCCAGCACCCGATGACCCACGGGCTGTGGAACCTCAGGATCAAGGTGGACGGGGAGACCATCGTCGACGCCGAGCCAGAGGTCGGATACCTCCACAGGGGCATCGAGAAGATCTGCGAGAACAGGACCTACACGCAGATCCTGCCGATCGCAGACAGGCTATGCTACGGCGCGGCCCTCAGCTGGAACCACCTGTACTGCAGGACCATCGAGGACCTGATGGGACTTGAGGTACCCGAGCGCGGGCAATACCTGCGGGTGGCCGCACTCGAGATGCAGAGGATCGCCTCACACCTCATGTGGCTCGCGGCCTACGCAGCAGACCTGGGAATGATGATCGGTTTCATCTACGCGATGCGCGACAGGGAGATATTCATCGACCTGCTCCAGGCGATGTCGGGCTCGAGGCTCACATACAACTACTGCAGGATCGGGGGCGTGGCGCACGACGCCCCGCCGGACTTCGAACGCGACTCCTTGCGCGCGTGCGACTACATCGAGAAGAAGATCGAGGAGTACTACGACCTGTACGAGGGCTCCAAGGTCTTCATGATGAGGAACGTAGGCATTGGCAAACTCAGCAAGGAGGACGCCATGAACCTCGGGGTCACAGGGCCGCCTCTGAGGGCAAGTGGAGTCAGGTACGACCTCCGAAAGGATGTGCCATATGAGTCCTACGACGCCATCGACTTCCAGCCCATAACTCATCCCGACGGGGACTGCTATGCAAGATACCGCGTCAGGATGGAGGAGATGTTGGAGAGTTGCAAGATCATCCGGCAAGCGGTCACGAAGATGCCGAAGGGGAAGTGGAGGATCGTTGCGCCGAGGAACGGCCCTGTCGGAACGGGACTCGGGAGGGTCGAGGACCCGCGCGGCGAAGGCATGATGTACGCTGTCGGGGACGGCACCGACAGGCCTTACCGGCTGAAGATCAGGAGCCCGATCTTCGTGACGGTCTCCGCCGCGAAGCATATGCTTGTGGGCTACAAGGTGGCCGATGTTGTGGCCATAATGGGCGGACTGGACATGTGCATCGGGGAGACGGATAGGTGATGCCATGAACCTGTACGACTTCTGTTACGGAATCATACACTGGCTCGTGGACCTCATCAACCACATCTGGTACTGGCTCGCCGGGCTTCCCGGGGTCTTCGGGGACTTCTTCCGCTCGATAGGCGATCTCGCCGCGTCGCACGGCAACATCTCGTTCTTCGCGATAGTCCTCGAAGCGGTGATCATGCTCGTCATCATCCTGATCAATGTTCTCAACTTCATCTGGATCGACAGGAAGTTCATGGGCCGCATGTTCGACTTCTACGGGCCTTACTATGTGGGCTACCGGATTGGCGGCTGGCTTCAGAACCTGGCGGATGGCATGAAGCTGTTCGTCAAGGAGATCATCGTCCCGGCCAAGGCCGACCGGTTCGGGTACCTCGTCGCGCCCGTGATATTTGTCGGCTCCTCGATCGCGATCCTGGCGACGATCCCGCTGAGCGACAAGTTCGGCATCTTCACGAGCCCCACGGACACTGGGGTCCCAGCGGGCGTGCTTTTCGCGTTCGCGATGTTCGCGGTCGCGCCGTTCTCGATCCTTGTGGCGGGGTGGGCCTCGAACAACAAGTACACGCTAATCGGCGGGATGCGGTCGGCCGCGCAGATGATGAGCTACGAGATACCGCTCCTCCTGTGCGTCGCGAGTGTCGTCGTACTCGCAGGCGGGTTCAGCTTCGAGGCGGTCGTGACGGCCCAGGAGAAGATCTGGTTCGCCATACCGCTCGTGATAGGTTTCGTCACATTCATCGTCTGCATGTTCGCCGAGGTCGAGGTGCAGCCGTTCGACCTGCCCGAGGCGGAGGCGGAGCTCGTCGAGGGCTGGACGACGGAGTACCCGGGAATGAGGTTCGGCCTGTTCATGATGACGAGCTACCTCAGGGGGTACTGCGCGGGGGCTCTGATAACCGCCCTCTTCCTTGGCGGATGGCTCGGGCCATCGTTCATCCCTGGCCCGATATGGTTCCTCATCAAGGCGTACATAGTGTTCGTGATCGTGGAATGGGCCAGATGGTCTCTCCCGCGCGTGAGGATCGACCAGCTGCTCAACATCGGATGGAAGAGGCTCATGCCACTGGCGATCGTGAACCTCATCATCGCGGTTGCTCTCAAGTCGATGGGGTGGTTCTGATGGCAGAGGCCCGGAAGAAGTCCATCAGGGACTCCACGGGAATAGTGGTGAGGCCCATCAAGAGAACTGGGACTCAGGTCGTGAGGTCCCTCATCCTCGGCAAGCCGAACACGATCCTGTACCCTTACCAGCATCTCAAGCTCCCGCCGACCTACCGCGGCAAACATGTGCTCGACTTCAAGAGGTGCATCGGGTGCTCCAACTGCGTCCAGATATGCCCGAACGACTGCATGTGGATGCAGAAGCTGGAGGACCCGGAGCTCGGGAAGATCGAGCGTCCCGGGATCGACATGGGCAGGTGTCTGTTCTGCGGGCTCTGCGTGGAGGTGTGTCCGACAGTCGCCCTTCACGAGGGCGTCGAGTTCGAGCTTGCGAACAGAGACAGGACGAAGATCAAGTTCGACCCGCGGGACCTCAGGGACGACCACTACGCTGACAGCGTCAAGGAGGAGCGTCAGAAGCACACCATACCCGTCCTCGACCTCGACAAGTGCTCTGGGTGCGAGAAGTGTGCGGGCGAGTGTCCCGAGATGTGCATCGCCATGATGCCGGTCGAGGGCACTGGGAGGAAGAAGCCCGAGTTCACCCTCGCCAAGTGCGAGGGCGAGGGGAAATGCGCGATCGTGTGCCCGGACAAGGCCATCGAGATGAAGGACGTCTGGGAGTCGTACTTCGAGATGCCCGAGCCCAAGTTCGAGCTCAAGAGCTGCACGGGCTGCGGCGCATGCGCGCGCGCGTGCCCGGCAGGGGCCATCTACATGATGGACATGCCGGGAACCGAGAAGACGCTTGCGGGTGGAAAGAAGGGGAAGCCCAAGAAGCGGGCGGTCTTCGTGCTCGAGAAGTGCGTCGGCTGCGGCAAGTGCTTCAGGGCTTGCAAGTTCAAGGCGATTGAGATGCCGGGGGTGAGGAAGTGACCTGGGAGATGTTCATCTTCGTGGTGATGGCCGCGTTCGCACTCATCTCGGCGCTCTTGGTCGTCAGGAGCAAGGACGTGGTTCACAGTGTCGTTTGGCTCGCGACCTGCTTCATCTCCATCGCCGTGCTGTACGTCATGCTCAGCGCGGAGTTCGTCGCGATCATACAGATAGTCGTCTACGTGGGGGCGGTTGTCGTTGTCATCCTCTTCGGTATTATGCTCACCAGGCGGGAGATCATGGAGAGTGAGAAGCCATGAGCCGCGGCGGGTATCTGAGAGGTCTGGCAATCCTCGCCCTCGCGCTGATGTTCATCGGCGCGGTGCTCTCGGTGCACTGGCCTAGCCCGCCTAAAGACTTCGATCAGACGAATGAGACACCCACCAACCAGGACGTGGGGAATGCGATGTTCGGCCAGGGGACGAACCCCGGCTATGGGCTCGTGATGCTTCTCGTGGGCGTGCTTCTGCTCGTGGCCCTCCTCGGCGGGATATTCCTCGCGAAAGAGGAGAAGGAGGAGGACGAGATATGATCCCGCTGGAGTACTGGCTCGTCCTCAGCTCGCTCATGCTCGCGATAGGGGCCTACGGCGTTCTCAGCCGAAAGAACGCGATTGTCGTGCTCATGTCAATCGAGATAATGCTCAACGCCGCGAACATCAACTTCGTAGCGTTCAGCACGTACTATCCTATCGTCCACACAGGGATAAACGCCAACGGACAGGTCTTCGCGCTGTTCTCCATTGCGATCGCGGCCGCGGAAGTGGCGGTCGGCCTCGCCATCCTGCTCACGGTCTACCGCAGGTACCGGACAATCGAAGTCGACAAGATCAACATCCTGAGGTGGTAGAGTGGTCCTTGAGTACGCGTGGCTGATCCCGGTCATACCCTTCGCCGCCTTTGTGCTCATCGGGCTCCTCCCGAGACGCACACTCTTCTGGGAGGATGGGGGTGGCTATGCCATCGGAGGAGCGGCCGGAGCCCTCATCATCTCGATACTAGTGATCTGGGACGTCTTCCAGGGGCACACACTCACCACGACTGCGCCCACCTTCGAGTGGCTGGTAATCGGCAATTTCTCGATCACTTTCGGCATCTGGATCGACCAGCTGACGGCGATAATGCTGCTGGTGGTCTCGGTCGTCGGGACCCTCGTGGTCGTCTATTCCGGCGCATACATGCACGAGGATGCCGAGAGGAGGAGGCGGTACTACGCGGAGATCATGCTCTTCATCTCGGTCATGTACGGCCTGGTCATCGCGAACAACTACCTGATGATGTTCGTGTTCTGGGAGCTCGTCGGCCTGTGCTCGTACCTCTTGATCGGGTTCTGGTACGAGCGCCCGGCGGCCGCGAGCGCCGCCAAGCGCGCGTTCATCGTCACGCGCGTGGGCGACATCATGTTCATGGCCGGCATCATCATACTCTTCAAGTACGTCGGCTCCTTCGATTTCGGCACCCTGTTTGCCGACGGAGGTGCGGCCACCAAAGCGGCCTTTGCGGAGTCTCCTGGCCTTCTGACACTCGCGACCGCGTTCATCTTCGGCGGGGCAATCGGGAAGAGCGCTCAGTTCCCGCTCCACGAATGGCTCCCGGACGCCATGGAAGGTCCGACGACCGTGTCCGCCCTCATCCATGCCGCGACGATGGTCAAGGCCGGGGTCTATCTCGTGGCGAGGAGCTATCCCCTGTTGGTCCAGACCCCAGACAGCCTGCTTTTCGTCGGGATCATCGGAGGGATCACGGCTCTTCTGGCCGCCACCGTCGCTTTGGCCGCCACCGACATCAAACGCGTCCTTGCATACAGCACCATCAGCCAACTGGGATACATGATCCTGGGCCTGGGCGCAGGCGGCTTCATATTCATCAATTCGGGATCTGCGATCGGTTACACGGCCTCGATATTCCACCTGATGAACCATGCCTTCTTCAAGGCGCTGCTTTTCCTCTGCGCCGGCAGCGTCATACACGCGGTCGGTACGAACGATATGCGTCTGATGGGAGGCCTGGGGAGAAAGATGCCAATCACGTCGATCACCATGCTAGTCGGAGCGCTAGCCATCTCGGGCATCCCGCCCCTATCGGGCTTCTGGAGCAAGGACGAGGTGCTGTCGTCGGTCTACAGCGCGGGGAGTTTCCATGGCATGTTCTTCATTCTGTGGGCGATGGGCGTCGCCACGGCGTTCCTGACGGCTTTCTACATGTTCCGGATGTGGTTCATGACCTTCACCGGAGGGCCGCGGTCCGAGTACCACGCTCACGAGTCGCCGAAACTGATGACGGTGCCCCTCATGATCCTCACGGGCCTCGCGCTGACCTCGGGTGCCGCATTGTTCATAGGCGAGGGATTCAGGGCATTCCTGCAGCGCGCGATCGGCGTCACAGGCGAGACCGAGTCATTGTCGGGAATCGCTCTCGATACTCTGACCAGCCCGTTCACGTACCTCGTCCTCGGCCTCGTTGTGGTCGGGATGCTCATAGCCTACAGGGTCTACTACATGGCGGGATTCAACAGGGCCGTCTTCGCGACCGGCGTCCCGGGGACTTTCCAGAGAGCGCTCGAGAACAGGTGGTACATCAGCAAGTTCTACGACGACTTCGCGTACAAGGTCGTTTACGGCTTTGCGAAACTCTCGGACCTGTTCGACAGGTACGTCATCGACGGCATCGTGAACCTCGTCGCATACCTGGGCGCCAACGCTGGAGCGGTGATACGCAAGGCCCAGTCCGGGAATGTGCAGAGGTACGCAGGTATTATCATCCTCGGCATCGTGGTGCTGATGTTCTTCGTGCTGTTCGTGCTGCCCTGGGGAGGTTGGTGACATGTTCTCCGGCGTCCCCATCATCTCGATAATCATACTGATACCGATCATCGGTGCGGTCGTCACCTTCTGTTTGGGGAAGTACGGGAAGTACGCGAAGTACGTGGCGCTAGCATTCTCAGTAGCCCCGCTCGTCCTCTCGGTCCTAGTCGGGGTCGAGTTCCTCGTGGAACCAGATTCGACAGCGACAGGCTATCACGCAGGGTTCACGACACCGACCTTCGGGTTCTTCAACTTCCAGTTCTACGAGCACTACACGTGGATCCACTCGCTCGGCATCAACTACATCGTGGGCCTTGATGGCATCAGCCTCCCGCTGTTCATACTCACGACACTCCTCAGCACGCTCGCGATCCTCTTCTCATGGGACACAGCCTACAGGCCGAAGGAGTACTTCGGACTGATGCTGGTCCTCGAGGTCGGCGTGCTTGGAGTGTTCTCGGCCCTCGACTACTTCCTGTTCTACGTCTTCTGGGAGGTCGTCCTCATACCGATGTACTTCATGATCGGCGTGTGGGGAGGACCGCGGAAGGACTACGCGGCCATCAAGTTCTTCATCTACACCCATGTCGCGAGCCTGGCCATCCTGGTGACTATAATGGCGATGTACTTCCAGGCCGGCGTGAACTCGTTCGGCATGGAGGACATCGCCCGGGCGAGCCTGACCCTGGGGGCCTTCGGGCAGACATTCCAGCTGATCGCTTTCGGGGCGCTGTTCTTCGGGTTCGGGGTGAAGGTCCCGATGGTTCCCTTCCACACCTGGCTGCCGGACGCGCATGTCGAGGCGCCCACTGCTGGCAGCGTTCTGCTGGCCGGCCTGCTGCTCAAGATGGGCGGCTACGGGATCATACGCGTGGCCATCCCGACCCTGCCCACTGGAGCGCACGACCTGCAGCTGCTGATAGCCATTATCGCGATCATCAGCATCCTGTACGGCGCGATGCTCTGCCTCGCGCAGAAGGACCTCAAGAAGATGGTGGCGTACAGCTCGATAAGCCACATGGGGTTTGTGCTGCTAGGTTTCGCGACATTCACCGAGCTGGGGATCGCCGCAGGAGTCTTCCAGATGTTCGCCCACGGGCTCGTCACCGCAGTCCTGTTCATGATGTGCGGTGTCGTGCAGCACAAGTGCGGCACCAGGGAGATACCGCTGCTCGGAGGGCTCTCGAAGAAGATGCCTGCGGCGTCCACGATGATGACCATCGGGTTCCTCGCGTCGCTCGGCCTCCCCGGGCTCGTGAGCTTCGCCGCGGAGTTCATGGTCCTCGCGAGCATGTTCAACACCTGGGGCCTCTGGCTCTGGCTGCCAATACTGAGCGTCGCCATAACCGCGGGGTACTACCTCTGGGCCCTCCAGAGGTCGATGTTCGGGCCGCTCACGGAGAAGATCGACACGACGCACGTGCACGATGTCAACTGGTACGAGAGCGTGCCCGTGAGCCTGCTGATCTTCCTGATCGCTATCTTCGGGGTGTTCCCGTTCGTCATATTCAACATCATCAATCCGGCGGTCACCATCATCACCTCACTGCCTGGCCTCCTCGGAGGTGGATGAGATGGCCGCGGTCTGGACGGACCTCGAATCGCTCATCCCGCAGCTCGTGCTGATAGCCTTCGCGCTTCTTCTGCCGGCGGTTGACTACCTCGTCAAGAACAAGAGGATACTGTCCGTGGTGGCGCTCGTTCCGCTCTTCGCGCTTGCCGGTCTGGTGGTCGTGTGGCTGTTCTTCGACCTCTGGTCGCCGACCAACACCATGACGAACCTGGTTGAGCTGAACACTCTCTCCGGGCTGTTCATGCTCGTCTTCTTCTCGGTGGGGATAATCGTCGTGCTTTCATCACCTGAGTTCATCGCGAAGGACAGGAATCAAGGCGAGTACTATTCCCTGATACTCCTGGCCGTCACGGGGATGACAATCGTGGCCGAAGGGAACGACCTGTTCGTGCTGTTCGTCGGCCTGGAGATATCCGGCATCGCATCTTTCGCGCTATCCGGGTTCAGGAAGTCGGAGAAGCGCTCGACGGAGGCTGCGACGAAGTACTTCATCATCGGCGGGTTCTCGTCGGCCCTCACGCTGTTCGCAATCTCGATCGTGTATGGCGTGGCCGGGACGACTCAGATAAGCGCCATCGCGAACGCCTTGACGGGCCCGACGGGCACATTCACAGCAATCCCTGGTTCTGAGACGTACCTGCTCCTCGGGGTCGTGCTGTTCATGGCCGGCCTCGGGTTCAAGGTCGCGATGGTGCCGTTCCACATGTGGGCGCCGGACGTGTATGAGGGCGCGCCGACGCCAGTATCGGGCTTCCTCGCCGCGGCCTCGAAGAAGATGGGGTTCGCGGCCTTCTTCAAGATATTCCTTATTGGGATCATCGTCACGAAGGGCAACTGGGAGGTCGCCGCCGGCGCGTTGGCCATCCTGACGATGACCGTGGGCAACCTCGTGGCCGTGTCCCAGACGAACATCAAGAGGATGCTGGCGTACTCGTCGGTCGCCCAGGCGGGCTACATCCTCATCGCGCTGCCCGTGGGCACGCAGTACGCTGTCGCCGGAGGGATATTCCACATCCTCACGCACGCCTTCATGAAGTCCGGGGCGTTCATGGTCGTCGCAGCTCTCGGGGCTGTCGCCATCGGCGAGAGACTCGACGACTTCAAAGGCCTCAGCAGGAGGTCCCCGTTCCTTGCGTTCTCGATGACGATATTCCTATTGTCGCTGGCTGGGATCCCGCCTCTTGCGGGGTTCGCGAGCAAGTTCGTATTGTTCTCGTCAGCTGTCTATCCGGCCGTGGGGTCCGGCGCCGGCCCCGATTGGCTCGTATGGTTGGCGGTCGCGGGCGTTCTGAACAGCGCGCTGTCTCTCTACTACTACGCGCGCGTGATCAAGTACATGTACATGGAGAAGGGCCCGACGGACCGCATAAGGCCCACGCCGATGATATCGTTCGCGATCATCATCGCGCTCGCGGTCGTGATTGCGCTTGGGGTGTACCCGAACGCGGTCATAAGTCTCTGCGAGCAGGCGGGAAGCCTCTTCCCGCTGCTCCCCGGCGGGCCTGTCTAGGCGGCGATTCTCCCCGAGCCAGACAGCGCGATTCTGTCATCGACTCAGGGGGATTACGCTTAAGTAGGAATTGGTCAATATGCGACGCGCCATGACCACTGCGCCATGGGATTTCGGCATTGGTGCGGAGCTAGAGATGGTCGACGCTCGGCTCCGCGAGATGGTGAAGTCTCAGGAGAAGACCCTCACCGAAGCTTCAATGCATGTGATAGACGCCGGCGGGAAGCGTCTCAGGCCCACAGTCACGGTCCTTGCCTACAAGGCCTTCGGCGGGACTGACGGCAAGAAGATCGTCGAGATCGCGGCGGGCTTCGAGCTGATCCATTCTGCGACCCTCATTCACGACGACATCAATGACGGGGGCTCCACTAGACGAGGCAAGGTCACCGTCTACAAGAAGTACGGGCTCCACGACGCCATCGTCACCGGGGACTTCCTGTTCGCCAAGGCTTTCCAGATAGGCGGCGTGTTCGACAAGGTCGTGGTTGAGACCACGGCGGAGGCCTGCGCGAGCCTGGCCGAGGGAGAGATTCTGCAGAACAGGTACAGGCACAGGAAGGACCTCACGGTGGACACGTACCTCAAGGTGATCGAGCGGAAGACGGCGCAGCCGATTAGGGCGGGCGCAATGGTGGGAGCGTATCTTGCCGGCGCTTCGGCGGACGAGATAGAAGCGGTCGGGAGGTACGGTCTGAACCTCGGTATCGCGTTCCAGATCGTAGACGATATCCTGGACTTCACGGGCGACGAAAGCAGGACCGGCAAGGCCTCGGGGAACGACCTCCGCGAGGGGAACCTCACCCTTCCGTCGCTGCTCGCAATCAAGGATTCGGAAGAGGCGAAGACGGCGATTCTCCGGGTCATTGCGGAAGAGAGCCCCTCCGAGGAAGAGGTCGCGAGATGCGCGAGCCTCGTGTCCCGCACGGGCGCGCTCGAGAGGGCTCGCGGGATGGGCGAGCGCTATGGGACGGAGGCGCTTAATTCCCTGGGCGACGTGTCGAACAGCGGCTACAGCAAGGGCCTCCGGGACCTTGTTACGAAGGTCCTCTCGAGGGACGCATAGGTGCGGCGGATGGACCCCGAAGGGATGTCGGAGAAGGAGTGGCACGAAGTCATCGACGCCATGGAAGAGATCGCGCCATACTACGAGCGGGTGAACAGGCTCATCACATTCGGCATGGTCGACCGCTGGAGGAGGACCGTTGCCCAACTTGCGAGGAAGGACGATGTCGTGCTCGAGCTCGGGTCCGGACCCGGGAATTTCACTCGTCATCTGGCATCTGAGAGGGTCTACTGCGTGGAACCCTCGAAGGAGCTCATCAAGCTCTGCAGGGACCACGTCGACACGGACAGGGTAACCCTGCTTCGCGGGGTCGGCGAGAGCGTTCCCCTGGCAGACGGGTCGGTGGACAAGGTGTTCTGTGTGTTCTCTTTCAGGGATTTCTATGACAGGAGCGCCTCTGCATCGGAGATGAACAGGGTCCTCAGGGAGAACGGGGAGGTCATGATCGTCGATATCGCGAAGCCTCCCCCGGGACCCCTGGCAAAGCTTCTCGAGATGCACATCAGACACATGGTGCCGCCGCTGGCGCGTATCGGTGCATCCTCCGCGGCGAGCAACCGCCTGATGCGGGATCCGTATGTGACCTTCGTTGAGACCTACCAGGCCTTCGGGTTCACGAAGCTCTACGAGGAACTCCTGCAGGAGAGCGGGTTCACTGAGGTTTCGACGAAGTACCTCGAGCTTCGGGGTGCCACGATCACCCGGGGGAAGAAGCCTTGCAAGAAGTCGACGTCCTGATCGTCGGCGCGGGCCCCGCGGGAAGCACGACCGCGCGATACTGCGCTGGCAGGGACCTCGATGTCCTGATGATCGACCGGAGAAAGGAGATCGGCTATCCGGTTCAATGCGGAGAGTTCCTTCCGGACACCAGGGAGATGTACGACATCTTCCCCAGAAGCCTCGATCTCGAGGACCTGTTTCAGGTTGACGATTCGGTGGTCGCGGGGGTGGTTGAGGCTGTGGATATGATCTCCCCCGGAGGAAGGGCGTACAGGTGCGCGTTCACGGGCAAGACCCTCGACAGACGTTTGTTCGACAAGCACCTTGCGAATCTCGCCGCAGAAAAGGGCGCGAGACTCTTGACTGACACCTCCTTCCTGGGGCTCAAAGGCGGCGTTGCAAGAACCACAGCAGGCGACATCAGGGCGAAGGTGATTGTCGGTGCTGACGGGCCGAACTCCAGGACCGCCCGCGAGGCGGGCATGAAGAACCCCTCGGTGAACTGCCCCGCCGTCACATGCCAGGCATCCGGCAGCTTCGAGCCCATCATCAAGATGCATTTCGGCCCCTTGGCGCCTGGAGGCTACGCATGGGTCATACCCAAGCGACACGGCGCGAACATAGGAATCGGCTTCGACCCCGCGGTTTTGAGAGACAGGCCCAGCATCATGTTCTACAGGTTCATTGACTTCCTCGGCGTGGAGTCATACGCCGGAGTCACTATGGGCTTCGTGCCCACATCGGGGCCGGTCGATAGGACCGTGAACGGCAATGTGCTCCTGGTCGGGGATTCGGGCGGTTTTCCGATGGCGACAAACGGAGGGGGAATCCCTACCGCCATGATCGCAGCCAGGTCCGCGGGCGAGGTCATAAGGAGCCATCTGAAGGAGGGCCTCAGTCTCGCGGAGTACGAAAAGCGCTGGAGGGCCTGCCTGGAGAAGCCTCTCAGGAACGCCCTCAGGACCAGGCGGATGGGAGACATCGTGTTTCCACACGAGCGTGCGCTGGGCCTGACGATGCTCTTGCTCGGGAGAGCTGGGCTCAGCCGGGCCATCCGGTGCAAGAAGGTCTTCGGATTGTTCTAGGGCTCAATTTATAAATACCCGCGCTGATTCCGGGGGCTGAGGTAGCTCGAAATGTCCAAGACCGAGGAGAATCTCAAGGCCGCTCTGGCGGGCGAGAGCCAGGCGAGGGCGAAGTACACGAAGTGGGCGGGCGTCGCGAACAAGGAAGGCCACCAGGCCATCGCGAAGACTTTCCAGGAGACGGCCGAGAACGAGTACGAGCATGCGGCCATCATAATGAACCTGCTGAAGATCGCAAAGACGACGGAGGAGAACCTGGCTGAGGCGGCCTCTGGGGAGCTGCACGAGTGGAGGAAGATGTACCCCCAGTTCCTGAAGGAGGCGCGGGAGGAGGGGAACAACGCTGCCGCCAAGTTCTTCGAGAACGTCATCAGGATTGAGCAGCATCATGGGAAGAGGTATCAACTCATCCTTGACCGGCTGAAATCGGGGAAGCTCTACAAGTCCGACAAGGAGGAGATCTGGTTCTGCACGAACTGCGGGTACATGCACCGCGGAAAGGACGCTCCAGACGTATGCCCGAACTGCCTGCACCCCAAAGGGTACTTCAAGCGCGTCGGAGAGACGGAATGGGGCACGGTAGAGGTCTGATCGCGGAAGCGGGGAACGAATAGGTCTGGAGGTTTCTTGATATGCCCTCTAGTCATCGTGCTCGACGGTGGTTTGATGGCAATCAGCGAGAGGAGTGAGCACGAGCACCTCAGGGCAAGACACAAGCATCCTGAGATGTTCCAATACCCTGAGATCGGAGACGCATTTCTCTGGCCCTTCGCCCTGTTCGAGGGGTATGAGGAGGAGGCCCTGGAGGTTGGCAGGCAGGCTCTGAAGGACGACTACAAGTTCATGAAGGAAGTCGAGAAGACGCAGGTGGAGAGGCCCAAGCCGCTTTGGGCCACGGAGAACCGCGTCTTCCTCGACCTGCGGACCGTCGCCATCAGAGACTTCTCAGGAACGGGTGCAGGAGGGATCTGCACGCTCGTCGTCGCTCCCTACGCCGGCCACACCTCGGTCATCGTGGACTTTCACAAAGGCCAGAGCCTCGTCGAGGCGCTCATTGCCGCAGGCCTGAGCCGCGTGTGCGCGACGGACTGGAAGAGCGCCACTGAGGACATGAAGGATTTCGACATCGACAACTACCTCGAGGAGCTCAACGCGTGCGTGGACGATCTCGGTGGGAGGGTGAACCTCGCCGGGATGTGCCAGGGCGGATGGCTCTCCGCCATGTTCGCTGCGCGGTACCCCCATAAGGTCAACGCGCTCGTGCTCGCAGGGACCCCGATCGACGCAGGCGCCGGCAGCGGCGTCGTGAAGGAATATGCTCACAAGTACCCAGACGTGTTCTTCGAGGACCTGGTGGCTGCAGGCGGAGGCCTCCTCCTGGGCCAGTACATGCTCGAAGGCTGGAAGAGCCTGCACCCGGAGAAGCAGTACATAGACAAATACGTCAACCTCTTCGAGAATGTCGATGACCCGCAGTATGTCAGGCGCTTTGAGAACTTCGAGCGCTGGTACGAGTACACGATAAACCTGCCCGGCAGATGGTACCTGCAGACGGTCAAAGAGCTTTTCAGGGACAACAAGCTCTACAAGGGGGAGTTCGTCGGTCTGGGCCGCAAGCTGAATCTCGGGAGGATAAGCTGCCCGGTCTATCTGCTCGCAGGGTCCAAGGACGATATCACACCCGCTGAGCAGGTCTTCAACATGGAGAAGAAGGTCGCTCCGGGAGTGGAGATCGTGAAGGAGACCGCCGAGGGCGGACACATCGGGCTATTCATGGGGTCGACGCCGCTCCGGGACAGCTGGCCGAAGATAGCCGCATGGCTCAAGTCGCATTCAGGGGGATAAGACATGACGAGAGTTCTCTTGAGCGAGTCCGAGGGGTACGCGCTCCTGCGAGGACAGCGCGTACCAGTGCCTGAGCATGTGGTCGTTCACAAGGTTCAGGCGGCGGTGGATGCCGCGAAGAGATACGGGTTCCCAGTCGTCATGAAGATAGTCTCTCCGCAGGTGGTCCACAAAAGCAATGTCGGCGGGGTGGTCATGGGTGTGTCTGACGAGGAAGGTGTCCGACAGGCCTACCAATCAATCGTCGACAGCGTGAGGCAGAAGGTTCCAGGGGCGCAGATAAAGGGGATCATCGTGGAGAAGATGATGCCGAAGGGCCTCGAGCTGATCATCGGCGGGAAGACTGACCCGTCCTTCGGGAAGATCATCACGTTCGGCCTCGGTGGCACGCTCGTCGAGATCATCAAGGATGTCTCGATCAGGGTCCTTCCGATTGGCAAGCGACAGATCGAGGCCATGGTCCGGGAGATCAAGGGTTACGCCCTGATACAGGGCTACAGGGATGAGCCACCCAGGGACGAGAAGTCTCTCGTGAACATCATCGAGAGCATCTGCCAGATGTTCGAGAAGAAAAGGGAAATCGTGGAGTTCGACATCAACCCCTTGATACTCTACGAGAAGGGGGCTTGCGCAGTCGATGCTCGGTTCTACAGGGATGACCAGCAGAAGGCTCCGACCGCCGCGAAGCATGAGAAGAGGTTCTCCCCCGACATCTTCTATCCCCGCTCCATCGCCGTCGTCGGCGCCACTGGCGACTCGACCAAGGTCGGGTATGCCGTGGTCCGGAACCTGATGGACTTTCCGGGGAAGGTCTATCCGGTGAATCCGGCGCACAAAGAGGTGCTCGGCTCCAAATCGTATCCTTCGGTGACGGCTATAGAGGGGCGGGTGGACATGGCGGTCATCGCGGTGCCAGCAGCTGCCGTTCCTCAGGTCATGGAAGCCTGCGGCCGCAAGCGAGTAAGGCTCGCCGTGCTCATCACGGCCGGATTCAGGGAGATCGGGAAGGAGGGGGAGGCGCTGGAGGACAAGGTGCTGGCAATCGCTGCCAAGCACGGCATTCGGGTCGTCGGGCCCAACTGCCTCGGTATTCTCCTCCCGCACAAGAAGATCAATGCGACATTCGATCCCGTCTCCCCCCGCGCAGGGAGCCTCGCGTTCATATCTCAGAGCGGAGCCATCATAACCACGGTCGTCGACTGGTCACTGCAGGAAAACCGCGGGTTCTCGGCCGTCATAAGTGTTGGCAATCAGGGCGACATGGGCTTCGACGAGTTCCTGAGGTTCGCGGGCGAGGACGAGGACACGAAGTGCATCGTTCTCTATGTCGAGCAGATCAAGAATGGCGCGGCCTTCATGAAGGCAGTCCGCGAAGTCATCGGGAAGAAGCCCATCGTGGCCATCAAGTCCGGCGCCTCCCAGAAAGGCCAGAAGGCGGCCTCGTCGCATACTGGCTCCCTAGCGGGGAGCTATGAGGTTTACATGGCCGCCTTCCGCCAATGCGGGGTGATCCCAGCGAGCTCTCTCAAGGAGGCATTCCAGATCGGCGAGCTGCTCGCGTCGGAGGGGTTCCCCGCAGGTCCGCGCGCGCTGATCGTGTCCAACGCAGGTGGGTTCGCGGTTCTTTCGACGGACTACGCAGAGCGATACGGCATCAGCCTCCCCGATATCCCCGCGGAGATGTTGAAGGAGCTGAACACCTTCCTCACGGAAGAGTGGAGTCACGAGAATCCGATGGATCTGGTTGGGGACGCGTCCGCCACCAGATACGTCAAGGTCTTCGACCTGATGATCGGCAGGCAGCAGCACTGGGACATCGTCTTCGTGATAGCGGTGCCGACCACGACCCTTGACCCCAGAGAGCTGTCAAAGGACATAGTGAGGTTCTCCAGGGCGGCTGACAAGATGGTCGTGTGCTGTCTGCTCGGAGGCGATACGATGAAGGGCGGCGTGCACGTCCTTCGTGAGGCCAACATACCGAACTTCCAGGAGCTCGAGGAGTCATTCAGGACTGTGGGGCATGCGCTGAGGTCTGTCAAGGCGCGTTCGACTTGAAGAATGACTCGGCTCTCGCGGTCGAGTGCGTCGGACCGGCATCATTCAGATGTACAGTCCGCCGTTGATGTCCACTACCTGACCCGTTATGTATGCCGCCTCCGGCGAACACAGGTACGCTACAGCTCCTGCGACCTCGGCCGTCTTCCCGAGCCTCCCAACGGGGATCTGGCCGACTATCTTCAGCATGATGTCCTTGGGGATCGTCTTGAGCATCTCGGTCTCGATGAAGCCGGGTGCGACGGCGTTCACGGTGACTCCTTTGCCCGCGAACTCCTTGGCCAGAGTCTGCGTCAGACCTATGACCCCTGCCTTGGAGGCCGCGTAGTTGGCCTGTCCGCGGTTGCCCATTCTGCCTATGACGGAGGAGATGTTGATGATCCTGCCGTACCTTCTCTCGAGCATGCCGTCGATGACCGCCTTTGTGCAGTTGAAAGTACCGTCCAGGTTGACGGATATCACTTCCCGCCACATCTCGGGTGTCATCTTCACGAAGGACTTGTCTCGGACGATGCCAGCGTTGTTGACGAGGATGTCTATCTTGCCGAACCTCCGCTCGATGTCATCCCTCATCTTGCACGCATCCGCGTACTGGGCCACGTCAGCTCTGCATGTCATCGCCCTGTTCCCCATGGACTCGATGAGGTCTTTGACCTCTTTCGCCCTCTCGGCCGTGTCCATGATGTCGATCATGGCCATGAGCTCGTCGAGGTCGTCCTCCCGGCCGATCGCATTGATCAGCGCCTCCACTCGCTTCGCCTGTTCCTGCCCGTTCTGGTAGTCGATGGCCACGTCCGCCCCCTCCTGGGCCAGCCTCAGAGAGATAGCCTCTCCGATGCCCCGCGAGCCTCCTGTGACCAGCGCCACCTTTCCGTCCAAGCTCGCCTTTCCTCCCATTTCCTCATTCCTCCAGTACTAACGCTCGACTAGAAGCGCAATCCCCATGCCTCCGCCTATGCAGAGGCTCGCGAGACCGCGCTTAACATCCCTCTTCTTCATCTCGTAAAGGAGGGTCACGAGTATCCGGTTCCCCGAGCATCCGATGGGATGCCCAAGTGCGATTGCCCCTCCGTTCACATTCACGATCTCTTTCTTCCAGTGCAGGTCCCTGTCCACTGCAATGGATTGCGCCGCGAACGCCTCGTTCTCCTCGACGAGGTCGATATCGTCCATCCCGAGGTTCGCCTTCTCGAGCGCGGCCTTAGTGGCGCACACTGGCCCGATACCCATTATCTCGGGCGGGACTGCGCAGTAGCCGTACGAGACGACCCATGCAAGCGGCTGGACCCCCCTCTTCTTAACCTGCTCCTCCGACATCAGGACTACGGCCGAAGCTCCGTCGTTTATGCCGGACGCGTTGCCTGCTGTCACGGTCCCGTCCTTTTTGAAGGCGGGCTTCAGCTTCGATAGAATCTCTGGCGTCGTTCCGAATCTCGGGAACTCGTCCGTTTCGAACGTCGTCGGGGGACCTTTGCGCTGTGGCACCATGACGGGTATGATCTCCTCCTTGAATCCGCCCGTCTTGATTGCAGCCTCCGCCTTGTTCTGGCTCTGAGCTGCGAACTCGTCCTGCTCCTGCCTCGAGATCTTGTACCTCTCCGCGAGGATCTCCGCAGTGCCGCCCATGTGTATGTTGTTGAAGATGTCCCAGAGGCCGTCGTTCACCATCATGTCGATGGCCTCGCTGTTCCCCATCCTCATGCCCCACCGTGAGTCACGGAAGGCGTACATAGCGGTCGACATCGACTCGACGCCGCCAGCTACGACAATCTGGTCATCGCCCAGCATGATGGCCTGCGTCCCCAAGAGAACCGATTTCAGGCCCGACCCGCAGACCTTGTTGACCACGTATGCCGGCACCGAGACCGGGAATCCCGCGTAGATGGACGCCTGTCTCACGACGTTCATCCCGTGCCCGCCTGCGAGCACGTTCCCCATTATGACCTCGTCGACCTCCTCAGGCCTGACGTTCGCTCTCCTGACCGCCTCCTTGAGCACGGTCGCCCCCAGGTGTCCTGGATCGATGTCTTTGAGGGCTCCTCCGAACTTCCCGATCGCGGTCCGTGTCGCGCCGACTATGGCGACCCTGTTGCTCATATCACCAGACCGCCATCGACTGACAACACGCATCCGTTGACGTACCTCGCCTCGTCAGATGCCAGGTAGACATATGCTGACGCGATGTCGTGTGGCTCGCCCAGCATCTTCAGAGGCGTCCTGTCCTTCATCAGGTCGAGGATCTTCTGCGGGACCTTCGCGGTCATGGGGGTAGTGATGAACCCCGGCGCGACCGCGTTGACCCGTATGCCCTTCCTGCCGAGCTCCTTTGCCAGCGTTCTGGTCATGCCGATGAGGCCAGCCTTTGCGGCGGCGTAGTTCACCTGGCCGATATTGCCGTAGACCCCAGACACGGAGGACGCGTTTAGTATCACACCGCTTCCCTGCGGCAGCATGTACTTCAGGACCTCTTGGATGCAGATGAACGCTCCCTTGAGGTCTACCGTGAGCACCTTGTCCCACTGCTCGTCGGTCATGTTCTGAATGAGCGAGTCCTGGACGATCCCCGCATTGTTGATGAGGATGTCAATCCGCCCCCATCGCTTCGCGACAGTCTCGACGGCTGCCTTCACGCTGCCGCGGTTAGTGACATCGCCCTGCAGGCAGATCGATTGGTTGCCAGTGTTGTCAACTTCGTTACAGACCTTCTCTATCTCGCCAGTCATGAGATCGATGATTCCGACTTTCGCACCTTCAAGGATGAACTTGCGAGCGGTCTCTTTTCCGATCCCTCTTCCTGCGCCGGTTATGACTGCGACCTTGTTCTCCAGCCTCTGAGGCATTCTCTCATCCCTCCTCCGGCTTAGCCGGTCCTCCCGAACCCTTTTCGGCCGCCTTGCTCTTCGACCGCGGTATCAGCCAGGACGTTATCTTGGGCACGATCTCGCGCTGCGACTTCCCACTGACGAAGATCCCGATGTGCCCCGTCGGGAACACGGCCATGTCCTTGTCGGTGCTCGCGACGGCGTCGTTGAGGGGGATGCTCGCCTCGTTCGGCACCAGATGGTCCAGCTGAGCCATTATGTTCAGGAGTGGCACCTTGATGTTCTTTAGGTTGACCTTCTGGCCGTCGATGACCAGCTCGTTCTTGATGAGGAGGTTCTTTTGATAGAAATCCTTGATGAACTGCCTGTAGGCCTCACCTGCCTGGTCCGGGCTGTCGAAGATCCATTTCTCCATCCTCAGGAAATTGCTCACGGTCTGTTCGTTGGTCGTGAGGCATTCCTGGTCGTCCCGTTCGCATTCCATCTTCTCGAACAGGCCGACGTATTTGTCGATCAGGAGTCTGAACGGGTCCGTCAGGAGGAAGCCAGCGTTCATGATGTCCCCGGGGATGATCCCGTAGGTGTCGACCATCTTGTCGACGTCGAGCGCTTTGGCCCAGACATGCAGAAGACCCTTGTCGGTGTCGAAATTCACCGGGGTCACGAGAGTGACTAGGTTGAGTATCTTCTCCGGGTGAAGGGCTGTGTATATCACCGAGAAGGTCCCGCCCTGGCATATCCCGATGAGGTTGATCTTGTCCTTTCCGGACAGCTTCCTTACCTTATCCACGGCGTCGTTGAGATAACCGTTGATGTAGTCGTCGAGTGTGAGCCACCTGTCGGCTCCCGACGGATAGCCCCAGTCGATCATGTAGACGTCCAGACCGTCATCTAGCATCTTCCTCACGACGCTCTTGTCCGGCTGGAGATCCAGGATGTAATACCTGTTCACCAGGGCGTATACCATCAGAACCGGGATGTCAGTGGCCTTCTTCTCCGTCCTGGGCTTGTAGTGAAGCAACTTCATGTCGTCTTCAGTAAGGACGACGTCTGAAGGGGTCGTTGCCACCATGATCTCCCGCGGTTCGAGAAGGACCTCCGTAGCTCTGAGGAACTTGCGATAGTTGTCTATGAACTCAAGCTCGCTCGCCATGTTCTCTGCCTCCAGATTTGGGGTTTCAGTGTTTTTCCGACAGAGATTCGAGCCTTCTGCTGAGGTCCCTGACCGTCTTCTTGAGTTGGTAGACCTCTTTGTTGATTTCCTCGATCTCGGTCTTCGTGGGGATTGCCAATGGTTTCATCACATTCGTCTCGAGCATCTCCTGGTTGCACTTCTGGTAGTCGACCGAGAGCGAAGTCAGATGTCCGAGGTCGCTCGCGAAGGCCGGGGACTTCAGGAATTCCTTGAAGGTGTCGCTGAAAGTCTCCATCCAGAGCTCGTAGTAGTCCTTGGAGGAGACCGGCGGGCTGCCTTCCGTTGCCTGTTCTATCGTCTGCTGCCGGGTCCTTCTCGTCGCTTCCGCAAAGACGCTCTGGAAGTTCGCAACCGATTGCATCCAGGCGGCGTACAGGTTCACCGTGGTGTCCACGGTCTTCCTGACCTTCTCTGCTCGCTCCCTTGTCGGTCCCACCGCCGGAACGTCGATCAGCTTCCCGTAGGTAGCCTCGTAGGCCTTGAGCCACAGCTCGAAGAAGTCGTGCGTGACCTCCAGCTCTGAGTGGACGTGCGGAGTGCTGCCGTCTCCGTCGGTCATGTGTTCGCCTTTGCCTTCTCTCCGGACCCTCCGGCTGACATCGACCCGATCCACATCTTCGAGATGTTGCTGTAGGCGTCCAACTGCAGTCTCGCGACCCTCTTCATGGGCTCCATGACGGGCTTCATCTCCTCGAGAATCGGCATGTACTCAAAGAAGTCGTCGAACGCCTTCTCGTAGGTCGTCACCCATAGTTCGTAGAACTCCTTGTACACATTCGGGTCGGTCGACCTCGACATTACCTCCCGCATCTTGTTCTGCATCTTCTCGAGCGCTGCGGTCCAGGACTTGTACATGCTCATGGCTGAGTCGGTGCTCTTCAGCATCGAGTCAATCACCGTCTTCGAGGGGCCGTCGAGCTGGAAGTTCCAGAGCTTGCTGTAGGCCTGCCTGTATGTCTCCATCCACTGGTTGTAGAACTCGCGGTACGCGTCCGCATCGGCGGGTCCTCTCGAGAGCTGTGCCGCCTTCTGGGAGAGGCTCAGGGTAGAGTCCATGATGGGTGCGTAGAGCTCGTTCCAGGACTCCCGCCAGAGCTTGGACATCTCGGCCATGTTCTTGATGTAGGTGCTCGGAAGCCCGGTGTACGCTTCGAATATGTGCTGAGTCTCGTCAGATGTCATCCAGTCCATCATCTGATCGAACATCTTGTCGTAGCTCTTCATCCACATCTCGTAGAATTCGCGGTAGTCCTCCGGGCGTGCTCCGCTGGCTAGGAGCTCCCTCGTCTTCTTGGCATCCTCGGTCAGCTCGTCGCTCCACGCCTTCAGCATGTCGGTCGAGCGCTTGGCCGACTCCGCGAGCTTCTCCAGAGTCTCCTTGTCCCCCATCGCCTGAGGCGTGGGGTAGAACCTCGCGACGGTGTTCTGCTGGAGCTTGCTGATCTCTTGATAGAAGTCCCTGTACCTGTCGGGGCTACCTTCTTTGGCGAGATCCACAGCCCTGTCGAAAAGCTTCGTCGCAGTCTCGACCCACGGATTGTAGAGATTGGTGTAGGAGTCTTCCCACATCTTCGTCATTGCCGTGTAGCCGTCGGTCCACATGCTGAAGAGGTCTCGGCGCGCCTCTGAGGTCGCTGCCCCTTTCTGTTCCGTCTCCACTTGTTTCTGCTCGCCCTTTTTTGGCATATCCATACCTTCTCGTTCGTTCATCTGCCAGCTCGCGTGATTCGAGGCTGACTCTATACGGAAGTCCGGTCCCCAACTGGCCTGGCCAGCGCTTCCGGACCATGGCGAGTGATGACTCGCCACTTCCTCCATCTCGCCAATGAACACATCTTGTATAATCCTTCAACCTCATGGGAACGGGAAGCCGGAGCCGTTGCAGAGGTCTCTTTCGAATGCGGAATCCCAGAAAACCCCGGCTTCTTCATTCATCTGGAAGAAAAAAGCTGTGGATTCGTTTCGTCGTGCGGTGCGGAGAATCGAATATCTTACGTCGACCATCGTCGGGATTCAACGAAATCCGGACGACTGCGACAGCAATGCTTAAAGTGTGACGAGGAATCTCCCGTTCGAGGATGGAGATGCGGTTCCGGGAAATGGAGTTCTCGCAGGATTGGAAGAAGTTGAACGACAGGTTCTTCGCGACAATCAGGGTCCACAGAGGAGAGCGGAAGTACGACCCTGACGAGAGGGTGGAGGTCTCGAGTCCGACCAAGAGATTCTTGGCGCATGTTCTGCTCACCTGCGACTGGCAGCTCAAGGATCTTCCCCTAGGCTTTCTCGCATACGACCTGGAAGCCAGATCCGGAGAGACCAGAGAAGACCTCATCAACAAGCTGGGGAAGCTGTACAAGTTCGGTCAGAAGCCCAGGGAGTCAGACACGGTCACGGTCTACTTCATGCAGAGGCTTTAGTCAGAACGACCGCCCCGTTTCCGATGGGACCTGGTCTCGCTCCCGCAGACGGGACACTCCTTCACATCGGCCGGCAGGAGCTTGCCGCACCCGCGGCACTTTGACTCCCATTCGTACAGTTTGGTGATTCCTTTCTGGTCCATTCCCCGGACAGGGATCCCCATGATCTTCCCCACGTTCTGTATCGAGTAGTCGTCGCTGAGGAGCTCGTAGTCCGTGTCCAATGCGAGCGCGAGCAGCTCAATGTCCGTCCCGGACAGCCTTCGTGAGTCGCCAGTCCCCGTTGCGGCCTCCCTGACCCTCTCCATCGACCTCCGGGACGGGGACGACACTCTCACGCGCGTGGCCAGGAGCAGCTCAAGCCTCTCCCCCATCCCCTCCTTCGTCAGCTCTCTGACCACTCCCGGGGTTATGAGGAGCTCCCTGTCTGGTGGGAGGTCCTTGCCGTAGTATAATACAGATGTATCTAGCACTAGCCCTTTCAAGGAATGTCAGTAGCTCCCCGGAACTCCTCGTCCGCCAGTCTTTCAAGATCGACCTTCGTCTCTTCTTCAACAGCTGTGCCGATCCTGCTATATGTTGATGGTTTCTTCGGCGCGATAGTGCAGCAGAGGCCGGGCCTTATGGAGATCTCGTATGTCCTGATGGCCTTCGCAATCCTCTCGATCTCCACCTTGTCGAAACCGATCAGCGGCCTGAGGATCGGCAGCCTCGTCGCGCGCTCCTCGACGAATATGTTCGCGAGCGTCTGTGACGCCACCTGACCCAGGGATTCGCCGGTCACGATCGCCTGGGCGTGCTTCGCTTGAGCAAGCTTCTCCGTGACCCTGAACATCATGCGTCTGCACAGGACGCACGCCATGTTCCTTCGGCAGCATTTCGCGAACTCCGTCTGCGATTTTCCATGAGGCACGAGGACCTTCTCGCACTTTGTTGCCAGCGCAGATTCCACCCGTTCCATGAGGTCCTTGGCTTTCTGGACCTCCTCGTCGCTGGTGAACGGTCTGTTGTCGAAATGAACGAGGATGAGGTCCATGCCCTGTCTGCCCATCATGTAGGCGGCGACTGGCGAGTCGATTCCGCCTGACAACAGAACGATTCCGCGCAATCAATCACCGACATATCTGGAATAGATGGTCTTGGCCCTGACGAGGTCGGTCGTCCCGCCGACTATCGTCCTGCCGTCTGGGAAGACCGTCAGCTCTGTGCCTCCCTTGGCCCTGAACTTCAGGACGCCGTCTCTTATCTCCGCTTCTCCTGACTTCGTCAGTCTCCGTCTGAGGTCCGACAGCCCGCCCTTGAGCTCCTCCGCCGGGACGATCTGGACGGCGTTCCTGCCGCAGAGCGAGGCAGCGAACTTCCGCTTGCGTGCCAGCAGGAACTCGAAGTCTGCCTTGCCGCACGCCCGACAGTCCGGGTTCCTTCTGACGGCAATGTGCTGGACCTCGTTCTGCCAGACATCCACAAACAGGAGCTCCTTGGTCGGCGCCATGCCCTGCATTATCTTGAACACCTCCGTCACCTCCAGGGAAGCCACTGCGCTCGGGAGCGTGTTGACGATTCCGACGGTGTCGCAGGTCGGGAGTTGCCCAGGCTGAGGCACGGTCGGGAAGATGCATCTCAGGCACGGCCCCTTCGGGACTATCGGCATGACCATCCCCGTGGTCCCGACTGCCCCAGCGTAGACCCACGGGATGCCGTGCTTGACGCACGCGTCGTTCACGAGGAATCTGGTGTCCATGTTGTCCGTCGCGTCTATCACGACCGTGGCGTTCCTGACCAGCTTCTCCACGTTGGCGTAGTTCACGTCTGCCACAACACCCCAGATCTCGATCTCGGAGTTGACCGCCCTCAAGGCCTCCTCCGCTGCCTTGGCCTTCGGTCGGCCGATGTCCTTCTCCGAGAACAGGCTCTGCCTCTGGAGGTTGGACAGCTCGACTATGTCCCTGTCGACGACTACGACCTGGCCAACCCCTGCGCGGACGAGGAATCCGAGCGCATATGTCCCTAGAGCACCGCAGCCGATCACGACCGCACGGCCCTTCGCCAACTTCCTCTGGCCCGAAGGGCCTATTTCGGGCAGCAGGATCTGCCTCGAGTACCTGTTCTCCTTCACGGGCACCGGATGCACCTGGCCGTTAAAGGGGTTTACCTTCTAGGGTTCAGCCTCACCTGAAGCGGTACTCCAGGTCGAACCTGTCTCTGAGGTCCTTCACATCCCTGCGCACGTCCTCGCCTTCGGCGGCCGCCATGAATATGTCCGCGAGCGCGCCGAGGTGCCTCTCCTTGAAGCCCATGCGCGTGATCTCTGCCGTCCCCAACCTTCCGACGGAGTCGGTTATTATGTTCGACCTCTCCAGCCTTACGGAGAAGTCGTTGACAGTGAGGCCGTAGCGCCTTTTCAGACCCTTGAGGTCTATGAGGAGCTGGTGCGACTTGGAGAATCCTAGCTGTTCGAACCTCAACGGGAATCCCTGCTGAGCAAGCTCCTTCCCGAGGCGCTGGGAGTTCCTGACGACTTGCCTGGCATACTGAGGCCCGAACTTGCGCATCTCGAGGAGCGCGTGGCCCAGTGAGGCGACCCTGTTCCAATGGGCGTTGTCCACGAGTCGCCATGTGAGGTTCTTCCGGACTCTGGCGTTCATGTCCGCGCCGTCAGTTACGATCAGCCCTCCCTGGGGTCCGAAGAAGCTCTTGTGCGTGGACCCGTAAAGGATGTCCGCCCCCTCCTTCAGCGGCCTCTGAAACTCATCTCCGGCGATGAGTCCAAGGACATGGGATCCATCATACGCCAGCTTCGACCCGACGGCCGTACAGACGTCTCTGACCGGGCCCATGTCATAGGGGAACAACAAGTAGGATGCGCCGAGGATCACGAGTGCAGGCCTCTCCTTCCTGATGCGGGCAACAGCCTTCTCGATGTCGAGATTCCCGATGTCCTCGTCGTACGGAAGGGTCGAGGCTTTGAGCCCCAGAAGGTCCGGTATGTAGGCCTGGGCATAGCCATCGTATCCGCCGTGCTCCGGGGGGATTGCCATCAGCTTGTCCCCCCTCCTCGTGCAGGACGCGATCGCGATCATCGCGGCGATATGGCCGGAAAGCGGCTGAACGCAGGCGTACCTCGCTCGAAAGACCTCGCGTGCGACCTCCTCAGCCTTCCTCTCGACCTCGGTCGTTATGCAAGTGCCCCGGTACCCGTTCTCGATGTACTCCCCTGCGTACTCGGCGTCGATAGGAAGCGTATATCGGTTCACGAAGTCGCTGGAAAGGAGCGCTCTGACCTGCGGGCTAGTGGTGTTCTCGGACGGGAGGAGGTTGATGCACTCCTCTATCCGCCACTTCTCCTCATCGCGCATGCTGTCGACGAAGTAGCTGTTCTTCAAATCGGCCGCCCCGCCGGGATAAGGGGTATCGATTCTTTATTGTTGTCCAAGTCGCGCTCAGTTGTAAAGGGTGAACTTGTTCTCGCCACCGTTGTATGGGGTGAAGTCCGTCTCGTCTTCCTCGACGTCTTCCTCCATGACGACGTTCACCAAAACGTTCACTATCTCACGGAGCTGCTTCAAATCCTCCCGGAGACGTGCTATCTCTGCAAGAAGCTCCTGGTTGACTTCTGCCAACGATGCCCCCCTACTGGTGATTACTTATCGGGTACCCCTGATTTAGACTTATGCCTCTGACATGGACCCTGTCACTCTTTGTCAAAGGCCCGGTAGTCGTCGGCCAGCTTCCGGTTCTCCGTGCGGTCGCAGTGCTCGCAGTAGAGGCTCCTTCCCTTCCTCTCCATGGGGTTCCTGCAGCGTGAGCAGAGCGCCCTGATCACGCCGAAGTGCGGCCCGGCAGTAGAGAGCTGAACGGAGGGGTCCACCTGGATCACCTGCGCCCGGATGATGTCCCCCGGACGCATTACGTCCCCCGCGTCCTCCACGTATGAGCTGGAGAGCTTCGAGACGTGCACCGAGGCCAGCGTCTCGCTCGAGACCGCCCTCTCTTTGCCCTCCTGCGCGATGACAGTCACGATGGCCATGGCAGGCTTCGCGTCGGTCACCTCGCCGATGACGATGTCCCCCTCCTGGAGGACGATCGGCGGATTGTCCAGCACGACCTTCGCGAGCTTCTCCTTCGGGTCGAGGTCGAGCTCCCCGACTGCGCTCGCGTAGATCTTGCCGTCCTTCTCGTACGTTCCTTCCCCTGACATGTACTCCTCGGCTATGGCCACCTCGTCTCCCGGGAGCACTCTCTTACCTGTCTTAGCCAGCTGAATCACCGTCTCTCAAACCTGAGAAGAACCACAGGTGTGGTCTCCACAGCCTTCCTGTGGAATTCAAACGCATATGGAATCTCCAATTTATAGCTTTTCACAGGTACTACAGAGGCGCCGAGCGACGTTGCCAGCCCCTCTACGAAGGCCTCGGTGCCGGCATTATGGATAGAGTAGACCCTCGGCGCGAGCCCTATGGCCTTCTCGATGAACGGGCGATCGGCGTGCCTCGTCTGGGCCCCGAACGGGGGATTCTGGAGGACGGTGTCGAAGACCCCCTTCAGGTCATTTATATCCGATTTCCTGAATTCAATGTCCAGGGACAGGGACTCGGCGTTGTCCTTCGCAATCTCCACGGCGGCCTCGTCGATGTCGACGCCGAGGACCTCGGCGGCGCCCAGGAGCTTCGCCCCGATCGCGAGTATGCCGTTGCCGCAGCCCAGGTCCGCGACCCTCTTCTCGAATATGTCCCCGGCGGCATACGCCTCCCAGATGACGTCGGCCGCGATGGTGGCCGGGGTGGGATACTGCTCGAGCTTCGCCGATCTGGACTCCAGCGGCTTCAGCTTCTGGAGGGCTATCTCGAGCCTGCGCTTCCGGGATATCATTGTCCGACCGGACGATGGAGCCGGGCAATAAACATGGCGCTTCAGTGCGCCTCGTCTATCATCTTCCAGCGTCTTAGCTTGTTGACCTCTGACACGTCTCTGCCGTGGATATCCCTCTCGACATCCGAGAGGTATTCGATGGCCATCAGAAGGTTGTCCTTGGACGGAACGTTCACATCGACTTTTGCCTTGGTGAACTCCCGTTCGATGACCTCCATGGCTTCCTTGGTGTCACCGTACTGCTCGCAGAAGTCGCTGACGACATCGTCGATCGCCTGAGCGAGAGATTCTGTGGTCAGCTCGCCCTTCCGCTCCCCCTGGAAATCTTTGGCGAGCATGGTCTCCCCGATCTTCTTGAAGATCAGCTCGACATTCTCTCCAGTCTTCGCGCTCGCCAAGAACACGGGGACATCGGTCATGATTCCGAGCTTCCTGAGGTCATCGGCGCTCGCGGAGTCCTTGCCTGCGAGATCGACCTTGTTTCCGACAAAGATCACTGCCGGCACACCAAGGACCTCGCGTACTTCGGGCATCCAGAACTCGGAGGCGGTCTTAATCGTCTCGGGCCTCGTGAGGTCGGCCACGAGAATGACCCCGTGGGCCCCCGTGAGCCCTTGGACCCTCATCTTCTTGTAATCGTGCTGGCCCAGGATGTCCCACATCATCAGGGTGAGGTATATCGTCTTGTCCGGTAGAGTGTATTCCACGTCCCGTTTGCTGACCTTGGCCCCTATGGTCGCGATGTACTTGTCGTCGAAGACGTCTATGACGAACCTGCGGATGAGAGAGGTCTTCCCGACTGCCGAGTCGCCAATGAGCGCGACCTTCTTGATGTAACGCTTCGATTTGATGATGCTCAAGCCGCTTCACTCTGGGGGGATCTGAGCCGTCAGGGCTGTCAGATGGATTTGGATTGGGAGTGAGGATACATAATGCTTTCCGAGGGTGGCGCGGCGCGAACTGGCCCGCCTAGCCGGACGCCATGTCGCCGAGACCAGGCAAAAGCTCATTACCCTTGCCGCGATTAGCAGGATGACCTGCATGGAATCCCCCCGGACGCCCATGCCTCCCGCTGAGAAGGACCTCGAGAACTACGCGCTGTCGTACCTCGGGTCCTACATGAACACGGTCAAGAAGGAGCGCCCCGAGCACCTTCCGTCCCTCGCCAGGAACGGCCCGTACGCGATCGAGGTCTGTGTGCTCCCCAACGGGTGCTTCGCGATCATCTTCTCAAAAGGGGAGGCGGAGAAGGTCCAGGTGTTCGAACGGGGATGGGAGTATGTCGAGAGCAAGGTCTCCACGGGGCCCGTCCACCTGGTCACGGTTTACCCCCACGAGAAGTTCGCGGTGGCAGATGCCATAGAGCGGGGCAAGAAGGACGCAACGAGGGACGTCCGCTCGGTCGAGGATTCTGACCTGGCCAGGGCAGTCACTCGAATAGAGAAGATCATCGAGGCCCTGCACCAGGTCGAGCAGGGTAACAAATCGATGCTGAAGGTCGCGCGGTCGGAGCTGACTAAATTCAGGACGATTCAAGAGGCCGTCAGCACCTCGGGACCGGAAATCGACATGATGGCGCTCGTGGATGCCATGAAGAGCTACCCTCCCGCGCCGATATCCATTTCTGTCGATGTCAAGGACAAGGAGCTTCTGGAGAAGGCCGTGTCGGAGCTCGGCGACATGTCCGACCTGCTCAGGAGGGTCGAGGCACAGGACCGGAAGCTCGAGGACCTCGAGCAGGCCATGCGAAAGGTCTTCTCTGAGTACAGCCGAACGATCGACGAGCGCATCTCCAAGGGGCTCGAAGTGGTCCTCGAGTCCGACACCAGGAAGAAGCTGGAGGACCAGCTGGCCGCGCAGCAGAAGGGCCTCGCTGACCTGGACTCGCGTCTGACGAAACTGGAGCCGCTCGCGCATCCGGAGAAGGACGACGGCGTGGCCAAGGAGGTCATCCTCGCGGTGGCGGATATACGTGAGAACCTCGATTCGATGTCTGCCAGGCTATCGAGGATAGAGAGCTCGCTCAGTCTCGGCCAGAAAGTTCGCACGCTCAAGAAGTGAGGCGAGACCCGAGACAAAGGATTATATCGGCTGTGTTGTTCAGAGTCCATCCCAGGAGTGGACAAGACGGACGGCGTGAAGCGCAAGGGCAACTGGATAATCACGGAGGACCTCCGGGTGAACCTCGTGTGCCTCGTCGGAGCCGTCCTTGGGGCGTTCTCGGTCACGCTCGAGTGGCTTACGCAGCACATCGACAGAGGGCGCTACGAAGCCCCTCTCACGCTCCACTTCGACCTCATGGGGATGATAGGGAGCGGCCTCACAGACGAGTTCCTGGTGATCGCTTCGGGACTGTTCCTCGCGGGGACGCTGATCGCGTTCATCAGTCCGACAGGCGGTTTCCTGCAGCTCGGGGGCCTGGTACTGTTCTTCGGCAAGGTCGTGCCCGCCCTCGTGTCGGACTCGAACATCGGCCTGGGGGCCATATTCGGCATCGTCTCTGCGATCCTCGTCCTGTACAGCCTCTCGAACCCAGTGGGCGTCGGCATATCGCAGGCCCACGCAGGCTCGAGGGGCAACTTCCTGACGGTCGTCGGCAGGGGCGCGTCGTTCAGGTTGAACGCGCTGTGCGTCATCGGGGGAGGCCTGGCGGTGATCGCCATATTCCTCCCGTGGGTCAGCACGACCGTCGTGAGCGTCGCGGACGGCCAGACCTACACCTATCCCGCGACGCCCATCGACTACGTCAGCAGCCACATGAATTTCCAGGGTGTCGGCAGAGAGGCCTTCTCTGTGGCCATGTCGGTGGTCTTTGCAGGCGTGGTCCTCACGTTCATCACGCCCATCGGTGGCTTCGTCCAGCTGGCCGGGATGCTCCTCTTCTACGGGCACATACAGTCGTACTTGGAGACCAACCTCTCCCTGCCGGCGTACTCCTTCTTCAGGACCGAGCTGGTTTACGGCTTTGTGGTCGGACTGGTGGCGGCCGGGATCACGATATTGTCGTTCTTCGTTCACCTCGACAGCAGGGCCAGCAAGGGTTTGCTGGCTCGCGACAGAATCCTCACGTGGACGCTACAGCGTCCGACCGATTCGTAACCCCCGCTCAGTGGTACGGGGAATAGACTATTGCCTCGAGGGCCATGGATTCCGTCCCTGAGGTGGCAACATGGCGAGGAGCATTCTCAGTCTTCTGCTGGGCTTCGGAGCGGTCAGCATACCGATCAGGGTGTACAAGGCGAAGGAGGACGGAGGTGTGTCCTTCCACCAGTATCACGCCGCGGACAAGGGAGCAGTCAGGTATGACAAGGTCTGTTCGGCCTGCGGGAAGCATCTCCAGTGGGACCAGATAGAGAAGGGGAAGCCTGTAGGTAGGGACGTGATTCTGTTCAAGGACGAGGAACTCGACGCAATGCGGCCGACATCGAGCAGGACCCTACGCATCATCGGGTTCTACGACCTGAAGAGCATTCCGGAGATCGCTTACGCCGAGCCCTACTACGTGGGGACAGAGACGAAGAAGAACGGGGGCGTGGGCGCGCCGTTCGCTCTCTTCCGCGAATCGCTGAAGAAGTCCGGGAAGGTGTGCATAGTCGGATGGGTTTCGAGGGGCCATGACCACTACGGCCAACTAGAGCCGTACGGGGATATCCTCCTGCTTAAGGAGCTCACGCTCGCAGCGGATATCCGACCGACAGACGAGATTGAGGTGCTGGAGGGGAAGGTCCCGGAGGCTCTCGTGAAGAAGGCGATCACGGGCATCGTCTCAAAACTCACGAAGAAGGAGTTCGACTGGGAGTCCCTGAAGGACACTTACGCCGAGACCGTCAGCAAGTTCGTCGAGGCGAAGGCCCTGGGCGAGGAGGTCTCGATAGAGCAGTTCATCCCGGAGAAGCCGTCAGAGCTCCGCGATCTGGAGTCCCTGGTCGAGCAGAGCGCCACGGCCCTCGAGCGATGAGCATGCTTGTCCGTCCGATGCTCTGCGAGCTCGGGGGGGCGCTGTCCTCGCTCGATCTTCGCGACGGCGATCCCGAGTGGGTCGCAGAGAGGAAGTACGACGGCGAGCGCATAATCGCGCAGTTCGACAAGGGAAAGGTCCATCTGTGGACGCGCCGGGAAATCAACGTCTCAAACAAGTTCCCGGAGACCGTCGAGGCAGTCGGGAGGACGCTCGCGGGTAAGAGGCATTCTATCTTGGACGGAGAGCTCATTGCTGGGTCGCGTTTCAAGGACCTCGCGAAGCGGCAGACAGAGGACAAGCTCGCGATCAGGATTCTGAGCAAGAAGATGCCCGCGACTTACATGGTGTTCGATGTCCTGCTCCTTGACGGAAAGGACGTCAAGTCAGTCGCACTGTCCGAGCGGAAGAAGATGCTGCGAGACCTCGTGAAGGACTCGCAGAACATCGCCTACACCCCGGTGTTCGACTCGAGAGGCCTCCGTACGAGGTTCGACTCCTTCGTGAAAGACGGGTACGAGGGTCTCATCTTGAAGCATCTGTCGAGCACCTACCAGGCCGACAAGCGCTCGCGCGACTGGCTCAAGTTCAAGAAGTCCGACACGATCGAAGTCGAGGTTATCGGCGCGGCGAAGAGCGATGCGGGGCTAGCCTTCAAATCGCTCATCATGATGCGCGACGGCAAGTACTTCGGACAGGTGGGAACGGGTTTCACGGAAGCGGAGCGGCGACGGATCCTGGCGGATCTGAGACGCACCTCCGTGCAGAAACCAGTGATCCCGATCCCTGACGATCTTGAGCCGGTGGTCCTGAACGCACCCAGGAAGGCCTTGATCAAGGTCCTTGAGATATCGGACACCGGGATGCCGAGGGCCCCGGTCTGGGTCGGATTTGAGAAGTGAGTGGGCCCAGCCGGATTTGAACCGGCGATCTGCGCTGTGTGAGAGCGCCGTCATAACCGCTAGACCATGGGCCCTTGAGGCGCGAGTGCGATGAATACTACGCGGGTTAATATCCTTTCGCAGACAAGTCCCGAATCATTTATGCCGGGAGAGTCATTCAGCAGAAGGTAGCATGATCGTCAAGACTCCGTCCGGAAGGAAGGACATCAGGGCCATATGGATCGAAGGCTCAGTCGTGAAGGCCATCGACCAACGAGCTCTCCCGAGTAGGTTCAGGATCGTGACGATTCGGACATACAAGGAGATGGCGGCGGCCATCTCTGATATGACCGTCCGGGGCGCCCCGACCATCGGCGCAGCAGCTGCGTACGGGATGGCCCTGGCATGGCAGAGGAATGAGAACCTTGACAAGGCCGCCAAGGCGATCAAGGCGACGAGGCCGACGGCCCATGACCTGTTCTATGCTGTCGACCTCATGTTGTCCAAGCGGGACGAGAACGTCGTCGACGCCGCGAACGATTTCGCGGATTCCATAGTATCGATGTGCCGGAGGATAGGCGACAGCGGCGCGAAGCTCATCCATTCCAAGGACCGGATCCTCACGCATTGCAACGCGGGCGCGCTCGCGACCGTCGACTTCGGGACAGCCTTGGCACCTATGCGCGTCGCTCACAGGAGCGGGAAGGACATATTCGTCTACGTCGATGAGACGAGGCCGCGCCTCCAGGGGGCGAAGCTGACCGCATGGGAGCTGTCCAATGAGGGCATAAGGCACGCGGTCATAGCTGACAACGCCGCCGGCCACTACATGAAGGGCTCCGTCGACCTGGTTATCGTAGGCGCGGACAGGATCGTGAGGAACGGCGACTTCGCGAACAAGATAGGCACCTACACGAAGGCGGTCTTGGCCAAGGAGAACGGAGTGCCTTTCTACGTAGCAGCGCCCGTGAGCACCTTCGACTTCTCGACGAGGAAGGGCGGGGACATAGTCATAGAGGAGCGCGCCGAGGACGAAGTCCTGTGCGTCGGGGAGTGCAGGATCGCACCGAAGGATTCGCCCGCCTTGAACCCGTGCTTCGACGTCACGCCCGCGCGTTACGTCAAGGGCTTCATCACTGAGCAAGGGATAATCCCTCCACAGAGGATTTCGGGGCTGAGTCGGAGATGAAGAAGATCAGCATAAGGGACATGAAAGCCAGTCATCCGGAAGGGACCGAGGGCGTGGACTTCAGGCCACTGTTGGCCGAGAACGTCGATGCGCCGCACTTCTATCTGAGGATTTTCGACATCGCGCCGGGAGGCCACACCTTCGACCACTCGCATCCGTGGGAGCACGAGATGTACTTCGTCAAGGGCCAGGGAAAGGCAGTCCTCGGATCGGGCGAGGAGAAGGTCGTCGAAGGGGACGCGATTCTGATCGAGCCAGGCGAGAGGCACATGATCGTGAACGACTCCGCGGCGCTCCTGAGGCTCGTGTGTGTCATCCCCCGTCCGGAGCCCGGCAGAGGCCAGTAAGGTCAAGAGATGATATAGGCTGCCGGCCTACTCGTGCGGCATGGATGCAGAGCCTACGCGGGTCGAAACCGTCCTAGTCAGTTGGGTCATGGCCCTGTTCGGTCGACCAGTGTACCGGCCCTTTGTCGACTCCCTCGATCTGAAGGGCGATGAGGCAGTTCTAGACTTCGGCTCTGGCTGGGCGGAGAACTCCCTCCTGATCGCGGAGAAGCTCAACAAGGGCGGGAGAATAACATGCCTGGACGTCTCGGAGGAGTGGTTGAAGGTCGCGAAGCACCGACTCCGGAGGTTCAGCGGCACCAATTTCGTGCTCGGCGACATATCAGAAGCGAACCTCAGGGACGCCTCATTCGACCTCGTCATCGTCCACCTCGTGCTTCATCACGTCGACGCGTCGATAAGGGAGAGGACGGTCAAGGAACTAGTAAGGGTTCTGCGAACTGGTGGCAGGCTCGTGATACGGGAGTTCATGATTTCCGATCATGGCATCGCATTGGACGAGGTCAGGAAACTGATGTCGGGCGCGGGCCTCACAGAGCAGAGCTGGTCCAGACATAGGCGGATTCTCTTGCAGGACACTTATCAAGTGACGTGGACAAAGGGGCCGCCGCTCAGCGGCCATACACTCCCATGACCTCTGCCTGACCAAGCACATGGCCCCTCATCGCCTTGTCGAGGTCGTGTCTCGTCGCCCTTGGCCGCAGGGCGAGCTCAGCGTCGAGAGCGTAGAGCCTGAAGAAGTACCTGTGGCGGCTCCTCCCCGGCGGGCATGGCCCACTGTATCCGGTCTTTCTTCCGCTGTTCATCCCCTGAACAATCCCGCTGTCGGCGACATCCTTCCTCGCGACCCCTTCGATGAGCTCACTCGTGCCCCCGGGTATCAAGCAGATGACCCAGTGGATCCAGGTAATCATGGGGGCATCAGGATCGTCGCAGACGAGTGCGAAGCTCTTCGTTCCCGGAGGAGCGTCGGTCCATTTCAACGGCGGGGAGACTTCCTCTCCGTCGCAGGTGTATTTCTTAGGAATCATGTCACCGTTCTTGAAGCTCAGGCTCTCAATCTTGAACGCCATTCATCATCACTCCCTCCGTGTTGACTGAGATACTCGTAGACAGGATTTGCGCCATCCCAATTAGGCCCAGGCAGTCATTCTGCACGTGCTCTCCCCTTTCGGAGGAGTCAGCCAGAGTGGTCAGATTGCGTGTTAGCCCTTCCCCCGGCAGGCTTTTTATCCAGATGCCGGATACAGTCGGAGATGATACTGGTCACCAAATGGTTCGGGTCCTTTCTCTGTGACGAAGGAAGAGTAAGAAGGGCGGCCCTGTTCCCGAAGGACCCGGAAGAGATCGCGTCAAGGCTCGACAAGATACGGAAGGGCGAGGTGCTCGCAGAAGAGGCATCACTGGCATCCTCTGCGAAGCAGGTCACGGACCGGAGGCTTGCGGAATTCGGCAAGGTGGCGAAGTTCGATTCATCGTTCATCAAGCCCGAGAACTACGGCTTTTCGCTCGATCTCTACAGAAAGGCCACGATTGCCCTCGCGAAGCAGGCGGTCAAGGAGAGCATCGGCCCGGATGTGCATCTGGGCCACGCCGTGCGCGCGTACGACGACCTCGTGTTCGTCATCAACACGCTAGGCGAGCGTCTTCACGAATGGTACGGCCTTCACTTCCCGGAACTGGAGAACGTGGTCAGCGGGGAGGCCTACGCGAAGGCCGTCTCCGAGCACGGTTCTCGCGAGGCAGTCCTGGCGGCCTTGAACCTCGAGATGGACTCGATAGGGTCGGAGGTCGATCCTCAGGACCTGTCTTCCATCCAGGTCCTCTCCGCCGCGCTACGTGAGTCCATGAACTCGCGGGCGAAGCTCGAGAAGTACATCGACTCAAGGATGCGCGAAGTGGCCCCGAACGTATCGGTGCTGGCCGGGCCGGTGATAGGCGCGAGGCTGATCATGAAGGCGGGGAGTCTGAAGAGGCTGGCCATCCTCCCTTCGGGCACCATCCAGCTGCTTGGGGCGGAGAAGGCTATGTTCCGCCACCTGAAGGAGGGCTCGAGGCCCCCGAAGCACGGCCTCCTGTTCGCTCATCCGCTCGTCCACAACGCCCCCCCGTGGCAGAGGGGCGCGGTCGCCCGAGCGCTGGCCTCGAAGCTGTGCCTCGCGGCGAGGGCCGACGCCTACTCCCACAACAACATCTCGGCCCTCCTGATGGACCAGCTGGAGAAGCGGGTCCTGGAGATCAAGAACCAGCATCCGACCCCTTCCAGGAAGCCGTCTGGTCGAGCCAAGAAGCCCCCTCGCAGAGTCCGGTAAGTATTATATGGGCTGACCGATTTTAGGATGCCAAGTGTGAGAGCCATGGTTACCGAACAGGCCGAGGTCAGGACCCTGAAGGAAGGGCGGTACATCGTGATAGACGACGAGCCGTGCAAGATACTGAGCATTTCCACTTCCAAGCCAGGGAAGCACGGAGAGGCCAAGGCGAGGATCGAGGCGATGGGACTGTTCGACGAGGCGAAGAAGTCGGTGGTCTACCCCGTCAAACACAAGGTGCTCGTGCCTCTGATCGACAAGAGGCAGGCCCAGGTCGTCTCGCTGATGGGAGCCGAGGTCCAGCTCATGGACCTCGAGAACTACGAGATGTTCACGCTGCCCATCCCGGAGGACATAAAGGACACACTGAAGCCGGGCTCTGACATACAGTACATGGTCGCCATGAGCAGGCGGAAGATCACCAGGGTGTGAACATGCCCATCCGCGGCATGCTTCGATTCGCGGATGCGGTCTCCGATTTTGATGAGGCGCAGTTCGTCGTAGTGGGCGCCCCGTTCGACAAGACCACGACATACAGGAGCGGGGCCAGGTTCGCACCGACGACCGTCAGGGAGACTTCGCAGACGTTCGAGAAGGAGAACTTCGAGCACGGCGTGAGCTTCGACCACATCAAGGTGCACGACAGCGGCGACCTGTACGAGGAAGGCACGGTGGACGAGATGGTGGCGTCCATCGAGGAGGAGGCGCGTGCGATAGTCTCCGCCAAGAAGTTCCCGATATTCATAGGGGGCGAGCATTCGATCTCGCCGCCCGTCGTGAAGGCCTTCGGTGAGGTGTCCGTCGTCATAATCGACGCCCATCTCGACTTCCGCGACGAATACCAGGGCTTGAGGAACAGCCACGCGTGCGCGCACAGGCGCATCATTGATCACGTAGGAAAGGGGAACGCATTCTCGTTCGGGACGCGGTCGATTTCGGGCGAGGAGGACACGAAGCAGGCCTTGTTCGCGGACGCCTTCAGGATAAGGAGCGAGGGCGTCGAGAAGGTGTTCGACGAGATGCTCAAGAAGCTCCGGAGGAGGCCGGTCTATCTTTCCCTGGATATCGACGGCATCGATCCCGCATACGCCCCCGGCACTGGCACACCTGAGCCCTTCGGGCTCACGCCCTGGGACGTGCGGTACGTCATCAACAGGCTCGCAGACCGGATGGTGGGGTTCGACGTGGTGGAGATATGCCCGCCGTACGACAACGGCAACACCTCGGTCCTCGGGGCCAGGATGATGCGCGAGGTAATGGCCGTCAAGTGGAAGTCCATGGCTCCTGAGAAGAAGGCTTTCTGACTATGCCTTGACGAGTTTCTCGACCATCTTCCTATGGCCCTCGGCAAGCTCCTTCGCCTTCTCCTGCGTGCGGGACTCCGTGAAGATGCGGACGATTGGCTCTGTCCCCGACGGCCTGACTAGGACCCATCCGTCCGGGTAGTATATCTTGACCCCATCCGTCCTGTCGATCCTCTCCGAGGTTGCGGATTTGAGGATACCGTCCATCACTAGCTGCTTCTTGCCCTCGGGGCACGACACCTTCGTCTTGAACTGGCTGTACTGAGGGATCGCATCGTTCAACTTCGAAAGGCTGCCCTGGTTCGCCACGATTTCCAGGATCTTTGCGAGCGCGAAGGCCCCGTCCCTGCAGTATTGGAACTCAGGGAAGATCAGGCCACCGTTCTCTTCGCCTCCGAAGGCCCCGCCCTCTTTCATCATGACGCGAGCGACCACCGGCGAGCCAACCTTGGTGTAGATCACCCTTCCGCCTTCCATCTTGACTGCGTCCTCGACTGCCATCGAGGAGCCGACCGTCGTCACGACCGTCCTCCCGCGCTTCTGGGAGCAGACGTACCTGGCGACTATTGCGAGGCTCCTGTCCCCGTAGAGGTACCTGCCGTTCTCATCGACGAATATGGACCTGTCCGCATCGCCGTCATGGACAACGCCCAGGTCGTACCCCCCTGTCCTCACCAGCTTCACCAGGTCCGTCGTGTTCTCGGGGGTAGGCTCGCTGTTGTGGCCCGGGAAGGCCCCGTTAGGGTCTGCGTTCAGTGTGACATACTTCACGCCCAGCCTGTGCAGCAGCTTCGGCGTGACCAGAGCCCCCGCGCCGTTTCCGCAGTCGACGGCCACGCGGAGATTGCCGCGCCTTATGGCCATCGCATCTACCTTCGACATGATGCCGCCGATGTATCGCTCGATTGCCGTAGTGAGCGGGACGGTCCTCCCGATCCTGGTCCAATCGGCCCTCGCGAAGTCTCCCGTGTGGTAGATCGCTTCCACCATCTCTTCCTGGTCCCTGCTCATCTCAGTCCCGTCAGAGGAAATGCACTTGATGCCGTTGAACTCCGGGGGATTGTGGGAGGCGGTGATGACGACCCCGCCCATCGCCTTGTCCTTGTAGGTCTTGACCGCGTACTGTAGCGTGGGCGTCGGCACGACCCCGCAGTCTAGCACATGGCAGCCAGAAGCCATCAGGCCTGACGCGCACGCGCTCTTCAGCATGTCGTTCGATGTTCGTGCGTCAGTCCCGATCAGCACGTTGCCCCGCATGAACGTGCCGATGGCCAGCCCGAGCCTTATCGCGAACTGACAATCCATCTCCCTGGACCCGACGACTCCTCGGACTCCGTTCGTTCCGAACAGCCGTGGGGGTTTCTTTTCGACGGCCATCGGAGAGGGATGCCCGGAACCCCAATAAAAGCTTCCTATTGAGGCCACGTACTCGTCAGGAGCGGCCTCTCCAGTAGCCCCGGAAGGGTTTATAATTCGACCGGGTTATCACGGTCAAAGGGGGGACAGAAGGATGGGCTTCAAGGAATGGATCATCCCGCAGGAGAAGCACTTCTTCGACATGCTAGAGAGTCAGGCAGACATCGTCGTCGAGGGTGCCGAGGCGCTCCTTGACATGGTCAAGAACTTCGACCATGTGGCCGAGAAGCGGGACAAGATAAAGGAGATCGAGCACAAGGGGGACGACATGGTCCACACGATCTCCAACGCCCTGAACAGGACGTTCGTTACGCCCATAGACCACGACGACATCTCCGAACTGACCTCCAGACTGGACGACATCCTCGATTTCATAGAAGCGGCCTCGCATAGGCTCTGGTCGTACGAGATCAAGTCGATACCTCCTGACATGGTGAAGCTGACCGAGGTCATCGTGACCTCCTCTAGAGAGGTCGACCATGCGGTCAAGGACCTCAGGAACTTCAAGAGGAGCGACGAGATCCTGAAGCACTGCATCGAGATAAACCGGCTGGAGAACATGGGCGACGACATCACGCACGTAGCGGTCGCAGGCCTGTTCAAGAGGCACGATGCTATTGATATCATCAAGCTCAAGGAGATCTATGAGTACCTCGAAGAAGCCACGGACAAGTGCGAAGACGCGGCGGATGTCATCAAGGATGTCTACATGAAGAACTCGTAGGTGCTCTCACATGGAGGTCTTCGGGGTCACGCTCACGCTTCTGGCACTGGTCACCATCGTGCTGACCCTGTTCTTTGATTTCGTCAACGGTTTCAACGATTCTGCCAATTCGATTTCCACCATCATCGCCACGAAGGTCCTTAGTCCTCTGCAGGCCGTGACGATGGCCGCCGTCTTCAACTTCTTCGGGATCTTCATCTGGCACAACATCGCCAAGACCATCGGCACGGGGATAATAGACATCGGTCTCATCCAGGACGAGATCTTCGTCATATTGTTCTGTGCCGTCGGGGCCGCCATCGTCTGGGATCTCATCACCTGGTGGTTCGGAATACCGACATCGAGCAGCCACGCTCTGATCGGCGGCCTTATCGGGGCCGGTGTGGGCTTCGCCGGCGTCGGCGCGATAGAATGGTCGGGGACCGGCCTCACGATTATCTTCATCGCCGTCTCGCCGCTCGTTGGGCTGATAGCCGCTTTCCTTCTCACGAGCTTCGTCATGCGCATCGCGCGCAACAGCAGCCGTCTGAAGGTGAACCACTGGTTCAGGAGGCTCCAGCTAGTCTCGGCTGCGACCCTCTCGCTGACGCACGGAGCGAACGACGCCCAGAAGGGGATGGGCATAGTCACCCTGGTGATTATCGCATCCACGACTACAGGCTCTCTGGCGAATGTGCAGTTCGACATTCCACTGTGGGTACTGCTCGCATGCCAGACGGCGATATCCCTCGGCACGTTCTTTGGCGGATGGAGGATCGTGAAGACGATGGCTTCGCGGATCACCCATCTCGATCCTTCGCAGGGCTTCTGCGCTGAGACGGGCGCCGCGGCCATGCTCTTCACCACTGCGGCGATTGGGGTGCCTGTGAGCACCACCCACACGATCTCCGGTGCCATAATGGGAGTCGGGGCGACCAGGAGGCTCTCCGCGGTGCGTTGGGGCGTCGGAAGGAGGATAGTGGTTGCCTGGATACTGACCATACCCGCGGCCGCGACGGTCAGTGGCCTCCTGTTCCTTGTTATGCGTTTCCTGGGGTTCACTTGAGTCTAGCCCTGTCGGTTCACCAGGCGTCGTCTCCTTGATTTCTCAAGCTCCCGCATCACAAACGTCGCCGCAATCGCACATCCTATCGATACGATGAAGATCAGTCCCATGCTGAGGCCAGCGAACGACGACAGAACCGCGGCGATCCCCATCACGAACCAGGGTATCAAGAGCTCGACGAAGAGATACGCTGGCGGGATAGGTGGAGGCCTATCCTTCCTGATCTTACGCGCCATCTACTCCTCCGGCGGCCTGGCGTTGCTCAGTATCTGAGAACGAACTTCGACTCCGTCCGGGACGACATATCCCGAATCCACCATAGAATCGATGATCTTGCACCTAGCGCCAACCCGGGCATCCTCGAGGAGGACCGATCCCGCCACCTCGGACCGGAGACCGACCACTGCTCGCCTAGAGACGAACGCGCGAGGACCGATCGTTGCCCCGGCGACAACCGCCCCCTCCTCAATCACGAGGGGTTTCGCGAGAACCGCGCCGCTGGACACGGAATCCCTGGATACCGACTGCATCTGCTCTCCCATGAGCCTCCAGTGAGCCTCGAGAACGCTCTCCCTGCGCCCGCAGTCGACCCAGTAGCCGTCGAAGCGGAAGCCGTACATGCCGTCATCGAGCAGATTCGGGAACACGTCTCGTTCCATCGACACGAACCCCTTGCCGATGTACGATAGGACCTCCTCCTCCAAGGCGTAGGCGCCTGCGTTGATGAGGTTCGAGAACGCCTCTTCCTTCTTCGGCTTCTCCTGGAATCGGGTGATCCGGTCATTGTCGTCAATCTGGGCGACGCCGTACGGCGAAGGGTCCACCACGGGCCAGAGAGAAATGGATGCGATTCCTCCCTTCTGTCTGTGGAATGCGATGAACTTCGCGATGTCGATTGAAGCGATTATGTCGCCGTTGATGACAAGGAACTGCCCGTCGAGGTACTCCTCGACGTTCTTGACCGCTCCCCCGGTCCCCATCGGCTCATGCTCCTCGACGAGCGTGACCTTTCGTCTCGGCCCATTCTTCAAGAGGTACTCTTCCATCATGTCGCGCTTGTATCCCATCGGAATGATGATCTCGCTGACCTCGGGGGGCAGCGAATCGATGACGTGCATGATCAGAGGTTTCCCCATTATCGGCACCAGGGGCTTGGGCAGTCTGTAAGTGATGGGCCTGAGCCTCGTCCCCATGCCCCCGACCAGGAGTACGGCCTTCACGGGCTCTTGATTATCCCTGGGTTATATAAATCATCTTGAGGTCGTACGCGGCGCGGCGCCGACGCTGGACGCACAGACAAGACAGAAGCATCGGAGTAGCTCATTGGGGCGAGATGCTCACAACGTTGTTCCCGCGAAGTATCACGGTGCCGAGGCGCTTGACGTTCTCCCCGTTCGTCTCCTCGGTGTCCTCAAGAACCATGTTCAGGTAGTCGTCGAACCCGGCGAGCGTGCCCACAAGAAGCCTGCTGTCCTTGAGGAGCAGGGTCACCTTCTTGTTCATGGACTTCTCCAATAAACTCAGAGGCATCACCATCTAAATCACGATTCGTCAATAGGCACGAGCGTCTTAAAGGTTTCCGTGGCGGGATTGGCGGGTCAGGACTACAGTCTCGCAGTGGGCTGTCCCCAAACCGCCAGCCGCGCCGCGAGGGTCTTACGTCTCAGTATGTATCCGATGCCGATCGGGACGAACATCGAGGCCAAGATGGTTGCGCACGCGATGATGCCCAGATAGAATCCGGAGTCGAAGTAGTTCTTGTCGATCCATTGCTCCGATGTCAGCGTTCCGGTTATCTCGTTGCGGGCCAGCCAGAACCAGAATATGCCGAACGCCTGCGCGAACCCTCCAAGGGGCGTAGCGAAAGAGGCCGCGGTGCCTGCGATGAAGACGATTCCGGCGAGCGTCGCCTCTATCCCATAGCTCTGGTCGAGGACCATGTACAGCGAGTGGCTGTCGTATTCGGTTATCGGTGGATTCGTGTAAGCCATCTGGTGCGTGAACCAAGGGACACCCACTGCGGCCAAAGCCATCAGGGCACCCGCGAGGCACAACAGGTTGACCCTGAACTTCGCGGCCGAGTCCAGCCTGCTAATCGTGAAAAGCCTGTTGGCCTGCCCGAAGTACCTGCGGTCGCGGAACGAGCCGTATCCCGGCCCGAGCGGGTAGTAGAGGCTCACGACCGCGAGGACCGAGGACGCGAATGCGAGGAGCATTCCCAGAGATGGCGACGGGTCGCCGACGAAGTCCCTGTAGCCTGCGGGATACAGGACGAGCGCCCCGAGCGCACCCATCAACTCAAGGAACCCTGCAGCAGGGGTCAGGAGGGACATCAGCAGTCCTGCCAGGAAGAACGAGCATGCGATCACGAACGAAGGTCCCACGAATTCGCCCCCGAGGAACACGTCCTGAAGTAGGTACTGGTCCCCGGCCACGCCTCCTTTGAACGTGACCCAGGGGAACAGGAATGAGAGGAATCCCAGCACCACGGCTAGCACACACAGAAGGTTGACCTTGGCGCGGATGGACTCACCCGTATTGGAATCTCGGAGTGAAGTTCTTATAGGTTGCCGCTCCGCTATCACAATACGATGTCACCACTGGCCTCGCGGGCGTAGTACCTCCGGGGGTCATCCTGGCGGGGGCGTCTTCTTCTTCGAGAGCTCGTCCTCGAGCCAGCTCTTGACGTCCTGCCGGGACCTCGCGTCGATCCCGAAGGTCTCGATGAACCTCTTCGTGGTCGTCAGCTCTATGCTCTTCCGCTTGGGCTTCGCCCTGACGAGGCCCAGCTCGACGAGCTGCTTCACGTGCTCGTAGATCTTGGCGCCCACGAGGTCGTACATCTTGCTCTGCAGGACGGGCTGATAATAGGCGATGAGGGATGCGGTCTTGAGGACGTCCTTCGGCACCTTAAGCTCCGCGAGCCTCCCTGCGGGGGTCGCGTACTCCTTCTTGACCTGCATCGCGTACCTAGGGCCCATCTTCGCGATCTCGATCGCCCTGTCGGACTCGTTGTACTCCTCCATCAGCTTCTTCAGGGCTGCCCTGATGGTCCGCGCGTCCAGGCCCGACGCGGTCTGGAGGTCTGTCACAGTCACCGGTTTGGCAGCTGAGAACAGCTCCGCTTCGACGACTCTTTCGCTCTTCACTTCACCACCGGGGCCTCTTCAACACTGGTCGGGACCGTCGCCATAGCGTCCTCGAGCTGCGCGATGTCCCACGGGACTTTCACCTCAAGGAATATCTCCCCAAAGGGGGGCTTCTCCTGCCAGATCCGTATCTTTCCCAGCCTCGCAAGAAACAGTATCGAAATGAAGACGGTGACCCTGTCCGCCTTGCCCTGCGCGTACAAGTCCGCAATAGGGACCGACCCCTGGCCGCACCTCTGTATCCTGTCCCAGACCATCGCTATGTCCTCCTCGAGGTTCTCCTTGTGGGCCTTGTCGTCGAACTCGGGGCGCTTGTACTTCTGCATGAACTTGGCGAGCTCCTGGCGGATGTCCGATTCCTTCTTCGCCTCCTCGAACGCGTCGAGGAGGTCGATGAGCGTCACTGGCCGGTCCGACCGCCGCCTGACCTTCTCGTCGATCGGCGGGTCTTCGGTGTGAAGTATCATCTCGCCGCTACCCAGCTCGAACGGGTCGACGAACAGGTCCAGGTGGTCCGGGTCCCAACCGTCGAACATCATTTCGACCTGCTCCGGTCTGTCCACGCGCCGGAGGACCTGCTCACTCTGAAGCTTCAGGATTTCCCACGCCATGTACACGAGCTTCCCCGCGATGATCAAGTTGAGCTCCGTGGCCTTTCTGACCTGCTTCAGGTACATCTTCGAGAACTCGATCAGGTTGATGTCCCACGGGTTCATCCTCTGGTCGACGACGAGCTCGAACACCAGGGCGACGCTCCTCTCGAACGGGTCCTCCGAGGCGACGAGCGTCCCGCTCTGCATGTCCTCGACCATCTTCACGTAGTTCCCTATCCTGGCCTCTCTGCCAGTGCCCCCGTCGTCGTCAATGAGCGACTGCTGGAACATCAGGTGGTTCAGGACGTCTCCGCATTCTGTCGTGAAAGTCATCTAGCTTGCCTCCCCCTGCGCCGGCTCCGGAGCCGGCGGCTCTTCCTCAGGCAGGTCGCCCTCGCCGATGTTCGGCTTGCAGACGATGTCCGAGATCCCCTCGCGCTGCATCGTCACACCGATCATGTGGTCGGCCTCCTTGAGCGTGATCTTCCTGAGCGAGATCTGGATGAACTGGGCGTTCTTCGCGCTCCTCTTGACGGCCTTCGCGACGTTCTCCGCGTTGATGCCGTCGAGGAACATGTCGACCTCGTCGAGCATGTAAAACGGCGACGGCTCGTGGGCCTGGATGGCGAAGATGAACGCGAGCGCCGTCAGGCTCTTCTCGCCTCCTGACAGGGCCTCCATCCTGACGACCTTCTTGTCCTTCGGCCGGGCCTTTATGATGAGGCCGCCCTTGAGCGGCTCCTGCTCGTTCTCGAGGAGGAGCTCGGCATCCCCGCCTCCCGACAGCTCCCCGAAGATCTTCTTGAAGTTGTCATTGATGCCCGTGAAGATCTTGTTGAACCCGAGGGTCTTCTTCTCGTTGAGCTCGTCGACGAGCCTGACGAGATTGGACTTCTGCTTCTCCAGCTGGCCTATCTCGTCCTTGAGCCCCTCGAACCGCGTCCTCCTGTCCTCGTACTCGTCGATGGCCTTGAGGTTGACGTTCCCGAGGGTCGAGATCTGTCGTTCGCAGTCCGCCACGGTGGCCTTGAGGTCCTCCTGGGACGGTATCTGGTCCGGGAGCTTGACGGTATCGTACTGCTTCAGCTCGGTCTCGGCCTCAGCGAGCTTCTTCTCTGAGTCGCCCACCTTGGTCTGCAGGCTCAGGACGAAGTCGCAGCTCGTCTGGACCTTCGTGCCGGCTTTGTCGATGTTGGCCTCGCAGTCGGTCTTCTTCTTGTAGAGCGAGTCGCGCTTGGTCCTCAGGGAGTTCAACTCGTCGCCCATCGAGCGTTCCATCTTCTGGAGCGCCTTGAGCTCCGTGTCGAGCTGAATCTGCTTCTCCTCGTTCTCCTTGGCTTTCGCCTTCTGCTCCTCGGTCTTCTCGTCGGTCTGTTGGAGCCCCGTCTCCAGCTCCTGCTTGCGCGATTCGACGAGCTGGACCTGGGTCGTGATCGTCTGGATGTCCGAGTTCAGCATGGCGACCACATTGGACAGGTCGAATATCTCCGCCTCCAGCTCCTTGAGCTGCTTCGAGAGCTCGTGCGGGGTCGCGTCCAGGAGCTTCTTGTCCTTCGACTCCTTGGTCTTCTTGGTCTTCTCAGCCTCTTCCTTGAACCTGTCGAGGTCCTTGGTGGTGGACTCGACCAGGTCCAGGCTCTCCGAGAGATCCTTGTTCTTGACCTCCAGCTGCTCGTCGATGGACTTGAGCTTGACCTCGAACTCCTTCTTCTTGGCCTCGAGGGTGCTGACCTTGACGCTCTCCCCGCCGTCCTTTGCCGCGGTGTCCCGGAGAGCGACCTCCAGGTCCGCGATCTCCGTCTTCAGCTGGGCAAGCTCCGCCTGGATCTTCTCCGACTCCTCGATCGCGTTCCTCAGCTCCGTGGACTTCCTCTCGATCTTGTTCTCGGACGGCGCGCCGAACTTGAGCATGTTCTTCTCGAGCGTGCCGCCCACCATCGCCCCGCTGGCCTCAGCTAGCTCGCCCTCGAGGGTGACGAGCCTCACGCCGCCCATGAGCTTCCGCGCTTCGTCTAGGTTCTTGACGACGACCGTGTCTCCGAGCACGAACCAGAACGCGGTCCGGTACTTCTCCTCGAATTTGACGAGGTCTATCGCGAACCCGACCGCCGTCTTGGCTGCCATGATGGCCTTTCCCCTCGGCCTCCCGTCCATCATCCGGTTAAGCGGCAGGAAGGTTGCCCTCCCGACCTTGTTCTTCTTGAGGTATGATATGCACTCCGAGGCCACCGCGTCAGAGTCCACGACGATGGACTGCATCCGGTTGCCCGCGGCGACGTTCACCGCGGTCTCGTAGTCGTCGTCGACCTCCGCGAGCTCGGCCACAGTCCCGTGGATGCCCTTGATCGTCCCCTTGTCACGGAGCTCGAGGATGGCGCTCGCGGCGTGCGTGTACCCCTTCCTGACCTGGTCGACTGCCTCGGCTTCCGCCTTGAGCTGGTTGTACTCCCTGGTCAGGCTCTTGACGGCGTTCTCCAGGTCCTGGAACTGCTCGAGGAGCTTCCGCTCCTTGTTCCTCTTCGACTGGTAGTCCTCCTGCAGCCTCCTCGTGCCCTGCGAAGACGCCTTGCTCTCTCCTCTGATCTCCTTGATGGACCACTCGGCGTCCTTGAGCTCGAACTCGTAGGTCTTCTTGGTCTCCTCGAGGTTGGCGATGTCGATCCTACACCTTGAGATCTTGTCGTTGAGGCGGTCGAGTTCGAGATTGAGCGCGTGGAGCTTCTCCTCCTTCTTGGTGACTTCGACGGACAGCTCGAGCACTTCCTTCTGGAGGTCGCTGAGCTCGGAGTCCGACTTCGATATCTCGTCCTGGTGCCCGGAGAGTTCGGCACGCTTGACCTCGAGTAGCTCGGACTTCTCCTTGTGCGTCTCCTTGAGCGGGGAGAGCTTGTCCTCCAGCTCCTTCAGGTCCTTCTCGACGGCCTTCAGATCCTCGTTCTGGGCCTGGCGGACCTCTTTCAGAGAGACGGACATGTCCTCCGCGTTCTGGACTGCGTCCTTCGCCCTGGCGATCTCGATCCTGAGGTTGTCTATCTTCTCCTTAATCTCTTTCGCCTCTTCTCCGCCCCTGTCCGCGATTTCCGCCTCGACCTTGGTCAGTTCCTCCGAGATGGTCGTCAGGTCGGCCTCCAGCTCGGTCTTCTTGGCCTCAGCCTTCTCCTTCTCGGCAGTGTAGTTGGTGATCTGCTCGGTGATGGAGGCGATCTCGCGGTCCACGGACTCCTTGCGCTTCACAACAAGACAGGCCTGGGAGCACAGCAGCCTGTCGTGGAGGTCCTTGTACTTCATGGCCCCCTCGCGGTCGGATTCCAGCTGTTTCATCTGCTTCTTGAGCTCGTCGTAGATTATGCTCAGGCGTCCGATGTTCTCCTCGGCCGCAATGCGTTCCTTCTCCGCGCTCTGGATCTCCTCGTCGAACTTCGTGATGCCCGAGATGTCGTCGAGTATGCGCCTGCGCTCCAGGTTCGTCATCTCGACTATGCGCGTGATGTCTCCCTGCTGGACGAAGTTGTATCCGTCCGCGCTTATGCGCGCGTTCGCCAGAAGATTGTCGAATTCACCCAAGGAGGATTTCTTGTCGTTTACATAGAAGTAGGAGTAGTATCCGTCCACGTTGTCCGAAATGCGCACGACGCGCGTGAGCTTCACCTTGTCAGAGTCGATGGGTATCAGTCTGTCAGAGTTGTCGAAGACGAGGCTGACTTTGGTCTCCGACGCGGGCTTCTTGTCCTTCCCGCCGTTGAAGATGAGGTCGGTGAGCTTGCCCGCGCGGATCACCCTTGAGCTCCTCGGACCGAGGACGAAGAGGATCGCGTCCGCGATGTTCGACTTGCCTGCGCCGTTCGGTCCGGTCACTGCGGTGTAGCCCTCTAGCAGGGGTATTCTTGTCTTCCTCGCGAACGACTTGAAGTTCTCAAGCTCGATCTCCTTCAGGAACATCCGATCCCTTCCCGGTCGGGACGCGAAAACCTGCCGTGAACGGAGCTTAGCTCAAGTGCTGGTCTCTGCATCCCATCCCATAAGTCCGACATGCGTCGGACGGCATATAAAATACGCTACAGAGTATATAATGATTATCGCCAGGTGGTATTGTTGCGTCTGGTATGATGTGGCTGATGACGAATATCTGACATTTCCGCAGATCAAGATTGCGGAGGTTTTTGGGGGGCGATCGGAGGTTCGAAAGATTGAAGTTGAACGGAATCCAATGCTTGTATGATGGTTCGCATTTCTGTGAAGCTGCTCTCGTTGGTGCCCTCGGGATTGTTGTTGCTCCTAGGTCTTTCCGAAGTCGTTTTTGCGGAAAGAGATGCGCTGATTCTGACCCCGGTGTATGTTGTGGCCACCGGCTCCGCCATTGCCCTATTGGGATTCCTGGCCTACCGAATGACGTCGAAGACTCCTCAAAGTGACTCAAAGCATCTGTTGTCCCTCGTCCTTGTCATTATGGCCGCTGTGGCAATCGTTTTTGGTGTTGCGAGCATTCTCATGCAAGTGATGCTGAATCCAGAACAGTATGTCATAGAACCGGTAACGGCCTTCTCAATCTTCATGGTTCTTGGACTGGTCGAGAGCAGCATCGCTCTGATCGAATGGGACAGTATCTACGCCAAGGCATGGTCGATTGGTAAGACATTGTCCACGACAATTGCCTTGACGGCAATTCCGTTCTCCGCGTGGTTCGTATTCATGTTGCTCTTCTTCGTGAGATTTGGGGCATCCTAGAGGCGCTGAGACCGCCATACCTGTGCGTTCATTCAGCGTTCAAGACGCTCCCGTAGACGGCCAACAGCGTCTCGCGGCTGCGCTCCCATGAGAATTCTCTCAGATACAGGTCTCTTCCCCTTCGGCCCATTTCGTCAAGCACCTTCGGGTCGGCGGCTGCCTTCAAGACAGCCTCGACGAACTTGGAACGGTCGAACGGGATCACGAGTCCGGCGCCTGCCCTCTCGATCCTCCCGGCGATCTGCAGCCCCTTTGTCGTGATGGCGGGCCTTCCGACTGCGAGGGAGTTGACGATCTTGCCCGGGGTCCCGACGAGGTTGTTGGGATTCGACGGGTCCATCATCGCCAGGGTGAGGTCGCTCGCCCAGGTGAGCCTGAGTGCCTCATCTGAATCCACACTCCCAATGAATCTGACGAAGGGTCTGGTCTTGGCGGCTTCCACAACATTGTGCTCGAGGGTTCCGTGGCCCGCAACGAGGACCGTCACTTTGTCGTCGAGGGAGAATGAGGTGACGAGCTCCTCCACGAACCTGCCAGGTTCCAGCGCCCCGAGGTATGAGATGACGAATCCCCTGAGGCCATACTTCGCCCGCAGCGAGTCCCTGTCGCCCTTCAGCACCTCGGTCGGGTCCTGGCTGGTTGTGACTATGTGGACCTCCGCTCCCCGTTGCTTCGCGAGCTCGCGGGCAAGCGAACCGCTGACGGTGATGACCTCGTCCGGACGCTTCACGCACATTCGCTCCATGAGCCCCACGATTCTTGCGGCTGCGCCCGCCTCTGACTCGATCATCTTGGCGTAGAGTTCGTGTGCGTCGTAGACCAGCTTCTTGCGGTGGAGTCTGGCGATCACGATCCCCAGGGGCAGCGTGTCGAAATCATGAGCATGGACGACGTCAAAACCCACCTTTCTGGCCTTTCCAAGAGCTCTCCACCAGAATCTTGGGAGCCCCGTCGCGACCTTGAGGACCGACCTTGTTGCGCTCCGCGGTCCGACTCTGAGAATATCGAGTTCGGGCTGACTTTCCCCTGCAGGAAACGTTCCTTCCCTGTCCCACGCGATGAGATGGACTCCGATCTCCGCGCTCTTCAATGCCCTGGCCTCGAGCTGGACGCGTGGATCCGGCCTGTACGGATTCGACAGGAGCATCAGGGTGGTCGGCATCCTCTCGGGGATTCCCCAGAGGGATAATAAAGTGACCCCAAGAGCACTCCTCGCTCAGAAAGATGGCACGAAGACAAGATACGCGACTGCCACGAACCAGCTGCCCAGGAACGCCGCGGAGCCTATGACGGTCGCCAGGGTCCACCCTGAGCGCCCAAGCGCCGAACCCACGAGGTTCTTCTCGAGAATCCCAGCAAAGCCTAGCTGTGTCAGGCCGATGGTCAGGGCTCCGAACAATACTGCATCATCGAAGTACTCGGGCACCCCGTGTCTAATGAAGAGCAGCATCAAGAGACAGGCGACCGGAATCAAAGTCAAAGCTAGGAAGGCGATCGATGATTTCCTGTCGAAATCCTTAGAGGCCAGTTCCTTCCTCGAACCTATCTTCAAGATGAACACCAGGCCAGCCAACGAAAACCAGAGAATCGGGCCCCAGGGCCATATCCCCAGCCCGTAGTCGAGTCTTGTCACGGCGGTTGCTGTTCCCAGCGCAATCAGGCCGGAGGCTGACAGGGATACGCTGATCCATTGTCTGTGCTTTGGAGCAAGGGCGACGAGCAACATGCTTGCCCCCACAACGCATGCCAAAGGGACCGCGTTTAACATCCATACTTCGACTTGCAGGTGGCATATTGAGCCTTTCGGCGACATGTCAAGGGCTCTGGCCATCTGGATGATCAAACCTTTATGGCCTTGGACTCGGCCATCGACTTCTTGGCCGCCTCGATCAGTTCGACCGTCTTGACGCCGACGGACCCGCTGTTCTTCGTCTCTATCTGCGGGTCCTTGATAGACTTGATGAAGTGCAGGAGCTCGTCCCTGATTGTGTTATTGGGGTGGATCACGAGGTCCTTGGTGTAGCCGCTCTCGTAAACGATGACCTTCTGAGCGACCGCATCGATCGACGCGGAACGCGCCTCGCCAGCGATGAATATCTGCCTGGTCTTGCGGGGGACGAGCCAGCTGATGTTCGCCATCGAGATGATTCCGTCCCTGAACTTCGTGACCACATAGGCCGTCTCCTCGCCCTCCTTCCTCCGGAACGGCGCTGCCGTGCAACTTATCTCCTCGGGCCACTCGCCCAGGAGATAGTTCTGGATGTCGAACATGTGCGGCGCGAGGTCCCAGAGGACGTCCCTGTCCGGGAAGGCCTTCTCGAGGTTGACCCAGGTGAACTCCATGAGGAAGACCTTTCCGAAGTAATTCTCATCCTTGATGAGCCTCCGGACCTCCGCGAGCGCGCTGTTGAACCTGAATATGTGTCCCACCGAGAGAGTCAGCTTCTTCTTCTGCGCAAGAGAGACGAGCTCCTTGGCCTCCTTCGAGTCGAGCGTGATGGGCTTCTCGACCAGTACGTGCTTCCCGGCCTCGAGGGCGTCCTTCGCGATCTTGTAGTGCATCGAGTTGGGTGCGCAGATGTTGACCGCGTGCAAGTCCTTCTGAGCGAGGAGGATCTCGTAGTCCTTGTATCCGTTCTTCACCCCGTATCTCTCGGCGCAGAACTGCAGGTTCTTCTCGTCGAGGTCGGAGACCCCGAGGATCTGGACATCGTCGAGCTTGGAGTACTCGTCGACAATCTTCCTGCCCCAGTAGCCTGTGCCGATGACTCCGACGTTGAATGCTGCCATGACTATCTACCCGAAGAATTCCTTGACGCTCTCGACGACGTAGTTCTGCTGCTCGGGCGTGATGCCCGCGAACATGGGGATCGCGATGACCTCGTTGCACATCCGCTCCGAAACGGGGTACGTGCCCTCCTTGTAGCCGAAGAGTTGCTTGTAGATGGGCTGCAGGTGGATCGGCACCTCGTAGTTGAGGCCGACCCCGACGCCTTTCTTCTCTAGGTGAGCCTTGAGCTCGTATCTCTTCTTCGACCTAAGGGTGTAGAGGTGGTAGACCGGCTCGACGTCCTTGCTTGGATGGGGTGGGATTACCAAGTCGCCAACCCCCTTCAACTTCGCGTCGTACACTTTCGCCGCGGCCCTCCGCTTCTCGTTCCACTCGGGGAGCATCTTGAGCTGCTCCAGACCGACGGCGGCGTTGACCGTCCCGAGCCTCGATGTGGTGCCGAGGATGTCATGGATATAGTTGCTCCCCTTCGCTCTTCCACAGTGTCTCATCCGGGTGCACAGGTCGGCGATTCTGTCGTCGTTCGTGGTGATCATGCCGCCGTCTCCGCCTACGTGCATGTTCTTGGTCGCATAGAATGAGAAGCATCCCGCTAGCGAGAGGTTGCCCGCGTACTTGCCCTTGTACTTCGCGCCGTGCGCCTGCGCGGCATCCTCGATGACGATGAGGTTCTTGGACCTTGCCACCTCGTCTATCTCGTCCATCCTCGCCGGGTGACCGTACAGGTGCACCGGCAGGATGGCCTTCGTCTTGCCGTCGATCGCGGCCTTGAGCTTCTCGGGGTCGAGGTTGTAGTCGCTCTCCGAGACGTCTGCGAACCCTGGCAGCCCTCCGAACCAGGTGTACGAGTTCGCGGAAGCAATGAACGACATCGGGGACGTGACGACGCGGTCCCCCGCCTTCACTCCCGAAGCCAGAATGGCTAGTTGGAGCGCCGCCGTGCCTGAGGCGACCGAGACGGCGTAATTGACCCCACACATCCTGGCGAACGCTTCCTCGAACTTGAAGACGCTCTCTCCAAGCGTGAGACGCTCATTTCGTAGCGCGTTCGCCGCAGCTTCGACCATCCTATCCGTCATGATGGGCGACGCGATCGGGACCTTCATCTCTTACCCCCTCCCTTGACGACCTTCTTTCCATCTGGATCTCGCGAGCCGATGACCTTCGCTGGAGCCCCTGCGACAACAGCATTCGCGGGGACGTCCTTGGTGACGACCGCTCCTGCTCCAATGAGCGCGTTCTCGCCTATCGTGACGCCGCAGACGATGGTCGCGTTCGCTCCGATAGAGGCTCCCTTCTTCACAAGAGTCGGGATCATCTCCCATTCCCCGACCGCTTTCGGTATGCGGTCGTTCGTGAAACAGGCGTGCGGCCCGACGAAGACCTCGTCCTCGATCGACACTCCGCTCGGGATGAACGCGAAGGCCTCGATCTTGCACCTGTCGCCTATGGTCACTCCTCGCTGTATCTCGACGTAGGCCGCGATCCTGCATCCCTTTCCGATTTTGCAGCCGTAGAGGTTCACGAAGTCCCTGACTATCGTGTCGTCCCCGATCTCCGTGTCTTGGATGCTGTAGTACTTCGCCATCAGCTTCAAGGGAGTGCCTCGATTGTGGCGAGTATCCGTACGTAGCTATAATAGCTTGCGCCGGGACGGAGCAAAGAAATAAGGCCGCTGGCGTCAACTCATGGGGTGATGGCAGGTCTCAAGCCTGAGCTCGACGCCCAGCTCGGGAGGCAGGCTCTTTGGCTCCGTGACTCGTGGCTCTGGCTGCTGAGGACCAGGGTGCTCGAGAAGGAGCAGAGGCGGTTGACCGCGCTAGATGTCGGGTGCGGGCCGGGGCATGTCATGGAGGTCATGTCGTCCGTGATGGACGTCCGGGGCGTCGACATCGATCCTGCGATGGTCTCGGAGGGCAGGCGGAGGGGGTTCGACATCTCCGAGGGGTCCGCGGAGAAACTTCCGTTCGGCGACGGGTCTTTCGACTTCGTCTACTGTACGTTCCTGCTGCTGTGGGTCAAGGATCCCGAGAAGGTCGTCGCCGAGATGAGCAGGGTCTCGAGGCGGTGGGTCGCGTGCCTCGCGGAACCGGACTTCGGCGCGAGGCTGGACTATCCCGACGGCCTGGCCCCGTTGAGGGAAATGATCGAGAAGGGGATCAGGAACGAAGGCGGAGACCCCTTCTTGGGCAGGAAGCTGCGAGGCATCTTCGCGAGGTGCGGGCTCGACGCGGAGGTCGGGGCGCATCTGGGTGTGTGGAGCATTGACAAGTTGAAGGAGGAGACTCCCGGGGAGTGGCGGTATCTTCGGATGACCGCGGAACCCAGCTTCGACTCGAAGCTTCAGCTGGAGAAGATCAGATCCGCCTGGGACAAAGCTCTGAATGAGAGATCGCTCTTCCAGTTCAGTCCGGTGTTCTACGCGCTCGCCAGGACACGGTGAGAGCATGCGCAGGGTGGCGCTCAGGCACGCCTGACTGGCGGCAGCAGGATCAGCACGCTGCTTCCAGCTTCCTTCGCGATTCTCCGCTCGTCTCCTGCAAGGAATCCGCCATGGGCCTGCTCCCAGTCTCCCTTGAACAAGATCATGCTGACCCTCCTCTCGCGGACGAATTCCACGAGGTCCCTGCCGACGTCTCTGACGAGCAGCACCCTCGCGCTGAGCGTTCTGAGTATCGGAAGCCCCCTCACTGATTTCAAGAAGGACAGCCCACGCTCGGTGTCCACCAGGGACTCCGGACGGTATGTTGAGTAGAGCGGAATCGTCGGAGGTATCCTGATGACCTTGGCCGCAACCACGTCGACGTCGGGAATCTTCGCGGATGCTGTAAGGGTGCCCGCGAGCTCGAAAATCTCCGGGTGAAACTCCTCTAGGACCGGGATCAACAATCTGCGGGCTGGTTCAAGACG